>Ga0209592_1000014_pt1 | contig 57021 bp, 55 predicted proteins | sample PPLLak2March2015_2_FD_187251 | JGI IMG/M metagenome (GOLD analysis project Ga0209592, IMG submission 187251) | Freshwater sediment microbial communities from Prairie Pothole Lake near Jamestown, North Dakota, USA - PPLs Lake P8 Core (3) Depth... | ecosystem: Environmental > Aquatic > Freshwater... | reverse complement strand
CTCCTCGACGTGAGCCGCGTAACGCGCGCGGCGATGGTGCTCGACCGCAAGCCGCTCGATGCGCGCAAGAGCCTGCGCAACGCGCTCGACGCCGCCCGGCAGTGGATCGAGGAGGGCAGGCACCGGCTCATCCTCGAGATCGCGGACGAGCGCCTGGAAATCGACGGCGACGAGGTGCGCCTGAACCAGGTGTTCCAGAACCTGCTGCACAACGCCGCCAAGTACACGCCGCAGGGCGGCGAGATCCGCGTCGCGGCGCGCCGCGAGGGCGACGAGGCGGTGATCAGCGTGCGCGACAGCGGCGTGGGCATGACCCCGGAGCTCGTCGAGTCGGCCTTCGAGATCTTCAAGCAGGGCAGCCAGAGCCTCGACCGGCCGCATGGGGGGCTGGGCGTCGGCCTCACCCTGGTGCAGCGGCTCGTGCACCTGCATGGCGGCAGCGTGCAGGCGCGCAGCGAAGGTCCCGGCAAGGGCGCCGAGTTCATCGTGCGCCTGCCCTTGCGCGCCGAGCCGGCGATCATCGATGCCGCCAGCCTCTCCAGGGAGGATGGGAAGCACGCCGGCACGCCGCGACGGGTGCTGGTGGTCGACGACAACCAGGATGCCGCGCACGCGCTGCGCCTGCTGCTGGAGACCGACGGCCACGAGGTCATGGTCGCGGCCGACGGCGCCGCCGGCCTCGCCCTCGCGCGCGAGCACCGGCCCGACGTGGTGCTGCTCGACATCGGCCTGCCGACGCTGAACGGCTACGAGATCGCCACGCGCATCCGGGCCGACCCCGCGCTCAAGGGCACCGTGCTGGTCGCCGTCACCGGCTACGGGCAGATGCATGACCGCGCGCGCGCCTCGGCCTCCGGCTTCGACCATCACCTGGTGAAGCCGGTGGAGTTCCGCGCCCTGCAGGAAGTCCTGCGCGAAACGCAGTAGGGTCGCATCGGATCAAGTTTTCCTGACAGACCCGCCCGGCCCGCTCTCCTAGGCTCGCTTCGCCGGGCAGGGGCCCGGCATCCCCATCCACAGGAGAAAGCCATGACTCAGGCATGCAAGTCCGTTGCGCACACCGTCGCCGCCATCCAGGCCCTCGACCTCGACCCGATCAAGCTCAAGCTCATGGACCCGGAGGAGGGCCAGGGCTGGTCGCGCGAATACGCCGACCAGATGGAAGTCGCCTATAAGCGTTACCTCACTCTGCTCGCGAAATTTCCCGACGAGACCATCGCCCCGACCAAGGACGTGGACAAGTTCTGGCACGGCCACATCCTGGACACCATGAAGTACGCCGAGGACTGCGAGAACATGTTCGGCTACTTCCTGCATCACTTCCCTTACTTCGGCATGCGCGGCGAGCAGGACGCCGCCGACCTGCGCGCCGCCTCGGAACGGATGCACGAGATCTACGAGCGCGAGTTCGGCGAAGCGCTTCCCAGCGGCTCGGCGTGGTGCATGGCAGCTGAGCCTCAAGCGAAGGCGAACAGCGCGTGGTGCATGGCGGCGAAGACTCAGGGTAGCGCCTGGTGCATGGCGGCGAAGCCGTTCCTCAAGTCGGACAGCGCGTGGTGCATGGCGGCGACGGCCCAGGGCGGCGCTTGGTGCATGGCGGCTAAGGCTGCCTAGCACGGAGTTGGGAAAAAATGTGCGGGCCGGGGGCGTCCCCGGCCTTTTTCCTGTAAGTAGGAGGCATGGTCAGGAAAGTCATCGGACCGCTGGTCGCCTTTGTGACGGGGGTCGCCCTCGCGTTCGGGCTGTTCGACTACGTGCGCCATGACATCCAACAGGGCGCAAAGCTTCGCTTCGAGCGTCAAGCCGCCGATGCAAAACATGTCATCGAGAGGCGGCTGCACGCATACGTTGGTGTGACCTACGGCTTGAAAGCACTGTTCGAGGCGCGCGAAACGCTCAGCCGGGCAGCCTTCCAGCGCTATGTCGTATCTCTCGAGCTGAAGAAGAACTATCCCGGCTTCGAAGTCCTGAACTACGCCCGGCATATTCCCGCCAGCGAAAAGCAGCGCCTTGAGGAACAGGTGCGGCGTGACACCAGCCTGGAGCCGCGCGGCTATCCCAACTTCGCCATCAAGCCCCCGGGCGACCGCCCGGAGTATCACGTCCTCATCTACCTCGAGCCGATGGGCGGGAACGAGTTCGCTTTCGGACTCGACATCCGCATGGTCGGCGCGAAGGGCAAGAACATGGATGACCTGCGCGAGACAGACGGCATCATCTCCTCGGGCCGCCTCCTGAACGTGGGCAAAGACAAGGCCGTCGGCTTGGCGATGCGCTTGCCGGTGCATCGTGCCGGTGCGCCGACGGGCACGGCTGCAGAACGACGCGCCGCTTTTGTCGGCTCGGTAGGTGCCGGATACAACGTGCGCAAGCTGATGACGGGGGTGCTTGACGACACCACCATGGGCTCCATGCGCTACCGGCTCTATGACGCCGGTCCGGTTGGGGAAACGGCGACGCAGAAGGCGAAGCTCAGCCTGCTTTTCGACAGCGCACAGTCGGCACCGGGCGCGCCGCAGGACGATTTCGTAGTGACCGGCGAGGGGCCGACGTTCGATGCGGTCTTGCCCCTGGAGCTCGCCGGCCGCACTTGGGAGCTGCATTTCAGCGCCCCGAGGAGCGCGTTCCTCAAGCCGACCGACGAATGGCTGCCGTGGATGGTGCTTGCCGGCGGGCTTTTCTCAAGCGCGCTGCTCTTCGCGGTCCTGTACGCCTTCGCCTCGTCGCGCGAGCGCGCGGTGGCGCTCGCGCGCGAGATCACGCGCGAGCTGCGCGAGAGCGAGGCGAACCTCGCGCATGCGCAGGCGCTGGCGCGCCTGGGGAGCTGGACGCTGGACACGGCGACCAACGCCATGACTTGGTCGGCGGAAACCTATCGCATCCTCGGCCTCGAGCCGCGTGACCCGGCGCCGCGCGTGGAGATGTTCCTGGCGTGGTTCGCCGAGGCGGACCGGGCGAGGTTCCGCGAAGCGCTCGAGGCCTGCATCCGCGACGCGGCGCCCTGCAGCCTCGAGCTGCCGCTGCAGGTGCGCGGCGGGGACGAGCACTGGGTGCATCTGGTTCTGCAGCCCGAGGCGGGCCAGGTGCGCGGCACCATCATGGACGTCACCGAAAGGAAGCGCGCCCTGGAGACGCAGCGCGCCAATGCGGCGCAGATTCGCGACCTGCTGCGCCGCCTGGTGTCGGTGCAGGAGGCCGAGCGGCGCCGCTTCTCGGCGAACCTGCACGACCTCGTCGGCCAGAGCCTGAGCGTGATCGGCATCGGCCTGGAGACGATCCGCGGCATGCTGCCAGGGGCGTCGCCGCAGAAGGCGGCGTCGGCGATCGACGAGATGGGGCGGGTCGTGAAGGAGACGATGGGCGCGGTGCGCGAGGTGATGTCCGACCTCAGGCCGCCGCTGCTCGACGACTATGGCCTCACCGTCGCGCTCGAGTGGCACGCGCAGCAGCTCGAGACGCGCACCGGGCTGCGCGTCGCCGTCGAGGGCGAGCGGCTCGACCCGCGGCCGGCTTCCGAGGTGGAGGTGGCGCTCTTCCGCATCGCCCAAGAGGCGCTCACCAACGTGGCGAAGCACGCCGGAGCCTCGCGCGCCAGGGTGGCCCTGTCGGGCAGCGCGGGACGGGTGACGCTCGTCATCGAGGACGACGGCTGTGGCATCGACGCGGCGGCGGCGGCGAACGACCCCGCCGGGAGCAGCTGGGGCATGGCGGTGATGCGCGAGCGGGCGGTCGCCGTGGGCGGCGCCATGCGCGTCGAATCCCCGGGCCGCGGCACGCGCATCGTTGTGGAGGTTGCGGCTTGATCCGCATCCTGCTCGTCGACGATCACGCGCTGGTGCGCGAGGGCGTGAGCCGGCTGCTGGAGGCGCAGTCCGACATGCGCGTCGTGGGGTCTTTCAGCGAGACCGAAGCAGCCATCGACTTCGCCGCCCGCGAGGAACCCGACGTCGCGATCGTGGACATCGCCATGCCCCAGGCGAGCGGCATTGAGGTGGCTCGCCGGCTGCGCGCCGCGTCGCCCGATACCCAGCTGCTGGTGCTCACCATGCACTCGAACCCCGAGTACGTGCACCAGGCGCTGCTCGCCGGCGCGCTCGGCTACGTCGCCAAGGAGTCCGCCGGGCCGGTGCTGGTCGAAGCGGTGCGCGCGGTGCAGGCCGGCCGGCGCTACCTGAGCGAGACGCTCGGCACCGAGGCGCTGAACCGCTACCTGCAGGGCAGCGAGGCGAGCGATCCGCTCGGCCGGCTCAGCGCGCGCGAGCGCGAGGTGCTCCGGCACACCGTCGAGGGCTGCACGATCGCCGAAACCGCGCAGCGGCTGGGGCTATCGCCCAAGAGCGTCGAGACCTACCGCAGCCGCCTCATGACCAAGCTCGCCATCGAGGACCTGCCCGCGCTCGTCAAGTTCGCCATCCGCCACGGCGTCACCACCGTGTGAGACTGTTATAGCGGTCAGGATTTCCTGACAGACACGCCGTCCGATTGCCTCTAGGTTCTCCTCGGCAAAACAAGAGCTTCTACAAGAATCGTCGTCAGGAGGATGATGCAGTCGGGCGAGGTGACACGCGCGGCGTTCGCGGTACGCGGCGGGGAGCCGCCGGCGGCTTCGGTTGCCGGGCTGCCTTGGCTGCTTTCGACCGCGGTCGCGGAGCCGGGCCAGCGGCGCGCGGCCAATGTCGTCGTCATTGCGTCGGCGCTGGTGTTCATTGCCGCCCTGCCGTTCGCGAAGCAGCCGCTCATGCCGGTGTGGGCATTCATCCCGGCGTATCAGTCGGCCCTGGCCCTCAACGACCTGATCACGGCCGCCCTGCTGTTCGGCCAGTTCGCGATCCTGCGCTCGCGCGGCCTGCTGCTGCTGGCGGGCGCCTATGTCTTCGCGGGCTTGATGGCGGTGGCCCACGCGCTGACCTTCCCAGGATTGTTCGCGCCGGGCGGCCTGCTCGGCGCAGGCCCGCAGAGCACCGCCTGGCTGTACATGTTCTGGCACGCAGGCTTTCCGCTCCTCGTGCTCGCCTACGCGCTGGACAGGGACGGGCAGGGCAACGCTCGCCCCGTTACCGGCCGCACCCGCGTCGCCATCGCCTGGAGCATCGGCGGGGCGGCGCTGGCAGCGACCTTGCTCACGCTGCTGGCCACCAGCGGCCAGGCCGCGCTGCCCGCGATCATGCAGGGCAACCGCTACACCGACGTCATGCTCGCCGTCGTGTCCACGGTGTGGCTGCTCAGCATGCTCGCCCTGGGCGTGCTCTGGCGCCGCCGGCCGCACACGGTGCTCGACCTGTGGCTCGCCGTGGTGATGTGCGCGTGGGTGTTCGACATCGGCCTCTCGGCGGTCTTCAATGCGGGACGCTTCGATCTGGGCTTCTACGCCGGGCGCATCTACGGGCTTGCCGCGGCGAGCTTCGTGCTGGTCGTCCTGCTTCTCGATCACAGCGTGCTGTACGCGCGCCTCGCGCGCGTGCACGGGCGCGAAGCCAGCCGGCTCGAGCAGGCGCAGCGCACGCTCGCCCAGCACCGGGAGCGCTTGCGCATCCTGCACGAGATCGATCGCGCCATCGTCGCGCAGCACACGCCCGAGGCGATCGCCGCCGCGGTGATCGGCCCGCTGCGCGAGCTGCTTGGCGTGCCGCGCGCCATCGTCAACCGCTTCGACCTGGAGGCGGGCGAGGTGGAGTGGATCGCGGCCGCCGGCCGGCGGCGCATGCACGTCGGCCCCGGCGTGCGCTACTCGATCCGGCTGATGGGCGAGGTGGAGGCGCTGCGCCGCGGCGAGCCGCAGCGCATCGACGTGCACGCGCTGCCGCACGGCCCCGAGCGGGAAGCTCTGCTCGCCTCGGATGTTCACGTCTACATGGTGATGCCGATGGTCGCCGGCGGGGAGCTGATCGGCGCGCTGAGCTTCGGCGCCAGCGAAGGCGACTTCCCGCCCGAGCAGATGAACATCGCGCAGGAGGTGGCGACGCAGCTCGCCATCGCCCTGTCGCAGGCGCGGCTGCACGAGCGGGTGAAGCGCCACGCCGAGGAACTGGAGCGGCGCGTGGCCGAGCGCACTGCCGACCTGGAGGCAGCCAAGACCGCGCTCGAGGACCTCTACAACAACGCGCCCTGTGGCTATCACTCCGTCGACGCCGACGGCATCATCGTGCGCATGAACGACACTTGGCTCGCCTGGCTCGGCTACTCGCGCGAAGAGGTGGTCGGGAAGAAGCGGCACGCGGACCTGATGACACCGGAGAGCGCCGAGCGCTTTCACAACGAAGCCTTCCCGCTGTTCAAGAGGCAGGGATGGCTGAAGGAGGTCGAGTTCGAGTACGTGCGCAGGGACGGCAGCACGTTCCCCGGCTCGCTCCAGACCAGCACCATTTATGACCGCGACGGCCGCTATCTCATGAGCCGCACCACGGTGTTCGACATCAGCGCCCGCAAGCGCGCCGAGGCTGCGGTGCGCGAGCTGAACAAGGAGCTCGAGAGCTTCAGCTATTCCGTCTCGCACGACCTGCGCGCGCCGCTGCGCGCGGTGGATGGCTACGCGCGCATGCTGGAGGAGGATTACCGCGGGCGGCTGGACGACGAAGGGCGCCGCCTGCTCGCGACCGTGCGCGGCAACGCGGCACAGATGGCGCGGCTGATCGACGATCTCCTCGCCTTCTCGCGTCTCGGCCGCAAGCCCATCACCGCGGCGCCCGTGGACATGTCGGCGCTCGCGCGCGAAGTGGCGGCAGAGCTCGCAGGAGAGCATCCGCGCGCGCAGATGGTGGTGGGTGAGCTGCCGCCCGCACATGGCGACAGAGCGCTGCTCAAGCAGGTGTGGGCAAACCTGATCGGCAATGCGCTCAAGTACAGCGCGAAAGGCGAGTCGCCGCGGGTGGAAATCGGCGGGCGCGCCGCCGCCGGGCGCAACGAGTACTGGGTACGCGACAATGGCGTGGGCTTCGACATGCGCTACGCCGCCAAGCTCTTCGGCGTGTTCCAGCGCCTGCACCGCGCGGAGGAGTTCGTCGGCACCGGCGTCGGGCTCGCCATTGTGCAACGCGTCATCGCGCGCCATGGCGGCGAGGTGCGCGCCGAGGCAAAATCCGGCGAAGGCGCGTGCTTCTCGTTCACCCTGCCGAAGGAAGAGGGCGCGTGACCGACTATCAGCAGGTCGAGATCCTGCTCGCGGAGGACAGCCCCGCCGACGCGGAGATGACGCTGCGCGCGCTGCGCAAGAACAACCTCGCCAACCGGGTGCACTGGGTGAAGGACGGCGCCGAGGCGCTTGAGTATGTCTTCCGCGCCGGCACCTACGCGGAGCGCGCCAACCAGCAGCCCAAGCTGATCCTGCTCGACATCAAGATGCCAAAGGTCGACGGCATCGAGGTGCTGCGCCGCCTGAAGGGTGATCCGGAGACCCGCAGCATCCCCGTGGTGGTCATGACCTCCTCGAACGAGGACCGCGACGTGGTGGAAAGCTACCGCCTGGGCGTCAACAGCTACATCGTCAAACCGGTCGCGTTCGATGCCTTCCTCGAGACGGTGGCGAAGATCGGCATGTACTGGGTGCTCACCAACCGCGTGCCGCAATGAAGCGATGACCGTGCCGCCGCAGCCGATCCGCATCGTCTTCGTGGAAGACAACCCCGCCGACGCGGAGCTCGAGCTGCGCGAGCTCAGGCGCGCCGGCTTGCGCGTCCAGCACCGCGTCGTCGACACCGAGCCGGAATTCCTGGGTGCGATCGCCGACATCCGCCCCGACGTGATCCTGTCCGATTTCTCGATGCCGGCCTTCGACGGCATGGCGGCGCTCGCCTTGAGCCGCGACAAATGCCCGGACACGCCGTTCATCTTCGTTTCCGGGACGATCGGCGAGGAGTATGCAATCCGGGCGCTCAAGAACGGCGCCACCGATTACGTGCTCAAGACCAACCTGGTGCGCTTGCCGGCGGCGGTGGAGCGGGCGCTGGAGGATACGCGCGCGGCGCAGGCGCGCAAGCGCGCCGAGGCGGCGCTCGCGCGGCTGTCGCGCATGCGGGACTTCGCGAGCGGCATCAATGCCGCGCTGGTGCGGCTGCGCGACCGCGATGCCCTGTTCGCCGAGATCTGCCGCATAGCGGTCCAGGCCGGATCATTTCTCGGCGCCCACGTGGGGCGCTTCGATCCAGGGACGAAGGACGTGATCATGGTTTCCGGGCACGGTGTGCAGGTGCGCGGCGAGGCACCTATTCCTCTGTCCGCACGCGACGACGAGGCGGGCTCGGGCATCGTCGGGCGAACGCTGCGGACGCTCGAGCACGCGGTCTGGAACGATATCGGCTCCGCGCCCGGGGTGCGCCGTCGCGAGGAGCTGCTCGCGCTGGGCATCAGAGCGTCTGCGGCATTCCCGCTGCTGGTCGAGGGCGCGCCCGTCGGCGTGCTCATCCTGCACGCCGCCGAGCCGGGGACCTTCGACGAGGATGAAACGCGCCTGCTGCGCGAGGTCGCGGCGAACGTGTCGTTCGCGCTCGAGCTGATGCGCAAGCAGGAGCGCATCAACCACCTCGCCTACTACGATGCGCTGACCGGCCTGCCGAATCATGCGTTGTTCAACGACCGCCTGATGAGCGCGCTCGAAGCCGCGCGGAGCTCGAGCACGATGATGGCGCTGATGCTGATCGACCTCGAGCGCTTCAAGGCGATCAACGACACGATGGGCCGGGCGACGGGCGATCGCGTGCTGCAGGCCGTGGCGCAGCGGCTGCAGGAGGCGGTCGGCGACCTGCACCGCGTGGCGCGCCTCGGGAGCAACACGTTCACGGTGATGTTCCCCGACATCGCCGTCGCCCAGGAGGCGGCGCGCCGCCTGGAGCAGGACCCGGCGAAGTTCTTCGGCCTGCCGTTCGAGATCGACGGGCGCGAGCTGCGCCTCGCGGTCAAAGCCGGGATCGCCGTGTACCCGGCCGACGGCGCGGACGCCGAAGCGCTGTTCCGCAACGCCGAGGCGTCGCTCAAGCGGGCGAAGGAGACGGGCGAGCGCTGCCTCTTCTACAGCCCGCAGATCAACGCCCAGGTCGCCGAGCAGCTCGAGCTCGAGCGGCGGCTGCGCAAGGCGGTGGAGCAGGGCGAGCTGTTCCTGCACTTCCAGCCGAAATACGAGCTGGCCGGCCGCCGCATCGTGGGGCTGGAAGCCCTCATGCGCTGGCAGTCGCCCGACGGCGCGGGGCTTGTTTCACCGGCCAAGTTCGTCCCGGTGCTCGAGCAGACGGGATTGATCCTCGAGGCGGGACGGCAGGCGATCGCCACGGCCACCTCGACCTATCGCGCCTGGCAGGCGCGCGGGCTGAACCCGCCGCGCATCGCGGTCAACGTCTCGGCGCTGCAGCTGCGCCGGCGCAGCTTCGTGGCGGACGTGCTCGCCGCGCTGGGAAACGCCGCCGATGGCGGTGGCGTCGACGTCGAGGTCACCGAAAGCCTGCTGATGGGAGAGATCGAAGAGAGCATTCGCAAGCTCCGGCAGCTGCGCGAGGCCGGGCTGCACATCGCGCTGGACGACTTCGGCACCGGCTACTCCTCGCTCGCCTACCTGAGCAAGCTGCCGCTCGACGCGCTTAAGATCGACCGCGGCTTCGTGCGCGGGATGACGGAGAAGTCGGAAGACACGAGCATCATCACCAGCATCATCTCGCTCGCGCAGACGCTGCACCTCAAGGTCGTTGCCGAAGGCGTGGAGACCGAGCAGCAGGAGCAACTCCTGCGCCTGCTGCGCTGCGACCAGGCGCAGGGCTATCTCTTCAGCCCGCCGGTGCCGGCGGCGCGCATCGAGGGGCTGCTAAAGACCTTATAATCTGAGGGCTTAGCGCATGGCGCTCTATACCCTCGGGCTGAACCACCAGACGGCGCCGCTCGCCATCCGCGAGCGCGTGGTGTTCCACGTCGAGCGGCTGCGCGAGGCACTGGCCGAGCTCAGGCGCAGCCTGGCGAGCGAAGCGGCGATCCTCTCGACCTGCAACCGCACCGAGCTCTACGTCTCGGGCGAGGAGCCGGCGGCGCTCGCGCAGTGGCTGGCGCGCTACCACGGCATGCCGGCCGACGAGCTGCAGCGCTACCTCTACACCCTGCCGCGCGAGCAGGCGGTGCGCCACGCCTTCCGCGTCGCCTCCGGGCTCGACTCGATGGTCGTGGGCGAGCCGCAGATCCTCGGCCAGATGAAGGACGCGGCGCGCGCCGCGGCGTCCGCCGGCACCCTGGGCACGCTGCTGCACCGCCTGTTCCAGCGCTCCTTCGCGGTGGCCAAGGAGGTGCGCTCCACCACGCACATCGGCGCGGCGAGCGTCTCCATGGCCGCGGCGGCGGTGAAGCTCGCGGCGCGCATCTTCCCCAGCCTCAAGGACCAGGGCGTGCTGCTGATCGGCGCCGGCGAGATGATCGAGCTGGTCGCCACCCATTTCGCGGCGCAGGCGCCCGCGCGCATGGCGGTGGCGAACCGCACCCTCGAGCGCGGCCAGCGCCTGGCGCACCGCGTCAACGCCCAGGCGATCGAGCTGCGCGCGCTCGCCGAGCAGCTGCACGAGTACGACATCGTCGTCTCCTCCACCGCTTCCTCGCTGCCGATCCTCGGCAAGGGCCTGGTCGAGCGCGCGCTGCGCGCCCGGCGGCGCCGGCCGATCTTCATGGTGGACCTCGCCGTGCCGCGCGACATCGAGCCCGAGGTCGCCGAGCTCGACGACGTCTTCCTCTACACGGTGGACGACCTCGCCACGATCGTAGCCGCGAACCTCGACCAGCGCCGCTCCGCGGTGGTCCAGGCCGAAGTCATCATCGAGGCGCAGGTCGGGCAGTTCATGCACTGGATGGATGCGCGCGAGAGCGTCCCGGCCATCGTCGCGCTGCGCGACCAGGCCGAGGAAGCGCGCCGCGCGGAGCTCGAGCGCGCGCTGCGGCTGCTCGAGCGCGGCGAGGCCCCGGCGCAGGTCATGGAGCGCCTTTCGCAGACGCTCACCAACAAGCTGCTGCACGCACCGACACAAGCCCTGAAGAAACCCAACAAGTGAAGCCTGCGCTGCGCGCCAAGCTCGACTCGATGGTCGGGCGGCTGGAGGAGCTCAACCACCTGCTGGCGAGCCCCGAGGCGACCCGGGACATGGAGCGCTTCCGCAACCTGTCGCGCGAGCACGCGGACGTTTCGGGTGTCGTCTCCCTCTTCCAGAATTTCCTGCAGGCGGAACGCGACGCCGGGGAGGCGCGCGACATGGCCGCCGACGCGGCCATGAAGTCCTACGCCGACGAAGAGCTGAAGAAAGCCCACGCGGCGATGGAGCGGCTCGAGGCGGAGCTGCAGAAGGCGCTGCTGCCCAAGGACCCGAACGACGAGCGCAACCTGTTCATTGAAATACGCGCCGGCACCGGCGGCGACGAGTCGGCGCTCTTCGCCGGCGAGCTCGTGCGCATGTACGCGCGCTACGCCGAGCGCCAGGGCTGGCAGCTCGAGATCGTCTCCGAGAGCCCCTCGGAGCTCGGCGGCTACAAGGAATTCGTCGCGCGCATCGTCGGCCAGGGCGCGTACTCGAAGCTCAAGTTCGAGTCGGGCGGGCACCGCGTGCAGCGCGTTCCCGAGACCGAGGCGCAGGGCCGCATCCATACCTCGGCCTGCACGGTGGCGGTGCTGCCCGAGGCGGACGCGGTGCACGAGGTGGTGCTCAACCCGGCGGAGCTGCGCATCGACACCTTCCGCGCCTCCGGCGCCGGCGGGCAGCACGTCAACAAGACCGACTCCGCGATCCGCGTCACGCACCTGCCGACCGGCATCGTCGTGGAGTGCCAGGACTCGCGCTCGCAGCACAAGAACCGGGAGAAGGCGCTCGGCGTGCTCGCCGCGCGCATCCGCGACAAGCAGCTGCGCGAGCAGCAGGCGAAGACCGCCTCGACGCGGAAATCGCTGATCGGCTCGGGGGACCGCTCCGAGCGCATCCGCACCTACAATTTCCCGCAGGGCCGCGTCACCGACCACCGCATCAACCTGACCTTGTACAAGATCGACCGCATCATGGACGGCGAGCTCGACGAGCTGGTGGCGGCGCTCAGCGCCGAGCACCGGACCGAGCAGCTCACCGCGCTCGCCGAAGAAACCGCTTGACGGTTTCTTCCTGGAGGGCGGCTTGAGGGTAGAGGATGCGCTGCGGGCGGGCGGCATCGATCCGCGCGAGGCGCGGCTGCTCCTCGCCGCCGCGAGCGGCTTGCCCGAGTCCGCGCTCCTCGCCTTTCCCGAGAGGATTCTTCCGGGTGAAGCGCAGGAGCAGTACCTTGCCTTCCTCGCGCGCCGCGCGGCGGGCGAGCCGGTCGCGTACATCCTCGGCCGCAAGGAGTTCTACGGCATGGAGCTTGAGGTCACGCCGGCGGTGCTGGTGCCCCGTCCCGAGACCGAGCTGCTGGTCGACCTCGCGCTCGCCCGCAAGCCTGCCTCCTTGCTGGATCTGGGCACCGGCTCGGGCGCGATCGCGCTGGCGCTGAAGCGCCATCTCCCGTCCGCGCGGGTGGTCGCCGCTGATGCGAGCGCCGAGGCGCTCGCCGTGGCGCAGCGAAACGCCGCCCGGTTCGACCTCGACATCGAGTGGCGCCTGGGCCGCTGGTTCGCGCCCCTCGCCGGCGAGCGCTTCGAGGGCATCGTCTGCAATCCCCCTTATGTCGCCGTGGGCGATCCGCACCTCGCCGCCCTGCCGTTCGAGCCGCGGCTCGCGATCCTCGCGGGTGCCGACGGGCTCGATGCGATCCGCCTCGTCGCGCGCGAGGCGCCGGCGCATCTCGTGCCCGGGGGCTGGCTGCTGCTCGAGCACGGCATGGGGCAGCACGAGGCGGTGCGCGCCATGCTCGAGGCCGCGGGACTTGAAACCGAGGCGGGCTGGCCCGATCTGGCCGGCATACCCCGCGTCGCCGGAGGAAGGCGGTAAAATCGAACCATGGATACCCAACAACGCATCAAGGAGCAGGTGACGGGCCACCCCGTCGTGCTCTTCATGAAAGGCACGCCGCAGTTTCCCCAGTGCGGCTTCTCGGCGCTCGCCTGCCAGGTGCTCAACGCCTGCGGCGTGAGCGAGTTCCACACCGTGAACGTGCTCGCCGACGCGGAGATCCGACAGGGCATCAAGGAGTACGCCAACTGGCCGACCATCCCGCAGCTCTACGTGAACGGCGAGTTCGTCGGCGGCTCGGACATCATGCGCGAGATGTACCAGTCCGGCGAGCTGCAGAAACTCTTCGAAAAGAAGAACATCTCAGCTGCAGGAACGACGCACAAGGCCTAGCGTTTCCTTCACCTGCGACAGGTAGCCTGCGCCGAACAGGTTCAGGTGGTTGAGCAGGTGGTAGAGGTTGTAGAGATGCTTCCTCCGCGGGTATCCCGCATCTAGCGGGTAAGTTCCCTCGTACGCCTCGTAGAACTCGCGGGGGAAACCGCCGAAGAGCTCGGTCATCGCGAGGTCGGCTTCGCGGTCGCCGTAGTACACCGCCGGATCGAACACCACCGGACCTTCCTTCGTAAAGCCCGCGTTCCCGCTCCAGAGATCGCCGTGGAGGAGGGACGGTTGCGGTTGATGGCCTGCCAGAAGATCGAAGACGTTCTCGACAGGCAGGTCGAATCCGTTCCTCTTCGCCAATTCGACTTGCGGCTTCAGGCGACGCTCGCGCCAGAACATCGCCCAGTCCTCGCACCAGCCGTTCGACTGCGGCGTAGCGCCGATGTAATTGTCGCGGCTCCAGCCGAAGCGCGGTCCGGGCGCGCGGTGCGCCTCGGCGAGCATGCGCCCCAAAGCCGCAAAGTCTCTTTTTCCCTGCAGCACCAGGAACTCGAGGAGCAGGTACGCGCTGCCCCCGGCCGCGCCATGCGAGACCGGCTCGGGCGCGCGCATTCCAGCGCTCCGCAGCGCGGCGAGGCCGTCCGCCTCGGAGACAAAGTTGTCGGCGTGGCTCTCATCGTTCGTCTTCAGGAAGAAGCTGCGGCCGCCGATCTCGACGCGATAGCACTCGTGGATGCAGCCGCCGCCGACCGGCGCTGCGGCGCCGATCTTCAGGGCTTCACGCAGAGGTGAGGCGAGTGTTGGCAAGGTTCAGGCGCTCGACCAGGATGCCGATGAAGGCGCGGTCGAACTTGCTGCGGCAGGCGACGGTGGCCTGCTCGAGGTCGGCGATGCGCACGCGCACGATGCGCGAGTCCTTGGCGGCGCTGACCGTGGCGCCGCGCTCGTGCCCGCTCGCCGAGAGGTAGGCCATCTCGCCGAAGCATTCCCCGGGCCCGAGCACGGTGAGGAGCTTCTTGTTCTTGGTCACGCGCATCTCGCCCTCGACCAGCACGCAGAAGAAGTCCCCCGGCTCGCCTTCGCGCACCAGCGCCGAGCCCGCGGGCACGCGCTCCCAGATGCCTTTCTCCACCACTTCCCAGAGCTCCGGATCGGCGAAGGGCGTGAAGAAGCGCATGGCGCGCAGCGCCGCGAACTTGTCGGCGTCGCCGAAGGTCTCGCGGTGCGCCTCGCCCAGGCCGGCGCGCAGCGCCTCGATGAGCTCCTGCGCGAACTCGTCGCCGCTGTGGTAGCGCTTGGCCGCGTCCTTCTGCATGGCGCGGCGCACGATGCGGTCGAGCGAGGCCGGCACCTCGCGCCGGATCGAGGAGGGCGGGGCCGGGTCGTACTGCGTGATCTGGTAGATCATGCTGAACTTGTTGGTGCCCTTGAAGGGCAGCTGGCCGGTGAGCATCTGGTACATCACCACGCCGAGCGAATAGAGATCCGTGCGGTGGTCGACCAGCTCCTCGCGGATCTGCTCGGGCGACATGTAGGCGGGCGAGCCGACGCCGGTGATCTGCGTCGTCTCGGCGCCGACGTTGAGCGCGAGGCCGAAGTCGCCGATGCGCACGTCGGCGGGCTCGGCGGCGTAGAGGAGGTTGCCCGGCTTGATGTCGCGGTGCGTCACCCCCAGCATGTGCGCGTAGGCGAGCGCGCGCGTGCACTTGAAGACGATGTTCACCACCTCGTCCACCGGCAGCAGGTTCTCCGGCGCGCAGACGCGCTCCATCGTGCCCCCGGGCACGTACTCCATGACGATATAGCCCGAGTCCTCGCCGATGCCCGCGTCGTAGATCTGCGCGATGTGCGGGTGGTCGAGCTTTCCCGCGAGCGAGGCCTCGGTGAAGAAGAGCTTGCGGAACAGGCGCCCGCGCACCGGGTCGCGCAGCGCCTCGGGGAAGATGCGCTTCACCGCCACCTCGCGGTTGCGGAACGGGTCCTGGCACAGGAACACTTCCGAGGTCGCGCCCTCGCCGAGCTTGCGGATCACCGGGTAGTTGGCGACGTGGTCCAAAGCCGGATTTCTCCTATACGCCCGAGATGCGCAGGTTGGCCGCGGTCAGGCGCTCGACCAGCATGCCCATGAAGGCGCGGTCGAACCGGTGCCGGCAGGCATCGGTGGCCTGCGCCAGGCGGGCCGTCGGCACGGTGATGATGTTGGCGTCCTCGAGGACGGTCACGTCGGCGCCGCGCTTCGCCGCGTTCTTGGAGAGATAGGCCATCTCGCCGAAGGGCTCGCCCGCCTGCAGCAGGCCGAGCAGCTGGCCGCGGCGCGTCACCTTGACCTGCCCCTGCGCGAGGACGCAGAAGAAGTCGCCCGTGTCGCCCTCGCGCATCAGCACTTCGCCGGCGCCGGCATGGCGCCAGGTCGACACGCGCGCCACCTCCCAGAGCTCCGCGTCGGCAAACTGGTCGAAGAAGGCGAGCTTGCGCAGCGTCTCGAAGCGCTCGGAGTCGGCGAAGAACTGCTGCGTCTGCTGCGCCCGCAGGTCCTCGGAGGTTGCGGCGAGGGCGTGGGAGAGCTCCTCCCAGTGCCGGTAGCGCGCGGCGCGGTCCTTGGCCATCGCGCGCATCACGATCGCGTCGAGCGCCGCGGGCACGTCCGGGCGCAGCGCCGAGGGTGCCTTGGCCTCGACGCTGGTGATCTGGTAGATGAGGCTGTAGTTGTTCGCGCCCTCGAAGGGCAGGCGCCCGGTGAGCAGGTGGTACATCACCACGCCGATCGAGTAGATGTCGGTGCGGTGGTCGAGCGGCTGCTCCTTTACCTGCTCGGGCGACATGTAGGCGGGCGAGCCGACTGCCGACACCTGCGTGGTGTCGCGCGAGTCGATGAGCGCGGCGCCGAAGTCGCTGATCTTCACCTCGGTGCCGCCGGCGTGCAGGATGTTGGCGGGCTTCAGGTCGCGGTGCGTGATGCCGAGCTTGTGCGCGAACTCCAGCGCGCGCGTGCACTTGAACGCCATCTCGACGATCCGCTCCACCGGCAGCAGCTCCTCGGTGCAATACCTCTCCAGCGTGCCGCCGGCGACGTACTCCATGACGATGTAGTGCAGCCTCTCATCGGCGACCGCGTCGTAGATCTGGCAGATGTGCGGGTGCTCGAGCTTGCCGGCGAGGGAGGCCTCGGTGACGAAGAGCTTGCGGTAGCGCCTGCCCTTCTCCGGGTCGTCGAACGAGCCGGCGAAGGCCACCTTCACCGCGACGTCGCGCGCGTTGAAGGGGTCGTTGCAGAGATACACCTCCGACGTCGCCCCCTGCCCCAGCTTGCGCAGCACGGGGTATTTGCCGATCTGCTTCATCGCCCGAGGCGCTTGCGGGCGCGGGCGATCGCGCGGCGCACCTCCGCCGGGGCAGTGCCGCCGCGGTGGCTGCGGGCCGCCACCGAGCCCTCGGGGGTAAGGATACTTTTTACGTCGGCAGAGATCTTTTCCGAGAATTGCCTCAACTGCGAAAGGGATAAAGCAGCGAGGTCCACCCCGGCGCGCTCGGCCTCGCGCACGGCGCGGGCGACGACGCCGTGCGCGTCGCGGAACGCCATGCCCTTGCGCACCAGGTAGTCGGCGAGGTCGGTGGCGGTGGCATGGCCCTCGAGCGTGGCGGCGCGCATGGCGGCCGCGACCGGCTCGAGGCCCGCCACCAGCGGCGCGAACACCGCCAGGCAGTCCTTCAGCGTGTCGACCGTATCGAAGAGCGGCTCCTTGTCCTCCTGGTTGTCCTTGTTGTAGGCGAGCGGCTGGCCCTTCATCAGCGTGAGCAGCGCCACCAGGTGGCCCGCGACGCGGCCGCTCTTGCCGCGCACCAGCTCGGGCACGTCCGGGTTCTTCTTCTGCGGCATGATCGACGAGCCGGTGCAGAAGCGATCGGGCAGGCGCACGAAGCCGAAGCGCGGACTCGCCCAGAGGACGAGCTCCTCGGCGAGCCGCGACAGGTGCACCATGGCGAGCGCGGCGAAGGCGCAGAACTCGATGGCGAAGTCCCGGTCGGAGACCGCGTCGAGCGAGTTCTCGCACAGCCCCTCGAAGCCCAGCTCGCGCGCGACGCGCTCGCGATCGATCGGGAAGCTCGTGCCGGCCAGCGCGGCCGAGCCGAGAGGAAGCCTGTTCACTCTTCTTCTCGTTTCAACAAGTCGTTCCCGGTCGCGCTCGAGCATTTCCACGTAGGCGAGCAGGTGGTGGCCAAACGTCACCGGCTGCGCCACCTGCAGGTGCGTGAACCCCGGCATGACCAGCGCGGCGTGCCGTTCTGCCTGATCAAGAAGGCTTCTCTGGAGAGATTTCAGCAAAACACCTATGCCGTCGATCTCGTCGCGCAGCCAGAGCCTGAGGTCGGTCGCCACCTGGTCGTTGCGCGAGCGCGCCGTGTGCAGCCGCTTGCCGGGCTCGCCCACCAGGGCGACCAGCCGCCGCTCGATGTTGAGGTGCACGTCCTCCGCGTCGATCGACCAGCGGAAGGTGCCGGCGTCGATCTCGCGGCGGATGCGCGCGAGGCCGCGCTCGATCGCGACCAGGTCGCGCCGCGACAGGATGCGGCGCGCCGCCAGCATGCGCGCATGGGCAAGCGAGCCTTCGATGTCATACTTGGCGAGCCGCTTGTCGAAGGACGCCGAAGCGGTAAAACGCTTGACCCGCTCGTCGACGGGTTCCTCGAAGCGACCCGACCAGGGCTTGGCCTTCTTGGGCATAATTGAGACTTCAGATGGCGGTTGAAGACCGCCTTCTAAGCACAGTGAGTATAAGGCAAAAGGCCTTTTCGGACGTTCTGCCCGACTTCCGCAATCTCGGCGTGATCGCGCGCGTGCTGGTCGCGGTGAATGCCGCTGCCGCCATCGGCGCCTTGTTCGCCGCCGCCAGCCCTGCGCTGGCGCTCGATCGCTTCGTCGCGATGGCCGCCTTCGTCGAGCCGCTGCTGCTCGTGACCCTGGTGGCGCTGTTCGGGCTCTCGCCGCTGCTGCAACGGGTCTCGTACGCGGCCGGATTCGCGGTCGTGCTCGCCGTGGTGGTGGCGCTGGCGGCGCTCTACCAGGGCTTCGTCCCCGAGGTGGTCGCCGAGCCGCTCCCCGACACCGGGCGCACGCTCGCCCTGTCGGCGATCATCGCCGCGGCGGTGCTCGGCCTGCTGCGCCTGGTCGCCAAGGCGTATTCGCCGGCGATCGCCGAGGCCCGGCTGCAGGCGCTGCAGGCGAGGATCCGGCCGCATTTCCTCTTCAACAGCCTGAACGCGGTCCTCTCCCTCATCCGGCGCGACCCGAAGCGGGCCGAGCGCGCGCTCGAGGACCTTTCGGACCTGTTCCGCACGCTGATGGCCGAGCCACGGCAGTTCGTGCGCCTTGCCGACGAGATCTCGCTGCTCGAGCGCTACGCGGCGATCGAGCAGCTGCGCCTGGGCGAGCGCCTGCGCATCACCTGGGAGCTCGACGCGGCGCCCTCGGACGCGCTGCTGCCGCCGCTCGTGCTGCAGCCGCTGCTCGAGAATGCCGTCTTCCACGGCGTCGAGCCGGGCACCGGGGCGAGCGAGGTGCTGGTGCGCATCGAGCGGCGCGGCAACCGGGTGATCGCCCGCATCGAGAACCCGTACCTCGAGGCCGAGCAGAGCCGCGCCGGCAACCGCATGGCGCTCGACAACATCCGCGAGCGGCTGGCGCTGTTCTTCGACGCCGAGGCGCGCATCGATACGCAGGCGGCGAACGGCCGCTACCGCGTGGAGATCGAGATTCCCTACCGCGCGGCGCGCCCATGATCCGGGTCTTCATCGCCGATGACGAGGCGCCGGCGCGCGAGCGGCTGAAGGAGCTGCTCGAGGACATCGCCGCCGAGGTGCCGGCGAGCGTCGCCGGGGAGGCGAAGAACGGGCTGGAAGTGCTCGAGCGGCTGCCGCAGAGCGGCGCGCAGGTGCTGCTGCTCGACATCCAGATGCCCGGCATGGGCGGGCTCGAGGTGGCGCGCCATCTGGCGCTGCTGCCGGAGGCGCCGACGGTGGTGTTCGTCACCGCGCACGACCGCCACGCGGTCGAGGCCTTCGAGTTGAATGCGCTCGACTACCTGCTCAAGCCGGTGCGCGCGGCGCGCCTTGCCGCGGCGCTGAAGAAAGCGAGCGCCGGCGGCGCGCCGGGACGCGCGCAGCTCGCCCGGGCGGCGTCGGGGGCGCGCGAGTACCTGTCGGTCGCCGAGCGCCATCGCATCGTGCTGGTGCCGGTGCGCGACGTGGTGTTCCTGCGGGCGGAGCAGAAGTACGTGACGCTGCGCACGCGCAGCCAGGAGCACCTCATCGAGGAGTCGCTGATCGCGCTCGAGCGCGAGTTCGCCGGGCGCTTCGTGCGCATCCACCGCAACTGCCTCGTGTCGCGCGCGGCGATCCGCGGCTTCGAGCGCGGCGGCGGCGGCGAGGAAGACCCGCACTGGCTGGTGGTGCTGGACGGGGTGACCGAGCGCCTGCCGGTGAGCCGCCGCCAGTGGCCGGCGCTGCGCGAGCTGGTGGCGGAGAAGCCGTGAAGCGGCTCACCGTCGCCACGCGCCGCAGCCGCCTCGCGCTCTGGCAGGCGGAGCACGTGAAGCGGCTGCTCGAGGCGCGGCACGCGGGGCTCGCGGTGGCGCTGCTGCCGATGACCACGCGCGGCGACGAGCTCCTCGACAAGCGCCTCGACCAGGTCGGCGGCAAGGGCCTGTTCGTGAAGGAGCTCGAGAGCGCGATGGCCGAGGGGCGCGCCGACCTCGCCGTGCACTCGATGAAGGACGTGCCCGCCGAGCTGCCCCCGGGCTTCATCCTTGCCGCGATCACCGGGCGGGAGGACCCCCGGGATGCCTTCGTCTCTACGAAGTACAGGACGTTGCAGGAAATGCCGCCAGGGTCTTCGGTCGGCACCTCCAGCCTGCGCCGAGCGGCGCAGATCGCCGAGCGCTATCCGAAGCTCGAGGCGCGGCTGCTGCGCGGCAACGTGGAGACGCGGCTCGCCAAGCTCGACCGCGGCGAGTACGACGCGATCGTGCTTGCCGTCGCCGGCTTGGTTCGCCTCGGGCTGGCGCAGCGCATTACCTCGCGGCTCGAGCTCGACGAGAGCCTGCCCGCGCCGGGGCAGGGCGCGCTGGGGATCGAATGCCTGCAGGCGCGGACCGATGTCGCCGGGCTGATCGGCGCCTTGAACGACGAGCAGGCGGCGCGATGCGTGCGGGCCGAGCGCTCCGTCAGCCGGGCGCTGGGCGGCAATTGCTCGCTGCCGCTCGCTGCCTATGCGGTAACGAAGGGAAGCGGCATGCTGTTGCGGGCGCTGGTGGCCTCCGGCGACGGCCGGCGCGTTTTGCGCGCGCAGGCCGAAGGCGCCGACCCGGATGCCCTGGGCGCCGCGGTGGCGGACGAGCTGCGCCGTAGCGGCGCAGAAGAGATACTGAAGTCGTCATGAGCCTCGCCGGGCGCGGCGTGCTCGTGACGCGGCCGCGCGAGCTCGCGCAGGGGCTGGCGAAGCGGGTCGCGGACGCGGGCGGCCGGGCCATCCTTTTCCCCGCCATCGAGATCGAGCCGCTGCCGCAGTCCGGCCCCGTGGGTCGCTACGACATGGTGGTGTTCGTCAGCCCGAGCGCTGTCAGGCACGGCTCGCGCTGGGTCGGTGCCGGCCACAAGGCGCTCGCCGTTGGCGCGGGCACCGCCCACGAGATAAAGAAGTACAGACAGGACGTAATTTTCCCGGCTTCCGGCGCGGACAGCGAAGCGCTGCTCGATCTGCCCGAGCTTGCGCAGCTCTCCGGGCAGCAAGTCCTCATCGTGCGCGGCCAGGGCGGCCGCAGCCTGCTCGGCGATACGCTGCGCGAGCGCGGCGCGCGCGTCGAATATGCCGAGTGCTACCGGCGGGTGCGGCCTCGAGCCGATGCCGCCCGGCTCCTCGCTGCGTGGGTCGACGCCGTGACCGTGAATTCCGGCGAGGCGTTGCAGAACCTCGTCGCGCTGCTCGGGGCCGAGGGGCAGCAGCGCCTGCGCGATACGCCGCTCTTCGTTCCCCATCGCCGCGTCGCGCAGCAGGCCGAAAGCGCGGGCCTGCGCAAGGTGCTGATCGCGGGGCCCGGGGACGACGAGATGATCGAGCGGCTGGTAGCATACTTTTCCGATGACCGAGAACCAAGCCGCTCCTGAGTCCGCAGCGCCCGCGGCGGCGCCCGCCGGCCGGCCCTCGCGCGTCGCGGTGCTCGCCCTGATCGCGGTGCTGCTCGCCGCGGGCGTGGCGGCGCTCGCGTGGCTCGACACGCGCAGCCGCATCGGCGCGACGCAGGAGGAGCTGGCGCGCCGCCTGCGCGACATCGAGACCGACGCGCGCGAGGCGCGCTCGGTGGCGCGCCAGGCGCAGGAAGCGCTGCGCGATACGCAGACCAAGCTCGGGCAGGTGGAGCTGCGCCTCGCCGAGTCGCAAAGCCAGCAGCTCGCGCTCGAGGCGCTCTACCAGGACCTGTCGCGCAACCGCGACGAGTGGCAGCTCGCCGAGATCGAGCAGGTGCTCGCCATCGCCCAGCAGCAGCTGCAGCTCGCCGGCAACGTGCGCGCCGCGCTGCTCGCGCTCGAGCTCGCCGAGGCGCGGCTCGCGCGCACCGACCGGCCGCAGTTCGCGCCCATCCGCCGCGCGCTGGCGCGCGACATCGAGCGGCTGAAGTCGCTGCCCGCGCTCGACACCGCCGCGGTGAGCTCGAGGATCGACGGCCTGGTCGCCGCCGTGGACTCGCTGCCGCTCGCCTTCGACGAGCGCGGCGAGCGCGGCGCGGCACGCAAGGAGCCGGCGCCCGACGGCGGCTTCCTCGCGCGCCTGGGCAACGAGGTGTGGAACGAGCTGCGCCAGCTGGTGGTGGTGCGGCGCATCGACGGCACGGAGCCGCCGCTCCTGCCGCCGACCCAGGCCTACTTCGTGCGCGAGAACCTGCGCCTGCGCCTGCTCAATGCCCGCCTTTCGCTCCTCTCGCGCGACGAGGCGGGCTATCGCGCCGACCTGCGCGCCTCGCAGGCCTGGATCCAGCGCTACTTCGACGCCAAGTCGAAGCCCGCGGCGGACGCGCTCGCGCAGCTGAAGACGCTGCTCGGCACCTCGCTCAGCTTCGAGATGCCGAGCATTTCCGAGAGCCTGGAAGCGGTGCGCGGCTTCAAGTTCCGCCGCGAGCGCAAGCCGGGATGAGGTCGCTTTTCTGGCTGCTGGCGGTGTTCGCCGCGGCCGTCGCGCTGGTGATCGTGGGCCGGCTCGACGCCGGCTACGTGGTCGCCATCTTCCCGCCGTACCGCATCGAGGCCTCGCTGCTCTTCGTCGCCATCGCCGCGCTGCTCGCCTTCGTCCTGCTCTACGTCGCGGCGCGGCTGCTCGGCCACGCGGTGGGCCTGCCGGCCACCGTCGGCGCGTTCCGGGCGCGGCGTCGGCGCGAGCGGGCGCACGCCGCGCTCGCCCAGGCGCTGCAGGCCTACTACGAAGGCCGTTATGCGCGCGCGGAGAAGCACGCCACGGTGGCCTTCGAGATCGGCCCGGTGCCCGGCGTCGCGGCGCTGCTCGCGGCGCGCGCCGCGCACCAGATGCGCGACTTCGAGCGGCGCGACCGCTGGCTCGATCGCGCCGACGCCGCGGGCGACAAGCTGCAGACGGCGCGGCTGGTGAGCCGCGCCGAGCTCGCGCTCGAGGAGCGCGACTTCGCCGGCGCGCGCGAAGCGCTGCGCCGCCTCGAGGACCGCGGCGCGAAGCACATCGCCACCACGCGCATGCTGCTGCGCGCGGAGCGGGGCACCGGGGCCTGGGACGAGGTGCTGCGCCTCGCCGACCAGCTCGGCAAGCACGACGCGATCTCGCCGGCGGTGGCCGACGAGTACAAGGTGCAGGCGATGGTGGAGCTGCTGGCGCGCTCGGCGGACGATGCCGGCGCTTTCGAGCGGCGCTGGCGCGCCATTCCCGCGCGCGCGCAGCTGCAGCCGCGCCTGGCGGCGGCGGGGGCGCGCCACGCCACCGCCCATGGCCGCGCCGCCCTGGCGCGCGAGATCGTCGAAAAGGCGCTTGCGGCAGAGTGGTCGCCGCAGCTCGCCTCGCTCTACGGCGAGCTGCCTGCGCAGATGGAGCCGGCGGCCCGGACCGCCGAGGCGAGGGCGCGCATCGAGCGCGCCGAGCGCTGGCTGCTCGAGAGGGAGCGCGACCCGGAGCTGCTCGCCACGCTCGGCCGGCTCTGCTCGCAGGCCGAGCTCTGGGGCAAGGCGAAGAGCTTCCTCGAGGCGAGCCTGTCCTTCGAGCCCACCCGCACCGCGCACCTCGAGCTGGCGCGGCTCTCCGAGCGCCTCGGCGAGAACGAGGACGCGCAGCGCCACTACCGGCGCGCCGCCGAGCTCAACTAAACCGAAATCAGGGACGGACCAGGGTCTGTCCCGGGTCTGTCCCTACTTCAGGTTCTTGAGGTTGAGGGCGACCATCTGCAGCTGCTTCTCGATCGCCTCGTGACCCTTGCCGTCGACCCAGGAGAGGGCGCCGATCACGGCGCTCGCGAGCTGCGCCGCGGGCTTCGTTTCCACGCCGTCGAGAAGCGCCACGAGCTCGGCCAGGCTTTCGCCGCGCGCGGCGTTGCGCACCTGGACGAGGCGGTCCTCGATCGCGGCGCGGTCGAGGTTGGTCGGCCAGCGGATCGTCTCGTTATCGTTCACCGAGCCAGTCCCGCGGCCTGAGGAAGTCGCTGTAAAGGCGCGCCTCGGCGGAGCCGGGCTCGGGCTTCCAGTCGTAGCGCCATTCCGCGCGCGGCGGCAGCGACATCAGGATCGACTCGGTGCGCCCGCCCGACTGCAGGCCGAACAGCGTGCCGCGGTCATAGACCAGGTTGAATTCGACATAGCGGCCGCGCCGGTAGGCCTGGAACGCTCTTTCCCGCTCTCCGAACGGCATGTCCTTCCTTCGCTCCACGATCGGCACGTAGGCTTCCAGGAAATGCTCGCCGACGGAACGGGCAAGCGCGAAACAAGGCTCGAACCCGCCCTCGGCCAGGTCGTCGAAGAAGATGCCGCCGATGCCGCGCGGCTCGCCGCGATGCTTGAGGTGGAAGTACTGGTCACACCACTGCTTGAAATGCGGATAGTGCTCGCCCACCGCTTTCCGGCAGGTCGCATGGAAATGGCGGGCATCCTCCTCGAAGCCGTAATAGGGCGTGAGGTCCATCCCGCCGCCGAACCACCATGCATCTCCGGCAGAAAAAAACCGCACATTCAGGTGAACCGTAGGACAGTACGGATTGCGCGGGTGCAGGACCAGCGACACGCCCATGGCGTCGTAAGGCCGGCCGGCGAGCTGCGGGCGCCCGGCGCTCGCCGAGGGCGGCAGCTGCTTGCCCTGCACGCGCGAGAGGTTGACGCCGCCCCGCTCGAAAAGGTCGCCCTCCTCGAGGATGCGGGTCAGCCCGCCGCCGCCTTCGGGGCGCTGCCACGCATCGGCACGGAAGGCCTTGCCGTCCAGCGCCTCGAGCCCCGCAACGATGCGTTCCTGCAGCGCCTTGAAGTAGTCGTGGACGGCCTGCGCATTCATCTTTTCTTGAGCGCGCGCGCGCCGATGTCCCGCCGGAACTGCATGCCCGGGAAACGGATGCGGTCGACCGCCTCGTAGGCGCGGGTGCGCGCCATCTTCACCGAGTCGCCGAGCGCGGTGACGCAGAGCACGCGTCCGCCGTGGGTGAGCACGTTCTTGCCTTCCAGGCGCGTGCCGGCGTGGAAGACGCGGCAATCTTCCGTGGCCTTGGGCAGTCCCTCGATGCGATCGCCCTTGCGCGGCTCTTCCGGGTAGCCCGGCGCGGCGAGCACCACGCCGAGCGCCGAGCGGCGGTCCCAGTCCGCCTCGGCGCGGTCGAGGCTGCCCGCGAGCGCGCGCTCGATCAGCTCGACCAGGTCCGACTTCAGGCGCAGGATGATCGGCTGGGTCTCCGGGTCGCCGAGGCGGCAGTTGAATTCCAGCGTCTTCGGGCTGCCGTCGCGGCCGATCATCAGCCCGGCGTAGAGGAAGCCGACGTAGGGAACGCCCTCGGCCGCCATGCCCTGCACGGTGGGCAGGATGATCTCGCGCATGACGCGCGCGTGGATCCTGGGCGTCACCACCGGCGCCGGCGAATACGCTCCCATGCCGCCGGTGTTCGGGCCCTCGTCGCCGTCGCGCAGCCGCTTGTGGTCCTGGCTGGTGGCGAGAGGCAGCACGTGCGTGCCGTCGCACATGACGATGAAGCTCGCCTCTTCACCCTCGAGGAACTCCTCGATGACGACGCGGTTTCCCGCGTCGCCCAGCGAGCGCTCGTCCATGATGCGGTCGATCGCCGCGTGCGCCTCCTCGCGCGTCGCGGCGACGACCACGCCCTTGCCGGCCGCGAGGCCGTCGGCCTTGACCACGATGGGAGCGCCTTGCGCGTCCACGTAGGCTTTTGCCTCCCTGGAAGATGCAAAAGTGGCGTAGCGCGCGGTTGGGATGCGGTGGCGCGTCATGAAGGCCTTGGCGAAATCCTTCGAGGCCTCGAGCTGCGCCGCGGCGCGCGTCGGCCCGAAGATCGCGAGGCCCGCCTCGCGGAACGCGTCGACCACGCCTTCGGCGAGCGGCGCCTCCGGCCCGACGACGGTCAGCTGGATGTTCTGCTTCTTCACGAAGCCGATCCAGTCTTCGATTTTCGAAAGCGCAACATTCTCGACGCCGGGCTCGAGAGCGGTGCCGGCGTTGCCGGGCGCGACGTAGATCTTCTGCACGCGCGGGCCCTGGGCGAGCTTCCATGCGAGGGCGTGCTCGCGGCCGCCCGAGCCGATGACGAGGATTTTCATCAGTGCCTGCCGTTGCGCATCAATGCCTGAAGTGGCGCACGCCCGTGAACACCATCGCTACGCCGCGCTCGTTCGCGGCGCCGATCACTTCTTCGTCGCGCACGCTGCCCCCGGGCTGCACGATCGCGATGGCGCCGGCTTCGGCGAGCACGTCCAGCCCATCGCGGAAGGGGAAGAAGGCGTCGGAAGCGACGACCGAGCCGGACAGGTCGAGCTTTGCCGCCGCGGCCTTGGTGACGGCGATGCGCGCGCTGTCGACGCGGCTCATCTGGCCGGCACCGACCCCGAGGGTCATGCCGTCGCGGCAAAAGACGATGGCGTTCGACTTCACGAACTTCGCCACCCGCCACGCGAACAGCAGGTCGGCCCATTGGGCCTCGGTCGGTTGGCGTTTCGTGACGACACGAAGATCTTCCTTTCCGACGGCCTTCGAATCGCTGCTCTGCACCAACAGGCCTCCACCGACACGCTTGTAGTCATGCGCCTGCGTCTCGTGCGCGAGAGGGATCTCGAGCACGCGCAGGTTGGCCTTGCCGGCGAGCGTCTTCGCGGCATCGGGCTCGACGCGCGGCGCGATCACCACTTCGGCGAACTGCTTCGCCAGCGCCTCGGCAGCGGCGGCGTCGAGCGCGCGGTTGAAGGCGAGGATGCCGCCGAAGGCCGAGACCGGGTCGGTCTTGAAGGCCTTCTCGTAGGCTTCGCGCAGGCTTGCGCCCACGGCGACGCCGCAGGGGTTGGCGTGCTTGACGATGACGCAGGCCGGCTCGCCGAAGCCTTTCACGCACTCCCAGGCGGCGTCGGCGTCGGCGATGTTGTTGTACGAGAGCTCCTTGCCCTGGACCTGGCGATAGCGCGCCAGCGCGCCCGCCGCCGGCTTTGCCTCGCGATAGAAGGCGGCGCTCTGGTGGGGATTCTCGCCGTAGCGCAGGTCCTGCAGCTTGTGGAACTGCAGCGTCAGCACGTCCGGATAGGCGGCCTCGCGCGAGGTGAGGTAGTTGGCAATCGCGCCGTCATACGCCGCGGTGTGGGCAAAGGCCTTCTTCGCGAGCGCGAAGCGCGTCGCCGCCGAGACGCCGCCCGCGCGCACTTCCTCCAGCACGCGGCCATAGTCGGCCGGGTCCACCACCACCGCGACGGAGGCGTAGTTCTTCGCTGCCGAGCGCAGCATGGCCGGCCCGCCGATATCGATGTTCTCGACCGCGTCCTCCAGGCGGCAGGCGGGATCGGCGACCGTGGCCTGGAACGGATAGAGGTTCACCACCACCATGTCGATCGGCTCGATCCCCGCCTTGCGGATCGCCGCCACGTGCGCCGGGTCGTCGCGCCGCGCGAGCAGCCCGCCGTGGACCTTCGGGTGCAGGGTCTTGACGCGCCCGTCGAGCATCTCCGGGAAGCCGGTGTAGGCGGAGACCTCGGTGACGCGCACGCCTTCCTTCTGCAGGAGCTGCGCGGTGCCGCCGGTGGACAGCAGCTCCACGCCGAGGGCGGAGAGCCCGCGGGCGAGCTCGACGATGCCGGACTTGTCCGAGACGCTGAGCAGGGCCAGTTTCGGTGAACTGCGCAGCTTCGACACTATCCCTTGATCCGCAGCTGCTGCATTTTCTTGCGCAGCGTGGCGCGGTTGATGCCGAGCATCTCGGCGGCGAGCGACAGGTTGCCTTCCGCGTGCTGCAGCACCGTCTCGATCATCGGCTTCTCGATGTTCTTCAGCACCATCTCGTAGATCGAGGTCGGCTTCTCCCCGTCCATGTCCTTGAAGTAGCGCTCGAGGGAGCGCTTGACGGAGTCGGCGACCTCGTTGGTTCGGCTCATGCGGCAAGCCTCTGGAAGTAGTCGTTGACCGCGGCGCGCTGCGCCTCGGCGGCATCGATGCGGTTGACGGCGCTGCGCAGCTGCTCGCCCCCGGGCAGGGCGCGCACGCTCCAGCCGATGTGCTTGCGCGCGACGCGCACGCCCTGTTCGCGGCCATACAGCGAATACAGGCCCTCGAGGTGCTCGAGCAGCACCTGCCGGCGCTCGGCGCAATCGGCGTCGGGCAGCTCCTCGCCGGTGGCGAGGTAGTGCGCGATCTGGCGGAACAGCCACGGCCGCCCCTGCGCCGCGCGGCCGATCATCAGGCCGTCGGCGTTCGTCAGGGCGAGCACGCGCTTCGCGTCGGCGCCGGACTGGATGTCGCCGTTGGCGATCACCGGGATGCGCACGGCTGCCTTCACCTCGGCGATCGTCTCGTACTCCGCCTGGCCGGCGAACATGCACGCGCGCGTGCGCCCGTGGACGGCGAGCATCTGCACGCCGGCCGCCTCCGCGATGCGGGCGATCGCAGGCGCGTTGCGCCGCGCCGGCTGCGGGCCGGTGCGGATCTTGAGCGTGACCGGCACGTCTACCGCCGCGACGACCGCCTCGAGGATGCGGCCGACCAGCCGCTCGTCCTCGAGCAGTGCCGAGCCGGCCTGGCGATTGCACACCTTCTTGGCCGGGCAGCCCATGTTGATGTCGATGATGTCGGCGCCGAGCCCGGCGTTGTGGCGGGCGGCCTCGGCAAGCTCCTGCGGCTCCGAGCCGGCGATCTGCACCGAAACCGGGCCTTCCTCGCCGGCGTGGTCGACGCGCAGCCGGCTCTTGCGCGAATCGCGCAGCTCTGGGCGCGCGGAGACCATCTCGGACACCGCGAGCGCGGCGCCGAAGCGCCTGGCGAGGCGGCGGAACGGGCGGTCGGTGATGCCCGCCATCGGTGCGACAAACAAAGCGTTGCGCAGGGCGTGCGCGCCGATCTTCATTTCCGATGGCTTGGGTTGCGAGGGGAAGGAATTTTATCCGCTTGGCTTTTTTTATGGAAGGGCGGACGATCCGAAGATCATGCGCCGCGCAAAGAAGCGGCGCGGCGCGGGCAGCAGGTCGAGCGCGGTGAGCGCCGCGCCGCGCGCGGCGCGCGCGACGCGGCTCGAGCCGAGGAAGCCGCGCGCAAGCAGATCGGTGACGCGGATCGTCGCCGCGGCATCGAGCCTGCGACTTGCGGCATAGGCCTCGAGCACGGCCGCCTCGCCCGGGTCCGCGGCGCCGCGCAGCGCCTGCGCAAGGTCCCAGGCGTCGCGCAGCCCGAGATTGAGGCCCTGGCCCGCGACCGGGTGCAGCGTCTGCGCCGCATTGCCGATGTAGACCGCGCGCGCCGCGACGCGCGAGCGCCGCACGCGCAGCACGAGCGGCTGCACCGTTCGCATTTCCACCTTGACAGGGGAACCGGCGCGCCGGCCGGCGGCGGCGGCGAGCGCGTCCAGGAATTCCTTTTCGGGACAGGCAGCAAGGTGCTGCGCACGCTCCGGGGGAAGGCTCCACACCACGGCATGGCGGCCCCCGAAGGGCAGCAAGGCGAGTGGCCCTTCCGGCGTGAAACGCTCGAAGGCGGTGTGCTGCGCGGGCGGCTCGGCATGCACCACGGCGACGAGCGCGTGCTGCGCGTAGCGCTGCTCCTTCGCGTCGGCAACGCCTTCGGCGTGGACGCTACAACGGGTAGGAATGCTTTCCGATGTGAAAAGCTCCCGGGCGAGAAACCTGAGCTTTTCGGTAAGAACCCCGTAGTCGGTGACATAGCCGAGCGCCGGCACGCCCGCATCGGCGGCGTCGAAGCGCGTGCGGCCGAATCCGCCCGCCTGGGAAACCTCGATGCTTTCGATCGGCGTCGCCTGCAGTCCCTGCCACGCGCCCAGCCGCTCGAGGATCAGCCGGCTCGCCTGCGAAAGCGCGATGGGGCGAAAGCCGGGCTGCGCCACCGATGCCTGCAGGACACGGACCTTGAACCCTGCGTCGCGCAGCGCGAGGGCGGCGGCGCAGCCCACCGGGCCGGCGCCGCGAACGAAGACGTCAGCTTCTGCCGCGGGCATCGCGCATCAGCGCTTCGATGTCGTCGATGCGCTTGGGCGCCTCGGCGGTGAGCACTTCGCAGCCGCCTTCGCGCACCAGCACGTCGTCCTCGATGCGCACGCCGGTGTCGCGCAGCCGCTCCGGCACGTCGGCGGCAGCGCGGATGTACAGCCCGGGCTCGACGGTGAGCACCATGCCAGGGACGAGCGGCCGCCATTTTCCTTCACGCTTGTATTCGCCCGCGTCGTGGACATCGAGACCAAGCCAATGACCGGTGCGGTGCATGTAGAAGCGCTTGTAGAGCTCCTTCTCGAGCACCGTGTCGAGGCTCCCGGCGAGCAGCTTCAGGTCGAGCATGCCCTGCGCCAGCACGCGCACCGCGGCGTCGTGCGGCTCGTTCCAGGCGGTTCCCGGCCGCACCTTGTCCATCGCCGCGCGCTGCGACGCGAGCACCAGCTCGTACACCTCGCGCTGCGCGCCGCTGAAGCGGCCGTTGACCGGGAAGGTGCGCGTGATGTCGGAAGCGTAGCCGTCGAGCTCGCAGCCTGCGTCGATGAGCAGCAGGTCGCCGTCGCGCAGCGGCATGTTGTTCGCCACGTAGTGCAGCACGCAGGCGTTGGGCCCGCCGGCGACGATCGGCGAATACGCCGGGAACTGCGCGCCGTTGCGGCGGAATTCGTAGAGCAGCTCCGCCTCGATCTCGTACTCGTTGCGCCCGGGCCGCGCCGACTGCATGGCCCGGCGGTGCGCCGCGGCGGCGATGGCGCCCGCGCGGCGCATGAGCGCAGCCTCGTGCGCGTCCTTCAGCAGGCGCATGTCGTCGAGCACGGCGCGCACGTCCTGCACGCGCTCGGGCGCGGCAACGCCGGCCCGGGTGCGCGCGCGCACCGCGTTCAGGCAGCGGATCGCCCGCGCGTCCCATTCGGCGTCGGCGCCGATGGGGTAGTGCAGCGCCGGCTGGTTCTCCAGCAGGCGCGGCAGGACCTCGTCGAGCGCGGCTGCCGGATGCGCTTCGTCGAAGCCGAAGCGCTCGCGGGCGGCGTCGGGGCCGTGGCGGAAGCCGTCCCAGATCTCGCGCTCCTCGTTGCGCTCGCGGCAGAAGAGCAGCGTGCGCGGCGCTTGCCCGCCCACCACGACGAGCGTCGCTTCCGGCTCGGTAAAGCCGGTGAGGTAGTAGAAGTAGCTGTCGAAGCGGTAGGGGTAGTGCGAGTCGCGGTTGCGCGGCCGCTCCGGCGCCGTGGGCACGAGCGCCACGCCCTCGCCGATGGCGCGCGCGAGCCGCTCGCGCCGGCTGCGGTAGATGGAGACCTCTTCAGCGATCCGCATGGTTAGATGAGTGATCCGATCCCAGGTGAGCTCGCAGCTCGGCGAGCCGCTCCGCGGTGCCTACGTCCTGCCAGAGGCCGGCGTAGAGCTCGCCCGTGATCCGCTTTTGCTCCGCCGCCGCGCGCAGCAGCGGCGCAAGCGGCGCCTTCTCGCCCGCGGGCACGCTGGCCACGAGCGCCGGCGACATCACGGCGATGCCGCTGTAAGTGTAGCGCGGCGCCGGCTCGTTGCCGATCACGCCGCCCGCGAGCGTGAAATCGCCCTTGGGGTGGTGCGGCGGGTTGGGGATGAGCACAAGGCGGGCCAAGTGATTTTTCAAAGAAAAACCCTTGAGCAGTGAAAAATCATATTCGCAGTACACATCGCCATTGACCAGCAGGAAGGGCTCGGCGCCCAGGAGCCTCTGCGCGTTGGCGATGCCGCCGGCGGTCTCGAGGGGCTCGGGCTCGCGCGACCAGGCGATGCGCACGCCGTAGCGCGCGCCGTCGCCGAGCGCCGCGACGATCTGCCCGGCGAGATGCGAGACGTTGATGACCACCTCGCGCAGGCCGCTCGCGGCGAGGCGCTCGAGGTGCCAGCCGATGAGCGGCTTGCCGCCCGCTTCCACCAGGGCCTTCGGGATCTTCTCGGTGAGCGGCCGCAGCCGCTCGCCGCGCCCGGCGGCGAGGATCATTGCTTTCATTCGAGATGGTCGAGGAGTTGCAGCAAGGGTGCGAGCGCGCCATAGCGAGCCGCGACGCTCCGCGCGTAGGCGATGAAGCGCGGCGTGTCCTCGAGGTACTTCGGCTTGCCGTCGCGGTAGTTGAGGCGCGCGAAGATGCCGAGCACCTTGAGGTGGCGCTGCAGCCCCATCCACTCGAAGGCGCGCCAGAACTCGCCGAAGTCCTGCTCGACCGGCAGCCCGGCGCGCTTCGAGCGTTCCCAGTAGCGCACGCTCCAGTCGAGCACCTGCGCGTCCTCCCAGCTCACGAAGGCGTCGCGAAAGAGGCAGACGACGTCATAAGTGATCGGCCCCAGCACCGCATCCTGGAAGTCGAGCACCCCGGGGTTCGGGTCGCACACCATCAGATTGCGCGGTATGTAATCGCGATGCACGTAGACCGCCGGCTGCGCGAGCGCGCTCTGCACGAGCAGGCGGAAGATGCCGTCAAGGGATTGCTTCTGTTCCAGTGAAAGCGTCTTGTGCAAATGACGTTCGATATACCACTGCGGGAACAGATTCATCTCGCGCCGCAGGAGCGCCTCGTCATACGGCGGCAGCTCGCCCGGGTGCGTGGCGAGCTGCCAGCGCACCAGCGCCTCGGTGGCGTCGCCGAAAAGCTGCACCGCGTTCCCGGCGGTGAGCTCCTGCAGGTAGGTGCGGGTGCCGAGGTCGGAGAGCAGCAGGAAGCCCTGGTCGAGGTCCCGCGCGAGCACTTCCGGGGCGTTCAGGCCGGCCTCGCGCAGCAGGCGCGCCACGTGTACGAAGGGGCGGCAATCCTCCTTGTCCGGCGGCGCGTCCATCGCGATGACCGTGCGCCCGTCGGGGCCACGCACGCGAAAGTAGCGGCGGAAGCTCGCGTCCTCGGAAGCGGGGGTCAGGCTGAAGCGATCGTCGCCGAATTCCGAGCCAAGGTGCGAGGCCAGCCAGCGCTCGAGCGCAGTGCGCCGTGCATCGGCGTGTATCATTGAAAATTCTAACGAAAAAGCCTGTCCGCCGCTCCATGCCGTATCGTTTCGCGATGCTGGCTGCCGCGCTCGTCGTTGCCGCGCCAGCGCTCGCGCAAGACCAGGGCGCCGTGGAGCAGGGACGCACCACCATCGATGCCGAGCGCATCGAGGGCATCAGCGACCTCGAGGTGAGCGCGACCGGATCGGCGGAGATCCGCCGCGACGAGCTGCGCATCTTCGGCGAGAGCCTGCGCTACAACCGAGAGCTCGGCACCGCCGAGGCCGAAGGCGGCGTGCGCCTGCAGAGCGGCGTCGACCGCTTCTTCGGTCCGCGCGTGCAGTACAACACCCTGGACGACACCGGCACCTTCGAGCAGCCGCAATATCTCTTGCAGCGCGATCGCACCGCGCGCGGCGGCGCCGAGCAGCTGGACATCCTCGGCAAGGACCGCTATCGCTTCACCAAGGCCACCTTCACCACCTGCCAGCCCGGCCAGGAGGACTGGCGGCTCGAGGCCGCGGAGCTCGAGCTCGACTACGTCGAGGAGGAAGGCCGCGCGACCAGCCCGCGGCTGCGCTTCTTCGACATTCCCATCCTCGGCGCGCCCTACGTGACCTTTCCGCTCGAGGACCGGCGCAAGAGCGGGCTGCTCACGCCGTACTACGCGCAGACGACGACGCGCGGCTTCGAGTTCGGTGTGCCCTACTACTGGAACATCGCGCCCGAGCGCGACCTCACCCTCACGCCGGTGACGATGGCGAAGCGCGGCTTCCAGCTGAAGAACCACTTCCGCTACCTGGACCGCCCGTACGCCGGCGAGCTCAGGGTGGAGCTGCTGCCCGACGACAAGGCTTTCGGCGACTCGCGCACCGGCGTGTCGTGGCAGCACGCGCAGACCCTGCGGCCCGGGCTCACGGGGCAGGTCGACTACAACAAGGTGTCCGACGACCGCTACTTCGTCGACCTGGCGAGCCAGGTGAAGCAGGTCTCGGTCACCAACCTGCCGCAGGACGCGGTGCTCACCTACGGCGGCGCCTTCGGCTCGACGCCCTACAGCCTGCAGGCGCGCGTCGCCCGCTTCCAGACCCTGCAGGACCCGCTGGCCGTGATCGTGCCGCCCTACCACCGGGTGCCGCAGCTCAATTTCAGCACCGCCGGCTACGACCTCGCCGGGTTCGCCGATGTCGCTCTGCCCGCGGAGCACGTGCGCTTCACGCATCCGACGCTGCTCGAGGGCGCGCGCCAGTCGTTCACGCCGACGCTGGCGGTGCCTTTCCTCGCGCCGGGCTGGTTCGTGACGCCGAAGCTCGGGCTGCGGCATGTCAACTACGACCTGCGGGTGTCGCCCGTCCAGGACGTCTCCCCGAACCTGTCCATTCCCTGGTTCTCGTTCGACACGGGGCTGTTGTTCGACCGGGAAGCGCGCTGGTTCGGCGAGAGCCTGACGCAGACCATGGAACCGCGGCTGTACTACGTCTACGTGCCGTACAAGAACCAGGACCACCTGCCGGTGTTCGACACCGCGCTCGCCGACTTCAGCTACCCGCAGCTCTTCACCGAGAACCGCATCTCCGGTGGCGATCGCTTCGGCGACGCGAACCAGGTGACCTTCGCGCTCACCTCGCGCTTCCTGCACGCCAACGGCCAGGAGGCGTTCCGCGCCACGATCGGGCAGCGCTATTACTTCGAGGACGAGCGCGTTGGGCTGAGCGCCACGTCGCCGCTGCGCACCTCGACCGAGTCCGACGTGCTGGCGGCGATCGGCGGCCGGCTCTTCACCAACTGGAGCTTCGACGCGACCACGCAGTACAACCGCATCCAGCAGCGCATGGAGCGCTACACCGTGGGCGCGCGCTACTCGCCGGAGATCGCCAAGGTGATCAACGCGAGCTACCGCTTCCAGCGCGAGACCCTCCGCCAGATCGACATCTCGGCGCAGTGGCCCGTGGCTTCGGGCTGGTACGGCGTCGGGCGCTACAATTACTCGCTGCTGGACAGCCGGCTGCTGGAAGGGCTGGCGGGCTTCGAGTACAACGCCGGCTGCTGGGTGTTCCGAGCGGTGGTGCAGCGCGTCCAGGCGGCGACCCAGGTGGCCTCCACGGCGCTCGTCTTTCAGCTCGAGTTCAACGGCGTGGGCCAGATCGGCACCGACGAAGCGGTGGAGCTGCTCAAGCGCAACGTGCCGGGCTACTCGGTGACCAACCCGGCCGACGCCCGGCTCGCCCCGCCGAGCGTGCGGCCGCGCCTGCCTTTCGAACAGGTTTTCTAGATGCCAAGGCTTCTGTTTCTCCTCCTCCTGCTTCTCTCCCCCTTCGCGGCGCTCGCGCAGGGCATCAGCCTGCTCGATCGCATCGTCGCGGTGGTCAACAAGGAAGTCATCACGCTCTCGGAGCTGAACGACACCATCGCCACCGCCGAGCGGCAGCTCAAGCGCACCGGCACGCGGGCGCCGCCGCGCGAGGTGCTCGAGCGCCAGATGCTCGAGAAGCTGATCCTCGACAAGGCGCAGCTGCAGCTCGCGCGGGAGCGCGGCATCCGCGTCGACGACGTGCAGCTCGACCGCGCCGTGCAGCGCGTCGCCGAGAACAACCGCTTGGCGCTCGCCGACTTCCGGCGCGCGCTCGAGTCCGACGGCGTGCCCTTCAACGCCTTTCGCGAGGACCTGCGCGCGCAGATCGTGCTCTCGCGGCTGCGCGAGCGCGAGGTGGACGAAAAGATCCAGGTGAGCGACACGGAGATCGACCTCTTCCTCGAGGAGATGAAGACCCGCCCGGGCGAAGGCTCGGAATACAACCTCGCCCATATCCTGGTGCGCGTGCCGGAGCAGGCGAGCCCCGAGCGCATCGAGGCGGCGCGGGCCAAGGCCGCCAAGGCGCTCGCCGAGGCGCGCGCCGGGGAGGATTTCGGCCGCCTGGCCGCGGCCTACTCCGACGCCCCCGACGCGATGCGCGGCGGCGTGATCGGCTGGCGGGCGCACGAGCGCCTGCCGGAGCTCTTCTCGAGCGCGCTGGCGAAGATGAACGCCGGCGAAGCGAGCGAGGTGCTGAGGAGCCCGGCGGGCTTCCACGTGCTGAAGCTCGTCGAGCGCCGCGGCATCGCCGCCGCCAATGCGCCGGTCGCGCAGACGCGCCTGCGCCATATCCTGGTGCGCACCAGCGAGGCGGTCTCCGAGGGCGAGGCGCGGCGGCGCCTCGCCGACCTGCGCAGCCGCATCGTCAGCGGCGCCGCCGACTTCGCGGAGATGGCGCGCGTGCATTCCGACGACGCCACCGCCGGGCGCGGCGGCGAGCTCGACTGGGTCTACCCGGGCGACACGGTGCCGGACTTCGAGCGCGCCTACCAGGAGCTCAAGGTGGGCGAGGTGAGCCAGCCGGTGCGCACGCCCTTCGGCTACCACCTCATCCAGGTGCTCGAGCGCCGCTCCGCCGACATGAGTCCCGAGCGCCGGCGCCTGCAGGCGCGCATGGCGCTGCGCGAGAGGAAGTCCGAGGAGGCCTACCAGGAATGGCTGCGCCAGCTGCGCGACCAGATCTACGTCGAGCTGCGGCTTGAAGAGCGCTAGGCCCGTCATCGCCGTCACCTCGGGCGAGCCGGCCGGCATCGGCCCCGAGCTGTGCGTCAAGCTCGCGCGCGAGGCGCTGCCGGCGCGCATCGTCGCGATCGGCGACCGCTCCCTCTTCAACGCCGTTGAAGTGGAGCATATCCCGCTGCGGCGGCCGAGCGTGCCGGGAAAGCTCGACCCGGTTAACAGCCGCTATGTGCTCGAGGTGCTCGACCGCGCGATCGACGGCTGCCTGCGCGGCGAATACGACGCCATGGTCACCGCGCCGGTGCAGAAGAGCACCATCAACGACGCCGGCATCGCCTTCACCGGACACACCGAGTATCTCGCCGAGCGCGCGCACGCCGAGCACGTGGTGATGATGCTGGTGGGCGGCGGCCTGCGCGTGGCGCTTGCTACGACGCATCTCGCCCTGAAAGACGTTCCAGCCGCCATCACCCGCGACAGTTTGCTCCGGACTTTGAAAACCATTGACCACGACCTGCGCAAGCGCTTTCGCATTGCACGCCCGCGCATCCTGGTCTCGGGCCTCAACCCGCACAGCGGCGAATCCGGCCACCTCGGGCGCGAGGAGGTCGATGTGATTGCGCCGGCCATTGCCGCCGCCGTGGCCGCGGGCATCGACGCGAGCGGCCCGATCCCGGCGGACACGCTCTTCGTGCCCGATCGCCTCGCGAAAGCCGATTGCGCTCTCGCCATGTTTCACGACCAGGGGCTGCCGGTGCTGAAGTACGCGAGCTTTGGCCGCGGCGTCAACGTCACGCTCGGGCTGCCGTTCGTGCGCACCTCGGTCGACCACGGCACGGCGCTCGACCTCGCCGGCAGCGGCCGCGCCGACGCCGGCAGCCTGATCGAAGCCGTCAAGCTCGCCATTGAGCTCGCATCGGCCGCGTAAGCGGTTCGGCCAGCACTTCCTCCACGAGGCGGGGGTGCTGCGTCGGCTCATCGACGCGATTGCTCCTTCTGAAAAGGACTTCATTGTCGAGATCGGCCCGGGCGAGGGCGCGCTCACGCGGCTCCTGCTGGGAACCTCGGCGCATGTGGAAGCGATCGAGCTCGACCGCGATCTCGCCGCAAGCCTCGGGAGGGAATTCCCCGGCTTGACGCTGCACGTGGGCGACGCCCTGGACTTCGACTTCGCCGTCTTTCCCGAAGGCTTCCGGGTCGTCGGCAACCTGCCCTACAACATCTCGACGCCGCTGCTCTTCCACCTGGCGCGCCATGCCTCGCGCGTGCGCGACATGCACTTCATGCTGCAGCTCGAGGTCGTCGAGCGGATGGTCGCGGCGCCCTCGACCCCCGAGTACGGCCGCCTCTCGGTGGCGCTGCAGGCGCGCTTTCGCATGAAGAAGCTTTTCAACGTCTCGAGCGGCGCGTTTCGCCCGCCGCCGAAGGTGGAGTCGGCGCTGGTGCGGCTCGAGCCGCTCCCCGAGATGCTGGAGATCGACGAGAACCTGCTGCGCAAGGCGTTCTCGGCGCGGCGCAAGCAGCTGCGCAACGCGCTGCCGCTGCCGGCCGGGGACTACGAAAGGCTCGACATCGATCCGCAGCGCCGGCCCGAGACGCTCTCGCCCCGGGACTTCGCACGCATCTCGGCCCTGGCGAAAAGCCGCTAGCCGTCCCGCTCTTTCCTGGTTCGCTCGACCTCGGCGGCGAAGAGCCAGCGCACGTAGCCGATCATCGCGCACGCGCCCACCGCCCAGGCGACGAAGGCGAGCACGCTGAAGAGCAGGGAGATCAGCCAGTAGTCCTGCGCTAGCACCGCGCCGCCCGCGGCCGCGGCAAGGCAGGCGAGCCCCATCAGCATCGGCTGCCAGCGGCCGCGGTCCGCCTGCATGAGAGAGCGCAGATACTCGGCCATTACCCTTTCTTGCGCTCGATGAACTCGATCTTGTAGCCGTCGGGGTCCTCGACGAAGGCGATCACCGTGGTGCCGCCCTTGACCGGCCCGGCCTCGCGCGTGACCTTGCCGCCCATGCGCTTCACGTTCTCGCAGGCCTTGGCGACGTCGGGCATCTCGAGGGCGACATGGCCGAAGCCGCCGCCGAGGTCGTAGCGCTCGACACCGTAGTTGTAGGTGAGCTCGAGCACCGAGGCGCGATCCTCGGTGTCGTAGCCGACGAAGGCGAGCGAGTACTTCTGCTCCGGGCGGTCGGTGGTGCGCAGGAGCTTCATGCCGAGCACCTCGGTGTAGAACTTGACCGAGCGCTGCAGGTCGCCGACGCGAAGCATGGTGTGAAGCAGTCTCATGTGGTTTTTCCTTTCAGAATCGGCAAAGCCGCGCCGGCGAGCTCGAGGCGCTCGCGGGCGGCGCGCCAGTCGGGATAAAGGGCGCTCACCAAGGTCCAGAAGCGCCGCGAATGGTTGAGCTCGACCAGATGCGCCACTTCGTGCGCGACGACGTAGTCGGCGAGCGCCGGCTCGAGGTGCACGAGGCGCCAGGAGAGCCGGATGGAACCGTCCTCGTTGCAGACGCCCCACTGCGTGCGCGCGTTCGACAGCGCCACTCGCGGCGCCGGCCGCTCGACGCGCGCGGCGTAGTGCGCGGCGCGCGGGCGCAGCACCTCGAGCGCCGTGGCCTTCAGCCAGGCGAGCAGGGGCTTGCTGCCCGAAACGCCCAAGGTGCCGCCATGGCGCTGCGCCGGGCCCGGGCGCACGTGGAGCTCCACCATTTCTCCAAGCAGCGGCAGGCGCTCGCCGCTCTCGACGCGCAGCACTGCGGGCCGCGGCGCCGACGACCATTCGTCGAGCTTCGCCACGATCCAGCGCTGCTTGGCGCGCAGGAACCCTTCGATCTCGCGCCAGGGCGCGCGCAGGGGGGCGGCGACGCGCACGCCTTCGCCGTCGATGCTGATGCCGATGGTGCGGCGCCGGCGCCGGGCGAAGCGGTACTCGACGAGCCGCCCGCCCAGCTCGATCAGCAAAGCGCCTTCTGCTGTTCTTCTATCCATTGCTCCGCCATCGAATTGATCGTCTTCGGGTCGCGCTGCGCGGTGTCGATCGCCGGGCCGATGCGCACCGTTACGGTGCCCGGGCGCTTGAGGAAGGCGTTGCGCGGCCAGAACAGGCCCGCATTGTGCGCCACCGGCACCACCGGCGCGGCCGCGGCCGCGGCGAGCCAGGCGCCCCCGAGCTGGTATTCGCGGCGCTCGCCCGGCGCGACGCGCGTTCCCTCGGGGAAGACGATCACCCAGAAGCCCTGCGCGAGCCGCTCGCGGCCACGGCGGGCGATGGCGCGCAGCGCCGCGACCCCGCGCGAGCGGTCGATCGCGATCGGGCTCATCAGCGCGAGGCCCCAGCCGAAGAAGGGAATCCACAGGAGCTCGCGCTTGAGCACATGCACCTGCGGCGGGAAGATGAGCTGGAAGGCCATCGTCTCCCAGGCCGACTGGTGCTTGGAGAGGATCACCGCCGGGCGGCCCGGCAGGTTCTCGCGGCCTTCGACCCGCCAGTCGATTCTCAACAGGGTCTTTGACAACTGCATGATGAGGCGAGACCAGCCCGAAATGACGCGGTAGCGCACCATGCGCGGCAGCGGGAAGGTGGCGAGCGCGATGAGCGCGTAGACGGGCGTGATGAGGACGAGCGCTGCCGCGAAGAGCGCCGAGCGCAGTAGCATCATGGCGCGAGGCGTTCGGCGAAGGTCGCCAGGTCGGCGAAGACCTCCGTGCCGGGCGGGAGGTCGCCCTCCTCGCGCGTCTTGCGCCCCTTGCCGGTGAGCACCAGCACCGGGCGCGCGCCGGCCGCCGCGGCGGCCTCGAGGTCGCGGCGCGCGTCGCCGACCATGAAGGTCTCCTCGATCGGCACGTTGAAGCGGCGCGCCACTTCGAGCAGCATGCCCGGCTGCGGCTTGCGGCACTCGCAGCGCGCGTCGGCGGCGTGCGGGCAGAAGAAGAAGGCGTCGATCCTGCCGCCGACCTGCCCGGCCGAGCGCTGCAGCAGGTCGTGGATGGCGAACAGCGTCTGCGTGTCGAAGAGGCCCCGGGCGATCCCCGACTGGTTGGTCGCCACCACCACGCGGTAGCCCGCCTGCGTCAGGCGCCCGATCGCCTCCAGGCTGCCCTTGATGGGGCGCCACTCCTCGGGCGACTTGATGTAGTCGTCGCTGTCGTGGTTGATCGTGCCGTCGCGATCCAGGATTACAAGCTTCACGGCAGGATGACCAGCTTCATTTCGCCAGCTTGGAAAGGTCGGCGACGCGGTTCATCGTCCCGTGCAGCGTGCCGAGGAAGCCGATGCGGTTCGCGCGCACGCGCGGGTCCTTGTCCATCACCATGACCTTGTCGAAGAAGGCGTCGACCGGCGCCTTGAGCGACGCGAGCGCCTTGAGCGCGCCGGTGTAGTCGAGGTTCTTAAAGGCCTTCTCAACCTGGGGCTTGAGAGAGCCGAAGGTGGACGCGAGCGTCTTCTCTTCGGGCTGCGTCATGAGCGCGGCATCGAACCCGTCGGGCACGGCGCCCGCCTGCTTGAGGATGTTGCCGATGCGCTTGTTCGCCGCGGCGAGGCTCTCGGCCTCGGCGAGCGACGCGAAGGCGCGCACCGCTTCGAGCTGCCTGGGCACCAGGTCGAGGCGCGCCGGCTTCAGGCACAGGACGGATTCGACTTCGTTGGCCGTGTAGCCGCGCTCCTCGAAGTAGCCGCGTGCCCGCTCGAGAAGGAACGCTTCCAGCTTTTCGTCTTCACCCAGATAGTCTTTTATGGGCAAAGGCACGTTGCGCTCGATGAGGATGCGGACCACGCCCAGCGCGGCGCGGCGCAGGCCGAAAGGATCCCGCTCGCCGGTGGGCGCCTGGCCGATGCCGAAGAGCCCGGTGAGCGCATCGAGCTTGTCGGCGAGCGCCACGGCGCACGCGACGGGGTGCTCAGGGAGCGCGTCGCCGGCGAAACGCGGCCGATAGTGCGCCTCGATGGCGTCGGCGACCTCGCGCGGCTCGCCGTCGTGCAGGGCGTAGTAGCGGCCCATCACGCCCTGCAGCTCCGGGAACTCGCCCACCATGCCGGTGAGGAGGTCTGCCTTGGAGAGCCAGGCTGCCCGCTCCGCAGACGCGGCGTCGGCGCCGAGCGCCCGGGCGATCCGTCCCGCGAGCAGCTGGATGCGCTCGACCCGCTCGAGCTGGGTGCCGAGCTTGCCGTGGTAGACGACCTTTGCGAGCTGCGGCACGCGCTCTTCCAGCCGGCGCCTGCGGTCCTGGTTGTAGAAGAAGCGCGCGTCTTCCAGGCGCGGCCGGACCACGCGCTCGTTGCCGGTGACGATGTGGCGCGGGTCGGCGACCTTCATGTTGGAGACGATGAGGAAGCCCGGCAGCAGCTTCCCGGCCCGGTCGAAGAGCGGGAAGTACTTCTGGTTCTGCCGCATCGTGAGGATCAGGCACTCGGGCGGCATCTCGAGGAACGCCGGGTCGAAGCCTCCGGCGTACACCTGCGGATACTCGACCAGCGCCGTCACCTCGTCTAGCAGGTCTTGGTAGGCGCCGAGCGTCGCCTGGCGTTGATCTGCTTCGGCTTTGAGTTGCCGCTCGATCTCGGCGCGCCGCGCCGCGAAGTCGGCGACCACCATGCCCTCGTCGCGCAGCTTCGCCTCGTACTCTTCTGCGCCCGCAAGGACGATCTCCCCCTTGCCCATGAAGCGGTGGCCGCGCGTGCGATTGCCCGATTCGAGCCCGAGCACCTGGCCGGGGACGACTTTCCGGCCGTGCAGCATGACCAGCCCGTGCACCGGGCGCACGAATTGCGCGTCCCCGGCACCCCAGCGCATCACCTTCGGGATCGGCAGCGACTTCAGCGCCTCCTCGACCAGCGAAGCGAGCACCTTGTCGAGCTGCGCGCCGATCGTCTTCGCGCGCGCGACGAAGACCTCGCCCTTCGCGCCGGCGCGGCGCTCGAGCTTGTCGACGGCGACGCCGTGCTTTTTCGCGAAGCCGGCCACTGCCTGCGCCGGCGCCGAGGTCGACGGGCCGGTCACCTCGGATTCGCGATCCTGCGCCGCGGCCGCGACGTCGGCGATCGATACGGCCAGCCGCCGGGGCGTGGCGAAGATGCGCATGCCTTTTCCAGAGACAAGCTGCCCCTTGGCGAGTCCCGCGAACAGCGCCGCCCCGAACGCCTCGGAGAGCGCGCGCAGCGACTTCGGCGGCAGCTCTTCGGTGAGGAGCTCGACGAGCAGCGTGGCGCGGTTCTCAAGCACGGGTCATGGGGAAGCCGAGGCGCTCCCGCGATTCGTAGTAGGCCTGCGCTACCGCGCGCGCGAGGGCGCGCACGCGCCCGATGTAGGCGGCGCGCTCGGTGACGGAGATGGCGCCGCGCGCGTCCAGCAGGTTGAAGGCGTGCGAGCTCTTCAGCACCATCTCGTAGGCCGGCAGCACGCATTGCGCCTCGATGAGCCTCTTTGCTTCGCTTTCGAAGTTCTTGAACAGATCAAACTGCAAATCGACATTCGAGAGCTCGAAGTTGTAGCGCGACTGTTCCACTTCGTTCTGGTGAAACACATCCCCGTACTTCACCCCGTCGACCCAGACCAGGTCGTACACGCTCTGCTTGTCCTGCAGGTACATCGCCAGGCGCTCCAGGCCGTAGGTGATCTCGCCCAGCACCGGCTTGCAGGGCAGGCTGCCCACTTCCTGGAAATAGGTGAACTGCGTGACCTCCATGCCGTCGAGCCACACTTCCCAGCCCAGGCCCCAGGCGCCGAGCGTGGGCGATTCCCAGTCGTCCTCGACGAAGCGGATGTCGTGGCTCGCCGGGTCGATGCCGAGGTCCTTCAGCGATTCGAGATAGATCTCCTGGATGTCGGCGGGCGAGGGCTTGAGCGCCACCTGGTACTGGTAGTAGTGCTGCAGGCGGTTCGGGTTCTCGCCGTAGCGGCCGTCTTTCGGGCGCCGGGAGGGCTGCACGTACGCGGCGTTCCACGGCTCCGGCCCGATGGCGCGCAGGAACGTCGCGGTGTGGAAGGTGCCGGCGCCGACTTCCATGTCGTAGGGCTGCAGCAGCACGCAGCCGCGGCGGTCCCAGAACGCGTTGAGCCGGAGGATGAGCTGCTGGAAGCTGAGCATTGCCGGGAAAATTCTACCGCCTGTCGTTCTGCGATCTGAGTCGCGCGGCAAGCGTCGCGGCGGCGAGGATGAGGAGGCAGAGGATCACCACCGGCCAGTCGCGCAGGCGCGCGTAAGGCGTGCTGCCCGAATAGCCGTGCGCCGAAGCATCCAGCCTGCCTTCGACGAACTGCGGCAGCCGGTCGATCACCCGTCCGTCGCGGTCGATGACCGCGGTGATGCCGGTATTCGCCGCGGTGAGGTGCATGCGGCCGGTCTCGATGGCGCGCAGCCGCGCGATCTGCAGGTGCTGCGCCGGCGCGAGCGAGTCGCCGAACCAGGCCACGTTCGACACGTTGACGAGCAGCGTGGCCTCGGGCAGGCGGCGCGCGATCTCGTCGCCGAAGGCATCCTCGTAGCAGACGTTCATGGCGATGCGCTGGCCCGCGGCGGCGAGCGGCGCCTGCCCGGGCGCGCCGCGCGAGAAGTCCGAGAGCGGGATGTCGATGAGGTGCAGGGTCCAGGCGAATCCCGGCGGCACGAACTCGCCGAAGGGCACGAGGTGCACCTTGTGGTAGAGCTGCCGCGGCGCGCTCCCGAGCGTGATCACGCTGTTGTAGTACTCGTTTCGCGAAGTTCCTTGGAGCACGCTCGCGTGCTGACGGTAGGGGACGCCGACCAGCATGTCGCCGCCATTGCGCCGCGCTGCCGCCTCGAGCCGCGCGAGGTAGGCCGGGTCGACGGCGTCGTAGAAGCGCGGCACGGCGGTCTCCGGAAGCACGATCAGCTTCGCGCCGGTTTCCTCGGCGAGGCGTGCATAGGTGTCCAGGATGCGGTGGTAGCGCTCCGGGCGGAATTTCATTTCCTGCTCGATGTTCCCCTGCAGCAGCGCCACGCTCACCGGCCCGCCGGCAGGCACCGTCCATTCGATGCCGCGCAGGGCCTGTCCGGCCGTCACCAGCGCGACGAAATACGCCGCGAAAATCACCTTCCGGTTGAAGAGCGCGATGTGCCAGGCAAGGCCGGCGAGCGTAAGCGTGAGGAAGGAAACGCCGAATACGCCGACGAGCGGCGCGTAGCCCTGCAGCGGCCAGCCGGCCGCGGCGTAGCCGGCGGAGAGCCAGGGGAAGCCCGTGAGCACCCAGCTGCGCAGCCATTCGGCGAGCGTCCACGCCGCGGGGATCAGCAGGCAGGCGCGCAGCGTAGGGCCGCCGGGCACGCGCGCCTGCAGCCAGCCCGCGGCGCCGGTGAAGAGCGCGAGCAGGGCGCAGAAGAGCACCGTCGCGAGCAGCGCGAGGGGCGCGGGCATGCCGCCGAACTCGGAGAGGCTCACATAGACCCAGGACACGCCGCCGCCGAAGAGGCCGGCGCCGAACCAGAAGCCGCGCCAGAAGCAGCGGCGCGGCGGCGCCGCCATCCAAAGGTGCACCACCACCCCGAAGGTGGCCGCGGCGAGCGGGTACATTCCGACCGGCGCGAATGCGAGCACCGTCGCCGCGCCCAATAAAAACGGGGTCAGACCCCATTTTCCGAAGCTGTGCGTAGGGAAAATGGGGTCTGACCCCATTTTTATCCCTTGGCTTTGTCCACCAGCAGCGTGTAGACGCGGCGGCTGTCGGCGCGCAGCACCTGGAAGCGCAGCGAGTCGATCGACACCGACTCGCCGCGCTTGGGCAGCCGCCCGAGGTGGGCGATCACCAGGCCGCCGACCGTGTCCGCGGTCTCGTCCGAGAAGCTGGTGCCGAACGCGGCATTGAAGTCGGCGATCTGGGTGAGCGCCTTGACGCGCCAGCGCCCGCCGGGCTCGGGCAGGATGTTGTCGGACGCCTCGTCGAAGTCGTACTCGTCCTCGATGTCGCCGACGATCTGCTCGAGCACGTCCTCGATGGTGACGAGGCCCGCCACGCCGCCGTACTCGTCGACGACGATGGCCATGTGGTTGCGGCTGGCGCGGAACTCGCGCAGCAGCACGTTCAAGCGCTTCGCCTCCGGCACGAACACCGCCGGGCGCAGCATCTCGCGCACGTTGAACTCTTCCTGGCCGGCGTAGTGGCGCAGCAGGTCCTTGGCCAGCAGCACGCCGATGACGTCGTCGCGGTTCTGGTCGATGACCGGGAAGCGCGAGTGCGCGGTGGCGATCACCTGCGGGATGAAGCTCTCGACCGGCTCGTTGATGTCGATGAAGTCCACCTGCGCGCGCGGGATCATGATGTCGCGCACCTGCATCTCGGAGACGGTGAGCGCGCCCTCGATGATGGACAGCGCGTCGGCGTCGAGCAGGTTGCGCGAGTAGGCCGACCTCAGCAGCGCCACCAGCTGCTCGCGGTCGCCCGGCTCGCGCATGAGCAGCGCGGACAGGCGCTCGAGCAGGCTGGGTCGCGAGGGGTCGTTCATCGGGGGAGCGGGGATTTTACCGCGTACGGATCGGCGAACCCGAGGCGCGCGAGGATGCGGCGCTCGGCGCGCTCCATGCGCGCGGCTTCGCTTTTGTTTTTATGGTCATAGCCGCGCAAATGCAGAACGCCGTGCACCACCAGGTGCGCATAGTGCGCTGCAATAGCCTTGCCCTGCTCGCGTGCTTCGCGGGCAATCACCGGATGGCACAGCACGATGTCGCCGGTGGAGAACGACAACACGTTGGTAGGGCAATTTCTTTCTCTGTAGATCGAATTCAGGCGGCGTCCTTCGCGCGCGCCGACGATGCGCAGGGTGATGCCGCGCTCTCCCAGCGTCCAGCGGCGCAGCCGCGCAGCGCTCGGGATGCCGCGGCGCGCGACGGCGAATTGAACCGCTGCTTTATTCTTCGTTCGCGCGCGCGTCGTAGGCATCGATGATGCGCGCGACCAGCGGGTGGCGTACGACGTCCTGGGCGCCGAACTGCGTGAAGGCGATGCCGCGCACGCCGTCGAGGATGCGCCGCGCCTCGATCAGGCCGCTCTTCTGGCCGCGCCCGAGGTCGATCTGCGTCACGTCGCCGTTGACCACGGCCTTGGCGCCGAAGCCAATGCGGGTGAGGAACATCTTCATCTGCTCGGGCGTGGTGTTCTGCGCCTCGTCGAGGATGATGAAGGAGTGGTTGAGGGTGCGCCCGCGCATGTAGGCGAGCGGCGCCAGCTCGATGGTGCCGCGCTCGAGCAGCTTGCCCGTCTTCTCGAAGCCCATCAGGTCGTAGAGGGCGTCGTAGAGCGGGCGCAGGTACGGGTCGACCTTCTGCGCGAGGTCGCCGGGCAGGAAGCCCAGCCGCTCGCCCGCCTCCACCGCCGGGCGCACCAGCACGATGCGCTTCACCTTGTCGCGCTCGAGCGCGTCGACGGCGCATGCCACCGCGAGGTAGGTCTTGCCCGTCCCCGCCGGCCCGATGCCGAAGGTCAGGTCGTGGGCGAGGATGTTCTCGATGTACTGCACCTGGTGCGGCGTGCGCCCGTGCAGGTCCTGCCGGCGCGTGAGGAGCTGCGGCCCCTGGTCTTCCAAGGAAACATTCTTCGAAAGCTCCGTGAGGCCGAGCTGCACGTCCTCGACGGTGAGGTCGCCGGTGGCGCGATCGTAGAAGTGCTCGAGCGCCTGCGCGGCGCGGCCCGCCTGCTCGCCGCGCACGGTGAAGCGCGCGCCGCGCCGGGCGATGGTGACGTCGAGCGCCGACTCGATCTGGCGCAGGTTCTCGTCGAGCGCGCCGCACAGCCGCGCCAGGCGCTGGTTGTCGAGCGGCTCCAGCTTTACCTCGACGGGCTTAGCGCGCATTCGTGCTCATTTCTTCCACCACTGTGCCGCGCAGCGAATGGGACCTCGCCTCGGTGATCCTGACCGGGGCGAAGCGCCCGATCAGGTCCGCCGTCCCGGCGAAGTTCACCGTGCGGTTGTTGCCGGTGCGGCCGGCGAGCTCGCCGGCGTTCTTCTTCGCGGCGCCCTCGACGAGCACCTGCTCGATCGTGCCGACCATGCGCTCGCTCGTCTCGCGCGCCTGCGCCTCGAGCTGGGCCTGCAAGCGCTGCAGCCGCAGGAGTTTCTCTTCCTTCGTCGCTTCGTCAGGCAGCTCCGCCGCCGGCGTGCCGGGGCGCGGGCTGTAGACGAAGGAGTAGGCGTCATCGAAGCCGACCTCGCGCGCGAGGCGCAGCGTGGCCTCGAAGTCGGCTCGCGTCTCGCCCGGGAAGCCGACGATGAAATCCGACGACAGCGACAGCGCCGGCCGCGCCTCCTTCAGGCGCCGCGCGATCGAGCGGTACTCGAGCGCGGTGTAGCCGCGCTTCATCGCGGCGAGGACGCGGTCCGAGCCCGACTGCACCGGCAGGTGCACGTGCGGGGCGAGCTGCGGCAGGTCGCGGTGCGCGTCGATCAGGCGCTGCGTGAACTCCCGCGGATGAGAGGTCGTGTAACGTACCCGATCGAGCATTTCACATATGTAGTGCAACAGCTCGGCAAAATCGGCGCGCTCGCCGTCGATCGCGCCGCGCCACGCGTTCACGTTCTGCCCGAGCAGCGTCACTTCCTTCACGCCTTGCCCGGCGAGCCCGGCGATCTCGGCGACGATGTCTCCGAAGGGGCGCGACACTTCCTCGCCGCGCGTGTAAGGCACGACGCAGAAGCTGCAGTACTTGCTGCAGCCCTCCATGATCGAGACGAAGGCGCGCGCGCCCGCCACGCGCGCCGGCGGCAGGTGGTCGAACTTCTCGATCTCGGGAAAGGTGATGTCGACCTGCGCCGCGCCGGTGCGGCGCCGGCGCTCGAGCAGCTCCGGCAGGCGGTGCAGCGTCTGCGGGCCGAACACCACGTCGACGAAGGGCGCGCGCGCGACGATCCCGGCGCCTTCCTGGCTCGCCACGCAGCCGCCCACGGCGATCATCAGGCCGGGCCGCGCGCGCTTCAGGTGCTTCACCCGGCCGAGGTCGGCGAAGACCTTCTCCTGCGCTTTCTCGCGCACCGAGCAGGTATTGAAGACGATCAGGTCGGCGTCCTCGGGCCGCGCCGCCGCCTCGATCCCTTCGGCCGCGCGCATGACGTCGGCGATTTTCGCCGAGTCGTACTCGTTCATCTGGCAGCCGAAGGTACGGAGATACAGCTTTTTCACCGGCCCCTTGGAATTTGGTGGCGAATCAGGGACTCGAACCCCGGACACACGGATTATGATTCCGCTGCTCTAACCAGCTGAGCTAATTCGCCAAGTGACGGTTCAACCCGCGCATTATAAACCAGGGCTCTTCGACCTCATGGTCGTCGGCGGGGGCCCGGTCGGCGCAAGCCTGGCGCGCGCGGTGCACGGAATGCGGGTCGCGCTCGTGTCGCACGAGCGCCGTCAGAGCGCACCGGCCGCACCGGGCGTCTTTGATGCACGCGTCTACGCGCTGAGCCCGGGAAACGTCGAGTTCCTGCGCCGGATGAAGGCCTGGCCGTCGGTGCCGGCGGACCGCGTCGCGCCGGTGCATGCCATGCGCATCTTCGGCGATGACGGCGCGTCGCGGCTCCAGTTCGACGCGTACCGCGCCGGCGTTCCCGAGCTGGCCTGGATCGTCGAGGACAGCGCGCTGCAGGACGCGCTGTGGGCCGGATTCGATGTCGAGGTCTTCGCGCCGGCGCAGTGCGAGGAACTTTGTGTTTATGAGAAATCCGTTTCACTGAAGCTGCGTGACGGCCAGACATTGTCCGCCCGACTCGTCGTCGGCGCCGACGGCGCGAACTCGTTCGTGCGCCGCGCTGCCGGCATCGAGGTCGCCGAGTCCGACTACGGGCAGACGGCGGTGGTGGCCAACTTCCGCTGCGAGAAGCCGCATGCGAATACGGCTTTCCAGTGGTTCCGGGGCGGGGCAGTGCTCGCGTTCCTGCCTTTGCCGGGCGACCAGTTGTCGATGGTGTGGTCGCTGCCGCGGGCCGAGGCAACGCGCATCGAGCGCATGGAGGCGCAGCCGCTGTGCCGCGAGGTCGAGGCCGCTTCGCGGCACGCACTCGGAAGCCTTGAAATGACTTCTTCTCTAAAGACCTATCCGTTGCGTCGCCTCGCGGCGCGAAGCCTGGTCGCGCCGCGGGTCGCGCTCGCGGGCGACGCCGGGCATGTCATCCATCCGCTGGCGGGACAGGGGCTCAACCTCGGGCTGCAGGACGCGCGTGCGCTCGCCGATATGCTCGTTGCGCGCGCGCCGGTGCGCGACCCGGGCGACCTGCGCCTGCTGCGTCGCTACGCGCGCAGCCGCGCCGAGCCTATACTGGCGATGGGCAGCGTCGTCGACGGGCTCCATACGCTGTTCAACGCGGGCAATCCGCTCGCCGCGAGGCTGCGCAACGCCGGATTGAACCTGACCGAGCGCATGCCGGTCCTAAAGAACGTCCTGATGCGCCAGGCAATGCGATGAACGGAGATCGAATGCTGCGAGCTGTCGGCCTTGCGCTGTGCCTCGCCACGCTTCCCGCGGCGGCGAACGAGACGCAGATCCGCAAGGCGCTGGAAGGCAAGCTGGAAGGCGTGCGCATCGAAGGCATCGTGCCCGCGCCGCTCGCCGGCCTGTGGGAGGTGCGCTACCGCACCTCCCGCGGCGTGCGCGTGCTGTACACCGACGCGGTCGGCAAATTCGTCATCAACGGCAACATCCACGAGCTGCGCACCGAGCGCGACCTGACGGCGGAGCGCCTGGAGCAGCTGAACGCGATCCGCTTCGCCTCGCTGCCGCTCGACCAGGCGGTGAAGATCCAGCGCGGCAACGGCAAGCGCGTGCTGGCGATGTTCTCCGACCCGTACTGCCCGGCCTGCAAGCAGTTCGAGCAAACCCTGCAGCAGGTCGACGACGTCACCGTCTACGTGTTCATGTACCCGGTGATCCGGCCGGAGCTCGCCCAGCACTCGGAGGCGGTCTGGTGCTCGCCGGATCGCGCCAAGGCCTGGCTCGACCTCGCGCTGCGCGGCCAGCCGCCTGCGGGGGCCGCGCCGGCTTGCGAGACGCCGATCGACAAGAACGTGGAGCTCGGGCAGGGCCTCGGGGTCAACAGCACGCCGACGCTGGTCTTTCGCAACGACAGGCGCGTCGCCGGCGGGTTGAAGCTCTCGGACCTGCGCCAACTGCTCGACAAGACGCGCTAGCCGGGCAGCGGCTCGCCGCGCGGCCACAGCAGCCAGAGCCGGCCCGGCTGCCGCATGCGGCCGGCGGCGACGCCGGCCTCGTGGCCGCTTCCCCAGAAAAAATCGGCGCGCACCGCGCCGCGGATCGCCCCGCCGGTGTCGTGTGCCGCCATCAGCCGCTCCAGCGGCACGACGGAGATCGGGTAGGTGCTCGCCAGGTACACGGGCGCGCCGAGCGGGATGTGGCGCCGGTCGACCGCGAGGCTGTAGCCCGCGGCGAGCGGCACGCCGAGCGCGCCGATGGGGCCTTCGTCGGCCGGCGGCAGCTCGCGGAAGAACACATAGCTCGCATTGTGGTTCAGCGCCTCCTGGAGCTTGTGCGGGTTGGCCGCCGCCCAGGCCTTGATGCCCTGCATCGAGGCGTTCTCGAGCGCGAGCTCGCCGCGCTCGACGAGAAGGCGGCCGAGCGAGCGGTACGGATGGCCGTTCTGGTCCGCATACCCGAGCCGGATCTGCTCGCCGCTTTCCAGGCGCAGCTGGCCGGAGCCCTGGATCTGCAGGAAGAAAAGCTCCACCGGATCGTCGGTCCAGGCGATGACCGGGGCCTTGAGGTCGTTCCTCGAGTCGATCTCGGCGCGGCTCCAGTAGGGCACGAGCCGGCGACCCTCCAGCCTGCCGCGCAGGCGCAGGTGCCTGAAGTCGGGGAAATCCACCACGATGAGATCCTCGGGCACGCCGAAGATCGGAAAGCGGTGCGTCGCGCTCGCGGTGCGGCTGCCTTCGAGCAGCGGCTCGTAGTACCCGGTCACGAGCCCGCTGTCGATCCCCTCCGGCGCGATGACGGCATGGGGGACGAAGCTCGCCTCGAAGAATTCGCGCGCAGAGCGCTCGTCGCCCGGCGGGACGGCGCGGGCCTGCTCGCATGCCCTGGAAAAAAGCTTCACGGCAGGACAGCCGCGCAGGAACGCCTGCAGGCTCGGCTCGAGCCGCGTCTCCTGCCAGCCGGGCAGCGCGTCGAAGCTGTATTCCAGGTAGAACGCCTTGTCCGTCGCCTGCGGCTTCGGTTCGGTTGCCTGCCGGAGCGGCGCGCAGGCGGTGGCGACGACGGAGGCGGCGACTACAATCAGGCCGAAGAGGGCGGGCCGGACGATGTGGATCATCTACCTGGAGGTGCTGGTCGCGCTTGCGGTTGCCGTCCTGATCGTGTGGTGGACGTGGCCCAAGAAGAAGTAGCGATCAGTGCAGGACGCGGGGAACGGACAGCGTGAACTCGGGAATGTCCGCCTCGAAGCGGGTGCCGTCCTCGGCGACCATCTGGTAGGCGCCCTTCATCGTGCCCACCGGCGTGGCGATCGACGCGCCGCTGGTGTACTCGAAGCTCTCGCCCGGCTGCAGCAGCGGCTGCGCGCCGACCACGCCCAGCCCGCGCACTTCCTGGACGATGCCCTGGGCATCGGTGATGATCCAGTGCCGGCTGATGAGCTGCGCCGCGACGCTCCCGGAATTGCGGATGGTGATCGTGTAGGCGAAGACGTAGCGGCCGGTGGCCTCGTCGGACTGGTCGGCGAGGTACTGGGTCGCGGCGCTCACCGCGATGTCATAGTGTTTCTCCTGCGCCATGCGCTCATTGTAAACTGCGCCCCGCCATGACGTTTCGCATCGCGCCCAGCATTCTTTCCGCGGACTTCGCGCGGCTGGGCGAGGAAGTGCGCGCGGTCGCCGCCGCCGGCGCCGACCTCATTCACTTCGACGTGATGGACAACCACTATGTTCCCAACCTGACGGTCGGGCCGCTCGTGTGCGCGGCACTGCGGCCGCACGTGAAGATCCCCCTCGACGTGCACCTCATGGTCGAGCCCGTGGATCGCCTGATCCCCGAGTTCGCCAAGGCCGGCGCCAACATCATCAGCTTCCACCCCGAGGCCTCGCACCACGTCGACCGCACCATCGCGCTCATCAAGGAGCAGGGCTGCAAGGCCGGGCTGGTGCTCAATCCCGCGACGCCGGTCTGCTACCTCGACCACACGCTCGAGAAGCTGGATCTGGTGCTGCTGATGTCGGTCAACCCGGGCTTCGGCGGCCAGCAGTTCATCGCCTCGGTGCTGCCCAAGATCGCGGAAGTGCGCCGGCGCATCGCCGCCACCGGCAAGCCGATCTGGCTCGAGGTCGACGGCGGCGTGAAGGCCGACAACATCGCCGACATCGCGCGCGCCGGCGCCGACACCTTCGTCGCCGGCTCGGCGATCTTCGGCGCCAAGGACTACGCCGCCGCCATCCGCCAGATGCGCGAGCGGCTCGCCGTGCTATAGTCGCCACCGTCGTGCCACTTCTCTCCCGCACTCTCCAAGCCCTCCGCTGGCGTAGCTGGCGCCGCTAGTCCTTCACGCGCTCCCGCGCGGCAGTTGCTCTTGATCCCTGGACGGAGAGGTTGTCGTGGTAGAGGCAGAATTCAGCAGGCTCGCAGACGCAGGCTATACGCGCATCCCGGTGCTCGCCGAGGCGCGCGCCGACCTGTACACCCCGCTCGCGGTTTACGTTCAGCTCGCCAACGGGCCCTATAGCTATCTCCTGGAGTCGGTGGTCGGCGGCGAGCGCTTCGGGCGCTACTCGTTCGTCGGCCTCGCCTGCGCCGAGCGCATCGAGGCGAAAACCACGGCGCGCGGCACAACGGTGCGGCGGCTGCTGCGCGACGCGCGCGGCGGCGACGTGTGCCTGGAGAAGCTCGACGACGCCGATCCCTTCGAGTACGTGCGCGGCTGGCTGGAGCGCCACCGCGTCGCCCCCGCCCCGGCGCAGCTTCGCTTCGCCGGCGGACTGGCCGGCTACTTCGGCTACGAGACGGTAAAGCACATCGAGCCGCGCGCGTCGTCGGGCGAAAAGCCCGATGCGCTCGGCACGCCCGACATGCTGCTGCTCGTTTCGGACGAGCTCGCGGTGCTCGACAACGTCCTCGGCAAGCTCTACCTGGTCGTCTACGCCGATCCGCAGCAGCCCGATGCGCTGCGCGCCGCGAAGCAGCGCCTCGCCAGCCTGCAAGCGCGCCTCACCCGGCCGCTGCCGGAGCATTTGTTTGTATCGAAAGAAAAATCGCCGGGTACGGATTCGATCACGCGGACCTTCACGGAAGAGACTTTCCTCGCGGCGGTGCGCCGTTGCAAGGAGTACATCCTCGCCGGCGACGTGATGCAGGTGCAGATCTCGCAGCGCGCCACGCGGCCGTTCGAGGCCTCGCCGCTGTCGCTCTACCGGGCGCTGCGGGGCCTGAACCCTTCCCCCTACATGTTCTATTTCGACTTCGCCGACCACCACGTCGTGGGCGCTTCACCGGAGATCCTGGTCAGGCTCTCCGGCGATACGGTGACGCTGCGGCCGATCGCCGGCACGCGGCCGCGCGGCGCGACGCCGCAGGAGGACGCCGCGATCGCCGAGCAGCTGCTGGCCGACCCGAAGGAACGCGCCGAGCACGTGATGCTGATCGACCTCGGGCGCAACGACGTCGGGCGCGTCGCCGCGATCGGCAGCGTGAAGGTGACCGAGAAGATGGTGGTCGAGCGCTACTCCCACGTCATGCACATCGTCTCCAACGTCGAAGGGCGCGTGGCGCCCGGCCTCGACGCCATCGACGTGCTGAAGGCGAGCTTCCCCGCCGGCACCGTCACCGGCGCGCCCAAGGTGCGCGCGATGCAGATCATCGACGAGCTCGAGCCGGTCAAGCGCGGCGTCTACAGCGGCGCGGTCGGCTATCTGGGCTTCAACGGCGACATGGACGTCGCCATCGCCATCCGCACCGCCGTGGTCAAGGACCGCAAGCTGCACGTGCAGGCCGCGGCCGGCGTGGTCGCCGACTCCGACCCTGCCGCCGAATGGCAGGAAACGCACCACAAGGCGCGCGCGCTGCTGATGGCGGCCGAAGCGGCCTCGGAGGATGGCGCATGATCGTCGTGATCGACAACTACGATTCGTTCACCTACAACCTCGTGCAACACCTCGGGGAGCTGGGCGCCGAGGTTCAGGTGTTCAGGAACGATGAAATCTCCGCGGCCGAAGTGGAAGCGCTCGCTCCATCGCACGTCGTGCTGTCCCCGGGGCCGTGCACGCCGAATGAAGCTGGCATCACGCTGGCGCTCATCGAGCGGCTGGCGGGGAAGGTGCCGATGCTCGGCGTCTGCCTCGGCCACCAGGCGATCGGACAGGCGTTCGGGGGGAGGGTGGTGCGGGCGAGGCAGGTGATGCACGGCAAGACTTCGCGCATCCGGCACGACGGGCTCGGCGTCTTTTCTCAAATCGAGAATCTTTTCACGGCTACCCGCTACCACTCGCTCGTGGTCGAGCGCGAATCGCTGCCGGCGGACCTTGTGGTCACTGCCGAAGCCGAGGACGGGGAGGTCATGGGGCTGCGGCATCGCCGCCTGCCCGTCGAGGGCGTGCAGTTCCATCCGGAGGCCTTGCTCACCGAGCACGGCCACAAAATGCTGCAGAATTTCATCGCAGGGGGAAGACCATGAAACAGATCACCGTGGCGGAAGCGATCCAGCGCACCGTCGAGCACCGCGAGGTGTTCCACGACGAGATGCTGCACATCATGCGCCAGATCATGCGCGGCGAGCTGAGCCCCGCGCAGATCGCCGGCTTCATCATCGGGCTGCGCGTCAAGAAGGAGACGATCGGCGAGATCGCGGCGGCAGCGCAGGTGATGCGCGAGCTCGCGACGCCGGTCGAGGTGAGCGACGACCGGCATCTCGTCGATACCTGCGGCACCGGCGGCGATTCCGCGCACACCTTCAACGTTTCCACCTGCGCGGCTTTCGTGGCCGCCGCGGCGGGGGCGAAGGTCGCCAAGCACATGGGCCGCTCGGTCTCTTCCGCCTCGGGGAGCGCCGAGGTGCTGGAAGCGCTCGGCGCGAACATCGGCCTGACGCCCGCGCAGACCGGCCAGGCGCTCGAGAAGCTCGGCATCGGCTTCATGTTCGCGCCGGCACATCACGCGGCGATGAAGTACGCCGCGCCGGTGCGCAAGGAGCTCGGCGTGCGCACGATCTTCAACATCCTCGGCCCGCTGACCAACCCGGCGGGCGCCAAGAACCAGGTCATGGGCGTGTTCCATCCCGACCTCGTCGGCATCCAGGTGCGGGTGCTGCAGCGCCTGGGCTCGAAGCACGTGATGGTGGTCTACGGCCTGGACGGGCTGGACGAGATCTCGATCTCGGGCGAGACCCTGATCGGCGAGCTGGTGAAGGGAGAGATCAACGAATACAACTTCCATCCCTCGCACGTCGGCCTGGAACTGTATGACCGGCGCGCGATCCAGGTCACGACCGTCGAGGAGTCCAAGGCGATGATCCAGGCCGTCCTCGAAAACCAGCCCGGCCCCGCGCACAACATCGTCGCCCTCAACGCCGGCGCCGCGATCTACGTCGCCGGGCTGGCGAAGACCTTCAAGGCAGGCATCGAGCACGCCAGCCAGGCGATCAAGAACGGCGCCGCGAAGCAGAAGCTGGAGGAGTTCGTCGCCTTTACGCAGAAGCTCAAGAAGGCGTGACCCTCCTCGATCGCATCCTGGAGGTGAAGCGCGCCGAGGTCGCTGCGGCGAAGCGCGCTTTCCCTCAGTCGCGACTCGAGAACCAGGTTTTTCCAGAAATACGCGACTTCATCGGCGCCCTGCGGGCAAAGAATCCGGCGGTGATCGCCGAGATCAAGCGCGCCAGCCCGTCCAAGGGCCTGCTGCGCGCGCACTTCGATCCCGCCGCGATTGCGCGAAGCTACGAGCAGGGCGGGGCGGCGTGCATGTCGGTGCTTACCGACGTGCAGTTCTTCCAGGGTTCGCCCGAGCACCTGCGCGCGGCTCGCGGCGCGTGCCGGCTGCCGGCGCTGCGCAAGGATTTCGTCGTCGATCCTTACCAGGTGTTCGAGTCGCGGGCGATGGGCGCGGACTGCATCCTGCTCATCGCCGCGTGCCTGTCCGCCGCGCAGATGTCCGAGCTCGAGTCGATCGCCGAGATGCTGCGCATGGCAGTCCTGGTCGAAGTGCATGACCGGGCAGAACTCGACCTCGCGCTGCGCCTCAAGACGCCGCTGATCGGCGTCAACAACCGCAACCTGAAGACCTTCGAGACCCGCCTCGAGACCACGCTCGAGCTCGCCGCTCACGTGCCGAAGGACCGGCTGCTGATTGCCGAGAGCGGCATCCTTTCGCGCGCCGACGTCGACAAGCTGCGGAATGGCGGGGTCCGGGCTTTCCTGGTCGGGGAGGCCTTCATGCGCGCCCCCGACCCCGGCGAAGCCTTAGCCAAACTCTTCGATTTTCACGTAACCCCTTGACATTCTTAAAGAACAAGTCTGTAGCGCCAACACAACAGACGGGGCCCCAAACCCCTGTAATTCCGTCATTTGCGTTGCTCTGCTGCAGTGCCCCTTGGGAGAATCTGCGCAGACTTCTCGAGTTGAGAGGTTAACCAACCACTAACCCTGGGGGAGTATTCAATGAAGAAGAAGCTTCTAGC
>Ga0209592_1000013_pt1 | contig 57186 bp, 62 predicted proteins | sample PPLLak2March2015_2_FD_187251 | JGI IMG/M metagenome (GOLD analysis project Ga0209592, IMG submission 187251) | Freshwater sediment microbial communities from Prairie Pothole Lake near Jamestown, North Dakota, USA - PPLs Lake P8 Core (3) Depth... | ecosystem: Environmental > Aquatic > Freshwater... | reverse complement strand
TTACAACTGCGCGGTCGGAAGTCACACCCACAGAATCGCGCTGCCGGCGGAGCGTGCGCACGAGCTGAACGACACGATCGTTTTCATGGCTCAAAACAACTACGTGGCGACCGCGGAAGTGCCGGGCATCCCCACGCTGGCTGAATCTCCCGGTGCTGTGGCCTACGGCCCGATGGAGGGCGCCCGCTTCGATCCTGACGTGGTGCTTATTGCGGCGAAACCGGCCCAGGCCATGCTGATTTACGAAGCAGCCATCAAGGCAGGGGCGGGTAGCGCGGTGACGAACGCACTGGGTCGTCCGGCCTGCGCCATCCTTCCACTGACAATGGCAAACAGCCAGACATCGATCTCACTCGGTTGCAAAGGCAACCGCACATTTACCGGCCTTCCGGACGAAGAAATGTATGTGGCCATTCCCGGCGATAAATGGGAAGCGGTCGTCGAGAAACTCACCGAAGCGCACGAAGCCAACGCGGCGATGGGAAAGTATTACTCGCAGAAACTTTGTCCATGAAGCGCGTTCTGCTGCTGCTGCCCACCACCGGCTACCGCAACGGCGACTTTCTTGCGGCCGCCAAAAAGCTGGGCGTGGAAATCGTGGCCGCGGCCAACTACTGTCACCAATTGGCCCCCGCCTGGGGCCTCGCTCCCCTCATGGCGCTGCATTTCGACCGGCCGGAGCAGGCGACGGACACCGTGTTGCGGGAGATCAACGGCATCCCGGACGCAGTGCTGGCCGTGGACGATTCGGGAGTGGAGCTTGCGGCCATGCTTTCGGAGCGTCTTGGCCTGCCGGGAAATCCCGCCCAGGCAGTGCGCCGGGTGAGTGACAAGCTGGCGTTCCGCCGGCTGCTCCGGGAACGGGAATTCCTGTGTCCCGAATTCCATCACCTGCCGACCGGAGAAGATGCCCGCAAACTGCTTCCTGAGTTGACCTTTCCCGTGGTGGTGAAGGCCCGGCGTCTATCGGGAAGCCGCGGCGTGATCCGTGCCGACGCTCCCGAAGCGCTGATGCGGGCCGTGAACTGGGTGCGAGCCATCCAGACCCGTGCCGACCGCGACGCCCAGGAGCTCGGGCTCATCATCGAGGACTTCATTCCGGGGCGCGAGTACGCCTTGGAGGGCAGCCTGCAACGAGGGGAGTTGACCACTCTCGCTCTCTTCGACAAGCCCGATCCCCTGGACGGGCCCTACTTCGAGGAAACGCTCTACATCACACCGTCGCGGCTGCCGGAGGTGCTTCAGGACCGCATCCATCAGGAGGTGGCCCGCGCCTGCCGCGCTGCCGGGCTCATGACCGGGCCAGTGCACGCCGAAGTACGGGTCAATGACCAGGGCATCTGGATTCTGGAGGTCGCGGCTCGCTCCATCGGCGGCCTATGCGGGCGCGTGCTCAACCATCTGCTGGGCATGAGCCTGGAGGAGTTGATTTTGCGCCAGGTCGTGACCGAATCGCGCCCCGCCGCCATTGACGCGCCCGGCGAAGGCGGCGCCGCGGGCGTGATGATGATCCCGATTCCACGGCGCGGCATTTACCGCGGGCTCGAAGGTCTCGCCGCCGCGCAGTCGGTACGTGGCGTCACCGGCGTGGCCATTACGGTGGAGCCCGGCCAGATCATTGCGCCGCCTCCCGACGGGGCGAGCTACCTCGGGTTCATCTTTGCGCGGGCGGTGAGCCCCGCGGATGCGGAAATCGCGCTGCGCACCGCCCATCGCCGGCTCCACTTCGATATCCGCCCCGAGTATCCGGCCCTTATTCATCGCCCCACAACGGCCTGCTCAATGCCGCAGGAAACGTGGAAAACATCAGGTTGAAGCTCAGGCTTACGCGTGGCTCGCCGCTGGCGTTGGCATCGACCGAGTGATACAGATACGAAGGGAAGACGAGCAGCGTGCCGTCTTTCACCCGCACCACGACCTGATCGGTGTTAGCGGCAGTGAGCTCCGTGACCGGTGGCCTGATGACGCCGGCCTGGCTGCGCGGGTCGTGGAAGTTGATGCTGTCGGCGCCGGGCCGGGTGCGCACGTAGTACACCGCGCTCAGGAAATTGTTGGGGTGGCTGTGCGCTCGGTGCGCGGCGCCCGGCGCATACTGGTTCATCCAGCAGCCGGTGGTTTCGATCGCTGGCTCGCCAATTTTTAGGAACTGCAGCACGCTCGCCGCCGCCCGGTTGACGCAGTCGCAAAGCGCGTGCAGCTCCTCCCGCCGGTGCAGGGCATGGCCCGACTGCCAGGCATCGCCGGGCTTCAGCTCCGGCTGTCCCTGCCGCAGCAATTGCAGCAGTCCGAGCGCGCTCGCGTCGATCGGTTCGTGCACCTCGGCGCGAAGCTGGATTTTCCAGACCAGGGTAGGAAAAAGCGAAACGACGTCCGAGCTTTCGATCCACGATTGCTTGCCCGAGATTGCCATGGAGCACGAAGGTCAGTGATTCAGCGGTCTTCCGCGTCCCGCATGTCTTGTTCCAACAGCGCTCCGCGCCCTCGATCTGTAATTGCAAGACCGCTGAGACCGTTTGGCGTTAAGAAGCCGAACGTGCGAAGCTTACCCGCGACTTCCACTGGCACTGGCGGCGGATCCCGCTTCGCATCCGTAGCGGCCCGGAGCTTGCGCAGCCAGTCGAAATCCTCCGGTGTCAGGTTCGGATGCGTGGCTCTCCTCTCGGCTCGAGCGATCCCTTCAACCCGAGATGCTTGCAATTTAAGTCCGGCGGCTGAGGCTGAGCAAGCTCAATCTGAGGCTAGATCAAAGCGTTGCCCTCTCCGATCAGCGCTCCAACCAAGGCCCGGGATTTACGGCGAGCGCGAATGACTCCCCCTGCCGCCCGCAGGACCGCGCCTTCCTCGGCAACCTCGTCCAGGGGATGCAGGCCTGCGCCTCCGGCGCCCTCGGCAAGCAGGAGATCCCGTTCTCGAGCACCGATCGCATCATCGCCATCGGCTCCGACCGCATGATGGCCGCCGTCGCCCAAGCCCGCCACGGCGTCCTGCAGCAGTACCTGAAACCCACCCACCGCGCCATCGGCTCCATCAACTCGCCGATGCAATGCATGATGAAAGAGATCTGCGCCCAGTGCCTCCAGCCCCACGTCGACCCACAGACCGGCCAGACGAGCTACGTCTTCTCCTGCTTCAACCAGGACCAGCCCCTCGACCAGGTCGACTTCAGCGCCCTCGCCCAGCGCCTCGCCCAGAACGGCGTTCAGGAAAAGCTCACCGCACTTTGGATCGACCGCTGCCTAAAGCAGCTCCCTCCCCCCGCCGAACGCAAGGCGGCGTGAGGTAGCGCTTCATTTTGGAGGTCGGCTTCCGGCCAAGAGCGGTCATTCGATCACCCGGTCCGCGCGCAGCAGGAACGATTGGGGAATCGTTAGGCCGAGTTCCCTCGCCGCCCGGAGACTGATTACCAGCTCGAACGTCTTCGGTCGCTCGATGGGCAGGTCGCCGGGCCTTGCGCCCTTCAGGATCCTGTCCACGTATTCCGCGGCACCGCGGCCAAGGCCTGCGGCGCTCGTGCCGTAGGACATCAGGCCACCCGCCTCCACCATTGCTGTATAGGGATACATTCCGGGCAGGTGCGCCCTGCGAGCGAAGTCGACGATCTGCTGGCGCTGGCCGAAGGACTCGGCGCCACCCGAGACAAAGAGCGCGTCCGGGCGTAGGCGCTCGATCGCGGCGAATGTCGCGTCGAGATCCTGGGGCTTGTGTTCCGCATGCACCATGTCGACGCCGAGCGCTGCGGCAGCTTGGAGAAGGGCCTTCGTGTAGTGGTGATTCCAGAACTGCTTCGTCGCTAGATACGCCACGCGCGACGCCGTCGGAATTGCCTCCTTGAGCAAGTCCAGCCGCTTCTGAATGTTTTCCGGTCCCGTCACGACAACGAGGCCCGTAAGGTTTCCACCCGGCCGGGCGAAGCTGCGCGCGAGCCCGTGCTTCACCGGGTCATCGGTGCCGAGCGTCACGATCGGAACGCCACTCCAGGTACTCTTCGCGCTTGCGATCAATGCGCTCTGGCCGGCTGTCACGATCACGTCGGCCTTGAGCCCGACCAACTCGGCAACGATGCCAGGATAGCGCTCAGGCGTGCCACCGGCCGTGCGCCGCTCGAGGATTAGATTGCGGCCTTCAATGTAGCCGAGCGCGCGCATCCCGTGGACGAAGCCCCGGATCATGGGATGAACAGGATCGTGTCCCGCCATCTCGGCGAGCGGCGACGTCGTGAGGATCACTGCGACGCGATAGATCCTCGTCCCGGGCTGAGCGCTCGCGAGCGGCACGGCGAGCGCTCCACCTACGAAGGTCAAAAATGCGCGCCGCGTCATTCGATCGCCCGGTCGGCGCACAGCAGTGTCGCGCTTACGGCATTCAGAAGGCGGCCTGCCTCGGGTCACACTCGTACCCCCTGGGGCGAGCAGAGCGGCTAGAAAGTGTGGGCGCGTTGCCATCACGCTTAATGCGGGTGGGGGTGGCCAGCGGCAACCCCGAATCGGAGCTAGCCGGTGGATGTTACGTCGGAGAGCACCATCAATAGAGCGTGAGCATCAGGGTTCCCTCGCGGCCGACAGATGATGCCGCGTTTCTTAAGAACGAAGCTACTCGAGGTCGACGATGAAGAGGCGCGTGAGCTGGTCGATCTTGTCGCGCTCGGCAGCGATGCGGCAGCCGATGCGCGTCGCCCGCTTGCCGTCGGGCAGCACCGCCTGGATCACCTGGTCGATGTCGAGGTCGACCACTAGCGGTTCGTGCTGCCCGTCGCGGATGCGCGCGCCCTGAAGCCGCGTCCCAGCGCAGAGCGGAATCGCCGGGTCGCCCAGCAGAAACGCCTTGCCTTCGAAGCTCATGTCCACGAGCTTGGCGCCGAACGAGATCGTACCCATGCGCAGCTCGCAGCGCACGTCCGCCTCGCGCGGCATCTTGGCGCGTATCCAGCGGTGGCCGTGCTGCAGCACGAGCATGATCGCCGGCGCCGCCATGCGGATCGCCGGCTGCCCGGCGTGCTCGCCGTTGCGCGGTCCGGTGCAGGTGAAGGCGAACTGAGCGTCGCGGTAGTTGCACATGAGGACCACGCTGCGCAGCGCGAGCACCGCCGAGTTGGCGGGCTTGTGGTCGCAGTAGGCGACCATCAGGCTTCGCTGCACCGGGTCGAAGGCGACGAGCCGCGAGATGAACATCAGGTCGGGCAGTTTCGCCGTCACCGGGGCGCGGCCTTCGACCAGCGACCGGAGGATGCGCTCGATCTCGAGGCCGGAGCGCACCAGGAGCTGCCCGGTGGTCGTCGTTCCCAGCCGGGTGGCAATGTCAGACATTGTCCGAAGATTGCTCGGCCGGCGCCCCCGCCGCGATGAAGCATTGCACACCGCGCGCCGCATTTTCGAGTGAAGTGTGGCGTTGTTTGCAGGATGTCGTCGCTGCACGACAGCCTTTTAGCGGCATTTGCCCCCTCCTGTTAACCCACTATTCCGCTCCTTCGCGCACCCGCTCCGCCTCCTGCTTCGCGGCCATGGGGTCGCGGCCATTGGCGAGCAGCTTCTTACACCCCGAGCGCCATCAGCTTTTCCTTGAGCTTGCCCGCCTTGTTGCGCTCTAACGGCGAGCGGTATTTCAGCCGCCAATACTTCTCGCCGTTAGTGAGCACCAAAAGAGAGAGATCACCGCCATCGAAAAGCTTGTACGGTTTGCCGCGCGCTTAGGGGGTGAATTGGAATGGACCCCGATGACTTCTCCACAACGAGTTGCGGAGAGTCAGTTCATCGAGTCAGAGAAGCTTGGTGGAGTGGAGGAGGATCGAACTCCCGACCTTCGCATTGCGAACGCGACGCTCTCCCAGCTGAGCTACCACCCCGTGGGAAGGCGCGCATTTTACCGTACCGGCAGGGGTGCGGCTATCATCGGCGCATGCAGATCGCCCCGCCCTTCGGCTACAAGGAAGTCGTCCCGTTCCTGAAAACCCAGAAGGTGCGGCTCCTGGCGCCCGGACAGGTGCCGGAGTTCGCGCAAGCCGCGAACGCCATCCCCGTCAGCCACACCGAGTTCCAGCCGGTGGCGCGCCACTACCCGATCGTGTTCACCACCGCCGAGGGCAAGGGCAATCCGGCCGCGGTCGCGGTGCTCGGCCTCACCGCCGGCGAGAACCTGTTCTTCTCGGCGGGCGCCTGGGCGGCCGGCAGCTACGTGCCCGCGTACGCGCGGCGCTACCCGTTCTGCATGGCGCGCCTCAACGTCAACAAGGTCGAGCAAAAGGACCGCCTCATCTGCGTCGAGAAGTCGGCGCTCGACGAAGGCGGCGAGGCGATGTTCGACGACAAGGGCGAGGCGAGCGCGAAGTGGAAGGACCTCGAGCGCCTGCTCTCGGAGTACGAGAAGGACCTCGAGCGCTCGCGCGAGATGTGCTCCATCCTCGCCGACTACGGCCTGCTCGAGCCCTTCACCATGCAGGCCACGCTCAAGGACAAAGGCGACAAGATGCAGATGACCGGCATGCAGCGCGTCGCCGAGAAGAACCTCGAGAACCTCAACGCGGCGCAGCTGAAGAACCTGATGCGCAAGGGCATCCTCGCGCGCATCTACATGCATCTGCTCTCGCTCGAGAACTTCGCCCGCCTGCTCGAGCGCAAGGCGGCGCGCCGGCAAGCCGCCTAGCGCAGCCTATTTGGCTTTGGCACCATGGCCGGTATTGCCCCACTCCCAGGGCGCGACCGGCTTTTCGTCGGCCCAGAGGCCGACCTTCTGCAGGCGGGCGTAGGCCTCGATCTCGTAGAGCGCGGACCCGGGACCGGTCTGGCGCGACGACACCCAGGCCATGCCGCGGCGCACCTGCTCGGCGTTCGCCGCGACGCCGTCGCAGGTCACCTCGCCCACGAGCAGGCCTTGCTCCTTCGCCTTCCATTCGACTTTCGCGGGCTTCCTGTAGCAGAGCCGCGCGAGCGAGCGCGCGGAGGGCAGGCCGAAGGGCTGCTTCGCCTGCGGCGCGTCGATGCCCGCCAGGCGCACGCGGTGCTGCCGCTTCGCCTCGTCGGCGACGGTGAGCGTATCGCCGTCGATCACGGTCACCACCGTGCCCGAGAGGGTCTCGGCATGCGCGGACTGGACGAGAACGAAGACGAGAACGCAGGTCGGCCAGCGCATGGCGCAAGCTTACCCGACGATGCCCCGGGCCTTGCCAAGAGAAGAGCGGCACGCCGCGCGAGGCGGCGCCACTAAGCCGGCCGCAGCGCCGGCCGGGCGACCGGCGCGGGGAAGGCGAGCGCGATGGCGACGGCGCCGACGCCCATGGCGAAGGAGCCGATGTAGAGCCAGGCGTAGCTGCCGAACGTGTCGAAGATCCAGCCGCCCAGCGAAGGCCCGAGCGCCATGCCGAGGCTCGAGACCATCGCCGCCGCGCCGAGCACCGTGCCCATGATGTGCTGGCCGAAGTAGTCGCGGGCGAGCACCGCGTAGAGCGGCATGACGCCGCCGTAGGCGAAGCCGAACACCGCCGCCACGGCATAGAACTCCTCCAGCCGGTTGGCGAAGACGAAGGCGCCGGCGCCGAGCGCCTGCACGACGAGGCCGGCGATCAGCACGCGCTTCGCCCCATGGCGGTCGCCGAGGATGCCGAAGACGAGGCGCCCGCCGAGGCCCGCCAGCCCTTCCAGGCTGTAGATGGACACCGCCGCGACGGTCGGCACGCCGCAGGCGATCGCGTAGCTGATGGTGTGGAAGATCGGCCCGGCGTGCGTGGCGCAGCAGGCGAAGAACGTCGCCGCGAGCACGATGAACGGCGTGGACCGCAGCGCTGCGGAGACCTCGCCCGGCGCGATCGCCGTCCTGGCCCCGTCCGAGCGCTGCGCCGCTTCGGGCGGCTGGCGCACCAGCAAGGCAGCAGGCAGAAGCAGCACCCAGACGAGGAGGCCGATGACGAGCTGCGCGCTGCGCCAGCCCGAGCTCGTGAGCAGCCAGGCAGCGAAGGGCGACACCGTCATCGGCGCGACGCCGACCCCGACCGAGACGAGCGATACCGCGAGGCTGCGGCTCTGCGGCAGCCAGCCCGTCGCGAGCGCCATCATCGGCACGAAGAAGCTGCCGGCCGACACGCCGACCAGCAGGGCGTAGGCGAGCACGAACTGGAGCTGGCTCGCGGCGCGGCTCGCCAGCACGAGGCCGAGCCCGAGCAGCACCGCCCCGGCCAGCACCACCGGCCGTACGCCGACGCGGTCGCTCAGCGCGCCCCAGCCGAAGCCCGCCGCGCCCATGATGAGGAAGCTGAAGGTCATGGCGCTCGACACCCCCGCGCGCGACCAGCCGGTGCCTTCCGTGATCGGCTGCAGGAACACCGCAAGCGAGAACATCGCGCCCACCGCGACGCAGCCCATCAGCGCCCCGACGGCGACGATCACCCACCCGTAGCCCAGCTTCATGCGGATCTCCTTGAAATTACACCGGAATGGCAAATGGGAGCCTCCGGCTTGCCACCCGGCGCTCGAGGGCGATCTGGTCGCGCAGGTGCGTCAGCTCCTTCTCGCGCGCCAGCAGCTTCCTGCGCTCGGCAAGCCACTGCTCCCTGGAAACGACGGGGCGGTTCTTCATGATGTGCTCCTTATTTCTCTCGATTCGGCCGGCGCACGGCGCGGACCTTTCCGCTCGCGCCGCCGCCGCAGTAGAAGAGGTCTGCCCCGTCGGACTCGAGCCCGCTGACGCCAGTGCCGCGCGGCATCTCCAGCCGCTCGAGCACCGCGCCGCTCTGCGGGTCGATCCGGCGCAGATCGCTCTCGTCGCCCTCCCAGGTGCCGTGCCACAGCTCGCCATCGACCCAGGTCACGCCGGTGACGAAGCGGTTGGTCTCGATGGTGCGCATGACCGCGCCGGTCTCGGGATCGATCTGGTGGATCTTGCGATCGCGGTACTGACCGACCCACAGGCTGCCTTCGGCCCAGGCGAGTCCTGAATCGCGTCCATGGCCGGGGGCCGGGATCGACGCGACCACCTGGCCGCTGGCGGGATCGATCTTGTCGATGCGTGCCTCCGCGATCTGGTAGAGATACTTGCCGTCGAAGGCGCTGCCGGCGTCGCCGACGCGCTCGAGCGTGCGCGCGGGCTTGCCGCTCTCGGGATCGAACGCGACCAGCTGCGGCCCGATGGCCGCCCAGACCCGGCGGCCGTCGTAGGTGACGCCGTGGACCTGATCAGCGAAGGGGCCGTACTCGCGCACGATTTCAGCCGCACGCACCGGTGCTTCGTTTACGTCTTTGCCTGTCTTTCGAGTCATTGCCTGTCTCCTTTGAGACAAGCTTACGCAGGCGGCAGCGCAGCAGGGAGTAACAAGATTGTCGTGAATCCTGCGAGCGGCGGCGCGAGCCAGCGGCGCAGGCGCGCCCGCCCGATCGAGCGCACCCGTCCGGCGGCCTCGAGCTCGACGAGCGCGCGCTGGACCATGCGCTGACTTGCGCCCATGGCGAGCGACAGGGCGGAGGTCGACCACGCCGCCCCGTCGGAGAGCAGCGCCACCAAAGACGCCTGGTCGCCGTCGATGGGCGGCGCCAGCATGACCACGTCGCGCGCGCCGCGCGGCGCGAGGACGAAGCCTCGCGCGGTGGCCTCGATGCGCGCCATCGCTGCCGCGAGCGCGCGCAGGCGGCCGATCTCGACCCGCAGCCGCGCCCGATGCGTCTCGTCGGGGCGGCGGATACGGAAGGCGCGCACGATCAACGTTTCGCGGTCCACATCGCCCGGCCACGCCTCGGCCAGCGCGCGCGCCAGCGCGAACAGCACCGGCCGGCGCGCGAGCGGCAGCCACGCGGCGCCGGCGCGCAGCCCGCGGCGGCAGGCATCGATCACCAGCGCGCCCGAGGCGAGGAGCGCTTCCACCTCGTCGAGGCGCAGCGGCTGCTCGCCGCCGGCCGAGAGGCGCCGGGCGGCGGGACGCTCGAGCGCAGTCCGCGCTTCGTCCACCTCCGCCAGAAGCGCGGGCACACGCGCGCGCCCGGCCGCCTCATGCGCGCGGGCGAGCGCCGCCCGCGCCGCGCCGGCGCGCAGCGAGCGCAGCGCCAGGTCCGCCGCGATCAGCTCTGTCACCGCCGCCAGCGACGGCGTCAGGCCGCGCGCATCGAGGCGCGCCAGCGCCGCCGCAGCCTCTTCGAGGCGACCGACCAGCAGGAGCCGACGCGCCGCGATCAGCCGCGCCTGCAGCGCATTGGCGCGATCGGCGCGCGCTTCGAGCGCGTCCGCCGCCGCCGCCAGCGCGCGCGGCGAACCGCCGAGATCCCTCATGGCAAGCGCCACTTCCGCCTCGGCGACGATGCAGCGAGCGCGGGAGAGCTCCTCGCGGGCGCCGAAGCCGCGGGCCGCGCGCCGCAGCAGCTTGCGGGCACGCGGGTACTCGCCGAGCTGCGCCATGGCGATGCCGCGCAGGGCGAGCGCCGGCGGGTCCTCGCGCAGGGCCACCCACTTGAGGGCGCCGAGCGCGTCGCCGCCGGCGAGGGCGCGCGCCGCGGCGGCGATCAGCGAGTCCATGACTGCAGGAGACGGGTGATGTAAAGCAGCATCTCGCCGACAATATGCGCATAAAGAAGGAACTGACTCATCATCCCTCATCATGCTAGGGCCGTCACTCGCCGGCCAAGCGGGCTACTGATACGCTGCCCGGTATGCCCAAAGAGCGAGGCATGCGTCATGTGACAGGAACGACGCGATCATGAAGCACGAATGAGCTCGGATCGCACGACGACCGTCTTGTTCGCCGATGTCACCGGCAGCACCAGCCTTTATGAGACTGCCGGAGATGCGGCGGCGTCCAGGGCCATAGCCAGTTGCTTAGCGGCCCTGCGCCAGGCGGTCGACTCCAGTGGCGGACGGGTAGTGAAGACCATTGGGGACGAAGTCATGGCTCTCTTCCCGACACCCGATGCCGCTGCAACAGCAGCAGCTCGAATGCACCTCGCCGTAGAGGCGCTTCCACCCGTCAACGGCAATAAGCTGGCTTTGCGGATTGGCTTCCATTCAGGCCCGGTCGTGCAACGCGACGAAGACGTATTCGGTGACACGGTAAATCTGGCGTCCCGTCTTGTGGGGCAGGCAGTCAGAAGCCAAGTACTCACATCGGAAGAGACCGTTTCGATGCTCAGCCCAATAGTTCGAAGCTGCACCCGGCAGCTTTATTCGATCCAGTTGAAGGGAAAAGCCGAAAGCGTCTCGCTTTGCGAGTTTGTCTGGCGAAGGGGACCCGACGTAACAGACCTGGCCAGCGTGAGCGCCTGCCAGTAGTAACAGGTTGCCCCAAAGTCCAGGCGGCGGCGCGGGCCGGAGCAGGCTGCCGTGTACCGTTCCTCATGCTTGGTTGCGACCGCCTGTCGGCCCAGCGCCGAAGGGAGGCCGCCGCAAGTGTCATACCGCATGTAAAAAGCCCGGCCCCAAGGAGCGAGGCCGGGCAGAGTACCCGCATGGGTAGGGAGATGTCCCGAATGCGGGGTGCCACGTCCGGCCCATACGCAAGTGATGTGCCGGAGCGCGTGCTCCACAGGGGTCATCGCGCCGCCGCGGGTCAGGGGTCCGTGCCAGCTTGGTTCCGGAACTGAAAGGCGGCTGCTTCGCGCGCCGATTTATCCGACAGTCCAATCGCCAGGAGTTGCCGCGACCTACGGCGGGCTTCCCGCAGACGCTCGCCGGCGTTACGCCTACACTAAGAGCTGTTGCCGTACGTGAGTAAGGGAAATGGTCGAAAAGAATAATCGCGCGCCTGATCAAACCGGCAGTATTGCGACCGGCCGAACGCAGTCCAGCGATGCGTTGGTGACTGATCTCGAGCAGCTAACCGGACATCGGATAAACGATCCGGGCTCGCAGCGACCATACTTGGGCGGCTAAGGAACACGCTGCCCTGGCGCCACGGCCGTAGACCGTGGCTTCGGAGGGAAAGCCCTGAACAGCTTATTGGTGCTTGATGATGACCCGGACATGTGCGCTTTCATCACACATGCCGCCGCATCGGTAGGCTACGCGGCCGTTTCAGCGACAGAATTTGCCGGGTTCAAGGCCAGCCTTACTGCGGAGACCTCTGTCGTCGTACTGGATTTGATGATGCCAGGCGTCGATGGAATCCAGGTGCTTCGCTATCTGAGCGATCAACGCTACCTCTCCGAAGTTATCCTGATTAGCGGATACGACAAGAAGGTCCTAAATGTTGCCGCGCAGCTGGCCAAGACGCTTGGCCTCAATGTCCGGGCCTCTATTCAAAAACCGATCAAGCTGGACGACCTGCGGGAGATCCTCGCAAAGCCGGCCGACGGCAAACAGAACTCTTTGACGGATGAAGTCGGCGTTAGAGCATTCGCCGACCAGGGAAGCATTCGGCAGGCAATTACGGACGATCAGCTTCTCGTCCACTATCAACCACAATTCGAGATACGGACAAGGAAGCTCACAGGTGTGGAGGCGCTGGTGCGTTGGCGTCATCCGCGCAGGGCGCTCCTGCCTGCAGCGGCATTTATCGAGGCTTTTGAAACGTCCGGGCTAATCGATGAGTTAACGTGGATCGTGGTGAGGAAGATTCTTACTGACAAGAGAAAGTGGTCTTCCGACGTCGCGCGAGTCCCGGTGTCGATGAACGTGTCGGCGCTTTCCCTGCGTGATCTTTCTCTTCCCGAAAAGCTCTTGGCAGTGATAGAGGACCACGGCGGAACAGCTTCGGATTTCGTCCTGGAAATCACCGAGAGCGGCCTCGTCAAGCACCTTCATACTGCGCTCGATATTCTCGCGCGAATGCGCCTGAAGGGGCTGCATCTATCGATCGATGATTTCGGGACTGGCTACGCAATGATGCAGCAGCTGCAACGCGTGCCCGCTCGCGAGCTGAAACTCGACATCACTTTTGTACAGTCAATGTTGATCGACGAATCGGCGGATGTGATCGTGAGGAAGACCATTGAACTTGCGCACGATCTGGACATGTTTGTTGTCGCCGAGGGAGTGGAAACCATGGATCAACTGAACCGGCTTTCCGAGTATGGCTGCGACGTTGCTCAGGGATACCTGCTCGGTAGGCCGGGCCCGATTACGGGACTTACACAGATTTGATATGGCATTGAATCTATTGTGGGCCGGGTTGGATTCGAACCAACGACCAAGGGATTATGAGTCCCCTGCTCTGACCGGCTGAGCTACCGGCCCGCGGAGCGTAGGTTACCGCAACGGTTACTGCAGGGCGCCGTACTTCGGCGCGAGCTTGCCGAGGAAGCCGTAGCCTATGCCGGCGAGCTCGTGGCCGCGGAAGACGAGCGGGGTGAGCTCGTCGTCGGTGATCTTGTCGTCCCGCGTCTTGATGTCGGTGTAGTAGAAGAGGACATCGTAGGCGGCGCCGTCGGGGCCGGTGACGCGCTCTTCGCGCTGCGGGTTCTTCACCTCGAGATGGCGCACGCGCCCGAACACGACGTCGCCGAGCTTGCCGCCGGCGCGCGCATCGCCCATCAGCTTCTCGACCTGCGCGCGCGGGGTGCCGAGCGTGAGCTGGGCGATGTTCTTCCTGTTGGTCTCGCGCAGCTGCTCGAGGCTGTCGATCATCAGCGTCGAGCAGCCGGCGGCGAAGGCCAGCAGGACGATCGGAAGCCGGTAGAGCATCATCGGGCGCCCAGGGCGCGGTCGAGAAAGTCGAGCCGGTCCTGTCCCCAGAAGATCTCGTCGCCGAGGACGTAGCTCGGCGCGCCGAATACGCCGCGCCCCACCGCTTCCTGCGTGAAGCGGTCGAACGCGGCCTTGTCGCCGCCGCTCACGCCGTGGCGCGCGCCGATCTCGGCCACCACCGCCGGGTCGGCGAGGTTGCGGTCATCTTTCCACAATGCCGCCAGGAAATCGCCGGCGACGGCCATGCGCTTCTCCGCGGGGGCGGCGCAGATGAGGTGTGCAGCCGCGCTGGCATCGACGGGGAAGTGCTTCGGCTGGACGACGAGCGGGATGCCGAGGTGTTCCTTCCAGCGCTTGAGCTCCATCAGGCGATAGGCCTGGCGCTGCGGCGCGCGCTTGGGCAGCGGCAGCCCGCCCGACTGGGGAAAGATCACGCCGAAGTCGACCGGCTTGAGCTCGACCTGCGCCCCATGGCGCCGCGCGATGTCGGCGAGCCGCGCGTGGCCGAGGTAGGTCCACGGCGAGTTCGGAGTCATGTAGTAATCGATGATCGGCATAAATGAAAAGGGCCGCTTGCGCGGCCCTTGCCTTGCATTGTCTTCGATCAGCCTTCCTGGTCGAGGAAGCTCTTCAGCCGCTCGGAGCGCGAGGGGTGCCGCAGCTTCCTCAGCGCCTTGGCCTCGATCTGGCGTATGCGCTCGCGCGTGACGTCGAACTGCTTGCCGACCTCTTCCAGGGTGTGGTCGGTCGACATCTCGATGCCGAAGCGCATGCGCAGGACCTTGGCCTCGCGCGGGGTCAGGGTGTCGAGCACTTCCTTGGTGACGTCGCGCAGGGACGCGTAGGTCGCCGCGTCCGAGGGCGCCATGGTCGACTGGTCCTCGATGAAGTCGCCGAGGTGCGAGTCGTCGTCGTCGCCGATCGGCGTCTCCATGGAGATCGGCTCCTTGGAGATCTTCAGGATCTTGCGGATCTTCTCCTCCGGCATCTCCATGCGCTGGGCGAGGGTCGCCGGGTCGGGCTCCTGCCCGGTCTCCTGCAGGATCTGGCGGCTGATGCGGTTCATCTTGTTGATGGTCTCGATCATGTGCACCGGGATGCGGATGGTGCGCGCCTGGTCGGCGATCGAGCGCGTGATGGCCTGCCGGATCCACCAGGTGGCGTAGGTCGAGAACTTGTAGCCGCGCCGGTACTCGAATTTGTCCACCGCCTTCATCAGGCCGATGTTGCCTTCCTGGATCAGGTCGAGGAACTGCAGGCCGCGGTTGGTGTACTTCTTCGCGATCGAGATCACCAGGCGCAGGTTCGCTTCCGTCATCTCGCGCTTCGCCCGGCGCGCCTTCGCCTCGCCGGTCGACATCTGCTTGTTGATCTCCTTGAGATCGCGGATCTGGATGCCGATCTTCTGCTGCACCGCCTGGATCTTGCCGAGCAGCTCGAGGATCGAGGGCTCGACGCGGCGCAGCGCCTCGGTCCAGGCCTGCTCCTGCGAGAGGTCGTTGCTCAGCCAGCGCTTGGAGCCTTCCGTGCCGGCGAAGATCTTGATGAAGTGCTGGCGCGGCATCTGCGCCTTCTCCACCGAGATGTCGTGGATCTCGCGCTCGTGGCGGCGGATCTCGTCGACCAGGCTGCGCACGCTGTCGGAGAGCCGCTCGACGGTGCGCGCGGTGAAGCGGATCGTCATCAGCTCGTTGGAGATCTGGTCGCGCACGCGCAGGTAGTCCTTGTCCTTGGACCCCTTGTTCTCCAGCGCCTTGAGCATCTTCTCGTACAGGCGGCGGATGCGCGCGAACTTCTCCAGCGCCTCGGTGCGCAGCTTCAGCAGGCTCGCCGACTGCGCGCGCTCCGCGGCTTCCTCGTCCTCGCCTTCCTCTTCCTCGATCTGCGCCTCTTCCTCCTCGGGCGCCGCCTGCGCCTTCTTCGGGTCGAAGTCGTCCTTGGCGTTGGGGTCGATCAGGCCGTCGACCACCTCGTCGATGCGCGACTCGTCCTTCTCCACCTTGTCGGCGAGGTCGAGGATCTCGCGCACCGTGGTCGGGCAGGCGCTGATCGCCTGGATCATGTGGCGCAGGCCGTCCTCGATCCTCTTGGCGATCTCGATCTCGCCCTCGCGCGTGAGCAGCTCCACCGAGCCCATCTCGCGCATGTACATGCGCACCGGGTCGGTGGTGCGGCCGAACTCGGAGTCGACGGTGGAAAGCGCGGCTTCCGCCTGCTCCTCCACGTCCTCGTCGGTCTGGGCGACCGGCGTGGCGTCGGCGGCGATGAGCAGCTGCTCCTGGTCGGGCGCCTGGTCGTAGACCTGGATGCCCATGTCGCCGAAGGTCGAGATGATGGCCTCGATCTGCTCGGCATCGACGAGGTCGTCGGGCAGGTGGTCGTTGATCTCGGAATAGGTGAGGAAGCCGCGCTCCTTGCCGAGCTTGATCAGGTTCTTCAGGCGCGTGCGGCGCGTCTCGGCGTCTTCCTTGGGCAGCTCCGGCGGGATCAGCCACTCGCTGCCGCGGCCGCGGCGGCCGCCGCGTCCGCGCCGGCCCTTCGCCTTGACCTCGTTGACCTTCGCCTCGAGCAGCTCGAGCGCCTGCTTGGCGCTCTTGATCGGGGTCTTGGGCGCCGCCTTGTCCTCGGGCTTGCCGGCGACCGGCTTCGCCGCCGCAGCCTTGGGCGCGACGACCTTCTTCGCGATGGCGCGCGCGGGCGCCTTCGCGCCTCGGGCGCGATCCAGGGCGGCGCGCAGCGGCTTCTTCGCCGGGCGCGGCTTGCGTGCCGCCGATTTCAGCCGCAGGCTCTTGACGGCCTTCTTCTTCGCCGCATGAACCTTCTTGACCTTGGACTTGCGCTTCGCCTTGACCATCTAACCCCCGCCCGTTACTGCGACTGCGTGAAAAAAAGAACCGCGCATTATAGGTGACCGCTCAGGGGCTTGGAAGTGCCCTCGAGAGGCTTTTCTGCGCCGAGAACACTTAGATGGGGGCGAAGCTTCCGCTCTGCAAGAACTCTGCCAAGGCCGCTACTTCGCAGCCGGGCCCCCGTCGGAGCGCAGGCGCATCTCCAGGGCCTTCACCTCGGAGATCATTCTTGCGTACTGGCGATGCTCGTCCTTGCTGAGCATTCCCCGCCCGAGCCGCTCCTCGTAGGTCTTCAGCTCCTCGATCTTGCGGGCGATCTGCAGGCTCCCCAGGATGTGGCGCACGAATTCCCGGGACTCGTCCTCGGTCTCCTTCAGCTCGAGCGCGTGCGCCTGGGCCTCGAAGATGATCTCCGCGTGCGGCGTGTTCTGGAATTGCTCGATGATGAGCGCCTGCGATACCTCGCCGAGCTCGTCCGCCGCGGCCTGGACATAGGTGCAGACTTCCCGCAGCGCCCGCGACTCCTCCAGGCCGGGATTCATCACCGCCACGTCGATCTCCGCGGCGAGGCCGGGGTAGGCCGCGACCCGCGAAAGCAGCTTCCATTCCGTGCTCGAGGGCGGCTGGCGAAGCCTCGGCCGTGCCGGCGCCGGCCCGGCGGGGCGGGCCTGCTGGCCCGAGGGGCCGAGGAGCCGCCGCGTGTCCTCTTCCGAGAGGCCGGCCAGGCGACCGATCTCGTTCGTGAGCTGCACCTTGAGGGCGGACGCGGGGATCCGCTCCAGGTGCGTTTTCGCCAGGGACACGAGGCGCGCCCGCCCCTCGGCGGTGGCGAGGTCGCACTCCGATCGCAGCTGCGCCAGCAGGAACTGCGATAGCGTCTCGGCCTGCCGCACGCGGCTCTCGAAGGCCTCTTTCCCGTTCTTTCTGACGTAGCTGTCGGGATCTTCGCCCTCGGGCAGGAAAAGGAAGCGGATCGGCTTGTTGTCCGGGGCGAGCGGCAGGCTCACTTCCAGCGCGCGCCAGGCCGCCTTGCGCCCGGCGGCATCGCCGTCGAAGCTGAACACCAGCTCGTCGGCGAGCTTTAGCAGCTTCGAGACATGCACCGGGCTCGTCGCGGTGCCCAGCGTCGCCACGGCGTAGCCGACGTCGAACTGCGCGAGCGCCACCACGTCCATGTAGCCCTCGACCACGAGCACGCGCCCGGCGTGGCGGATCGGGTCGCGCGCCTGCACCAGGCCGTACACCTCGCGGCCCTTCTCGAAGAGCGGCGTCTCCGGCGAGTTGAGGTACTTGGGCTCGCCCTTGTCCAGGACCCGCCCGCCGAAGCCGATCACCGCGCCGCGGGCGTTGAGGATCGGGAACATGATGCGGTCGCGGAAGCGGTCGTAGCGCTTTCCATCGCTATCGATCACAAGGCCCGTCTCGACCAAACTCTTGTCCTGATAGTCGGAGAAGACAGCTTTCAGACCTTGCCAGTCATCCGGCGCGTAGCCGACGCGAAAGCGCGCTGCGATCTCGCCGGTGAGGCCGCGGCCCTTCAGGTAGTCGATGGCGCGCGGCGACTTCTTCAGCTCGGCGCGGTAGAACTCCATCGCCTTCTCCATCACCGCGTAGAGGTCGGGCTCGCGCTCCTTCTTCGCCGCTTCCTCGGGGCTGCGCGGGCGCGATTCGGGCACCTGCATGCCTACCGAGCTCGCCAGGTCCTTCACCGCGTCGACGTAGCCCATGCCGCCGTAGGCCATGAGGAAGCCGATGGCGTTGCCGTGCGCGCCGCAGCCGAAGCAGTGGTAGAACTGCTTGGCCGGGCTGACGGAAAAGGACGGGGTTTTCTCGCCGTGGAAGGGGCACAGGCCGACGTAGTTGGCCCCGCCCTTCTTCAGCTTGACGTAGCGCCCGACTACGTCGACGACATCGACCCGATTGAGGAGGTCCTGCTTGAACGAATCGGGGATCACGCCCCGATTGTCATCCTGAAAGCTTCGTTTTGACTAGGTTGGAAACTTTTCCCATGTCGGCCTTGCCGGCCAACCGGGTTTTCAGCAGCGCCATGACCTTGCCCATCTCCTTGACGCCGGAAGCGCCGGACTCGCCGATCGCGGCGGCAACTGCTTGATCCAGTTCGGCATCGCCGAGCTGCTGGGGAAGGTAGGCCGACAGCACGGCGAGCTCGGCTTTCTCGACATCGGCGAGGTCCTTGCGGCCTGCCTGCTCGAACTGGGCGATCGACTCGCGGCGCTGCTTGAGCATCTTCTCGATCACCGCCACCACCTCGGCGTCGCCGAGCTCGGTGCGGGTGTCCACCTCGCGCTGCTTGATGGCGGCGAGGGCGAGGCGCACGGTCGACAGGCGCGCCGCATCCTTGGCGCGCATCGCCGCCTTCATGTCATCGGTGATCTGCTGCTTTAGGGAAATACGGAACGACTAGTAAAGCTTTGCGGGAAGCATCTGGCTGCGCAGACGCTTGTGATGGCGCTTCACCGCGGCGGCGAGCTTGCGCTTGCGCTCGGCGGTCGGCTTCTCGTAGTACTCGCGGGAGCGAAGCTCCGTGAGGAGACCTGTCTTCTCCACCGTGCGCTTGAAGCGGCGCATGGCGACTTCGAACGGCTCGTTTTCCTTGACTCGTACAGTCGGCATCCAGCCCTCGATCCGGTAAGGGGGCTGAATTGTATCAAAATCAGGCCATGCTGATCCTCGGCATCGAGACTTCCTGCGACGAGACCGGCGTCGCGCTGTACGACGGGCGGCTGCTCGCGCACGCGGTGCATTCGCAGGTCGAGATGCACGACGAGTACGGCGGCGTGGTGCCCGAGCTCGCCTCGCGCGACCACATCCGGCGCCTGGTCCCATTGGTTCGTCATGTCCTCGGGGCCTCTGGCAGGGAAATCAATGACCTGAAAGGCGTGGGCTACACCGAGGGGCCGGGGCTGGCGGGGGCGCTGCTGGTCGGGGCCACCTTCGCGCATGGCCTCGCCGCGGCGCTCGGGATCCCGGCGCTGGGCATCCACCACCTCGAGGGCCACCTCCTCTCCCCCCTGCTTTCCGCGCGGGCGCCGCAGTTTCCCTTCATCGCCCTCCTCGTTTCCGGGGGGCATACGCAGCTGATGCGCGTCGACGGCGTGGGCCGCTACGAGCTCCTCGGCGAGACCCAGGACGACGCCGCGGGCGAGGCCTTCGACAAGACGGCGAAGCTGCTCGGCCTGGGGTATCCGGGCGGCCCCGAGCTCTCGCGCCTTGCCGAGGGCGGCGTCGCCGGCCGCTACCGCCTGCCGCGGCCGATGATCGGCAGCCCCGACCTCGATTTCAGCTTCTCGGGGCTGAAGACGGCGGTCCTGGCCCTGATCAGGAAGGAGCACGCTCGACCCGCCGACGTCGCGCGGGCCTTCGTCGATGCCGTGGTCGACGTGCTCGTCGCGAAGTCCATCCATGCTCTCCAGAGCACCGGGTTGACGCGGCTTGTGATCGCGGGCGGCGTCGGCGCCAACCAGCAGCTTAGAGACGCCTTGAACAAGGAAGCGAAGCTGCGGGGCTTCGACCTCTTCTACCCGGAGCCGGAGCTGTGCACGGACAACGGCGCCATGATCGCTTTTGCCGCAGCTCTTCGCTTACAGAAAGAAAAGCCTCTGGATGCGTCGGGCTTTACCGTGAAGCCGCGCTGGGATCTGGCGGCGGGCTAGCCTTCTTCTCGCCCAGGCGCGATTCGGTGCCGGCGATGAGCCGCCGGATGTTCTCCCTGTGCCGCCAGATGAGGAGAACCGCGATCACCACGACAGCCGGTAGGAATGGATACATCTTCATGAAGGCGGTAAAGAAGACGGCAAACGCAGCCGCCACCAGCGCGGCGAGCGAGGAATAGCGGAAGAACACCGCCATCGCGATCCAGGTGACGAGCGTGCCCAGGCCGAGCCAGGGATCGAAGCCGAACAGCACGCCCGCCGCGGTGGCCACGCCCTTGCCCCCCTGGAAGCGGTGGAAGACCGGGTAGAGGTGCCCGAGGAAAACCGCCACGCCGGCGTACGGCGCCGCAGCCGGGGCGATCGTCAGGGCGACCCAGACGGCAACGAAACCCTTGCCCGCATCCCCGAGCAGCGTCAGCGCGGCGATCACCCGCTTGCCGGTGCGCAGCACGTTGGTCGCGCCGGGGTTCTTCGAGCCGTAGGTGCGCGGATCGGGCAGCCCGGCGAGCCGGCTCACCAGGATGGCGAAGGACACCGATCCGAGGAGGTACGCGCCGAGCACGACGAGGGCCGTGTGCATCGCGCCGATTCTATAGAATCGTTCCACCCATGGACGCCATCGTCATCCGCGACCTGCGCGTCGAGGCGCTCATCGGCATCCACAAGCGCGAGCGCCACGTCGTGCAGACGCTCTCGATCGACCTCGAGATCGGCATCCCCGGCACCGCCGTCTTCTCGAGCGACAAGGTCGCCGACACCATCGACTACGAGCAGGTCACGCTGCGCATCAAGGCGCTCGCCGCGAGCGGGCACTTCCGCCTCGTCGAGACCTTCGCCGAGCGCGTCGCGTCGCTCCTCATCGCGGACTTCGGCGCACCCTGGGTGAAGGTGAGCGCGGCGAAGATCGGCATCCTGCCGAACGCGAAGTTCGTCGGCGTCTCGATCGAGCGGCGCAAGGCCTAGTCTTCCAGCGCGACGTCGACAAGCTGCGGTCGCAGGACCCGCAAGAGCTCGGATGTTTGAATTCTGAGCAAAAACCCGCGGCGGCCGCCGTTGATGTAGATCGCAGGGAGCGCCGTGATCGAGCGCTCCATGAAGGTCGGCAGCGCCTTGCGCGTGCCGAAGGGCGAGGTGCCGCCTACCTGATAGCCGGAGTGCCGCTGCGCGACCTCGGGCTTGCACGGCTCGATCGACTTGCGCCCCGCCTGGCGCGCCAGGTTCTTGGTGGACACCTTGCGGTCGCCGTGCATGAGCACGATGAGCGGCCGCGCCTGCTCGTCCTGCATGACGAGCGTCTTCACCACCTCCGCGGCCGGCACGCCGAGCTCCTCCGCGCCGCGCTCGGCGCCGCCGTGCTCGACGTATTCATAGAAATGCTCGGCGTATTGCACGCCGCGCTCGTCCAGGAATTGGGTGGCCGGCGTCTTCATCCCCTCGGGTGGTGCTTGGCGTGCAGCTGCCTCAGCCGTTCGCGCGCCACGTGCGTGTAGATCTGCGTGGTCGAGATGTCGGCGTGCCCGAGCAGCAATTGCACGACGCGCAGGTCGGCGCCATGGTTGATGAGATGCGTGGCGAAAGCATGGCGCAGCACGTGGGGCGAGAGCTTCTTCCCGGGAATGGCGCGCCTGCCGTAGCGGCGGATGAGGTGCCAGAACGCCTGGCGCGTCATGCCGCCGCCCCGGGAGGTGATGAAAAGCGCATCTGAGTCAGAAGAACGGGTAGATAAATACTTCAAAATCCAGGAGACCGCTTCCTCTCCGAGAGGAACCAGCCGTTCCTTGGACCCCTTCCCCATCACGCGCACCACGCCGGACTCGAGGCTCACCTGGAAGGTCTTCAGCCCGACGAGCTCGGACACGCGCAGGCCGGTGGCATAGAGCAGCTCGAGCATGGCGCGGTCGCGCAGGCCGAGCGGCGTTTGCGTGTCGGGCGCGGCGAGCAGCGCCTCGACGTCCGCCTCCGAGAGGGTCTTCGGAAAGCGCGGCACGCGCCGGGGCGGCTCGAGCTTGAGCGTCGGATCGGCTTCCATGCGCCGCTCGCGCACGCAGTACTGGTAGAAGCGCTTCAGCGTCGAGACGCGCCGCGCCGCGCTCGAGGCGCGGCCCTTCTTCGAGGCGAGGAAAGCAAAGAGGTTTTCTTCTTTTACTCCCGAGAGATGCTTGTCCTTCAGGAACGACGAAAGCTGCTGCAGATCCGCCCGGTAGGAGGCGATGGTGTTCTTCGACAGCCCGTCCTCGAGCCACAGCGCGTCGCAGAAGGCGTCGACGAGCGGGTCGTGCAAGGCGCTTTTCTTCAGGGCCTCAGCTCGAACGGGTCGGCGCCGAGCTCGTGCGCGAGCAGCCAACGCTTCGCCTCCAGCAGGTAGCCGCCGGTCGAGTGCGCGAAGCCGCCGATGCCGTCGGCGGCGACGACGCGGTGGCAGGGGATGACGACGGGCAGCCGGTTGTCGCCGCAGGCCTGGCCGACCGCGCGCGCTTCTCCCTCCAGCTCGCGCGCCAGGTCGCCGTAGGTGCGGGTCTTGCCGCGCGGGATCCGGCACAGCGCTTCCCACAGCTTGAGCTGGAAGGGCGTGCCTTCCACCGCGAGCGGCAGGTCGAACTTGATCTCGGGGTTCTCTAAATACTCCCGCAGTTGATCGGCGGCCCGCGCCGCGAGAGCGTTCCTGGGGGAAACGCTCTTGGCAGACAAGGGCAGATACCGGATTTCGATGATGCGCTCGCCACGCGTCGCCACCGCAACCTTCATCCTCGGGAAGTCGACGGTCACGTCGAACATAGCTTCTCGATCTGCGCCAGCAGCTCGTCGGGCACCTCGATGCCCTTCGCCGCGGACTTCTCCGCGGCGAAGCGCCGCGCGCCGGGTAGGCGCACTTCGGCGTCGGCCAGCATGGCCTTCACAACAGTCTCGACCCTCTCTGAGTACGTTTCAAAGCCTGCTGGCGGATCAATCGCAATAAATACCTGGCCGATGCGCGGCTTGTTGCCCTGCTCGGCGAAGAAAGAGTCCGCCTCGGGCCCGATCGCCGCGCCGGTGAGGGCGGCGCAGATCAGCTCGAACATCAGCGCGAGCATCGCGCCCTTGGCACCGCCGATCGGGAACAGGCTGCCATGCTCGATCGCTTCTTTGGGATCGGTGGTCGGTCTTCCGTGCCGGTCGAGCGCCCACCCCTCGGGGATGCGCTCGCCCTTGCGCATCGCCATCATGATCTTGCCTCGCACCACCGTGGTAAGCGCGAGATCGATAACGATGGGCTGCTGATTTCTTCTGGGAAAAATAGCGGCAACCGGGTTGGTGCCGAAAAGCGGCTTTTTGCCGCCCCAGGCGGGGATCGCCGCGGGGGAATTGGTGAACGCGAAGCCGACCAGCCCCGCCTCGGCGACGGGCGCGAGGTGGATGCCGAGCACCCCGACATGCGCGCTGTTCCGGATGCCGGCAAGGCCGATGCCGTTGCGCCGCGCGCGCTGGATCGCCTCGTCGACCGCCCACTGCGCCGCCACGTAGGGCAGCGCGTCCTGGTTGTCGATCAGGCAGGCGGCGGCGCGCTCGGCGGCCATCGCCGGGCGGGCGGCGCCGTCGGCGCGCCCGCTGCGCAGCATCGAGCAGTAGAACGGCACGCGCGACATGCCGTGGGTGGGCAGGCCCTGCTCTTCGGCGCGAACCAGGTGGCGCGCCGCGGCATCGGCCATCTTAGAATGGGCGCCGGCTTTTTCCAGCGCCGCCCGCGCCATCGCGAGCAGCGCTTTTGCGTCCTTCTTCATCACGGGAGATTGTACGAGGCCATGGGAAAGATGATCGAATTGACTGCAGCCGACGGCCACAAGCTCGCCGCCTACCGCGCTGATCCGGCCGGCAAGGCGCGCGGCGGAATCGTGGTCATCCAGGAGATCTTCGGCGTCAACAGCCACATCAAGTCCGTCGCCGACGGCTTCGCCGCCGACGGCTACCTCGCCATCGCGCCGGCGCTCTTCGACCGCGTGCAGAGGGGCGTGGACATCGGCTACACGCCGGAGGATATCGCCAAGGGGCGCGAGGTCCGCGCCAAGGTAACGGCCGACATGGCGCTGAAAGACACCGAGGCGGCGATCAAGGCCGTCGCCGGCGCCGGCAAGGTCGGCATCGTCGGCTATTGCTGGGGCGGGCTCATCACCTGGCTCGCCGCCGGCAAGCTCGGCGGCCTCGCCTGCGCGGTGCCCTACTACGGCGGCGGCATCCTCGACAACGCCGAGCTCGAGCCGCGCGTGCCGCTGATGGGCCACTTCGGCGAGCGCGACCAGCACATCCCGGTCGAAGGCGTGAAGAAGCTCGCCGCGCGGCACCCGAAGCAGCAGATCTTCATCTACGCCGCCGACCACGGCTTCAACTGCGACCAGCGCGGCTCCTGGGACGCGCCTGCCGCGAAGCAGGCGAGGGAGCGGACCCTAGCGTTCTTCCGGAAGCACGTCGGCTAGGAGGGGGTGCGGGGGAGGTTTACCTCCCCTGCTCCGAGCTCACCCAGCAGGGCGCGGCGGAAGCGGTCTTTCAGCGCCACGCCGTCGTTCGGGGGCAGCACCAGCGGCAGCTTCTCTTCGATCACCTTGACGTCGGCGAAGAGCGGGCCGCTGAAGGTGTGGACCAGCTCGCGCAGCCGCTCCACTTCGTCAAGGGTACGGATTTCCTTCGCTTCCTTGAACTTGCAGGCCCTGGCCACGGCCGCGAGATCGACGCCGTACGCGGTGTGCGTCGCCTGCATGCCCGTCTCGCCGTAGCGCTCGTTGTCGATCACGACCACCGTGAGGTTCGGCGGCTGCTGCACGCCGATGGTGGCGAGCGCCCCCATGCCCATCAGCATCTCGCCGTCGCCGGTGATGACCAGCACGCGGCGCTTGGGCTGGGCGAGCGCGAGACCGAGGCCGGTCATGGCGGCCTGCCCCATCGCCCCCCAGGACGGGAAGCTGAGCGAGGAGTCGCCCGCCGCGGTGATGTCCCAGGAGGTGGAGCCCAGGCCGGCGACGACCAGAAGGTTTTTTCTATTGGAAAGTAAAGTCTTGACCACTTCCCTGCGACGCAGATTGGGCTTCACTGGTTGGCCTGCTCCTGGAAGCTCTTGATGCCGATCACCTTCTGCGCGACCAGCACCGCTTCCGCGCCCTGCGCCTGGAAAGCGATGCGCAGCGCCGCGCGCGCGTGCGCCGCGACCGTTTCAGGCTCGCCCGCCTGCCGCACGGCGACGCCCATCGTCTCCAGCACGCGCGCGGTGGCCTCGCCCATCGGCACCTGCCACGGGTTGAACTCGCCCTTCTCGCCGCGCATGGTGACGAGGATGAACAGCGGCAAGCGGCAGACCTTCACCATGCCGAGCGCGTTGATGATGTTGCCCACGCCGCTCGACTGCATGAGCAGCGCGCTGCGCATGCCGCCCAGCCAGGCGCCGGCGGCAAGGCCGATGCCCTCCTCCTCGGTGGTGAGCGGGACGGCACGCATGTTCTTGTCGGCCTGGCAGAGCTCGATGAGGCGCTTCTGCCCGGCATCGGGCACGTAGCCCACCAGCCGCACGTTCGCGGCGACGAGCTCGCGGTACACCTCGCCGGGCCAGTCGTGCCTAGGCTGCATTCTTGAGCAGCGACTCGCCGGGGCGGACGCGGGTAAAGGCGACGGGTTTCATGGTCAGCTGTCCGTTCTGGAGGCTGGTAAAGGTCGATTGTTCGAGAGAACCGGTGTCCGGGAAGTCCGACCGGAAATGCGCCCCGCGCGAATCGGTGCGCGCGATCGCCGAGGCCGTGATCACGCGGCTCACCGCCACCAGGCTGCGGAGGTTCAGCCAGTCGTGCCAGGTCAGGTTGAAGGCGCGGTTCGCGTCGGGGAGCGAGCAGCGCTCGAGCTCGGCGTCGAGGCCGGCGAGCGCGCGCTCGGCCTGGGCGAGGCCGGCCGCGTCGCGGATGATGCCGACCTTGTCCCACATCACGTCGTAGAGCTTTTCTCGCAGGGAATGGATGTCGGAAGGCGACCTGTTTCTAAACGGCAATTCACAAGCCGCGACGGCCGCCTCGATCGCGGCGCGGTCCGGCGCACGGAAATCCTGGTCGAGCACCCATTGCGCCATCGTGTCGCCGGCAACGGCCCCGAACACGGTGGAGTTCGCCACGCCGTTGCCGCCCAGGCGGTTCGCGCCGTGCACGCCGCCGGCGTCCTCGCCGGCGACGAAGAGGCCCGGGAGCGCAGTGGAGCAGTCGCCGCGGAACTCGACCCCGCCCATCATGTAGTGCGCGGTCGGCACGACCTCGACCAGGCCGCCGGCGAGATCGAAGCCGCAATCCGCGCAGCGCTCGACCATGCCCTTGAAGTCGCGGCGCACGCGCTCGGGGCCGAGGTGCGCCATGGAGATGTACAGGCCGCCGTACGGGGTGGTCTTGCCCTTCCTCATTTCGGTGAACATGGCGCGCGAGACGAGATCCCGCGTCGCGCGCTCGGCCTTGGGGTCGTAGTGCTGCATGAACCGCTCCTTCGACCCGTCCAGCAGGTAGCCGCCGGCGCCGCGCAGCCCTTCCTCGAGCACCGTGCCGGTCATGCGCGTATGCGTGCCCGCGAGCAGCCCGGTGGGATGGAACTGCACCATCTCCATGTCGCGCAGCGGCAGGCCGGCGCGCAGGGCCATGGCGAGGCCGTCGCAGCTCTTGTCGCCCGAGGGCGTGTGGTACTTGTACATCGTCGGCCCGCCGCCGGTGCCGAGCAGCACCGCCTTCGCGCGTACGAACGTGTACTCACCGGTGCGCATGTCGATGAACAGCACGCCGGCCAGAGAATCGCCAGAAGAAGATTTTATTAATTCAACCGCCCGGTGCTCTTCCAGGCGATTTATTTTTCTGGACCACACCTGCTCGGCGAGGCGGTTGATGATCTCGATGCCGGTGAGGTCGCCCTTGTGCACCGTGCGGTCGAAGGTCTGCCCGGCGAACGCCTTCTGGTGCACCGTGCCGTCGGGGTTGCGGTCGAAGAAGCAGCCGAGCTCGTTCTCCAGCTCCCGGATCCTTTCCACGGCGAGCGTCACGAGCTGCCAGGCGAGGTCCTGGTCCGGAAGCCACTTGCCGCCCTCGATGGTGTCCATGAAGTGGCGCTCGACCGAGTCCTCGCGCGCCAGCGCGACGTTGTAGCCGCCCTGCACCATGCGCGTGCAGCCGCACTTGCCGAGCAGGCCCTTCACCGCGACGGTGATCGAGAGCGGCGACGCCGCGCGCAGTTGTGCCTGATGCGCGTGCAGGGCGGCGAACAGGCCCGCCCCGCCCGAGCCGAGGATCAGGATGTCTGTGTCGAGGGCTTGTGGAGCCATTGCAGGGCGAGCACGATCGCGACCAGCGTGAAGCCGGCGACGTCGAAAAGCGTTTTCGGGTAGACGAGCATCACGCCGGCGAGGATCAGGATCCAGCGCTCGGGCAAGGTGGTCCTGCGGAAGAGCCACCCCTGGAAGCCGCCGGCGAGCGCGAGGATGCCGACCGCGGCGGTGAAAGTGACCAGCGCGATCGAGCCCCAGTCGGCGCCCGCGAGCGCCTTGGTCGAGCCCATCAGCAGCAGCCCGAGCCCGCTCGGGTCGAGCACGAACATGAACGGCACGAGGAACGCGGGCGTGGTGTACTTCCAGGCCTGAAGGACGGTCTTGTACGGGTCGCCGCCGGTGATCGCGGCCGCGGCGAAAGGCGAAAGCGCAGTCGGCGGCGAGACCTCGGAGAGCACTGCGTAGTAGAAGACGAACATGTGCGCCGCGAATTCCGGCACCTTGAGGGCGATCAGCGCCGGCGCGGCGATGACCGCGCAGATGATGTAGCTCGCGGTGACCGGCACGGCGAGGCCGACGATCCAGACGATGAGCGCGGTGTAGATGGCGGTGAGGAGCAGCGATCCGCCGGCCCCGGCGAGCACGATGGAGCTGAACTTGAGGCCCAGGCCGGTGAGCGTGACCACGCCGACGATGATGCCGGCGCCGGCGCAGGTGGCCGCGACGTTCAGCACCGCCATCGAGCCGCCCTGCAGCGCCTTCACGAATCCCGAACCCAGTATGCCGGTCAACGGGGACTGCTTTCCCGTGAAAACATCATAGGAGATGAGCGCGGTATCGCGGCGCAGGAAGCTGGTGGCGAAGGCCACCACGGTGGCCCAGAACACCGACAGCTCGGGCGAGTAGCCGACCAGCATGAAGCCGACGATCGACACCAGCGACAGGAAGTGGAACCAGTACTTCTTCGCCAGGCTCCAGGCCGACTCGACCGCCTCGAAGGTCACGCCCTTCATGCCGAACTTGCGCACGTCGATCTCGACCATGATGAACAGGCACAGGTAGTACAGGCCGGTCGGGATCACCGCCATCAGCAGCACGTCGAGGTAGGAGATCTTGAGGAATTCCGCGATGAGGAACGCCGCCGCGCCGAGCACCGGCGGCGAGATGATCGCGCCCAGGCCGCCGGCCGCGAGCAGCCCGCCCGCCTCCTCCTTGCTGTAGCCGACCTTGGCGAGCATCGGCGCCGCGACCGAGCCCAGCGTCACCGTGGTCGCCACGCCGGATCCGGACGGGCCGCCGAGCAGGAACGAGGCGAGCGTCACGGTGCGCCCGGCGCTGGTCGGCTTGCCGCCCATCGCCGAGAACGAGAAATCGATGTAGAACTTGCCGGCGCCGGAGAACTGCAGGAAGGCGCCGTAGATGGTGAACAGGATGATGAGCGTGGAGGAGACGTTGATCGCGGTGCCGTAGATGCCTTCCAGGGTCATGTACATGTGGCCGACGAGGCGCGGCACCTCGTAGCCCTTGTGCGTCCACGGCGAGGGCAGGTACTCGCCGAAGAAGGCGTAGAGCAGGAACGAGATGGTGATGACCGGCAGGATCCAGCCGGTGGTGCGCCGCATCGCTTCCAGCACCAGCACGACCAGGAGCACGCCGAAGGCGATGTCCCAGTCGGTGGGCAGGATCGAGCGGTCGAAGAAGTCGTCGCCGCCCATGATCAGGTACACCGCGGTGGCCACGCCGCCCGCGGCGATCGCCCAGTCCCACCACATGACGCGATGGCGGAAGCGGCGCGAGACCGGAAAGATGAGGAAGGTGAGAAAAAGCACGAACGCGACGTGGATCGCGCGCAGGTGCTCGGGGCGCACGATGGCGTACGCGGTGTAGAGGTGGAACACCGACATCGTCACCGCCACCACCGCCACCAGGCCGGCGAGCCAGCCGGTGAGCTTGTTGTGGACGCCCTCTTCCTGCTCGATCATCGCCTCGGCGCGCTCGAGGGCCTCGCGGCTCACCTCGGCGTCGGGCTGGTGCAGGCGAACGATTTCTTCGCTCGTCACGACAGGCGGATCGTTTCTTCGCTCATAACGAAAAAGCCCCGCCGGGCGGGCCGGACGGGGCTCTGGCTGGCGTCACCAGGCTCAGTTGATCTTCACGCCTTTTTCCGCGTAGAACTTGATCGCGCCCGGGTGGTACGGGATCGGCGTCGCCGCGGCCTTCTGGTTCTCGAGCTTGAAGTTCTCCGCTTCCTTGTGCACGCGGATCAGCTCGTCGCGGTGCTCGAACACCGCCTTGACGATGTTGTAGGCGGTCTTGTCGTCCATGTTCTGGTGCGCGACCAGCAGGTTCATGACGGTGGCCTGCTTGTTGTCCGCGTCCATGCCCTTGTAGGTGGCCTTCGGAATCGCGTCCTGGACGTACAGGTTGCCGTACTTCTGGTTCATCTTCGCCACCAGGTCGGCGTGGTCGACCATCTTGATCTTGTTGCCCGGCGAGTTGGCGAGGTCGGTGACTGCCGCGGTCGGCAGGCCGCCGACCCAGAAGAAGGCGTCGATCTTGCGGTCCTTGAGCGCGTTCACCGACTCGGCCACGCCCAGGCGCTCGCGGCGCATGTCGCGGTCCTTGTCGAGGCCGGCGGCCTCGATGACGCGGAAGGCCATCACTTCGGTGGCGCTGCCACCGGAGCCGGTGGAGACGCGCTTGCCCTTGAGGTCCGCCATCTTCGTGATGCCGGTGCCCTCGACGGTCACGACGTGCATGCGGTTGGGGTACATCACCAGCAGCGTGCGGATGGGCACCGGCTTGCCGGTGAACTTGTCCTTGCCCTGCAGCGCGTCCTGGCCGGCATCCGCCATGGTCATGGCGAGATAGGGCTTGCCTGTGCCGACGAGCTGCAGGTTGGCGACCGAGCCTCCGGTCACTTCCGCGGTGGCCTGCATGCCGGGGACGTACTTCGAGAGCACCGCGGCCATGCCGCCGCCCAGCGGGTAGTACACGCCGCCGGTGCCGCCGGTGCCGATCGAGATGTTCTGGGCCTGCGCCGCGAGGGCCAGGGCGCCTGCGACAAGCGCAAGGATGCGCACGATCAATTTCATGAACTCCTCCTCGTTGAAGCGGCCGATTCTACCGTACGCCGAGTCGGCGCAGCACCTCTGCGCGGCGAGATCGGGCATCGGTTTGGACGTTGGTGTAAAGACTCTGGCCATGGGCGTCCATGGCCACGAGCAGCGGCCCGAAGCCGCGTACCCGGAACTTCCACAGGGACTCGGGGTGCAGGTCGTCGAGGTCCACGTCCTCGATCGCCTCGACCCAGGTCGTCTCGAGCGCCGCCGTGCCGCCGATGATGGCGAGGTACGCCCCACCCAGATCCTGGAACGCTTTCAATGAATCGCCCCTGAGGCCGCCTTTGCCGATGACGAGGCGCACGCCGTACTGCTGCATGAGCGGCCGGGTGAAGCGCTCCATGCGGTCGCTGGTGGTCGTGCCGATGCACGCCGGGGCGTAGCCGGCGGGATGCGCGGGCGACTTTTCGACCTTCTTCACGTTGGGTGCGGTGTGGATCACCGCGTGGCCCGCAAGGTCGAAGCGCGTCTTGCGGCCGCGGTCGAACATGTGGATCTGCGTCGCGTCGCGGATGCCGAACAGCGTGCCGTGCAGCGTAACGGTGTCGTTGACGCGAAGTTTCCTGACGTCCCCCTCGGTAATGGGAGGACTGAAGTCGAAATGCGCCATTTATCCGCCGCCGAGCAGCGCCTTCTTCACGTCGTCCTGCACCGGCCGCGGGCCGAGCCAGATGCGCAGCAGCGCGCGGTAGAAGTCCTCGCCCGCGATCGGGCGACCGGCAGGCTTGCCGTCGACGAGGAGCCGCATTTCCGTTCCCTGGAAATCCAGGGAGATCGCCATGCCTTTCCTCGCTTCCTTCACCTCGGCCATGATGGCGGCGAGCTCCTGCACCCGGGGCTCGAGCGCTTTCGCCTCCGCCTCGGAGTGGTTGGCGCGGATGCCGTCGGCGAGCGCCTCGGAGAACTCGGCCGCGCCGACGTTGCGCAGCATGTGGATGGCGACGCGCTTGGGGCCGGGCGAGGCGATCGCTTCCTCCGCGTTCGCCGTCTTCTTCGGCAGGTAGAGCCCGATGGCGTAGACCTGGAAGAAGAGCCGCTTGCGCAGGCCGGCGCCGTTGAGCACGAGGTTGCCCGGCTGGATCTGCTCTTCCAGCTTGACCCCCGCAACCTCCGCGGCCAGAAGGGATGAAGAGAAGAGTATTGCGAGAAGAAAAAGCCTAAAAGCCATACTCCACCCCCGTGGGACGGAAGGTTGCGCGCGCGCGCCGCGCGGAATGGCATTGCATGTTCACGGCGACGGGGTTCATGGTGATGTGGGTCGCCGCGGTCTCGACGTGCACGGCGAAGGCGGTCGAGTCGCCGCCCAGGCCCTGGGGCCCGACGCCGAGCATGTTGACCGCCGCGGTGAGGTCGCTCTCGAGCTTCGCGCCTTCCGGGTCCTCGCAATGCGAGCCGAGCGGCCGGGTGGCGGCGACCTTGGCGAGGTGCATGCACAGGTCGGCGGTGCCGCCGATGCCCACGCCGACGATGGTCGGCGGACAGGTCTTGCCGCCCGCCTCGAGCACGCAGTCGACGACGAAGGTCTTGATGGCGTCGACGCCTTCGGCGGGGATCGCCATGCGCAGCCACGAGTTGTTCTCCGAGCCCGAGCCCTTCGGGATCATCTCGATCACGAGCGACTCTTCTTCGCTGAAATCGATGTTGATCACCGGCACGCCGCGGCCGGTCGAGGTCTGGTCGTTGACGCGGGTCGTCGGGTGCACGATCGAGGAGCGGAACGAGTACTCGCGCGTCGAGCGCGCGCAGCCCCGGCGGATCGCCTCCTTGAGGGCGGTGCCGGAGACTCCGTCCATCTCAATGCCGCGCCCGATCCAGACGTTGTAGACCGGGATGCCGGTGTCCTGGCAGAGCAGGTTGTCGGTGTCCTCGGCGACCGCGATGTTGCGCACCATGGTGCCGAGCATGCGCTTCGCGCCGGCATCGCGCTCGCCGCGCGAGAGCGCCGCGAAGCCCTCCTTGACGTCGGGAGGCAGGCGCTTGAGCGCGCGGATGTACAGCTCCTTCGCCGCCTCCTCGACCTGCGTCAGATCGACCTTCATGCCCGCGGGACCCTCACTTCACGGAGATCTTTCTCTCCCTCACCACCTTCGCCCACAGCGCGGTTTCTTCCTTCATCGCCCGGCCCATCTGCTCCGGGGTGTTGCCCACCGGCGCGAGGCCCTGGGCGTAGAGGCGCGCTCTCATGCGCGTGTCTTCGAGCGCCTTCTTGCTGTCGCGGTAGACCTTCTGGACGACTTCCTGCGGCGTGCCGGTCGGCGCGACGATGCCGAACCAGCCGGTGTTCTCGAACCCGGGCACGGTCTTCGCGATCGGCGGCACGCCGGGAAGCTGCGGTGTCTCGCCCTTGCTGGTCACGCCGAGCGCGCGCAGGCGGCCGCCGTTGACGTGGCCGATGGCGGCCGCGACGTTGCCGACGAAGAAGTCGATCTCTCCCCCCACCAGCGCCGCGTGCCCCGGGCCTTCGCCCTTGTAGGGGACGGCCTGCGCCTGGATCTTCGCCTGGTAGACGAAGTTCTCCGCGGCGAGGTGCGTCTGCGAGCCGATGCCGGCGTGGCCGAAGTTGAGCTTGCCGGGATTCGCCTTGGCGAAGTCGATCAGGTCCTTCACCGTCTTGAAGGGCGACTTGGCCGGCACCGTCAGCACCTGCGGCCCCGACACCACGTTGGTCACCGGCACGAAGTCCTTCTCCGGGTTGTAGTTCATCTTCGCGTAGATGTGCTGGTTCGCGGTCATCACGGAGCCGGAGGGGAAGAACAGCGTGTAGCCGTCGGGCGTGGCGCGCGCCGCCTCGGCCGCGCCGACGCCGCCGCCCGCGCCGCCGCGGTTCTCGATGATCACCTGCTGGCCCCAGATGCGCGAGAGCTGCTCGCCGAGCATGCGCGCGGAGATGTCCGTCGCGCCGCCCGGCGGGAAAGGCACGATGAACTTCACCGGCTTGGTGGGCCAGGACTGGGCCTGCGCCGCGACCGAAAAGAGCGCGGCGGCAACGAAAGCAAGAATCCTCTTCATGTCATCCTCCTCGTATGATTTTGTCCGATTCTACAGCGCCAGGGCGAGTGCCAGCCCCACGGCGACGGTGAGCGCCGCCGCGGCCGCGGCCAGCCCTTTCTGCCAGTCGCGCCAGGGCAGGAACTCGAGCGCCAGCACGCGCAGCCCGCCGCCCAGGTGCGCGGCGAGCGCGAGCACGATCGCCCATTCGCCGAGCTTGACCAGCGGCTGCTCGGTCCAGGCGAGCGAGCTGCCCAGGCTCATTTCGCCCTCGATGGCACTGCCCAGCACCCAGAAGTGCAGCGGCAGGAAGACCGCCAGCGCGATGCCCGACAGGCGATGCACCATGAAAACCCAGTAGGAGCTTTCCTTCTTCAAGCGAAGACCCCCAGGGCCGCACGCATCCCCATCCAGGCAATCAGAAGGGCAAAGAGGGAAAGCACGACATCGCGCGAGCGGCCGCGCCATCCCAGCCACTCGGCGAAGACGCTGCGCAGACCGATCGGCGCGTGGATGGTCACGGCGAGGACGAACACCGAATAGAAGGCGAGCCAGCCCGCGTTGCCGCGCGTGCGCTCGAGGATCTCGGCGGCGGTCAGCCCGCCCTGCACCGCGTAGATGATCATCGCCAGGTGCACCGCCACGCAGAGCGCGAGCACCGCGGCGCTGGCCCGCTGCGCGATCCACAGCATCGATTGGGTTCTAACGCTCAGAATTTCCCTCGGACGACTGCCTTGGTGATTTCCCGCTTCAACCCCGCGATGCCGGCCGTGGGCGACAGGTGCTTCGGGCAGCGCTCGGTGCAGCTCATGTGCGTGTGGCACGAATGGCAGCCCGCGTCCCCCGCGACTGCACGGAGTCTTTCAGTCTTCAGGGAATCTCTCTCGTCCTTCACCAGCGTCCAGGCGCGGTTGAGCGCGGCCGGTCCGAGGTAGTCCGGATTCCAGGCGACGACGTCGCACGCCGCGTAGCACACCCCGCAGCCGATGCACTCGATGTTCGAATCCACCTGAACGCGATCGGAGGAAGAAGGTTTCACCTTGTGGAAATCATCCCGCTTGGTCCGCTCGCCGGCGAACTGCCCCCGGGCGCGCGCCCACTTGTCGAAGAACTCGCGCATGTCGGTGACGAGGTCGCGGATCACCGGGAGGTTCTTCAGCGGCCCCACTTCGAGGGCATCGTTGCGCACCACCCTGTCGACATGCGTGCGGCACGTCCAGCGCGGCACGCCGTTGACCGTCATCGCGCAGGAGCCGCACATGCCGACGCGGCAGGCATAGCGGTAGGCGAGCGTCGGGTCGAGCGAGCGCTGGATGTAGGTAACGACGTCCAGCACCGTCTGGCTGGGGTGACGCGGGACTTCGAACTCCTGAAAACCGGAATTTCTCTTGACGAAGACCTTCAAGCCGATTCGTACAGCCGGGTCAGGACGAACTCGCGGTGGCCGAGCGCCTCGGCGGCGGTGAGCCGGCCGTTCGCGGTCTTGAACATGCACTCGAGCAGCTTGTCGCCGGCCTGGTCCGGGCTCAGCTCCTTGCGCAGCAGGCCGGACACGTCCACGTCGATGTGCTCCGACATGGTCCGCACCGTGCGGGGGTTCGCCGAGAGCTTGATCACCGGCAGGATCGGGTTGCCGATCACGTTGCCCTGGCCGGTGGGAAAGAGGTGCACGACGAATCCGGCCGCGGCGCACAGCGTCACCATTTCCGCCGCGGCGGAGGACGAATCCATGAACCACAGGCCCGGGCCGTTCGGCACTTCGGCCTTGTCGAGCACGCCGTCGACCACGCACTTCCTGCCGATCTTCTGGATGTTGCCGAGCGCCTTCTCCTCGATGGTGGTGAGGCCGCCCTCGATGTTGCCCTTGGTCGGCTGCGAGTCCATGAGGTCGCTGGTCTTGTGCCGCTCGACGACCTGCTGGTAGCGGTCGAACATGAACTGGAACTTCTTGCGCACTTCGTCGTTGCGGCAGCGCGCGGCGACGAGGTGCTCGCCGCCGGTGAGCTCGGTCGTCTCGCCGAACACCATGGTGACGCCGAGCGGGTACATCTTGTCGAAGGCGTTGCCCACGGTGGGATTGGCGCCGCAGCCGGAGGTCGTGTCCGACTCCCCGCACTTGGTCGACACCCACAGGTCCTTCAGCGGCCGCTCCTCGCGGCGCAGCTCGGAGGCCCACTGCACGTATTCCTTCGCCGCCTTGGAGGCGCGCATGATGGTGTCGTGGTCGCCGTGCTGCTCGATGCCGAAGTGCGCCACGGGCTTGCCGGTCGCGCGGATGCCGTCGGCGACCTTCTTCGCCCAGGTATCCTCGATGCAGATCACGACCACGGCAGCGACGTTCGGGTTGCAGCCCGCGCCGATGAGCGTTCTGAAGTGCAGGTCCAGGTCGGCGCCGAACTGCAGGCGGCCGTAGGGGTGGGGGATGGCGAGCGCGCCCTTGACGTTGTTCTCCACGGCCTGCGCCGCCGCGTTCGAGAGATCGTCGACCGGCAGGATGAGGACGTGATTCCTCACGCCCACCCTGCCATTTTCTCTTTTGAAACCGAAGAAGGATGCTTTCGAAAGATCCATGTTTACCAGCGCTTGGTCTTGACGTTATGGACGTGGAGGTGCTCTCCGCGGCCGATGGGCTTCACCACTTTGCCGATGTCGACGCCGTACTTGATCACCGTGTCGCCGGCTTTGTAGTCCTTGAGCGCCACCTTGTGCCCGATGGGGATGTCGCTCTTCGCGGTGACCTCGAGGTCCTTGTCGTCTTCCATGATCCAGCCCCTGAGCGGCTGGCCGGCCTTGATGCCTTCCACGACGACGACGCCGACGCCGTCGCCTTCCTCGTGAACCACGAAATGGATCATTGCGTGCTCCGGACTTGAAGCCGTTATTCTAGTCGCATGTTCACGCGCCGCCGCTTCCTGCAGAGCCTCGGCGCGCTCGCTGTTTCGACTCGCCCGGCCTTCGCCGCCGATCCGTTCTCGCTCGGCGTCGCCTCGGGGTATCCGTCGCCCGACGGCATGGTGCTGTGGACGCGGCTCATGGGCGTCGACCCGGTGGCGCTGCCGCTGCGCTGGGAGGTGGCCGCGGACGAGGCCATGAAATCGATCGTCCTTTCCGGAGCAGCCACTGCGGAGCCCGCGTGGGCGCACTCGGCGCACGTGGAGGTGCGCGGGCTCGAGCCCGATCGCTGGTACTGGTACCGCTTCAGCAGCAAGGACGCGCAAAGCCCGGTCGGGCGCACGCGCACCGCGCCCGCGCCGGGCGCCTTGCCGGAGCGCCTGCGCTTCGCCTTCGGCTCGTGCCAGCAGTACGAGCAGGGCTACTACGGGGCCTACCGCCATGTCGTCGCCGACGCGCCCGATCTCATGGTGTTCCTCGGCGATTACATCTACGAGTCAAGCTGGGGCCGGGACCACGTGAGGAGCCACGGCGCGCTCGAGCCCTACACGCTCGAGCAGTACCGCGCGCGGCACGCGCTGTACCGCAGCGATCCCGACCTGCAGGCCGCGCACGCCGCCTGCCCCTGGGTCCTGACCTGGGACGACCACGAGGTCGACAACGACTATGCCGACGACCGCCCCGAGGACGGCATGCCGCGCGAGGCGTTCCTCGAGCGGCGCGCCGCCGCGTACCGCGCCTACTACGAGCACATGCCCCTGCCGGCGCGGATGCGGCCCGAGGGCCCCGGCATGCGCCTGCATACGCGCGTGGCCTGGGGCGGCCTCGCCGAATTCCACGTCGCGGACACGCGCCAGTACCGCTCCTGGCAGGCCTGCCCGCGCGCCAATCGCTCCGGCGGCGGCAACACCCTCGACATCGGGCAATGCGCCGCGCTCGCCGATCCGCGCCGCAGCATGCTCGGGCGCGACCAGGAGCGCTGGCTGGAAAGCGGCCTCGCCCGATCGCGCGGGCGCTGGAACGTGCTCGCGCAGGCCACGCGCATGGCGCAGTTCGACCAGAAGCCCGGCCCCGGCCGGCGCGCCTGGACCGACGGCTGGGACGGCTATCCGGCCGCGCGCAAGCGGCTTCTCGAATACCTCACTTCAAATAGAGTTTTGAACCCCGTGGTAATCGGCGGCGACGTGCATTCCTTCCACGTCTGCGAGCTGAAAGCCGATTTCGACGATCTGAAATCGCCCGTGGTGGCGAGCGAGCTCGTCGGCACCTCGATCACCTCGCAAGCCTGGTCGCAGGAGCGCGTCAACCGGCTGCTCCCCGACAACCCGCACATCCTCCTCGCCGACGGCCGCTATCGCGGCTACACGCGCGTCGACGTCGGCCCGAAGGTCTTCCGCGCAGACCTGCGCGCGGTGGAATCGGTGCGCCAGCGCGAGACCGGCTGCAGCACCCTCGCCTCCTTCGTCGTCGAGGACGGCAGGCCCGGCCCGCAGCGCGCCTAGCGCCTCGCTTGCCTTACTTGCAGCGCAGGTTGCCGAGCGTCGGGTCGATCGGGCGGGTGCAGTCCTGCTCGCTGATCTTGCGGTCGGGCGCGAGCTCGGGAGGCGGATCGCGCTCGGTTTCGTAGCTGTAGATGCCGGCGGCAAGGATGCCGAGGCCGAGCATGGTCGCGGCGCGCGAGTCGGTCTCGATGTGCACCGTGCAGCCGCCGAGCAATACCAGAAAAAGAACGTTTCTCATGTGCAAGCCCTGCGCAACCGATCGAGCACGGCTGCCCATTCTGCCGCCTGCGGCGGCGCCTCGACGAGGATGGCCTCGCAGCCCGCCGAGTCCAGCTCGCGCAGCGCGGCGTAAAGGCGCTGCGCGTACGCCGCCGGATCGCGCGGCATGCGCAGCCAGTAGTCGACCCGCTCGTCGGGGCGCGAAAAAGCGAGCACGGCAATCCGGTTTGCAGTTGAAGAAATTACTTTGTCCAACGCGTGTGTAGGCACCAGGCGCGCCGGCGTGCGCGGTGCATAGTGGCGCTCCAGGCTGCCGGAATGTCGCGGCGAGGCTTCCTCTCTGTCGCGGAGCCGGACGATCTTCTCGACGTCCTCCCTGCTGATTCCGCCAGGACGCAGGAGCACCGCGCCGGCGCCGGAAAGATCGACGATGGTCGACTCGATGCCGATCTCGCTCGGGCCGCCTTCGAGCACCAGGTCCACTTCGTCGCCGAGGTCCTCGCGCACGTGCGCCGGGGTGGTCGGCGACACGAGGCCGAAGCGATTGGCGCTCGGTGCTGCCACACCAGAACCAAAAATAGAAAGCATTTCATGGGCGATCGGATGCGAAGGCACCCGCAGGCCGACGGTGTCCTGGCCGCCGGTCACGAAGTCCTGCGCGAGCTTCGAGCGCTTCAGGATCAAGGTGAGCGGGCCGGGCCAGAAGCGCGCCGCGAGCTGGCGCGCGGCTTCCGGGACCTCGCGCGCCCAGGCGAAGGCCTGCTCGGCGGATGCGAAGTGCACGATGACCGGATGGTCGGCCGGGCGGCCCTTCACGGCGTAAAGGCGCGCGACCGCTTTCGCATTGGCGGCATCGGCACCGAGGCCGTAGACGGTCTCGGTGGGGAAGGCGACGAGTCCGCCGGCGCGGAGGAGATCCGCGGCCTTGCGGATCTCGGGCGTCATGGCTTGGGCAGCTCGGCTTTCCTGACTGCTTCGGCTTGCTTCTTCCGGAAATCCTGCAACTTCGCGGCGAGCTTTTCATCCGACAAGGCGAGCATCGCCACCGCGAAGAGGGCGGCATTCGCGGCGCCCGCCTCGCCGATGGCGAAGGTCGCCACCGGGATGCCTTTGGGCATCTGCACCGTGGACAGGAGCGAATCGAGCCCCTGCAGGTGCTTGGAAGGCATCGGCACGCCGAGCACGGGCAGGGTAGTGTGCGCCGCGACGACGCCGGCGAGATGCGCCGCGCCGCCGGCGCCGGCGATGATCGCCTTCATGCCGCGCTTCGCCGCGTTGGTCGCCCATTCGGAAACGAGCTCCGGGGTGCGGTGCGCGGACATGGCCTTCGCCTCGTAGGGCACGCCGAAGTCCTCGAGCATCTTCGCCGCCGCCTTCATCGTCTCCCAGTCGGAGGTCGATCCCATCACGATGCCGATCACTGCAGCCTCCTCCCCGTCAGCCGTTCGAGCGCTTCCCGGTACTTCTGCGCGGTGCGCGAGATCACGTCGGGCGGCAGCTTGGGCGCCGGCGGAGTCTTGTCCCAGGTCAGCGTCTCCAGGTAGTCGCGCACGTACTGCTTGTCGTACGAGGGCGGGCTGATGCCGACCTTGTAGGAGTCGGCCGGCCAGAAGCGCGAGGAGTCGGCGGTGAGGATCTCGTCGATCAAGACAAGATCATTGGAAGGGCTTAAACCAAATTCAAATTTCGTATCGGCGATGATGATGCCCTTAGTCGCCGCGTACTCCGAAGCTTCCTTGTAGAGGCGGATGCTGACATCGCGCACCTTCTCGGCGAGGGGCTTGCCGATCAGCTTCACCGCCTCCTCGAAGCTGATGTTCTCGTCGTGGCCGCTCTCGGCCTTGGTCGCCGGCGTGAAGATGGGCTGCGGCAGCTTCTGCGCCTGCTGCAGGCCCCTGGGCAGCTCGATGCCGCACACCGCGCCGGTCTTCTGGTAGTCCTTCCAGCCCGAGCCGATCAGGTAGCCGCGCACCACTGCCTCGATCGGCAGCGGCTTCAGCTTCTTCACCACGACTGATCGCCCTTTTACCTGGGGTTTTTCTTCTGGTGTAACAACCGATTCCGGATCGATGCCGGTCAACTGGTTCGGCACGATGTGGCCGAGGCGCTCGAACCAGAAGTTCGCCATCTGGTTGAGCACCTTGCCCTTGTCGGGAATCGGGTCGGGCAGCACCACGTCGAACGCCGAAAGCCGGTCGCTCGCGACGATCAGCATCTTGTCGTCGCCGACCGCGTAGATGTCGCGGACCTTGCCTTTGCCGATGCGCGGCAGCGACTTTATCTGGGATTCGAACAAGGCCATTACGCGGCCTGCTTCTCCAGTTCCGGCCGCCACTTGCCCTGGCAGGCGAGGCTGTTCATGTGCGCGCGGTGATGGAACGCCTTCTGCGCCGCGGCGACGTTGCCCGCCTGGCCGCGCCAGGTGTTGAGCGCCGGGTTCTGCAGCGCGCGGGAGTAGGAGAACGTAAGCGGCCAGGGCAGGTTCTTCGTCGCCGCCATCGCGCTCAGGTGCGCGGTCGCCGATTCGTCGGACTGCCCGCCCGAGAGGAACACGATGCCCGGCTGCGCGGCGGGCACGGTGCGCTTGAGCACGCGCAGCGTGCGCTCGGCGACCTCGTCGGGGCCGGCCTGGCGCGCGTTGCCCTTTCCGGACACGACCATGCTGGTCTTGAGGATCAGGAGCTCCGGGTAGACGTTGTATGCAGCGATAGCAGCATAGGTCGCGCGCAGCGTCGCCTCGGTGACTTCCTCGCAGCGCTCGATGCTGTGGTCGCCGTCGAGCAGCACCTCGGGCTCGATCATCGGCACGATCGAGGCCGCCTGGCAGGCCGCGGCGTAGCGCGCCAGCACGTGCGCGTTGGCGTAGAGGCAGGCGTGCGTCGGGATGTTGCTTCCGATGGTGATCACCGCGCGCCACTTCGCGAAGCGGCAACCCATCTTGAAGTATTCGTCCAGGCGCTTGGAAAGCCCGTCGAGGCCCTCGGTCACCTTCTCGCCCGGCGCGAGCGGGATGTCGACCGTGCCCTTGTCGACCTTGATGCCCGGAATGATGCCCTTCTTCGCGAGGTAGGCCGGGAAGAGCGCGCCGTCGTCGGCTTTCTGCCGCGCCGTCTCGTCGAACAGGATCACGCCCGAGAGGAATTGCTCGATGCCCGGCGTGCCGAAGAGCAGCCCGCGGTAGGCGCGGCGGTTCTCCTCGGTGCAGGCGACGTTCACGGTCTGGAAGCGCTTCTCGCAGGTGCCGCTCGACTCGTCGGCGGCGAGGACGCCCTTGCCCTTCGCGACCATAGCGGCCGCTGTCTTGGATAGAAGTGCCTTGTCCATGGGGAAAATAAAGGGTTGATTGGCCTGAAGTGAAGGGTCAAATCGACAACAGGAAACGCGAATTCTCACGTACAATGCGCGGCTTTTCAAGAACTTCCGACGGATTTCATGCCCCGCGCGCTGCGCAACCTCGCGATCATCGCCCACGTCGACCACGGCAAGACGACCCTGGTCGACAAGCTGCTGCAGCAATCGGGCACTTTCGCCGCGCACGAGCACGTCCAGGAGCGGGTGATGGACTCCAATGACCTCGAGCGCGAGCGGGGCATCACCATCCTGGCCAAGAACTGCGCGGTCCGCTACCACGGCACGCACATCAACATCGTCGACACCCCCGGCCACGCCGATTTCGGCGGCGAGGTGGAGCGGGTGCTGTCCATGGTCGACGGCGTGCTGCTGCTCGTCGATGCGGTCGAGGGGCCGATGCCCCAGACGCGCTTCGTCACGCGCAAGGCGCTCGCGCACGGCCTGAAGCCGATCGTGGTGGTGAACAAGATCGACCGCCCCGGCGCGCGGCCCGAGTGGGTCGTGAACCAGACCTTCGACCTCTTCGACAAGCTTGGCGCCTCGGAGGACCAGCTCGATTTCCCGGTCATCTACGCTTCCGCGCTGCTCGGCTACGCCAAGAAGAACCTGCAGGACGAGAGCAAGGACATGAGCGCGCTCTTCGAGGCGATCCTCGAGCACATCCCGATGCGCGACGAGGATCCCGAGGCGCCGCTGCAGCTGCAGATCTGCTCGCTCGACTACTCGAGCTATGTCGGCAAGATCGGCATCGGCCGCATCCGCCGCGGCAAGCTGCGCGCGGCCCAGGAAGTCCTTGTATTGAACGGAAAAGATTCGCCTCCCATCAAAGCGAAGGTCAACCAGGTCCTGATGTTCGAAGGCCTCGAGCGCGTGCAGGTCGCGGAAGCCGTGGCGGGCGACATCGTGCTCGTCAACGGCATCGACGAGCTCTGGATCGGCTCGACGCTCTGCGACCTCGAGCATCCGGAGGCGCTGCCGCTGCTGCGCGTGGACGAGCCCACCCTCACCATGAACTTCCTGGTGAACGCCTCGCCGCTCGCCGGGCGCGAGGGCAAGTACGTCACCAGCCGCCAGCTGCGCGAGCGCCTGGAGCGCGAGACCAAGAGCAACGTCGCGCTGCGCGTCGAGTATCCCGAGGACACCGACACCTTCATCGTCTCCGGGCGCGGCGAGCTGCACCTCACCATCCTGCTCGAGAACATGCGCCGCGAGGGCTACGAGCTCGCCGTGTCGCGCCCGCGCGTGGTCTACAAGGACATCGACGGCGTGCGCTGCGAGCCCTTTGAATTTTTAAGTACTGATGTAGAAGAAAAACACCAGGGGCCGGTGATGGAAGAGCTCGGCCGCCGCCGCGGCGAGCTGAAGGAAATGGTCCCCGACGGCAAGGGGCGCGTGCGCCTGGACTACCGCATCTCCGCGCGCGGCCTGATCGGCTTCCAGGGCGAGTTCATGACCCTCACGCGCGGCACCGGCATCATGAGCCACGTGTTCGACGACTACGCGCCCGTGAGCGGCAGCGAGATCGGCGAGCGCAGGAACGGCGTGCTCGTCTCGCAGGACGACGGCACCGCGGTCGCCTACGCGCTGTGGAAGCTGCAGGAGCGCGGCCGCATGTTCGTCAGCCCCGGCGACCCGGTGTACGAGGGCATGATCATCGGCATCCACAGCCGCGACAACGACCTCGTCGTCAACCCGATCCGCACCAAGCAGCTCACCAACATCCGCGCTTCGGGCAAGGACGAGGCCATCGACCTCACGCCCCCGATCGGCCTCACGCTCGAGTACGCCGTGGAGTTCATCGGCGACGACGAGCTGGTCGAGATCACCCCGCGCTCGATCCGCCTGCGCAAGCGCCACCTCAAGGAAAGCGAAAGAAAGCGCGCCGAGCGCGCCGCTGCCTAGCGCTTCACAGCATGGAGCGGCTGAAAGGATTATCCTTTTCGGCCGTGAAAGCCGTTCTTGCCATTGCCGCCCTGGCGCTCGCCGCCTGTGCCAGCGCCCCGCCCGCACCCGTTGATGCTCCCAGGGGCAGCGGCGATCGCGCCGCGGGCCATGCCGCCAAGATGGTCGGCAAGCCCTACCGCTACGGCGGCGCCTCGCCGTCCGGGTTCGACTGCAGCGGCCTCGTGCATTTCAGCTACCGCCAGGCGGGTGTCGCGGTGCCGCGCAGCACCGAACACCAGCTGCGCGCCTCCCGGCCGGTGCGCGGCTCCATGCAGCGCGGCGACCTCCTGTTCTTCGACCAGGAAGGCAAGAAGAAGTCGCACGTCGGCATCTACCTCGGTAACGGCAAGTTCGTGCATGCGCCGTCCTCCGGCAAGCGGGTGCGCACCGACACGCTCGATTCGAAATACTGGAAGAAGCACCTCTCCGAGATTCGCAGGCTCTAGCTCAGCGCTTCGCGCGCCGCGCGCTCGCCGCTTTGCAGCGCGCCGCCCACGGTCCCCGATTCCCCTTCGGCATTCGTCGCCTCGCCGGCGAAGAAGAGCGTCGCCTCGAGCGGCGCCGCGAGCTGCTCGCGCGCGCCTTCGCCGTTCACCTTGACGTAGCTGTACCCGCCGCGCGCATAGGGATCCGCCCGCCAGTCCTGCACGTAGGCGGCCGCAAGGCTGCCGTCCTGCTGGAGGACGCCTTCGACCGTCTGCAACGCGAGATGGACCAGTGCTTGCGAGCCCCTGCCGGCGAGGCGCGCCGCCTTTGGACCGCCGGCCCACGCGGTAAGCAGCGGGACACGCATCGGCAGCGGCGTCCAGAAGGTCGGGAACGGCGCCTGGGGCGAGTGGAAGAAGGCGACGTCGGGAAAGCGCTTCTCCCAGAAGCGCGAGGCGAACACCAGCGCCACTCGGATCACCGGGCCGGATGCGAGTCGCGACAGCGCGAAATGCTTCTGCTCTAGTTTTGGTATGAAACGAACTGCCCCTGACTGCAGGACGCCTAGAGGCAGTGTGACGATCGCGCGCTTCGCGCTCGCACGGAACGGCTGGCCCTGGAACGTGCCCCCCACCTCCACTCGACCGCGCCGCCAGCGCACTTCGCGCACCGCCGTCTGCAGCTGCAGCCGCGCGCCGCTGCCCGCAAGCTTCTCGAGGAGCGGGCCGTAGCCGCCGCCAGGACGCGCCTGCGAGGCGCCGATCGCCTCGGCGCCCCACTCTTCGGCGATGTCGCGCGCGCTCACCTTGCGCGGATCCGCGGCGTCGAAGCCCTGCACCATCATCGTCGCCAGTGTCCTGGTCAGAGGGGAAAGGCTCTGGCGGTTGAGCAAGGCGTGGAACGAAAGGTCGCGAGACTCGTGGAAATCCTGCACTGCAGCCCTGGCCGCGGAAAAAGCGTCTACCGAAACGAGGCGGCCGTTCCACAGCATGCGCTGGGTGCGGGTCGACTCAACCGCCTTTGTCTTCATCTTTTGGAGAAGAGCAACGGTCGCGTCGGGACGACCGTGGATGAACTCGGCGCCGAGCTCGACCGGCGCGGCGAGCGAGGGATGGCGCAGCGTCAGGCAGCGCCCGCCGATGCGGCTGCGCGCCTCGAGCACGAGGACCGAGCGGCCGGCGCGCGCGAGGGTCGCCGCGGCGGCGAGGCCGGCGGCGCCGGCGCCGATGACGATTACTTCAGCCTGCGGGCGAGCCAAGGCACGACGAGCAGCAGCGCGGTCAGGCCGAGCAGCGTGGCCGAGATGGGATGGGTGAGGAACACCAAAGCGTCGCCCTGGCTGATCGAGAGCGCGCGGCGGAACTGCGTCTCGGCGAGCGGGCCGAGGATCAGGCCGATCACCGCCGGGCCGACCGGAATGCTCCAGCGGCGCATGGCGAAGCCGAGCAGCCCGAAGACGTAGAGCGTCGCGAGGTCGACCCACGACTGGTGCAGGCTGTAGGCGCCGAGCGTCGCGAACACCAGGATGCCGGCATAGAGGAGCTCGCGCGGAATCGCCAGCACCCTCACCCAGATGCCGATGAGCGGCAGGTTGAGGATCAGCAGGATGACGTTGCCGACGTAGAGGCTCGCGATCAGGCCCCAGACCAGATCTTTCTGAAGATCAAACAACAATGGACCGGGCTGCAATCCGTAGTTCTGGAAGGCGCCGAGCAGGATCGCCGCGGTGGCCGAGGTCGGGATTCCCAGCGTCAGCAGGGGCACGAGCACGCCGGTCGCCGCGGCGTTATTGGCCGCTTCCGGGCCGGCGACGCCTTCGATGGCGCCGTTGCCGAATTCTTCGGGATGCCGGGTCAGCTTGCGCTCGGTGGCGTAGGAAATGAAGGTCGGGATCTCCGAGCCGCCCGCCGGGATGGTGCCGAAGGGGAAGCCGATGGCGGTGCCGCGCAGCCACGCCGGCCAGGAGCGCCTCCAGTCGGCGCGCGACATGAGGATCGACCCGGTCATCTTCTGCACGCTCCCCGAGGTGCGCTCGTAGGCGGCGACATAGAGCGCCTCGCCGACCGCAAAGAGGCCCACCGCCAGCACCACCACGTCGATGCCGTCGAGGAGCTCCGGCACGCCGAAGGCGAAGCGCGGCGCGCCGGTCTGGCTGTCGATGCCGACCAGGCCGAGCGCGAGGCCGAGGAAGAGGCTGGTGAGGCCGCGCACGGTGGAGGCGCCGAGGACCGCCGACAGGGTGATGAAGGCGAACACCATCAGCGCGAAGTATTCCGCCGGACCGAACTTGAGCGCCACCGCCACCATCACCGGCGCGACGAGCGTGAGCGCCACGGTGGCGATGCTGCCGGCGACGAAGGAGCCGATCGCGCTCGTCGCGAGCGCCGGGCCGGCGCGGCCGTTGCGCGCCATCTTGTTGCCTTCGAGCGCGGTGGCGATCGAAGCCGATTCCCCCGGCGTGTTGAGCAGGATGGTGCTGGTCGAGCCGCCGAACATGGCGCCGTAGTAGATGCCGGCGAACATGATGAGCGCGCCGGTCGGGTCGAGCTTGGCGGTGAGCGGCAGCAGCATCGCCACGGTGAGCGCCGGTCCGACTCCGGGCAGCACGCCGACCAGTGTGCCGAGCGTGACGCCGATCAGCCCCCACAGCAGGTTGGCCGGCTGCAGCGCGACGCCGAAGCCGCCGATCAGAGCGGCAAGGGCATCCATCCGGCGGGCAGGCTGACGTTCAGCAGCTTCACGAAGAAGACGAAGACCAGCACGGTGAGAAACAGGCCCACGGCGACGTCCCGGGCGAGCCGCCGGCTACCGAAGCCGCGCGCGACGCAGGCGAAGAGCGCGGTGCCGGAAAGCACGAACCCGGCGGTGCCGATCAACGCCATCTGCGCGAAGAGGCCGGCGCTGATCCACAGGAACGGGGCTCTTTCGAAAGGCCTTCTTTCTTCCTCCTGGCGGCGCCATCCGCCCGTGAAGGCCTCGAAGGCGAGCCACAGCCCGCACAGGATGGTGCCCGCGGCGACGATCGCCGGGATGAAGTTCGGGCCGATTCCGGCGTAGCCGCCCTCCGAGGGCAGCGTCGCGGTGACCGCGCCCATTCCCGCGCCCAGAGCGACGACGCCGATCGAGAGCGCGATCTCGGCGCCGGAGCGCCGCATCTACTTCTTCAGTCCCAGCGACTCGATGATGGCGGCGACGCGCTTCGTGTCCTCTTCGAGGAACCTCTTGTATTCGTCGCCGGCGAGGAACACCGGCGTCCAGCCGAGCTTCTCGAGGGTCGCCTTCCAGGACGGCGTCTCGGTGGCGGCCCTGACGAGCTTCACCAGCGCGTCGCGCTGCTGCGGGCTGATGCCGGGCGCGGCGAAGATGCCGCGCCAGTTCCCCAGCTCGACGTTGATGCCTTGTTCTTTCAAGGAAGAGATATTTTCAATGCGGGTGGGGCCCGACTGCGCCAGCGCGCGCATCTTCCCCGACTTCACGTGCTCGGCGAACTCGCCGATGCCCGAGACGCCGGCGGTGACGTGCCCGCCGAGGATCGCCGCCACGGCCTCGCCGCCGCCCTTGAAGGGCACGTAGTTGATCTTCGCTGGCGCGACGCCGACCTGCCGCGCGATGAGGCCGATCAGGATGTGGTCCGTGCCGCCGGCGGAGCCGCCGCCCCAGGACACCTTGCCGGGGTCGGCCTTGAAGGCCTTGACGAGGTCGGCCATCGTCTTGTGCGGCGAGCTGGCCGGCACCACGATCACCTCCCACTCGCTGGTCAGCCGCGCGACCGGGGTGACCTGCGTGAGGTTGACCGGCGACTTGTTGAGGAGGGTGCCGCCGATCATCACCATGCCGCCGATCATCACCGCGTTCGGGTCGCCCTTCGACGCGTTGATGAACTGCGCGAGGCCGATGGCCCCGGCCGCGCCGCCCTTGTTGTCGAACTGCACCCCGGAGACGAGCTTCGCGCTCTGCATTGCCGCGGCGAGGTTGCGCCCGGTCTGGTCCCAGCCGCCGCCGGGGTTGGCCGGGATCATCATCTTGAGCTGGGGTTGCGCGCCGGCGGCGGTGGTCAGGGCCGCGGCAAGCGCCGCCAGCAGGAAAAGTCCGGTCCGCTTCATGGGGTTTCTCCGATCGGGTATGCGAGAATGCCGCCCTTTCATTGTAGCGCCATGATCCGCATCGAGAACCTGGTAAAGACTTTCGGCGCCAAGCGCGCCGTCGACGGCGTGTCCTTCAGCGTCGAGCGCGGCGAGGTGCTGGGCTTCCTGGGCCCCAACGGCGCCGGCAAGTCCACCACCATGCGCATGATCACCGGCTTCATGCCGCCCACCGAGGGGCGGGTGACGATCGGCGGCCACGACGTCGCCGAATCGCCCCTCGAGGCGAAGCGCCTGATCGGCTACCTGCCGGAGAACGCTGCCGCCTATCCTGACATGACGGTGCAAGGTTTCCTGCGCTTCGCCGCCGAGCTGCGCGGCCTGCATGGCGACGCGCGCAAGCGCGCGGTGGGACGCGTGGTCGAGCTGTGCTTCCTGCAATCGGTGGTGCGCCAGTCGATCGACACGCTTTCCAAGGGCTACCGCCACCGCACCTGCCTCGCCCAGGCCCTGATCCACGACCCGGACGTGCTGATCATGGACGAGCCCACCGACGGCCTCGACCCGAACCAGAAGCACGAGGTCCGGAACCTCATCCGCGAGCTCGGCCGCAACAAGGCGATCGTCTTCTCCACGCACATCCTCGAGGAGGTGGACGCCGCCTGCACGCGCGCCATCATCATCGACCGCGGCAAGATCGTGGCGAACGGCACGCCGGAAGAGCTGCGCGCCATGTCCGACCTGCACGGCGCCGTCACCCTCGCCGCCGAGGGCGCGAGCGCCGAGAAGCTCTCCGCACTGGGGCGCGTCGAACAGATCAATGGGGCATTCCGCATCTACCCCCGGGAAAAGACAAAGTCTGCAGAGCTTGCACAAGCGGTCATCGACCTGGTGCGCCGCGAGGGCTGGAAGGTCGAGGGCATGTACAACGAGGTGGGCCAGCTCGACGAGGTGTTCCGCCGCATCACGCTGCCCGACACGGTGAAGCGATGAGAGCGATCTGGACCATCATGAAGCGCGAGCTGACGAGCTACTTCACCTCGCCGGTCGCGTACGTGTTCCTGGTGATCTTCCTGCTCCTCACCGGCTTCTTCACCTTCACCGCCGGCAACTTCTTCGAGCGCGGCGAGGCGAGCCTCGCCGCGTTCTTCGGCTGGCACCCCTGGGTCTACCTGGTGCTGGTGCCCGCCGTGGGCATGCGGCTGTGGGCGGAGGAGCGCCGCTCCGGGACGCTCGAGCTCCTGCTCACCATGCCGGTCGCGCCGTGGCAGGCGATCGTCGCCAAGTTCCTCGCCAGCTGGGCGTTCCTCGCCGTCGCGCTCGCGCTCACCTTTCCCGCGGTGATCACGGTGAACGTGCTGGGCGACCCGGACAACGGCATGATCGTCGCCGGCTACCTCGGCAGCTTTTTCCTCGCCGGCGCCTACCTCGCCATCAGCTGCATGACCTCGGCGATGACGCGCAACCAGGTCGTCGCGTTCATCCTCTCGCTGGTGCTGTGCCTGTTCCTGATCCTGGCCGGGTTCAACCCCGTGACCGACCTGCTGGTGCGCTGGGCGAGCCCGGCGGTGGTGGACACGGTGGCCGCCTTCTCGGTGATCACGCACTTCGACGGCTTCCAGCGCGGGGTGATCGACACGCGCAACCTGTTCTTCTTCCTCTCGGTGATCGGCTTCGCGCTGTTCGCGACCGGGGTCGTCATCCGCGGCCATCGCTCCGGCTAGGGAACGCATGAAGAAATACGAGCACCTCATCTACTCCGCGGTCGGCCTGGTGGCGCTGCTGCTGCTGCTCGTCGCCTTCAACTACCTCGCCTCGACCGCGTCGCTGCGCGCCGACCTGACCGAGGGCAACCTGTACACGCTTTCCGAGGGCACGAAGAAGGTCCTGCGCGGCCTGGAGTCGCCGGTGACGCTGAAGCTCTACGTCTCGCAGGGCGAGGCGGTGCCGGTGCAGCTGCGCAGCTTCGCGCAGCGCGTGGAGGACGTGGTGCGCGAGTTCCAGGCCGCCTCCAACGGCAACCTGCGGGTGCAGCGCTATAACCCGCAGCCCGACTCCGACGAAGAGGACGCCGCGCAGCTCGACGGCATCGAGCCGCAGCAGCTCGTCTCGGGCGAGCAGTTCTACCTCGGCGTCGCGGTGAGCCAGCTCGAGCGCAAGCAGGCGATCGCCGCGATCACGCCGCAGCGCGAGCGCCTGCTCGAGTACGACCTGGTGCGCGCCGTCTCGCGCGTCGGCTCCGCCGCGCGCCCGAAGATCGGCCTGATGGCCGGCCTGCCGGTGAGCGGCGAGCGCTTCAACCCCTTCACGCGGCAGAGCTCCGAGCCCTGGGTGCTCGCCAACGAGCTGCGGCGCGAGTTCGACGTGAAGGAAGTGCCGATGAGCGCAAGAGAGATCGACAAGGACGTGAACGTCCTGCTGCTCATCCACCCGCGCGATCCGCAGCCGCAGACCGAGTACGCGCTCGACCAGTTCGTGATGCGCGGCGGCAAGCTGATCGTGTTCGTCGATCCCTACGCCTATTTCGACCAGTCGATGCCGCAGATGCCGGGCATGCCGCCGCAGGCGTCGAGCTCGAGCCTGCCGCTGCTGTTCAAGACCTGGGGCGTGGAGATGGACCCGGCGAAGGTGATCGCCGACGTGGTGTTCGGCTCCGGCGGCGGGCCGAACTATACGCCCACGGTGCTCTCGCTCAACCGCACCGCGTTCAGCCGCGACGACATCGTCACCGGCTCGATCGAGACGCTGCTCTACGCCTTCGGCGGCGCCTTCCAGGTGAAGCCGGTCGAGGGGCTGCACGTCACCGAGCTGGTGAAGAGCTCGCCCGAGTCGATGCTGGTGGACAGCGCCAACGCCACGCGGCGCGGCGACGAGGCCACCAAGGGCTTCCAGCCTTCGGGAAAATCGCTGCCGCTCGCGCTGCGGCTCACGGGAAAGTTCAGAACAGCTTTTGCCGATGGATTGACGGAAAAGGACAAACCGGTTCCCGGCACCCCGGCGCTGCGCGAGACCTCCGCCGAGAACTCGGTGATCCTGGTCGCCGACGTCGATCTTCTCGCCGACGGCGCGGCGGTCGACGTGCAGGAGGTGTTCGGCCGCAAGGTGATCGTGCCCTCGAACGGCAACCTCGCCTTCGCCATCGGCATGGTCGAGCAGTTCGCCGCCGGCAACGAGCTCGTCTCGCTGCGCAGCCGCGCCGCGGCTTTCCGCCCGCTCACCGTGGTGCGCGAGCTCGAGGCCGAGGCGCAGAAGCAGTACTTCGGCCGGATCCAGGGCCTGGAGGACGAGCTGCAGAAGACCACCGCCAAGCTGCAGGAGCTGCAGAAGGCGCAAGGTGGCCCCGGCGCCAAGTCGGCGCAGATCCTCTCCCCCGAGCAGCAGGCCGAGCTCGACCGTTTCCGCAAGACCGTCGCCGAGACGCGCATCGCGCTGAAGGAAGTGCGCAAGAACCTGCGCCAGGACGCCGAAGGCCTGGTGTTCTGGACCAAGGTGGCGAACATCGCGCTGATGCCGCTGCTCGTCGCGGTGTTCGGATTGTTCATTGCATTGCTGCGCAGGAGGCAAACGGCGTGAACGCCCGCGTCGCGGCAATCCTTCTGGTGCTGCTCGCCGTGCTGGGCGGCGGGGCGCTGCTCTACTACCAGCAGGAGCGCGCACGCCGGCCGCAGAACGTGGCGACGCTCGGCCGCACGCTGCTGCAGGACCTGCGCATCGCCGACGTCGCCTCGATCCGCATCGTCGAGCCGAAAAGCACGCTGACCGTGCAGCGCCGCGACGAGGGCTGGACCATCGCCGAGCGCGACGGCTTCCCGGCCGACCTCGCAAGAGTGCGCGAGTTCGTGCTCAAGCTCGCCGCGCTGAAGGTCGGGCAGAGCGAGCCGATCGGCGAGAAAGACCGCGCGCGCCTCAACCTCGACGCCTCCGGCACCCAGGTCGAGCTCGGCAACGCCGAAGGCAAGCCGCTGGCGGGCCTCACCGTGGGCAAGAAGTACTGGAAGCGGGAGCCCGAGAGCCCGGAGAAGACGCCCGCCGACGGGCGCTTCGTCGGCGTGCCGGCAGATCCCAAGCACGTGGTCCTCGTCTCCGACCCGCTCGCGCAGGCGAGCACGCGCACCGCCGACTGGATCGACCGCACCTCGTTCCAGGTGGAGAAGGTGAAGGCGCTCGAGGTGCGCACCCCCGACGGCGGCGGCTACCGCATCGAGCGCGCCGCCGACAACGCCGACTGGCGGCTCGAGGGCATGCGCCCCGGCGAGAAGGTCGATACCGGCCGGGCCAACGCGGCCTCTTATTCGCTCAGCCTCCTCGAGCTCGCCGATGTGGCGCCCAAGGACGCGGCCAACACCGGCCTCGACAAACCCACGCTCATCAACGCCACCACGCTCGCCGGGCGTGCCTACGCGATCAAGGTCGGCCGCCTCGAGGGCGAGAACTACTACGTCAGCTTCCAGGCCTCCGGCCAGGAGGAGAAGCCGCGCGAGAAGCTCCTTTCGCAGCACGTGCTGCTCGTGCCCAAGGCCAAGCTCGAGGACACGCTGAGGAAGCGCGCCGAGCTCCTCGAGAAGCAACAAGACACGAAGAAATAGGAATCCGGCCCGGGCGGATCAGGATTTTCCGCGCCGCCCCGATAGAGGGCATCGCACGCCGTGCCCTAGCCTTTCCATGCCCACTAAAGGAGGGGCATGGCAATGGGGATCAAGCACTTTGCGGCGCTCGCCGCGGCGATGATGCTCGCCGCGCCGGCAGCCGCGTTCGACGACCTGCGGGACACAGGCCCGTCGACGATGTTCTACCTCAGCATCCCGCTCGACGCGCGCTCGGCCAAGGAGCAGATGCCGGCCTTCGGCCTGCAGCTCCGGGGCAATCGCGCGTACGAGACGGTTCGCATCGACAGCCGCATGTTCAGCTTCCTGCCGCTCGGCGGCCTGGAGGTGAAGTGGGTGGTCGTCGGTGGCGTGGCCGTCGCCGCTGCAGTCGCAGCCGGCCGGAAGGACAAGGCACAGGAGCAGCAGTTCCAGCAGGCGCAGGAGCTTCAGCAACAGCAGCAGCAGCAGCAGGAGCCCTGCCCGCAAGTCTGCTAGCTTAGACTGCGGGGCGTGGCATTCGACCCGCACGTGCCGGAAATCGCCGGCGTCATCCAGCTCGCGGTGGCGCCGGTGTTCATGCTTACGGCGGTGGGCGCCATCCTGGCGGCGCTCGGCGGCCGGCTCGGCCGCGCCGTCGACCGGCGCCGCGCGCTCGAGGAATGGCTGCCGCGCATGTCGCAGGCGGAGGTGGCGTCAGCCCGGCAGGAGCTGGCCACGATCGCGCGGCGCATCCGCTTCGTCTACCTCGCCATCCTGTTCGCCGTGGTCTCGGCGCTGTTCATCTGCCTGCTGATCGTCGGCGCCTTCCTCGGCGCCTTCGTGCGCGCCGACCTCTCGTACACCATTGGCGCGATGTTCATTTTTGCCATGCTGGCGCTGATCGCCTGCCTGCTTTTCTTCCTGCGCGAGATCTTCCTGGCGGTGTCCGCCCCCCGCCACGTCCCGCGCTAGGCTCCCCCATCAGGGGCCTTCCCTTGCCCCGAGGCTTGCTGCTATAAATTCCTCGGAGGCATCTCCTCCGAGGAGGCAGGTCCGTGCCGCATTCCATCAAACGCATCAGGACGATTGCGCTCTTCGGCCAGTCGGGCGCGGGCAAGACCGCCCTGGCCGAGGCGCTGCTGGCGAAGGCCGGGGCGATCCCGGCGGCCGGCAGCGTCGAGCGCGGCACCACCGTGTGCGACTACACCCCGCTCGAGAAGCAGCTGCAGCACTCCCTCAAGCTCGCGGTCGCGAGCTTCGACTTCAAGGACACGAAGATCCACCTGCTCGACACGCCCGGCTACCCGGATTTCCTCGGCCATGCGCTGCCGGCGACGGCGGCGGTGGAGACCGCCGGCATCGTCGTCAACGCGCAGAACGGCCTGGAGATGATGACCGGCCGCTTCATGCAATGGGCGGCGAAGCGCGGCCTCGACCGCCTGGTGATCGTCAACAAGATCGACGCCGACAACGTCGACCTCGAGGGCCTGCTCGAGCGCATCCAGCAGGCCTTCGGCCGCGAGTGCCTGCCGCTCAACCTGCCGGCGGCGAACCGCAGCAAGGTCTCCGATTGCTTCTTCACGCCCTCCGGGGAAGCGGATTTCTCCTCGGTCGCGGACGCGCACGGCAAGCTGATCGACCAGGTGGTCGAGGTCGACGAGAAGCTGATGGAGCGCTACCTCGAGAAGGGCGAGGTCACGCCCGAGGAGCTGCACGAGCCCCTCGAGCGGGCGCTGCGCGAAGGGCACCTCATCCCGGTGGTCTTCACCTCCGCGAAAACCGGCGCGGGCATCGCCGAGCTGCTGGAGGTGATCGTCGAGCTGCTGCCCAACCCGACGGAAGCAAATCCGCCCGCGTATGTCTCTACGCCCGCGGGCGGCGGCGAGCCGACCGACCTCGTGCCGATCCCCGATCCGGGCCGGCACGTGCTCGCGCACGTGTTCAAGATCGAGATCGACCCGTACATCGGGCGCCTGGCGGTGTTCCGCATGCACCAGGGGCGGCTCACCCCCGGCACGCAGCTCTACGTCGGCGAAAGCCGCAAGCCGATCAAGCCCGGGCACCTCTACCAGCTGCGCGGCAAGACCCAGACCGAGGTGAGCGAGGCGCTGCCGGGCGACATCTGCGCCATCGCCAAGGTCGACGAGATCCAGTTCGACCACATCCTGCACGACTCGGCCTCCGACGCGCACGTGCACGCGCGGCCGCTCGAGATGCCGACCTCGGTGTTCGGGCTGGCGGTGCAGTCGAAGAAGCGCGGCGACGAGCAGAAGGTCTCCGACGTGCTGCACAAGATCATGGCCGAGGACCCGTGCTTCCGCATCGAGCACAACGCGCAGGCGAACGAGATGGTGATGCGCGGCCTGGGCGAGATGCACCTGCGCACGGTGCTGGAGAAGATGGCCTCGCAGTACAAGCTCGAGCTCGACACGCGGCCGCCGTCGATCCCCTACCGCGAGACCATCATCGCCAAGGCCGATGGCCACAACCGGCACAAGAAGCAGACCGGCGGCGCCGGCCAGTTCGGCGAGGTCTACCTCAAGGTCGAGCCGCTGCCGCGCGGCAAGGGGTTCGAATTCGTCGACAGCGTCAAGGGCGGCGCCATCCCCAACCAGTTCATCCCCTCGGTCGAGAAGGGCGTGAGGAGCGTGCTCGAGTCGGGCTTCGTCGCCGGCTACCCGCTGCAGGACGTGCGCGTCACCGTCTACGACGGCAAGAGCCACCCGGTCGACTCGAAGGACGTGGCATTCATGTCCGCCGGGCGCAAGGCCTTCCTCGACGCGCTCGGCAAGGCGCGGCCGATCGTGCTCGAGCCGATCGTCAACGTCGAGATCACCGCGCCCGACAGCAAGATGGGCGACATCGCCGGCGAGCTCTCCGGGCACCGCGGCCAGATCAAGGGCTCGGACACGCCGCGCCCGGGCCTGGTGCAGATCACCGCGCAGGCGCCGCTTTCCGAGCTCGAGCATTTCCCGGCGCGGCTGAAGTCGCTCACCGCCGGCCACGGCTCCTACAGCCTGGAGTTCAGCCACTACGAGCCGGCGCCGCCGCACCTGCAGCAGAGGCTGGTGGCGGCGCACAAGCCGCAGGCGAGCGCGGAAGACTAGCCTGCACTTCGTCCGCCACGGGAGCGGCGCGCCGCCGCTGGTGTTCGTGCACGGCTTTGCGTGCGCGCACGGGGACTGGCATTTCCAGATCGAAGAATTCCGGAAAAGCCGTGAAGTCGTAGCCCTCGATCTTCGCGGGCACGGCGCGACGCCCGGCCGGGCGCACGAGTGCTCGATCGAGCACTATGGCGGAGACGTTGCCGCGCTCATTGCCAGCCTGGATCTGCCGAAAGCGGTCCTCGTCGGGCACAGCATGGGCTGCCGCGTGGTGCTGGAGGCGAACCGGCTCGCGCCGGAGCGCGTCGCCGGCCTCGTGCTCGTCGACGGCAGCCGGCTGGGCACCGGCGACCCGCAGGCCGCCGAGGCGGCCACCCGCGCGGCGATCGAGGCCAAGGGCTACGCGGCCTTCTCCGAGGAGTTCTTCCGCCAGGCGTTCTTCCGCTCCTCGCCGGAGGCTGAGGCGATCGTCGCGCGCGCCGTGCGCTCGAGCGCCGGCTTCGGCGCCGATCTTCTGCCTCGGGTCGCGCGCTGGGACGCGGCCATGCTCGACGCCGCCCTCGCCGCCGTGCGCGCACCGCTCCTCGCCATCCAGAGCACGATGATGGACGCCGGCCGGCGCCGGGTGCCGATGAAGGCGGGCGACACGAGCCCGTGGCTCGAGCTCCTGCGAAGCCGCGGCGCGCGCGTCGAAATCGTCCCGAACACCGGGCACTTCGCGATGCTCGAGGCGCCGGAGGCGGTCAACGCCCTGATCGGCGCTTTCGTGCGGGAGCTCTAGCGGGCCGCTTCGGGGCGGCGGGATTCGGCACCTCCTCTGCCGTGCAGAACACGCCGCCCTGGTGCGCTTCGGCGATCGCGTCGCCGCCGGGCTTCTCCTTCGCGAGAACTTCCTCGGCAAACACCTCGGAATCATCCTGCGGGCGGTAGCCCAGGCGCGCGGCATTCGCGTTGTCGTACCAGGCGCGCTTGTTCCCGGAAATGCCGTAGACGATCTCGAACTTGATGCCGGGACGGTCGATGCCGATCGAGACGAGCTGCGCCAGGTCGCGCGGACTGAACCACAGGGAGAGCCGGCGTTTGTCGATCGGCTTCGGGTTGACGTTGCCGATGCGCATCAGGAACACCTCCATGCCGTACTTGTCGGCATAGAGGCTGCCGAGCGCCTCGCCGAACACCTTGGACACGCCGTAGCGGCTGTCGGGCTTCGGGTAGACGCGGTGGTCGATGGTCAGGTCGCGGCGGTAGAAGCCCACGGCGTGGTTGCTGGTCGGAAAGAGGATGCGCTTGACGCCGTTGCGCCGCGCCGCCTCGAAGACGTTGTAGCAGCCGACGATGTTCGCCTGCAGGATCGCCGGCCAGGGGCCTTCGACCGAGTAGCCGCCCAGATGCACGATCGCGTCCACGCCCTTGGTGATCTTCAGCGCGTCGGCCATCTTCGCGATATCGGCGCGGATGAATTTCTCTGATTTGTTGGGCTTGAGCGCCCGAAGATCAGACAACACCATTCGATACTTGCCCGCCAGCTCCCGGCGCAGGTGCGTGCCGACGTCGCCGCTCGCGCCCGTGATCAGGATCGTCTTCATAGGAATTTCTCCACGAGCTCGTTGAAGGTCGCCGCGCGCTCGAAGTACA
>Ga0209592_1000011_pt1 | contig 63789 bp, 72 predicted proteins | sample PPLLak2March2015_2_FD_187251 | JGI IMG/M metagenome (GOLD analysis project Ga0209592, IMG submission 187251) | Freshwater sediment microbial communities from Prairie Pothole Lake near Jamestown, North Dakota, USA - PPLs Lake P8 Core (3) Depth... | ecosystem: Environmental > Aquatic > Freshwater... | reverse complement strand
GATCCCGCCCGAGCCGGCGCTGTGCGCGCATTACCGCGTCAGCCGCGGCACGCTGCGCCGCGCCATCGGCGACCTGGTGAACGAGGGCTACCTCGAGCGCTTCCGCGGCCGCGGCACCTTCGTCAGCCCGCCCAAGCTCGAGAGCCGCTTCGCCGGCTCCTTCGGCCGCTTCACCGTGGTCGGCCCCTCGCTCGAGCAGGCGAGCCGGGTGCTCTTCTGCCGGCGCGTGCGCGCGCAGGAATCGGTGGCGCTGGTGCTCGGCCTGGAGAAGGGCGAGCCGCTCTGGCACCTCGAGCGCGTGCGCTTCGCCGGCGAGCGGCCGGCGGCGCTGCAGGCGAGCTACCTGCCCTGCGCGCTCTTCCCGGAGCTCTCGCGCCAGCCGCTCGGCTCGCGCTTCCTGCTCGACATCATGACCGAGGTCTACGCGGTGCCGCTCCTGCGCGCGGTCGAGGTGGTCGACCCGACCAAGGCCGACAGCTATGCCGCGCGGCAGCTCGGCATCAAGGCCGGCACGCCGCTCTTCCGCGTCGAGCGGCGCACCTACTCCACCGAGGAGCGCGTGGTCGAGTACCGCCTCTCGGTGCTGCGCGGCGACATCTTTAGCTACCGCACCGAGTTCCGCTGATCCTTGTTTTTCGGCGGACCGGCCACGCCGAGGCCGACGCGCGTCGTCTCCAGGTCGATGAGGTCCTCGGGCGAGACGTTGGCGAGGTTCACGTCCGGGCCGAGCTCCTCGATCAACAGCTTCTTCAGGAGCTCCACGTCGCAGGCGCGCACTTCCGGGATCCACGGGCCGGGCAGCTCGATCATCACCTTTCTTAAATCCAAACACTTCAGAAGCAAATCCAGTGTCCTGCGGTTAGGCTTGCCCTTGACCACCAGCTCCGCCGCTTCCACCAGCACCAGCGCCGCGCCGGCGGCAAAGCAGTCCTCGGCCTGCGAGACGAGGAGCCGCGGGTTGCTCGCCGTCTCCTTCGAGCCGACCTCGCCGTACACGGTGAGGCCGGCCGCGGACGCGGCGCGGATCTGCCGCCGCCTTTCCGCGGGCGTGAGAGGCACCACGTTGTCGGAGATCTCGATCGCCTCGAAGCCGACGCGCAGCGCCTCGTCGTAGAAGCGCGGCAGCGCCTTCTGCCCCTGCGTCGCGAACACGTACTCGTGGAACTGCCCGCCGAGGAAAGGCTGCACGCGGTGGCGCCGATATTGCTGCAGTTTCTTCACCAGGCTCTTTTCGTCGTAAAGCCGGGCCGTCCCCGTCTTGATCTTGGCGAGGTCGACGTAGTCGGCGGCGAGCGCGAGCAGGTCCGCCTGCTGCCCCAGGGGCATCCCCGCGTCGACGATCATGGTCAGGCCGGAATGGCGGGGCTTCCTGCCGTGTTTCCCACTACGGCCCGCCGGCAGCGGTACCATCGCAAACGGTCGTTTTGGCATGCCCGGCATGTTAGTTTCCGCGGGCTGCGGCGACAAAAGGAATATCGAATGAGGACACCCCCATGGACCGACGTACTTTCGTACTCGCCCTCGCGGCACTGCCCTTCTGTGCCCATGCAAGGCCGCGCAACATGAAGGAAGTCGAGGCCCTGCAGAAGAACTGGCAGGCGTTCCTGCCCGCCGGGGCGAGCGTTCCCTCGCCCAGCGAGCCGCTCAAGCTCTCCGACGACGAGTGGAAGAAGCGCCTTCCCGGCGAGTCCTACGGCGTGCTGCGCCACGAGCGCACCGAGCGCGCGGGCACCAGTCCCCTGAACGCCGAGAAGCGCCCCGGCATCTACGCCTGCGCCGGCTGCGGGCTGCCGCTCTTCACCTCCGAGATGAAATTCGAGTCCGGCACCGGCTGGCCGTCGTTCATCACCACCATCCCGGGCGTGTTCGGCATGAAGAAGGACTTCTTCCTCATCTACCCGCGCAGCGAGTACCACTGCATCCGCTGCGGCGGGCACCACGGCCACGTCTTCGACGACGGCCCGCCGCCCACCAACCAGCGCTGGTGCAACAACGGCGTGGCGCTGAAGTTCATCCCGAAGGACGGGAAAGCCTAGGCGGCTTCAGGGCTTCCCGCGTTGCGCCCGGTAGGCCTCGAGCGCGGCCTGGCGCTCCGCGCTCATCTGCTCGAGCTTCGCCTGCCAGCCCTTGCGGTGCTCGCGCAGGGCATCGAAGATGGACTCGGCGATGACGAGATTGCGGTACCACTTCTTGTTCGCCGGCACGACGACCCAGGGCGCGTGCCCGGCCGCGGTCTTCGAGATGGCGTCCTCGTAAGCCTCGGTGTAGTCGTCCCAGTAGTCGCGCTCCTTCCAGTCGTTCGCGTTGAGCTTCCAGGCTGCCTCCCGGTCCGCCTCGCGCTCGAGCAGGCGCTCCTTTTGCTCCTTTTTCGTGATGTGGAGGAAGTACTTGAGGACGATGGTGCCGTGCTCGGCGAGCAGCTGCTCGAAGTCGCGGATGTGCTCGAAGCGCGCCTGCCACAGCTTCTTCGGCGCGAGGTCGTGGACGCGCACCACGAGCACGTCCTCGTAATGCGAGCGGTTGAAGATGGCGAACTCGCCGAGTCGCGGCGCGTGCCGGTGCACGCGCCAGAGGAAGTCGTGCTGGCGCTCCGCCTCGGTGGGCACGCCGAAGGAGGTGACGCTCACCCCGCGCGGGTTGAGGCAGCCGACGACATGCTTGATGGCGCCGTCCTTGCCGGCGCCGTCGCGTCCCTGCAGCACGACGAGGACGCTGTGCACCTTGGCGCCGAACATCGCATCCTGCAGTTCGAACAGCGCCTTCCCCAGCGAGGCGAAGCGCCGTTCGGCCTTGGCGCGCGTCATGCCCTTGGGCGGCTCCGCCGGCAAGTCGTCGAGGCGCACCTTCCTGCCGGGCTCGTTGAAAATAGTCTTGGACACGGGAAAGCTCTGTCGTAGGGTACTTCAATGACAGCCGCCATCTTGCAGCGTTTCACGAACATCCGGCGCGGGGAGGCGGCGCCGGCGCTCGCCGCGGGCCTGCTCTTCTTCTGCGTGCTGAGCGCGCTGATGGTGGTGCGCCCGGCGCGCGAGGCGCTGGGCATGCAGCGCGGCATCGAATCGGTGCGCTGGCTTTTCATCGGCACCGTCGTCGTCACCCTCCTCGTCAACCCGCTCTTCGGCCTGCTGGTGAGCCGCTTCCGCCGGCTCGCCTTCATCGCTGCGACGTACCTCTTCTTCGCCTCCGGCCTGCTCGCCTTCTACGCGCTGCTCGTGCTGGCGCCGGCCGCGATCGGCGAGCGCACCGGCCAGGTCTTCTACGTGTGGTTCAGCGTCTTCAACCTGTTCGCGACGATGCTCGTCTGGGCGCTCATGGCGGATCGCTTCTCGCTCGAGCAGAGCAAGCGCCTCTTCGGCGCGATCGCGGTCGGCGGCACGCTCGGGGCGATCTTCGGACCCTGGCTTGCCAGCATGCTGGCGAAGCCGCTCGGCACGCCCGCGCTGCTGCTGATCGCGGCCGGCTTCCTCGTGCTGGCGCTGGGCGCGGCCTGGTGGCTGACGAGGATTTCTGCCAGTGTCCAACAGGATGGGGATTTCCTGGGAGAACGAAGCGTGATCGGCGGCAGCGCGTGGCAAGGCTTCCAGTCCGTGTTCCGCTCGCCCTATCTCCTGGCCATCTGCGCCTACGTGCTGATCCTCGCGGTGATGGTCACCTTCCTCTATTTCACGCGCCTGCAGATGGTGGCGGCGCTCGGCACCGACCTCGACGCGCGCACCGCGACCTTCGCGCGGATCGACGTGATCACGCAGGCGGCGACGCTCGTCCTGCAGGCGCTCGTCACCGGGCACCTCATGCAGCGCCTCGGCGTGGCCGTGACGCTCGCGCTATTGCCGCTCACGGCCGCCCTGGGCTTCGTGGGCCTCGCGATCGCCGGCTCGCTCGCGGCGCTGGTCGCGTTCGAGGCGACGTTCCGCGCCGTGCAGCGCGGCATCATGCGGCCGGCGCGCGAGACGCTGTTCACCATCGTCCCGCGCGCCGACCGGTACAAGGCGAAGGCGTTCATCGATACTTTCGTCTACCGCGCCGGCGACGTCGTCGGCGCGCAGACCGAAGGCCTGCTGGGGCGGCTGGGCATGGGACTCGCCGCGCTCGCGGCCTTCGCGGTGCCGCTCGCGATGGCATGGATGGTGCTCGGCGTGTGGCTGGGATACGCGCAACGCGCGCGCGCAACGCAACGAACGGAAGGAGCCTCTGCATGACGACGCGTCGTGAATGGCTGCGCATGGCGGGCGCCGCCGGCCTCCTCGCATTCGACCCGCGGGCGGCGCTCGCGCAGGCCGGCAAGGCCGGCCTCATCACCCGCGCCATCCCCGGGACGGGCGAGCGCCTGCCCATCGTCGGCCTCGGCAGCTCGGCCACCTTTGCGCAGGTCGCGCGCAGCGAGGACGCCACGGCGCTGCGCGCGGTGCTCGGGCGGATGGTGGAGCTCGGCGGCACGGTGTTCGATACTGCGCCCGCCTACGGCGCCTCGGAGGAGGTGGCCGGCCGCATCGCCCAGGAGCTCGGCATCGCGAAGCGCCTGTTCTGGGCGACCAAGCTCAACGTCGCGCGCGGCGTCGACACGGCCGACCCGGCGGCGGCGCGCCGCCAGGTCGAGGCCTCGTTCCGCAGGATCGGCCGGCCGGTGATCGACCTGATCCAGGTGCACAACATGCGCGACGTCCGCACGCAGCTGCCGATCCTGAGGGAATACAAGGAAAAGGGCCGCGTTCGCTACATCGGGGTGACGACCACTTTCGAGGGTGATTACGAGTCGCTGGTGCAGACGATGCGAAAGGAACCGCTCGATTTCATCGGCACCGACTATGCGGTCGACGACCGCCACGCCGAGGAGACCATCCTGCCGCTCGCCCGGGACAAGGGCATCGCGGTGCTGGTCTATGCGCCCTTCGGCCGCACGCGGCTCTGGGCACGCGTGAAGGGGCGCCAGATGCCCGAGTGGGCGCGCGAGTTCGACGCGGGCTCGTGGGCGCAGTTCTTCCTCAAGTACGTCGCCAGCCATCCGGCGGTGACGGCCATCACCCCGGCCACCAGCCGGCCGGAGAACATGGCCGACAACATGGGCGGCGCGACCGGCCGGCTGCCGGATGAAGCGACGCGGAAGCGGATGATCGAACTCGTGGAGGCATTGCCATGAAACGCAACCGTCGTGGAATCCTGCAGGCGGCCGCGGCAATCTCGGCGCAACTCGCGCTGGGCGCATTCCCGCTTTCAGCCTATGGAAACACCTCGAAGATGAAGATCGGCGTCGTCGGCTCGGGCCGCGTCGGCAGCGCGCTCGGCGGCGTGTGGGTGAAGAAGGGCCACGAGGTCATGTTCTCCTCGCGCAACATCGAGCACGACAAGGCGCTCGCCGCGAAACTCGGGCGCAACGCGCGCGCCGGCACGCCGCGCGAAGCCGCGGCCTTCGGCGAGGTGCTGCTCGTCTCCGTCCCCTACGGCGCGCTGCCGGATGTCGGCAAGGACCTCGCCGGACTGCTCAAGGGCAAGGTGGTGATCGACACCTGCAACCCCTTCCCCGGGCGCGACGGCGAGATCGCTGAATGGGCGCGCAAGAAAGGCGCCGGCGTCGCCTCGGCGGAGCTCCTCCCCGGCGCGCGCCTCGTGCGCGCCTTCAACGCGGTCGGCGCGGGACGGATGGGATCGGTCCACGAGGAGCCGGGCCGCGTCGGCATGCCGATCGCCGGCGACGACGCCAAGGCCATCGAGGTCGCTTCGCGCCTGATCCGCGACATCGGCTTCGAGCCGGTGCTGGTCGGCGGGCTCGCCATGGGCATGCACCTGATGCCAGGCACGCCGCTCGCGGGCGAGCACGCGCCGGCGGAGATCCGCAAGATCGCGGCGACGCTCAAGTAGGTCCGTCGTTCCCGGCTCGAGCGCGGCCGGAAGGTCGCGTTGGGCTAGAATCGCCTGGCCGCGGGCAAGCCGCGGTGCGCCCACGCCGTGGAGAGGAAATGCCCCGCAAGCAGCAGGACTACGACGACATTCCGGGAACTTTCGTCTTCGACGCCGAGCGCTCGCGCCAGGGCTACGGCATCAACATGTTCTGCATGTCCCTGATGAAGGACGAGAACCGCAAGGCCTTCCGCGCGAACGAGGCGGAATACCTGAAGCGCTTCCCGCTCACGCCCGAGCAGACCCGGGCGATCCTCGCGCGCGACTACAACCGCATGCTCGAGCTCGGCGGCAACATCTATTTCGCCGCCAAGCTCGGCGCCACCGACGGCCATTCGTTCCAGCACCTCGCGGCGCTCATGACCGGGATGACCCAGGAAGCCTACGCGGCGATGATGCTGGCGGGAGGGCGGAAGGTGGAGGGCAATCGGAGCAGATCCGAAAAAACCAAGACCCGGAAGACAAAACGTGGCTAGGATCATCGCCGGCGCGGCCACCTCGCACGTGCCGGCGATCGGCGCGGCGATCGACAACGGCAGGACCGGGCAGCCTTACTGGAAGCGCGTCTTCTCCGGCTTCGAGAAATCCAAGCAGTGGATGGCCGACGCGCGCCCCGAAGTCATCATCGGCATCTACAACGACCACGCGTCGGCTTTTTCCGTGGAGCTGGTGCCGACCTTCGCGCTCGGCTGCGCGCCGGAGTTTCCGCCCGCCGACGAAGGCTGGGGGCCGCGCCCGGTGCCGGTGGTGAAGGGCCATCCCGAGCTCGCCGCGCACATCGCCCAGTCGGTGATCCTCGACGAGTTCGACCTGACGGTGGTCAACAAGATGGAGGTCGACCACGGCCTCACCGTGCCGCTCAACCTGCTGTTCGGCTCGCCGGCAGAATGGCCCTGCCCGGTGATCCCGCTCGCAGTGAACGTGGTGCTCTACCCGCCGCCGACCGGGCACCGCTGCTTCATGCTGGGGCGGGCGCTGCGCAAGGCGATCCGCTCCTGGCCGGAGGACCTGCGCGTGCTGGTGCTCGGCACCGGCGGCATGTCGCACCAGATCTCCGGGCCGCGCGCCGGGCTCATCAACAGCAGGTTCGACAAGGCCTTCCTCGACAACCTCAGCCGCGACCCGAAGAAGCTCTCGCGCATCCCCCATCTCGAGTACATGCGCGAGGCCGGCGCCGAGGGCATCGAGCTGGTGATGTGGCTCATCATGCGCGGCGCCCTCGACGACAAGGTCGACGAGGTCTACCGCTTCTATACGGTGCCTGCCTCCAATACCGCGGTCGGGCACATCATCCTCGAGAACAGGAGAGGCAAATGAAGATCTGCGTCGCCGGCCAGGGCGCTTTCGGGCAGAAGCACCTCGACGCCCTGAAGCGCATCGAGGGCGTCGAGGTGACCTCGCTGGTCGGCGGCAGCGCCGCCTCGACCGCGGAGGTGGCGAAAAAATACGGCATCCCCCACCACACGCTGGATCTCGCCGAGGGCATCAAGCGCGCCGACGCCGTGATCCTCACCACGCCGACCAAGCTGCACTTCCGCCAGGGCGAGCAGGTGATGCGCGCCGGCAAGCACGTGCTGATCGAGATCCCGGTCGCCGACAGCGTCGAGGACGCCGAGCGGCTCGTGAAGACGGCGGCGGAAACGGGCGTCACCGCCATGGGCGGCCACGTGCGCCGCTTCAACCCGAGCCACCAGTGGGTGCACAAGCGCATCGGGAAGGGCGAGCTCGAGATCCAGCAGATGGACGTGCAGACCTACTTCTTCCGGCGCAGGAACATCAACGCTGCGGGCAACCCGCGCAGCTGGACCGATCACCTGCTCTGGCACCACGCCGCGCACACCGTCGACCTCTTCCAGTACCAGACCGGCGAGACGATCTCCGACTGCTACGCGGTGCAGGGGCCGCAGCACCCCGAGCTCGGGATCGCCATGGACCTGGGCATCGTCGCCAGGGTGCCCTCGGGGGCGATCCTCACGCTCTCGCTCTCGTTCAACAACGACGGGCCGCTTGGCTCGTTCTTCCGCTACATCTGCGACAACGGCACCTACCAGGCCTACTACGACGATCTCGCCGACGGCAAGAAGAATCCGATCGACGTCACCAAGGTCGACGTCTCGATGGACGGCATCGAGCTCTGCGACCGGGAGTTCATCGCCGCGATCCGCGAGAAGCGCGAGCCGAACGCGAGCCTCGCGCAGCTGCTGCCCTGCATGCGCACCCTCGGCCGCCTGGAGAAGATCGTCGACCCGCAGCGCCGCGCCCACGCCTGAGCGCAGTCGCGCCCGCTGTCACAGGTTTCCTGTTCCCTCCCGGAGCGTCAGTCGACGGGACGCGTTGCTATTCGAGCACTTCGGTGGCCTGCAAGATGACCGACTTCGGAAGGGTTAACCCCATCGCGCGGGCGGTCTTGAGGTTCACATAGAGGTCGAGTTTCGTTGGCTGCTCCATCGGCAGATCGCCCGGGTTAGCACCTTTCAGGATCTTGTCGACGTGGGACGCCGAGCGGCGGTATAGATCGACAAGGTCGACGCCCAGAGACACCAGTCCCCCCGCTTTGACGAACTCCTTGTATTCCATGATCGTCGGCATGCGGTGCTTCAGCGCGAGGTCCGCGATGACTTTTTGCCGGTTCGTGGTTAGCGGGTCGGCGGGCACGATGAGCGCGCCCGCCTTCGCGGCGGCCGCCGCGAAGGCGCCCTCGAAGCCCGCAGGTGCGCGCACTTCCACGCGCTGAACCTCCATATGCAGGGTTTGAGCCGCGGCATCGAGCTCTCTCAGGACCGGTCCGTAGGAGGGATTGGTCGGATTCCACAACACTGCTATTCGCGAGATACCGGGCACGATCTCCTTGAACAGCTCGAGACGCTTCCCGCCGAGCTGCGAGGTCATCATGCTCATTCCCGTAATGTTGCCGCCAGGGTGCGCCAGGCTGGCCACCAGCCCGGTCTCGACCGGATTGGCCGCGACGCCGCCCATGACGAGTGGAATGCTGGTGGTGGCCTGCTTGGCAGCAAAGCTCGCGGGCGTACCGGAAGCCACGATCAGCTCCACTTTCAGGTTGACCAGCTCGGTCGCGAGCTCGGCCAACCGATCGTCCCGGTCCTCGGAGAAACGGTACTCGATAATGAGGTTTTGGCCCTCGACATAGCCGTGCTCACGCAGACCCCGCAGAAAACCGTCGATCAGGAATGCGCGGCCCTCGCGCGAGCCGACGGCCAGAAAACCGATGCGTCGCACCTTCGACGCCTGCTGGCCACGCATGTCGCAGCCAGATAGCAGGCCGAAACCGACCCACGCGAGAGCGCCTTGTAACATCTGTCGGCGCCCGGGTTGGTTCATCCTGCGCGGAATCCTACTCCCTTCCAGAGCGCCAGATGCCGTAGACAATCCAGAGGCTGTTGAGGAAGGCGAGCAGGTAGCCGAAGAGGCCGAGCGCGGGCAGGACCGGGATGCCGAAGAACTCGGGGCCGTCGCGCACGGTGAGGACGATCGCCGAGCCGATGACGAGCGACGCGGTCATGATGCCGACGGTGACGCGGTCGAGCGTCCGGTCGAGCTGTCTGCCGAAGCCGTCGAGGCGCTTCAGGTCGAGGTCGACGCGCAGCTTGCCGCGGCGCGCCTCGCGCAGCAGGCGCGCCAGGTCGCGCGGCACGGTGCCGAGCAGGTCGAAGAACTCGCGCAGCGCGCCGCGCCCGCGGCGCACGATCTCGCTCGGCTGGTAGCGCTCGGCGACCGCCCGGCGCACGAGCGGCGTGATGTGGCTGACGATGTGGATGTCGGGGTCGTACTGCCGCCCCAGGCCCTCGAGCGTGATCAGGGTCTTGAACATGAGCGACAGGTCCGAAGGCAGCACGATCGAGTGCGAGCGCACGATGTCGGCGAACTGGCGGATGACGTTGCCGATGCGGATGTCCCTGAGCGGCATCCCCTCGTACTCGAACACCATCTCGTTCACGTCGGTGGCGAGGCGCTCCTCGTCGACGTGGGCCTCGCCCGCCCAGTCGTGCAGCACGTCGAGCATCGGCTCTTCCGACATGCGCGCGATGCCGGTGAGGAGGTCGACCACCTGCGCGCGCCGCCGCGGCGAGAGGCGGCCGACCATGCCGAAGTCGATGACCACCAGCTTGTTGCCCGGCAGGTAGAAGATGTTCCCGGGGTGCGGGTCGGCATGGAAGAAGCCGTCGATCAGGATCATCTTCAGGAAGGCGTCGACGCCCCGCGCGGCGAGGAGCTTGCGATCGAGCCCCGCCATCTCCACCGCCGCGGTGTCGGTGGCCGGGATGCCCGCCACGTGCTGCTGCACGAGCAGCATCTCGCTCGTGTACTCCGGGTAGATCTTCGGGATGACGACGTGCTCGTGCCCGGCGAAGTTCTGCGCGAAGCGCTCGACGTTGCGCGTCTCGACGGCGAAGTCGACCTCGCGCTCCAGGGACCTGGCGAACTGCGACGCGATCTCCGCCGGCCGGTAGCGGCGCACTTCCGGCATCTCGGACTCGACCAGCTCCGAGACGCGGCGCAGAAGGCGCAGGTCGGCGTCGATCTTCTCGCGCACGCCGGGACGGCGGATCTTGAGGACCACCGGCGTCCCATCCTTGAGCCTGGCGCGGTGCACCTGCGCGATCGACGCCGCGGCGTAGGGGCGCGTCTCGATCTCGCCGAACACCTCGAAGGGCGAGCGGCCGAGCGAGCGCTCGAGCCCGGGCAACAGCGTCTCGAACGGCACGGGCGGCACGTCGGCGTGCAGCTTCTCGAACTCCGCGATCCACGACGGCGGGAAGAGGTCGACGCGCGTCGCCATCACCTGCCCGAGCTTGACGAAGGTCGGCCCGAGCTCCTCGAGCGCGAGGCGCATGCGCTGCGGCGTGTCGAGCTTCTGCGCCTCGGCCGCCTCGCCCCAGTGCAGGATCTGCCCGGCGCGCTCGAGCACGCCGGCGATGCCGATGCGGCGCACGAACTCCCCCAGGCCGTGGCGGATCAGTACGCCGGTGATCTCCTGCAGGCGCGGCAGCTCCCGCATGAGTCCGAGGGTCTCCCTCAACATCTATTTATCTGATGTTTTTCGCTGCTGCAGCGCGTCGGCCATGCCGGCGAGCACGCCGCTCGCCACCTGCGCGAAGCGGGCGCTGAACTCCCCGGCGAGCTCGATGCCGGTGAGGGTGAATTCCGCCATCAGGCGCGCGGTCTGGCGCCCGGTCTCGGTGCCGGCGTGCAGGGTCTGGCGCAGCGCTTCCTTCAGCTCGGGTCGCAGCCGCTCGTTCGCCGAGGACGCCACCTCGTTCACCGTCTCGACGAAGTCGTGCTCGATCTTCTTCAGGCCGGCGACGCCCTGCTTGAGCTCGTGCTCGGAGAAGCCGCGCCCGGTCGCCACCATCTGGCGCAGCGCCTGCTGGCCCGCTTCCACCGACTTGGTCAGCGCCTCGTCCATGCCGCGGAACGCCTCGCCGAGGCGCTGGCGCAGGCCGCTGCCGTCGGCGCCGGCGTCGCGCGTCACGCCCTCCGTAACGCCGTGGGTCACCCCCTGAGTCACGGCGCGCACCACGTCGCGGATGCCCTCGCGGTCGAAGCGGCGGTTCTTCAGCGCTTCCAGGGTGACGTCGTGCACGCGCCGGCGGATGTCCTCGCCGTGGCGCATCGAATCGGCGGCGGCCTGCCGGATGGTTTCGCTCGGATCGTGATCAGCCATGGGGTCCTCCGTGGGCGCCTCGCGCGCCGGGAATCACACCCGGAAATGTTACCCGCGCATGAGGCGCAGGTCTTGCTCGAGCGGCGGGGCGGGAAAGTGGAAGCGCACCGGCCCGTCGGGCAGCGCGTTCAGGAACTGCTTCATGTAGGGATCCTCGGACGCCTCGACCTCGGCAGGCGTGCCCTTGCCGAGGATCACCCCGTCGCAGATCACGTAGACGTAGTCGGCCACCTTGAGCGCCTCCTTGACGTCGTAGGTGACGACGATGGAGGTGAGGCCGAGCGCCTCGTTCAGGCTGCGGATCAGGTTGACGATCTGGTTGAGCGAGATCGGGTCGAGGCCGGCGAACGGCTCGTCGTACATCATGAGCTTGGGATCGGTGGCGATGGCGCGCGCGAGCGCGACGCGGCGCGTCATGCCGCCCGAGAGATCGTTGGGCATCATGGCGTGCGCGCCGCGCAGGCCGACCGCGTGCAGCTTCATCAGCACCAGGCGCCGGACCAGCGCCTCTGGCACGTCGAAGTTCTCGCGGATCGGGAAGGCGATGTTCTCGTAGACCGAGAGGTCGCTGAACAGGCCCGAGGTCTGGAACATCATGCCGATCTCCAGGCGCAGCTTGTAGAGCGCGTCGCTGTCGAGCTCGTGCACGTTCTTGCCCTCGATGGTCACCGCGCCGGCCTCGGGCCGCAGCTGGCCGCCGATGATCTTCAGCAGCGTCGACTTGCCGCAGCCGCTGCCGCCCAGGATCGCGACCACCTTGCCGCGCGGGATGTCGAGCGAAAGCCCGCGCAGCACCTGCAGGTCGCCGTAGGAGAATTGCAGGTCGGAGACGCGGACCACGCTGCTCATGGGAGAGAATTCTAACTTGGACGCGCATCCCTACTCCCGGCTCACGCCGGACCTCGTGCTCGACGCGGTCGCCGCCTCGGGCCTCGCGCCCGACGGGCGCCTGCTGACGCTGAACAGCTACGAGAACCGCGTCTACCAGGTGGGCATCGACGACGGCCCGATGGTGGTCGTCAAGTTCTATCGCCCGGAGCGATGGACCGACGCGCAGATCGACGAGGAGCACGCCTTTGCCCATGAACTGAAGAGCCACGAAATACCGGTGGTGGCGCCGCAGTACTCCGGCCACCACGAAGGCTTCCGCTTCGCCGTCTACCCCCGCCGCGGCGGGCGCACCCCCGAGCTCGGCGACCCGAAGACCCTGGAATGGATCGGCCGCTTCATCGGCCGTATCCACGCAGTGGGGGCGACGAAAGCCTTTTCCCACCGCCCAGCTCTCAATGTGGAGAATTTTGGCAAAGAGCCGCGCGCCTACCTGCTCGAGCACAAGTTCGTGCCGCCGGAGCTGCTGCCCGCCTGGGAAGCGGTCACCGCGCAGGCGCTCGACGCGGTGTCGCGCTGCTATGAGCGCGCCGGCGCCGTGAAGAGCATCCGCCTGCACGGCGACTGCCATCCCGGCAACATCCTGTGGACCGACGAGGGCCCGCACTTCGTCGACCTCGACGACGCGCGCATGGGCCCGGCGGTCCAGGACCTGTGGATGCTGCTCTCGGGCGACCGTGCGGCGATGACCGGCCAGATGCTCGACGTGCTCGCCGGCTACGAGGACTTCATGCAGCTCGACCGGCGCGAGCTGCACCTCGTCGAGGCGCTGCGCACGCTGCGCCTCATCCACTACTCGGCGTGGATCGCGCGGCGCTGGGACGACCCGGCCTTCCCTGCCGCCTTCCCCTGGTTCAACACGCAGCGCTACTGGCAGGACCGGATCCTGGAATTGCGCGAGCAGATCGCCCTCATGGGAGAGCCGCCGCTTTCCATCGACTGACCGCGGCACCGATCTCGGCGAGGACGTCCTCGTCGGTGCGCCCGGAGCTTTTCAGGACATGGAACGAGTGGTCCGCGCCCTCCAGCCAATGCATCGTCCAGGGCGCCGTCAGCCGTTTCACCACATCATTCATTAACTCCTGCGTACAGAGCGCATCCCGCGTGCCGTTGAAGCACAGCACCGGCACGCGGATCTTCGGCAGGTGCGCGTCCCGCAGCTTCTCCGGCTGCCCGGCCGGATGCAGCGGATAGGCGAAGAGGAGCAGCCCGTCGCAGGCGAGCCCGTCGGCGGCGAGCATGGTGGCGACCCGCCCGCCCATGGAGCGGCCGCCGATCAGCAGCCGCTCGGGAGCCAGCTCCGAGCGCGCGCGCTCGATCACGCCACGCATGCGCGACTTGAGAACCGGCATCGGGTCGGGACGCTTCGAGCCCTTCTCGCGGTAGTCGAAGTTGAAGCGCACCACGGCGATGTTTTGCGGCTCGAGAATTCGGGTTAACTGCGTCATGCCGCGGTCGTCGCGGTGACCGCCCGCCCCGTGGGCGCATACGAACGCCGTCATTCGCCGAGCGGCTTGCCTCTCCCGCCCGGGTGCGACTTCTCCCAGTTCCTGCCGTCGAGCGCCTTGACCGTCATCGACTCGACCGTGCCCTCGTCGAGGCAGCGCGCGTTGACGCTGAAGCCGTCGGGATGCGAGCGCGGCACGTAGAACGACTTGATGCCGCAGATCGAGCAGAAGAGGTGCTTCGCCGTACGCGTGTTGAACTCGTAGGTCCGCAGCGCCGCCTCGCCGGAGAGCAGCTTGAAGCGCGACTTCGGCACGATGAGGTGGAGGTAGCCGGCCTTGCTGCACATCGAGCAGTTGCAGTCGGTGACCTCGATGCGCGCGGGCGCCTGCACCTCGAAGCGCACCGCGCCGCAGTGGCAGCCGCCGGCGTGGGTGACGTTCATGACGGTCCTTTCCCGAAGGAGCAGCGGTCGGCGAGCACCATGCCGAGCGCGAAGAGCGCGGTTCCCACGACCCATGCGAGCGCGATACGCACGCGGCGAAAATACCACGCCGCGACACCCGGAGCGCTTCTTGCTGGTCAATGGTCGTGCGCCACGCCTGCCTCTCCGCAATGCTCTGCGCTGCCCTGTTCGCCACGGCGGCCGACGCGCAGGACGCGGACGGCCTGCGCGCGCGCCATGCGGCGTTGCGCCCGGCGCTCGCCCACAGTCCCTTCGAGCGTCCGCTGCACGTCGAGTCGGCCGTCTCGGGCGGCAAGCACAACGGCGAGGTCTACGCCGTCCTCGAGCAGCCCTACGGCGTGGTCGCGCCGGCGCTCGCGCTCCCGGCGCACTGGTGCGACATCCTCAGCCTGCAGGTGAACGTGAAGCGCTGCGACGCCCCGGGCAGCGGCGCCGGCCCGACGGTGACCGCCTTCATCACGAGAAAGCCGCGCGAGGCGCTGGAGGACGCGCACCGCGTCGAGTTCCGCTATGCGCTCGCCGCCGCGAGCGAGGACTATCTGCGCGTCTCGCTCACCTCGCCCGCCGGGCCCGTCGGCACCCGCGACTACGAGATCCGCCTGGAAGCCGCGCCGCTCGATGCCGCCCGCACCTTCCTTCACATGTCTTATGCGTACACCCTCGGCTTCACGGCGCGCATCGCCATGGACGCCTACCTCGGCACCAGCGGCCGCGACAAGGTGGGCTTCAGCGTCGTCGATCGGCTGCCCGACGGCCGGCCGGTTTACGTCGACGGCGTGCGCGGCGTCATCGAGCGCGGCGCGATGCGCCACTACCTCGCGATCGAAGCCTTCCTCGACGCGCTCTCCGCGCCGCACGGCAGGCGGCTCGAGGCGCGCCTGCGCGACTGGTATGCGGCGATCGAGCGCTACCCGCTGCAGCTGCGCGAGTCCATCGGGCGCGACGAGTATGTCGAGATGAAGCGAAGGGAAGCCGGCGCCGCGCCGGCGGGATAGGCCGCGCTACTGCCTGCCGATGGAAAAGGCGATGAGCAGCTGCTGCGGCTCCTTCGCCATGCGCTTGCGCAGCGAGGCGCGCGCGTGCTCGACCAGCTCCGAGACGCGCACGTCCTTCGGCACGCCGTCGAAATTCAGGCTCACCTGCGCCAGCTCGCCGTTCTTCCAGTTGATCGACACCGCGGCCCTCACGCCGACCGCCTTCTCGATGTCGTCGGAGACGCCCTGCGCCTGGACGATCCCCTCCTTCACCGTGTCGAACGCCCCGGTGACCGCGTCGCATCCCGACAGCACGGCAATCGCGAGACCGGCCAGCACGTATCTGCGGATCATGGCTCCCCCCATAGGCGCACCGCTATCCTAGACCAAGGGCGCGAGCGCCAGCGCGCACGCGGCCGCCGCGGCGAGAAAGCGCAGGCCGGCGTCGCGCTGGAAGGGCAGCGACGCGAGTCCCGCCAGCGCGAGCATTGGCGCGGCGTAGAGCGCGCCGATCGAGGCGTAGGCGCTGAGGAAGGAGAGGTAGAGCGCAATGCCGGCGTCGTGCGCGCCGAGGGACTGCGCGTTGACGCCCCAGCGCGCGATGAGGGCCGTGCCGGCGACCAGCACTGCCGCCGCGAGGGTCAGCCAGCTAGTCCATGCGAGGATTCGTCACCCCGTCACTTGCAGCCGGTTCACCACGCGGTCGACGCCGGAGAGCGACCAGGCGTCGAGCTCGGCACGCCGGCGCTGCTCCTCGGTGGGCACGGCGCCGTCGAGCGTCACCACCCAGTCGCGGGTGTGGGGCCGGATCTGGTCGGCTTCGAGCAGCGGGTCGGCCTCGAGCGCGAGGCGCAGCGCCTCGGTGACCTCGTCGTCGCGCTCCTCGTAGCGCGGCTCGAGCGCGAGCGCGTTGATCACGTCGCGCCGGCCTGGCGTCCACCACGCGAGCACGCCGGCGAAGAGCCGGTGCGGCACGCTGATGACGTGGCCCTCCAGCACGATGACGCCGTCGGTGACCGAGATCTCGATTTCGCCGACCGCATCGTCTTTCGCTTCATGGAGAAGAAGGATTCTTTCATTGGTACGCATGCGCAGCGTGCAGTTGCGGAACTCGGGCTGCTCGAGCAGGATGCGCGCGAGCGAGTCGCGCACCGCGCCGTCGCCGCGCGCCTCGCCGGGCGCGACGCGCAGCCGGTCGACCACGCCGCGCACCCCGTCGGCCGCGGCCGCAGCGCTGCTGGCAAGACTCAGGGCGAGCTTCTTGGCGGCGACGTCGGCCACCTCGCCTTCGAGCGTCACGGCGCCGTCCTTCGACTCGATGCGGATCGGGTGGCGGTGGATGTTGATGCGCGGCTCGCGCTCGAGGGCGGCATGGACTTTCCGGGTGGTGAGTTCTCTTGGGTTCATGGAAACCTCCAAAGGCAAGTTTCAGGCCGTGCGCAGGCGCAGCAGCCGCACGCCGGCCACCGCCACCAACGGCACCAGCAGCCCGAACACGGTCACGGCGATGAGGAGCGCGCCAAGCTCGCTGTAATCCTGCTGCACCGTCACCGCCCCGGTGGCGCGGTCGCGCACCTCGCGGCTGACGGTGAAGGCCTGGTTGAAATACCTGGTGCCGAGCTGGGCCGCCGAAAGCGCCAGGTTGGAGAACGAGGCCATCACCGCGAAGTAGGTGGCCTTCAGGTTGGCCGGCGCCGAATTGGCGATCCAGGCGAGCATCGGGATCATGGCGATCTGGCCGAGCGGCGACTCGAGCGCGGTGTCGATGAGGGCGATGAAGCGCTGGTCGACGATGCCGCCGGTGTGGCGCGCGGTCCATTCGTGCAGGCCGTAGTACATGCCGATGTTGGGTAGCGACAGCAGCGTGCCCGCGATGGTGAGCATGACGATGATGGCGGAGATCGGCTTCTCGGCCATGTAGCGGCGCAGCACGAACATGCCGACCAGCGTCAGCGCATAGGCGACGAGCGCGAGGCGCGCGAAGAACGACTCGTCGAACCTGAGGACGTCGATCGCCCACCACTGGTAGCCGGGGCCGACGCTCGGCATGGCGCGGTAGATGAAGAGGATGAGCGCCGTGGCGACGAGCGTCTCGCGCGCCACCGGCGAGAGCTCGCGCGCGAGGCGCCAGAGCAGGAACAGGATCACCGCGAGGGACCCGGCGAAGATGATCTCCTGCGCCGCGGGCAGCTGTCCGAGGCCGACCGAGAGCGTGATCACCACGAACACCAGGCTGCCGCCGAGGATCCACCAGTTCGGCCGCGTCTTCTCCCCGCCCTGCACCGCATCGCGCGCCTTCGTGAAGCTGTGCAGCACCACCCCCGCGACGGAAAGCGCCGGGATGATGAGCGCCATCCAGTACACGCGGGCGTAGAGCGCCGCGCGCTCGGGCTGCGGCAGCTCCTCCGTGCCGTAGAAGAGGTAGACGTTGGCGAGCGCCACCAGCGCGAGGCCGCCGATCACCGCGACGCGCCCCAGCGTCTGCATCGTGGTGTGCATCGCCTTCAGCGTCGCCGGGTCGTAGGGCCGGCCCTGCCCGTCGGTGCGCGGCACCGCCTCGACGGTCATCGCGTCGGCCACCGCGTCCTGGATCATGTAGCCGGTGGGCGCGACCAGCGCCGCGAGCACGAACCACGCGGTCGGGCTCATCACCACGCGCATCGCCTCGAGGTGGCTGATGAGCCCGATCATGACGAGCAGGCTCGCGGCGATCATCCCGGCGCCGAGCCAGACCAGCAGCGCTTTCCAGCGCCAGATCAGGTCGACGATGTGGCCGATGGGCATCTTCAGCGCCCACGGGATGCCGGCCCAGAAGCCGAGCGCCGCGAGGAACGCGGCGCTGACGTCGAGGTAGTCCTTGACGAAGAAGGCGCCGACGATGCCCGTCAGCCCCGATACGCCGAACGCCGCGTAGACGAGCAGCGGCGGCAGGTACGACAGCCGGAACAACTCAGGCCCGCCGGGTCACTGCACCCGGATGTTGTTCTCCTTCACCACCTTGCCCCAGCGCTCCATGTTGGCGACGATCCACTTGCGCGTCTCGGCGGGGCTGAGCGCGACCACGTCCATGCCCTGCGTCTCGGAGAGCATCCGGTTCACGTCGGGCAGCTTGATCGCCTTCACCAGCTCGGCGTGGAGCTTGTCGATGATCGGCCGGGGCGTGCCCGCCGGCGCGAGGATGCCCCACCAGGCGTGGGCCACCACCGGGATGCCGAGCTCGGTGAGCGTCGGCACGTCCGGCATGGTGTGCGAGCGCTTCTCGCCGGTAAGCACGAGCGCGCGCATCTTGCCGCCGCGCACGTGGTTCGCCTGCGCCGCGGTGGACGCCATGCCGAGGTCGACGTGGCCGCCCATCAGGTTCTGCGACAGCGGCCCGCCGCCGGCGTAGGCCACCGGCACGAACTTCACGCCGGCGGCCTGGTTGAGCACGATGGTGGTGAGGTGCGCGAGCGAGCCGTTGCCGACGTTGCCGAGCGTCACGGTATCGGGCTTCGCTTTCGCCGCGGCGAGCACTTCCCTGAAGTCCTTCCACGGCTTCATCGCCCCGGTGGTGATCGCCATCGGCGCGGTGCCGACGATCATCACCGGCTCGAAATCCTTGATCGGGTCGAAGGGCAGCTGCGGGTTGAGCGCCTGGTGCACCGCGTGCGTGTCGAAGATGAACACGAACGTGTAGCCGTCGGGCGCGCTCTTCGCCGCGTACTCCGTGCCGATGATGCCCGAGGCGCCGGTGCGGTTCTCGACGATGAACTGCGCCTTCAGCGACTCGCCGATCTTCGCCGCGAACATGCGCGCCAGCGGATCGACCGACCCGCCCGGCGGATAGGGCGAGATGAACTTGACGGGCTTGGTGGGCCAGTCTTGTGAAAAAGAGATCGTTGTAAAGGCCGTGAGGGCTGCGACCGCCAGAATCCTAGAAAGCCACATTCCTGCCTCCTTTGAGCTTGAGCATCTGGCGCGCGTCGTCCGGGGTGGCGACGACCAGGCCGAGTTCCTCGAGCAGGCGGCGCGCCTTGGCCACCTGCTCGGCATTCGATTTCGCGAGCTGGCCGCGCCCCAGCCACAGGCTGTCCTCCAGGCCGACGCGCACGTTGCCGCCCATCACCGCCGACATCGCGGCGATGAACATCTGGTTGCGGCCGGCGCCGAGCACCGACCAGTAGTACGCGTCGCCGAAGAGGCGGTCGGCGGTGCGCTTCATGTGCATCACGTCCTCGGGATGCGGGCCGATGCCGCCGCGGATGCCGAACACCGACTGGATGAGCAGCGGCGGCTTGACCAGGCCCCGGTCGAGGAAGTGCGCCGCGGTGTAGAGGTGGCCGATGTCGTAGCACTCGATCTCGAAACGGGTGTCGTTCTCCCGGCAGCTCTCAAGAATTTTTTGTATATCTTTAAACGTATTCTTGAAGATTCTGTCGTCGCTCGCCGCGAGGTAGGGCTTCTCCCAGTCGTGCTTGAACTCCTTGTAGCGGCCGAGCATCTCGTAGAGGCCGAAGTTCATCGAGCCCATGTTGAGCGAGGCGACCTCGGGCTTCAACTGCAGCGCCGGCTGCAGCCGCTCCTCGATCGACATGGTGGGCGCGCCGCCGGTGGTGAAGTTGAGCACCACGTCGCTCGCGGCGCGGATCCTGGCGCCGAACTGGCGAAAGAGCGCCGGGTCCTGCGTCGGGCTGCCGTCCTTCGGGTTGCGCGCGTGCAGGTGCACGATCGCGGCGCCCGCCTTCGCCGCGCCGATCGCGGCTTCGGCGATCTCCTCGGGGGTGATGGGGAGGTGCGGCGACATCGTGGGGGTGTGGATCGACCCCGTCACCGCGCACGTGATGATGACTTTTCCTTGGGCGGCGGACATTAGACGAGGTACCTTACATCGCCGTCGACGGGAATCGCCTGTCCCGTAATCCGCTCACCGGGCTTCGTACAGAGGAAGAGCGCCATGTTGGCGATGTCCTGCGCGCTCACGGTCGAGCGCAGGCTGGTCGTCTCGAGGAGCTTGGCGCGGAATTCCTCGTGGCTCACGCCGGTCGCCTTCGCCTTCGCCGCGATGACGCGCTCGATGCGCTCGCCCTCGACGAGGCCGGGCAGGATGGCGTTCACGCGCACCTTGTCGGGGCCTGCCTCGACCGCCAGCGCCTTGGTGAAGCCGACCACGCCCCACTTCGCCGCGCAATAAGGCGAGCGCTGCGGGAAGCCGTGCCGGCCGGCGGCGGAGGACAGGTTGACGATGCTGCCGCCGCCGGAGCGCTTGATCATCGGCATCGCCTTGCGCGTGCAATAGAACATGCCCGAGAGGTCGATGGCGATGGTACGGTCCCAGTCCTCGGGCTTGATGTCCTCGACCTTGGCGGTCGGACCGGCGATGCCGGCATTGTTGACGAGCACGTCGAGGCCGCCGAGCTTCTTCGTCACTTCCTCGAAGAGGCGGTCGACGTCGGCGAGCTTTGCCACGTCGGCAACGGAATGCGTAATGGTTCCCAGGCTCTTGAGAGCCTTCTCATCCACGTCGCACACATGCACTTTCGCACCGTGCTCGACGAACGTATCCGCGATGACGCGGCCGATCCCCGCGCCGCCCGCGGTGACGAGCACGCGCATGCCTTTTGCCGAGAGATCCACTCCTCCTCCTAGAGGCCTAGACCAGACTGAGTTCCCAGTATTCGCCCGTCAGATCATAGCCGAAGGACCGGTGGCGTTCCTGCTTGATTCGCCGGAACCCGGCCGCCTTGTAGAGGGCGCGCGCGGCCTGCAGGTTGGACTGCGTCCACAGCACGAGCTTGCGGTAGCCTTTCTGGCGGGCGAAGGCGACGCACCCGGCCACCAGGCGCTTGCCGACCCCCTGCCCGCGCGCCTCGGGCTCGACCAGGAGCAGCCGGAGTTTTGCAGTCGTTCTGTTCTGCTTGACCACGAAGACAGAACCGACGGGCTCGCCGCCCATCTCGGCGATCCAGCAGCGCTCGCGCTCAGGATCGAAGTCGTCGATGAAGTCCTTGGCGATGCCCGCGACCAGCGCCTCGAAGCGCTCGTCCCAGCCGTATTCCTCGAAGTACAGCGCCCCATGGCGGTGCACCACCCACCCCATGTCGCCGGGGCGGTGGGGGCGCAGGGAAACCTGGCGGGGGGCGTCCTCGAGCAGCGTTTCCATCTCCTGCATCACCCCGGCAAGGCGCGAGCGCGCGGGCGCGGGCAGCCTGCCGAGCAGGGCGCCGACTTCCCTGCGCGAGCGCGCCTCGAGCGCGGCGCAGGCCTTGCGCCCGGCGGCGGTGAGCGTGAGCGGCCGGCGGCGCGCGTCGCCCGGGGCGCGGCCGGCGCTCACGAGGCCGCGGCGCGAGAACGACTTGAGGATGCGGCTGAGGTAGCCCGCGTCTAGGCCGAGCTCGCGAGCGAGCGCCCCGGCGGCGAGATCGGCGCGATGGCCGAGCTCGTAGAGCACCCGCGCCTCGGCGAGCGAATACGGCTGGTAGAGCGAGCGGTCCTGCAGCACGCCGATGCGGCGTGTGTAGAACCGGTTGAAGCGGCGCACGGCCTCGACGGGTGCCTGCATGGCCCTCCCGAGATACTTGACTGCGTCAAGTATCGCATAATCCGGCCATGAACCTCTTCGACCTGAAGGGCAAGGCGGCGCTGGTGACCGGCGGCAACGGCGGCATCGGCCTGGGCATGGCGCGCGCTCTGGCACAGGCGGGCGCGAAAGTGGCGATCGCCGGGCGCGACCCCGGGAAGAACGCCGCTGCGGCGAAGGTGCTTTCCGGAGAAGTTCTGACCATCCAGGCCGATATCCGGAAAGAAGCCTCTTGCAGGGCGATGGTCGATGAGGCGGCCGAGAAGCTGGGAAGGCTGGACATCCTGGTCAACAACGCCGGCATCAACATCCGCAAGCAGCCGCAGGAGTACGCGCTGGAGGAATGGCGCGAGGTGCTCGACACCAACCTCACCAGCGCTTTCGTCGCCTCGCAGGCCGCCTACCTGCACATGAAGCACGCCGGCGGCGGCAAGATCGTCAACATCGGCTCGATGATGTCGATCTTCGGCGCCGCCTTCGTCGCACCCTACGGCGCGAGCAAGGGCGGCATCGTGCAGCTCACGCGCGCGCTCGCCTGCGCCTGGGCACGCGACCGCATCCAGGTGAACGCGGTGCTCCCGGGCTGGATCGATACCGCGCTCACGCAGCGGGCGAGGCAGGACGTGGCCGGCCTGCACGAGCGCGTGCTCGCGCGCACGCCCGCCGGCCGCTGGGGCGAGCCGGAGGATCTCGCCGGCGTCGCCGTCTTTCTCTCCAGCAGGGCTTCGGATTTCGTGACGGGAACGGCGATCCCGGTGGACGGCGGCTACTCGGTCGCCGGCTAGAAAACCGCCTCGATGTAGCTGTAGATGTAGTTCGAGCCGCCGTTGACGTTGCCGAGGAGCTGCGAGGAGCCGAAGATCCCGGAGCGGTGCGACACGCCCAGGCCGACATAGGTGTCGCGCAGGCGCCGCGAGCCGATGACGTCGCCCAGGCTCACGTCGATGGTCGGGTCCATGTAGTTCAGCAGCCTCGAGGTGTCGCGGCTGCGCACCGCCTGGTCGCGCTGCTCCATGAACGGCACGCGCCGCGCGTAGGAGAGGCCGGCGCCGAACCCCAGGCGCGTGTTCACGCGGTGCGACCACGGCAGCCCGTAGTAGTAGGCCTTGATGTAGCCGTTCACCTGCCAGAAGTCGCCTTGCAGGCCGTGCTCCTTGTGGCGCACCAGGCCGACCAGGACCGCGATGTCGAGCGGCCAGTCGTTCAGCCGCTGCACCAGCGGCCGCCCGATCTCGTAGCCGGCGACGTTGGTCGGGTCCTGCGTATGCGTGGAAGTGCACGCCAGGCGCACGATCTGCAGCATGTCGCAGTCGCTCGAGGCGCCGTAGAACACCCGCGCGATGGTGGGGCGGCCCTCGGGCCACTTGCGGGTCTGCGGCGAGAAGTCGTACATGACGCCGGCGAACGCCCCGAGCTGCACCCGGTCGCCCTCGACGATCGGGCTGTTGCGCACGCCCGAGGAGCGCCGCGTCATGGTCAGCCCGCCGATGGCGACCCAGTCGCTGGGCAGGCGGTAGATGGCATAGAGGTCGAGCTGCACCTCGCTGCCGGCGCCCGGCTCGTAGGCCGGCCGGCCCGGCGCCGCCTCGGCGGGGCTCACGCCGTAGTAGTAGTCGTTGAGCGCGGAATTGCGCCACCCGAGCATCAGATGCGGGCGCAGCCGCAGCCGGCCGGCGCCGAACTCGTGCCGATAGCCCAGCCGCAGCTCGCCGCCGTGGGAGACTGCCGTCGCGTCACGCATGGCCTCGAAGTACAGCGTGCGCTGCTGCTCGCCGCGCCAGGCGAACCCCACCCCCACGTCGGCCCCCTGCTCCCGGCGCGTGAGGCCGGGCAGCTCGTCCGGGGTCAGCTCGTAGGGCGTGCCCTCGAAGCGCCGCGTGAGGAAGAGGTCGAGGCGCCAGGGCCGCGCGTCGAACTTGAGCCCGACCCGGTAGGAGCGCAGGTAGGCGTTGCCGCCCTCGTAGACGTAGAGCGGGATCAGGTCCTGGCGCGCGCCGATGCCGCGGTAGGGCGAGCGCTCGATGCGCCCGAGCAGGCCCAGGCCGGCGCCGCCCGGGCTGACCACGTCGGCGAGCGGGTCGCTCGCCGCGTGCGCCGGCCCGGTCGCCGCCGCGGCGAGGAGGATCCCGAGCGCTAGCGCGAGTCTTAGAGCAGTGCGAAGAATATTAGCGCGAGGCCGATGACGGAAACGAACCACACGCCGGTACGCAGCCACGGAACGCCGGCGAGATAGACGAGCGCGTACACGAGCCGCGCCCAGAAGAAGATCTGCGCGCCGAGCAGGGTCATGTCGCTGGTCTTGCCGGCCACGGCCGCGATCAGGACCAGGGCCGCGAACAGCACCAGGTTCTCGATCATGTTGCGATGCGCGCGCGCCGCGCGCCCCGCCCAGCCGGTGGCCGGCGGCAGCCCTTCGCGGTTGCCGGCGAGCGCCGGCAGCCCGACCTGAAGCGTATGCCCGGACACCGCCACCAGCATCTGCACGAACGCGAGCAGCACCGCCCACGCGAGAAGCATCAATTCCGGTTTCATGGTCCCTCCCTGTCAATGATCCGCTACAGAAGTCGCTACTGCTGCCATTCCGCACGGCGAAACTTCTTGCGCCGCGCGGTGACGGCGATGCGGCTGCCGGCGAACTCGTGCATTTTCTCCCGCACCTCGCGGCGGATGTCCTCGGGCAGCTCGGCGGCGGACTCGTCGAAGCGTGAAACGACTTCCTGCGATGCGGGAAGACCGTCGTGGAAGAAGCCGCGCCCGGCGTCCCAAACCAGTGCACGCTCGCTGGAGGCGACGCCGTAGCAGAGCTGGAACAGCGTCACGCGCCCGTCGGCCTGCCAGACGAACAGGTCGAAGTAATCGTCGTGGAACCAGCGCCGCCGCGCGGGCGGATCGTCGGCGACGCCGTGAATTTCTTTAAGCATCTCGCGTCAACTTTAAGCCGAGCGGACCGTTGCACGCCTTATGCGTGCGCTAGTCCGCATGCAACAAATTGTGACACAAGAGGCGTACGGCACAGATTCACGGAACACGGGCTGAATTCTTGCTCTAACAACTTCAGGGCTGCCACCACATGAGCGAGGTGATCGACATGAAACATAGCGCGCTTGCAGAGCGGGAGCGGCACTCCGATTTCCTCCGGTCACTCGTGGACTTTACCAAGGAACACCGCGCCGCGCGCTGGACCGGCACGCTCGCCGCGTTCCTCGAAGGGGTTTTCCCGACCGACCCGAAGGGCATCACCCGCACCAGCCACCAGTACATGTGGGACATGATGCGCTGCGAGGAGAGGCTGTTCGACGACGAGCTGTACGGCATCGACGATACCCTCGAGAGGGTCCGCGACTACTTCAAGGCCGCCGCCGCCGGGTCGGAAGTCGGGCGGCGCCTGCTGCTGCTGCTCGGGCCGCCCTCCGGGGGCAAGTCGAGCATGGTGATCCTGCTCAAGCGCGGCCTCGAGGAGTACAGCCACACCGACGAGGGCGCCCTCTACGCCATCCACGGCTGCCCGGTGCACGAGTCGCCGCTGCACCTGGTCCCGCACGGCCTGCGGCCGCAGTTCCGCCAGACCTACGGGGTGGAGATCGGCGGCGAGCTCTGCCCGTACTGCGCGCAGCGCGTCGCGCACGACTTCGGCGGCGACTTCATGCAGATGCCGGTCGAGCGCATCTTCATCTCCGAAGCCGGGCGCACCGGCGTCGGCACCTACGCGCCGCACGACCCCACCACCGCCGACATCGCCGACCTGGTCGGCTCGGTCGACCTGTCCAAGGTCTCGGAGTACGGCGACGAGGGCGACCCGCGCGCCTGGTCCTGGTCGGGCGCCGTCTTCGCGGCGAGCCGCGGCGTGCTCGAGATGATCGAGATCCTCAAGGTGAAGCGCGAGTTCCTCTACCTCCTGCTCACGCTCACGCAGGAGAAGAACGTCAAGGTGTCGCGCTTCCCCCTCATCCACCTCGACGAGACCATCATCGCGCACACCAACCTCGCCGAGTTCCGCAAGTTCCTGCAGGAGGCGGAGAACGAGGCGCTGCTCGACCGGATGGTGATCATCCAGGTCCCCTACACGCTCAACTACAAGGACGAGGCGCGCATCTACCGCAAGCTCTGCTCCTCGACCCAGGCCTTCCGCGAGGTGCACCTCGACCCGCACGCGCTGCACGTGTCGGCGGTGTTCTCGGTGCTGACGCGCCTGCAGGAGGGCGAGGAGCGCGAGTCCGACAACGGCAAGAAGCTGCGCCTGTTCGCCGGCGAGGACGTCGAGGGCGTGGCCGCGACCGAGGTCGACAAGATCCGCGCGCGCAACCCCGAGGAGGGGCTGGCCGGAGTCTCGCCGCGCTTCGTCATCAACGCGCTGTCGGGCGCCATCATCCAGTCGCAGGCGAAGAGCCTCACCACCATGGATGTGCTGATCGCCCTCAAGGACGCGATCGAGTCCGACGTGAGGATCGACGGCAAGAAGAAGCGCAAGTGGGTCGACTTCCTGGTCGCGGTGCGCAAGGACTTCTACAACCGCTGGGTGAAGGAGGACGTGCACAAGGCGCTGTTCGTCTCCTTCGAGCAGGAGGCGCAGCAGCTCCTCGACAAGTACCTCGACGAGGTCGAGGCGCAGCTCGACAACCGCACCATCCGCGACCCGATCACGAGCGAGGACCGCAAGCCCGACGAACGGTTCCTGCGCTCGGTCGAGGAGAAGATCCGCATCTCCGAGTCGGGCAAGCTCTCCTTCCGCCAGGAAGTGGTGAGGAAGGCGATGGGCGCCTACAAGCGCGGCGAGAAGTTCACGCTGGACTCCCACGCGCCGCTGCACGACGCGGTCGAGCAGTACCTCTTCGAGCAGCGCCGCGACGTGCTGCGCCTGGTCTCCTCGAGCTCGCGCCCCGACGACGAGACGCGGCAGAAGATCTCCGTGGTGGAGAAGCGCCTCGTCGACGAGTACGGCTACGACGCGCACAGCGCCCGCGAGGCGCTCAACTACGTCACCACGCTGCTGGCCCAGGAATAGCGTGATTCGCATCGCCGCAGAGACGCCCTGGTACGAGCTGTTCTCCAGAGGAGCCAGGGACTGGCTGCGGCATAACGAGAAAGTCCGCGACGCGGTGAAGGAAGGGCTGCCGGACCTGCTCGCCGGCGCCGACCTGATGAGCCGCCCGGGGAACCGCACGGTGCTGGTGCCGGTGAAGTTCCTCGAGCACGCGCGCCTGCGCCTTGCCGACCCGGCGGTGCAGCAGGGCGCGGGCCAGGGCCGCGGCGAGCCGGGCGACGTGCTGCAGCCCGGCCGAGAGGAAGGCGACCAGGGCGCGCAGGCGGGCGGCACCAAGGACGGCGAGATCCGCTTCGTGGTGGAGCTCAAGATCGACGAGATCGTCGACTGGCTGTGGGAGGAGCTGAAGCTCCCCGAGCTGAAGCCCAAGCGCTCCGCGGTGATGGACGAGCCCGACTACGTGCGCGAGGGCTGGGACAAGCGCGGCGCCCGCGCCCGCCTGGACCGGCGCCGGACCTTGAAGGAAGCGGTCAAAAGAAGGTCCGTTCAGGAGAATCCGGTCGCGTTCACCAACGACGACCTGCGCTTCCGGCAGCTGGTAAAGCGCGCGTCTCCCGCCACCAGCGCCGCGGTCATTTTCGCCCTCGACGTCTCCGGCAGCATGGACGAGGCGCAGCGGCGCCTCGCCAAGCAGTTCTTCTTCTTCGCACTGCAGGGCATCCGGCGCCAGTACGCCAAGGTCGAGACCGTGTTCCTCGCGCACGCGGCGCAGGCCTGGGAGTTCGACGAGAGCCAGTTCTTCCAGGCCTCCTCGAGCGGCGGCACGGTGAGCTCGAGCGTGGCGCGCCTCGCCCTCGACGTGTTGGCCTCGCGCTACGACCCCTCGCGCTACAACGTCTACTTCTTCTACGCCTCCGACGGCGAGAACGCCGCCGAGGACCGCGACGCGGCGAGCGGCACCCTCGCCGAGATCGCGGCGCTCGCCAACTACGCCGGCTACGTCGAGACCGGCGGCGTGGCCACCTTCCGCCCGCGCGACACGCAGCTCGCCGAGATCTTCGCCGAGCTGAAGGGCCGCGAGCTGCCGGTCGGCGTGAGCCACCTCAACGCCCAGGAAGACGTGTGGCGCGCGATCCGCGCCTTCTTCACGGAGCAGGCGCGTGAGGACTGAGCTCGACGAGTACGCGCAGGGGCTCGAAGCCCTGGCGCAGCGCCTCGGCCTCGACTACTACCCGGTCGACTTCGAGATCGCCCCGGCGAGCCTGATGACCGAGATCGCGGTCTACGGCCTGCCGATCCGCATGCCGCACTGGTCCTTCGGCGTGCGCTACATCCACCAGCTGGTGCGCCAGAGCATGGGGCACTCGAAGATCTTCGAGGTGATGTTCCCCGGCGATCCCTGCCGCGCCTTCCTCATGGACGGCAACTCGCTCGCCGAGAATTCCCTCGTCACCGCGCACGTCCTGGGCCACGCCGACTTCGCCAAGAACAACCAGCTCTTCGCGCGCTTCCACCAGATGGCGGGCGGCAACATCGTCGAGAAGGCCGCCGCGCACGCGCACCGCATCCAGCTCGCCATCGAGGCGGTCGGCGTGGAGCGGGTGGAGCTCGTGCTCGACGCGGCGCTCGCGCTCGAGTCCCACGTCGACGTCACCGGCGAGCTGCATCGCTCGCGCTACGCCGAATTCGTGAAGGAAAAGGCGCCGAAGGTGGAGACGCCTTTCGGCAAACGCTTCGCGCAGCTCCCCGGCTCGGAGGAGCCCGCCGTGCCGCCGCTCGGCCCCATCCGGGCTTCCGTGCCGCCGCACCCGGAATACGATCTCCTCTGGTTCATCGCCAACTACGCGCCCGAGCTCGAGCAGTGGGAGCGCGACATCTTCCTCGCGGTGCGTGCCGAGTCGCTGTACTTCTACCCGGTGTTCGCCTGCCAGATCATGAATGAGGGCTGGGCGTCCTACTGGCACGCGCGGCTGCTGCGCGAGGCGGACTTCCTGCCGCAGCAGACCTACCTCGCGGCGATCAAGGCGCACTCCGACGTGGTGCGCCCCTTCGCGAGCGGCGAGGAGACCGCGCTCGGCATCAACCCCTACCACCTGGGCTTCACCATCTGGGAGCACATCGTCGAAAGACACGGCCTCGAGCGCGCCATGGAAGTGCGCCGCGACGAGGACGACTTCGGCTTCATCCGCAACTGGCTCGACCGCGAGCTCGCCGAGAGCTCGGGCCTGTTCGTCTACGAGACGCGTCCCGGCGACGAGATCCGCGTCGCGAGCCGCAGCCTGGAAGCGGTGCGCGAGGCGATCCTCGCGCCCAAGTTCAATTTCGGCGCCCCGCGCGTAGCCGCGGTCGAGACCAGGCACGACGGCTCGCTGCTGCTCGCGCACGACGCGGCGAGCGACGGGCGCGGCCTCGATGCCGCGCGCGCGCGCAAGGTGCTGGAGTACGTGCGGCGCGTCTGGCGCCGCCCGGTCCGGCTCGCCACGGTGAACGAGCGGGCCGAACCCGTAGAACTCGCGGCTTGAACCCGCCGCTAAGGCAGAACTCGCCGCCTAGATGATGATGATCAGCAGGATGATGAGCAGGATGAGCAGCAGCGTCCTGTCGCCCACCTGCCCGCCCGCCGCGGCCTGGTCGAGCTTGCCGGCGAGCTGAAGCACTTCCGCGTCGTTCATCGCGTCCACCCGCGCTGCCGCCTCGCCGGGCACGATGCCCATCTTCTGCATCTCGGCCTGCAGCTCCGGCCGCTCGAGCATGGCTTTCACGCGGCTGCGCTCGTCCTGCGCCGGCGTCGCGATCATTCCCGCGCTGGCGGGAAAGGCGATGGCGAGGCCCAGTAGCAGCACGCTCAGGAATCGCTTCATGGGTCAGCTCCGCTGTGAGTAGGGACTTTCACTATAGCGGCGGCAAATGACATGAAACATAGGGCATTTGGCACAATGCCCCCCATGAAAGCCTATTTCATCCAGTCCGGTAGCAAAGAGACGACACTCGAGCTTCGCGAGGTGCCCAAGCCGCAGGCCGGCCCGGGGCAGGTGCTGGTGCGTGTGCACGCCGCGAGCCTCAACCGCGGCGAGTTCCTCGCCGCCTATGGACTAAATGCGGGGCTCACGCCCGGCGCGGCCAAGCCCGCCGGCACCGACGGCGCGGGCGAGGTCGAAGGCACCGGCGAGCGCGTGATGGGACGGCTCCCCGGCGCGTTCGCCGAGTACGCGCTCATGGACAGGCACGACCTCATCCCGGCGCCGAAGAACCTCTCCTGGGAGGAGGCCGCCGCGGTGCCCCTCACCTTCCTCGTCGTGCACGACATGCTGCTCGAGCAAGGCGACCTCAAGGCGGGCGAGTGGCTGCTCGTCACCGGCGTCTCCTCCGGCGTCGGCGTCGCTGCGCTGCAGGCGGCAAAGGCCCTGGGCGCCAGGGTAATCGGCACTTCGGGCTCTTCGGAAAAGCTGTCCCGCTTGAAAACGCTCGGATTGGATCTCGGTATTCAAACCAGAAGAGCGGACTTCCACGACGCGGTGATGCAGGCGACCGGCGGCAAGGGCGTCGACCTCGTCGTCAACAACGTCGGCGGCACCGTGTTCGCCGAATGCGTGCGCTGCCTCGGCTACGGCGGGCGCCTCGCGACGGTGGGCTACCTCGACGGCTCGATGAAGAGCGAGATCGACCTCGACGCCCTGCACTCGAAGCGCCTGAAGCTCTTCGGCGTCTCGAACAAGCTCCGCAACGGCCCGCAGCGCGCCGTCACCGTGCAGGGCTTCATCCGCGACTTCCTGCCGCTCTTCGCCAGCGGCAAGCTGAAGCCCCTCATCGACAAGGTCTACGACTTCAAGGACTTGCCGCAGGCGAAGGCGCGGATGGAAGCCGACGCGCAGGTCGGCAAGCTGGTGGTGCGGATCGCCTAAGTCAGGCCCGCCTCGTGCAGGCGGGCGACGATGCGCTCGAGCACCGCGGCGTCACGGTAGGGCTGGCGCTCGGCCCACTTCGCGAGCGAGAAATCGGGCTGCAGCTTGCGCACCTCGCCGCCCAGCTCGCGCGCCGCGGCGCCGTCTCCGGCGGCGAGGCTCGATTCGATCAGCACCAGGCGCGCATCGATGTCGTCGGGCTTCATGCGCACCACGTCGCGCGCCACCTGAGCCGCCGCATCCCACTGCCCGCTCTCCTTGCAGCCCGAGGCGAGCACGAGCTTGATCCATGGCGGGTGCACCGGCGAGATGCGCATCACCTGCCGGATCCGATCCGCCGCATCCGCGGGCCGACCGCAGTAGTAGAGGATGTTGCCGAGGTGCGCATTGGCATTGGTGCAGGCGGGTCGCAGCGTGACCGCCTGCTCGGCCACCTCTAGCGCCTTGTCGTGCTCGCGGCGCAGAAGGTGGATATGGCCCATGACGGTATGCGCCTGGCCGTCGGCGTCTTCCATCGCCATCGCGCGCTCGGCCCATTGCGCCGCGGCGTCGAAGGAGTGCGTGGCGGCCGGCGTCCAGCCGCGGAAGGCGTCCATCCAGTGCGTGAAGGCGACGTGTGTCGGGCCGATCGAGGTTCCCGGAACGAGCCGCGCGACCTGCTCGAAGTTCTCGCGCGCCAGCGCATTGGTCTCCTTCTGCCCCTTCATGAACTCGTGCATGCCGCGGTAGAAGTGCTCGCGCGCCTTCGGGTGCTTGATCGTCTTGCGCCACACCCGCGCCTGCTCGCCGCTCATCAGCTTCACGTCGAGCGCAGTCACCACCTGCTCGGTGATCTCGTCCTGGGTTTCGAATGCGTCGTCGAGCACGCAATCGTAGTGCTCGCTCCATACCACCTGGCCCGAGGCGGCGTCGGTGAGCGACATGTGGATGCGCGCGCGCTGGCCGGACTTCTGCACCATGCCGTCCAGCACGAAGCCGGCGCCCATTTCTCCCGCCGCCTGCCGAGGCGCCACGTGCTTGTTGCGGTAGGTGTTGGTGGTCGCGACGCCGATCAGTACCAGTCCCGCGATCTTCACCAGCGCGTTCTGGATGTCGGCGCGCAGCCCGTCGGCGAGGCTCGCCTGCTCGAGCTCGGCGCCCGCGGTCCCGAAAGGCAGGATGGCGATCGAAGGCAGCGAGGCGAGCTCGCCGGCGGTTCTGCTGCGCGGCTCCGTGGCACCGCTACGCGCCCGCGCGGGCGCGGCGCTGCACCAGCGGACCGGGATGGGGATGTTCTTCACCGCCTGCTCCCCCTGGTCGACGAATATGGCATCGACCCGGCCGCGCACCGCCATGCGGACCATCTCCGAGACCGCGATCTCGCCCGGCGCGGCGAGCGCCTGCAGGCGCGCCGCGAGGTTCACGCCGTCCCCGTACACGGTGCCGTCGTCCTTCTCCAGCACGTCGCCCAGATGCACGCCGATGCGAAAGCGCATGCCCGGACTCGCGATCTCGAGATCCTTTTGCACGGCGAGCGCCGCCTGCACTGCCCCGACCGCGGTGTCGAAGAGGGCGAGCACCGAGTCGCCCGCCATGTCGACAACCCGGCCCTGGTGCGCATCCACGTACTTGCGGAACACCTTGCGGCACGAGTCGAGCGACGCAACGGTCGCCCGCTCGTCCGTGGCCATGAGGCGCGAGTACCCGGCGGCATCGGCCGCGAGGATCGCTGCAAGCCTTTGCCTATCCGCCATCAGGGAACAACATGGTCTGCCCTTCTGCTCGTGCCCTACTGGGCCTTGATGCCCGCCTGCTTCACCACCTTGCCCCAGGTGTCGTGCTCGGCCTTGCCGAAGGCGGCGAGCTCCTCGGACGTGCCCGGCGCGGCCTCCAGGCCCTGCTTGGCGAGAAGCCCCTTCACGTCCGGGGAGTTGAGCGCCTTGACGATCTCCCTGTTGAGGCGCGCGACGATGTCCTTCGGCGTCTTCGCCGGCGCGTAGTACGCGTACCAGTTGGTCGCCTGGTAGCCGGGATACATCTCGGCCACGGTCGGCACGTCTGCCATGAAGGGATCGCGCTTCGGGCCGGTGCTTGCGAGCGCCTTCGCCTTCCCCGCCTTCACGTGGGGGCCGGCGGCGACCGGGGTCGCCATGTAGGCGTGGATCTGGCCGCCGAGCATCGCCTGCATCGCCGGGCCGCCGCCCTTGAACGGCACGTGCACGATGTCGATCTTCGCCATCATCTTCAGCAGCTCCCCGGCGAGGTGCCCGGCGCCGCCGATGCCCGAGGAGCCGTAGCTGTACTTGCCCGGGTTCTCCTTGGCGAGCTTGATGAACTCGGCGAGCGTGTTCGCCGGCACCGAGGGATGCACCACCACGAGGTTGGGGAACACCACGGCCATGGTGATGGGCGCCAGGTCCTTCAGCGGGTCGTAGGTGAGCGGCAGCAGGTGCGGGTTCACCGCGATCGCGCCGACGTTCGCGAGGTAGATGGTGTAGCCGTCGGGCGGCGCCTTCACGACGTGGTCGGTGGCGATGTTGCCGCCGGCCCCGGCCTTGTTGTCGGTCAGCACCTGCTGGCCGAGCTGGTCGCCGAGCGTCTTGGCGACGATGCGCGACACGGTGTCGGTGCCGCCGCCGGGCGCGAAGCCGACCACCGAGGTGATCGGTTTCGCGGGGTACTGCGCCGACGCCGAGGTGGCGGCCAGTGCAAGGCCGATGAGCAACAGCTTGGCTTTCATCAGACGACTCCTCCTTTGTGCAGGTCCTCGATTTGCCCTTCGTTGTAGCCGAGCTCGCGCAGGATCTCGTCGGTATGTTGCCCCGCATCCGGCGTCGGCGCCGCCACCGTGGCGGGCGTGCGCGAGAGCCGCGCCGGCTGGGCGAGCAGCTTGTAGCGGCCGAGCTTCGGGTGCGTCACCTCGGTCGCGGCGCCCAGGTGCTGCACCTGCGGGTCGGCGAACACCTTGTCGACGGTGTTGATCGGGCCGCAGGGCACGCCGGCGGCATTCAGCGTCTCGATCCAGTCCCCGGAGCTTTTCCGCGACAGCGATTCATTGATGGCGGCGTTCAGCGCCTGGCGGTTCTTCGCGCGGTTCTCGCCGCCCTTGAAGCGCTCGTCGGCGAGCAGGTCCTCGCGGCCGAGCGCCTTGGCGAGCGCGCGCCACTGGCCTTCGCCGGAGGCGGCGACGTTCATGTAGCCGTCGGCGGTGCGGTAGGCGGAGGTGGGCATGCTGGTCGGGTGATCGTTGCCGACCTGCGGGGGCACTTCGCCTTTCATCAGGTAGCGCGCCGCCTGGAAGTCGAGCAGGGCAATGCCCGCCTGCAGCAGCGAGCTCTGCACCCACTGGCCGCGGCCGGATTGCTCGCGCTCGAGGAGCGCGGTCATGACGCCGAGCGCGGCGAACAGCCCCGCGGCGAGGTCGCAGATCGCCGCGCCGGTGCGCATCGGCCCCTGTCCCGGCGCGCCGGTGACCGACATCAGGCCGCTCATGCCCTGCGCGATCTGGTCGAAGCCCGGGCGGTCGCGATAGGGGCCGTCCTGGCCGAAGCCGGAGATGCTCGCCAGAATGATCCTCGGGTTTATTTTTTCCAAAGAAGAATAATCAATTCCAAGGCGATATTTGACGTCCGGGCGGTAGTTCTCGACCAGCACGTCGGCGGTCTTCACCAGGCGCTCGAGCACCTCGCGCGCCTTCGGCAGCTTGAGGTTGAGCGTGAGCGAGCGCTTGTTGCGGTGCAGGTTCTGCACGTCGGGGCCGTGGCGCGGCCCGCCCATGCCCTCGTTCGGGTCGACCCCCGGCGGGGACTCGATCTTGATCACGTCGGCGCCGAAGTCGGCGAACTGGCGTACGCAGGTCGGGCCCGCGCGCACGCGGGAGAGGTCTAGAATCCGCAGGCGCGAAAGCGCGGGCGAGGCGGTGATCTTCGGCATGTGGAATATTCTAGCCGCCCCCGTGTTCAGCCATTTCGAGGAGGATCGACCATGACAAACCTGTTGAAATCCGTCGTCACTGCATTCGCCGTGCTCGCTCTCGGCGCCTGCGCCACCTACAAAGACACCATGCCGGCCTGGATGCCGGGCAGCAGCGCGGTGAGCGTCAAGCTCACGGGCGCCGAGGAAGTGCCGCCGGTGAATGCCCAGGGCTCGGGCAGCGGCAGCTTGCGCCTCGCCGAAGACGGCACGGTGAAGGGCAGCGTCACCACCAAGGACGTGCAGGGCACGATGGCGCACATCCACCAGGGCGCCAAGGGCCAGAACGGCCCGGTCATCGTGCCGCTCACCAAGAACGGCGACACCTACAGCGTGCCCGAGGGCCGCAAGCTGACGCCGGCGCAGATGCAGGCCTGGAAGGCGGGCAACCTCTACGTCAACGTGCACACCGCCCGCAACAAGGGCGGCGAGGTGCGCGGCCAGATCAACCCGTAGCCGCCTTCGCAGCGCTCGCTCCGGCGATGCGGCCGAACACCGAGCCGTTGGTGAGGCCGCTCCCGCCGGGGTAGTTGAACCAGAAGATCCCGCCGACGAGCTCCCCGGCCGCGTACAGGCCGCGGATCGGCTCGCCGTCGGCGCTCAGCACCTGGGCATCGGTGTTGATCTTCAGCCCGCCGAAGGTGAAGGTGATGCCGCAGGTGACGGCGTAGGCCTCGAAGGGCGGCGTGTCGAGCGTGTTGGCCCAGTTCGACTTGTCGATCGCCAGCCCCTCGGTGCGCCGGCCGTCCTTGACGTTCGGGTTGAACGCGATGTCGGTGCGCACGGCGGCGTTGTACTCCCGCAGTTCTCGTAGCGCCGCGGCTCCATCCGTGTCCTCGAGCTTTGCGCAGAGCTCCTCCAGGCTGTTCGCCGTGTGCCTGGTCACCTGGCGGATCTTGTATTCGTCGCGCAGCTGCGCCTTCACCTTGGCGTCGAAGATCTGCCAGGCGAACTGCCCGGGCTGCGAGAGGATGACGCGCCCGTATTTCGCGTAGGTGTAGTTGCGGAAGTCCGCGCCCTCGTCCACGAAGCGCCTGCCGAGGGCGTTGATGTACACGCCCCACGGATAGGAATGCTTCTGGAACTGGTCGCCGACGGCGAGATCGCCGAACTCCGGGGCGTTGCGCTCCCAGGCCACCGCGTGGCACCCCGACCAGTTGCCCGCGGCCGCGGCGCCGGCGTCGAGCGCCATGCGGATCACCTCGCCGGTGTTGAACCGCGTGCCGCGCACCTTGGCGAGCTCCCAGTTCGGGCCGAGGTAGCGCGCGCGCCACTCGGGATTCGCCTGGAAGCCGCCCGCGGCGAGCACCACGGCCTTGCTCTTCACCTGGGTCGTCTTGCCGCTCTTCTTCACGAGCACGCCCTGCACCCCGGCGTCATCGACGAGCAGGGACAGCGCCCGCGCGCCGTACCAGATCTCGATGCCGTTCTTCTTCGCCGCGGCGGTGAGCGACTCGACGAGCCCCGGCCCGCCGCCCACCGCCTCCACCGTGAGCCCGCCCCAGAACTTGAACCTGCCGCCGATGTTGAACGCCTGCCGGCCCCACGCCGCGGTGAAGCGCACGCCCTTGGAGCGCATCCACGTCACGGCCGAAAGACTGTTTTTCACCAATACTTCTGTTAAGTCTGGATCGCAGCGGTATTCCGTGACGCGCGCCATGTCGTCGAGGAATTGCTCCTCGGTATAGGTGCCGAAGTCGGTGCGGGCGATTTCCTCCGCCGTGAGGTCGGGGATCGCCTGCTTCAGGTCCTCCACGCCGCGGTAGGCGACGCGCATCAGGCCGGCGGTGAAGCGCGAATTGCCGCCCGCCTCCTCTTCCGGGGCGCGCTCCAGGACGAGAACTCTCGGCGCAGATTCCCTGGCGGCAAGCGCCGCGCAGAACGCGGCATTGCCGGCGCCCACCACGACCACGTCGTAACGGTCCATCACTTCGCCTCGATGCCGGCCTTGCGCACGACCTCGCTCCAGCGCGCCTGCTCGTCGATGACGATCGGCTGGCCCAGGCGCTTCTCCATTTCCGCGCCCACGGCGCGCGCGACGATCGAGCTCGAGCCGCCGGGGGCGAAGGGCACCACGAGGCGGATCGGCTTGGTCGGCCAGGCCTGCGCGTGCGCGGCGAAGGACACGAGGGCCAGGATTGCCGGGAAGAACCGTTTCATGCGCACTCCTCTCTCAGAATTGCTGCGTGTACTGCGCGGGGTCGATTCACGGGGCGCCATAGTACGATGCGCGGCGGCACATGAGCGAGACCCTTGCCTTCATCGGCTTCGGCGAAGCCGGCCAGACGATCAGCCGCGGCCTGCTCGGCGCGACGCGGCCGGCGATCCGCGCCTACGACATCCTGTTCGACGACCCGGCGAACGCCGGCAAGCTCAAGCGCGCGGCGCAGGCGCTGGGCGTCGGCGTCGCGCGCGACCACGCCGACGCGGTGCGCGGCGCGGACCTGGTCTTCCTCGCGGTGACCGCGAGCTCGAGCCTCGCGGCGGCGCGCGCCTGCCTGCCGGGCCTGCGCGCCGGTCAGCTCTTCCTCGACATCAACTCGGTGTCGCCGCAGCGCAAGATCGAGGCCGCGGCGCTTATCGCACCCAGCGGCGCCGCCTACGTCGACGTCGCGGTGATGGCGCCGGTGGCCCCGTACCTGCACGAGGTGCCCTGCCTCATCGGCGGGCCCGGCGCCGCGGCGCTCGCGCCGCGCGCCGCCGCGCTCGGCATGAAGATGGAGGTGGTCTCCGGCGAGGTCGGGCAGGCCTCGGCGATCAAGATGTTCCGCTCCATCGTGGTGAAAGGCATGGAGTCCATCCTCGTCGAGTCGATGCTGGCCGCAGCCGAGTACCAGGTGGAAGGGCGCGTGCTCGCCTCGCTCCAGGAGAGCTTCCCCGGCATCGACTGGGAGAAGCTCGCCGGCTACATGATCGAGCGCGTGGTGAGCCACGGCAAGCGCCGCGCCGCGGAGATGCGCGAGGTGGCGGCGACGCTCGAGGGCATCGGCCTCGAGCCGCTGATGGCGGCGGCGAGCGCCGCGCGCCAGCAGTGGATCGCCGATCTCGACGTGAAGGCGCTGCTCGCCGGCCATCGCACCGAGGACCGGGCGGAGCTGGTCAGCGCGATCCGGAAAGCGATCGAAGCTAGAACTGGTAGCGCCGCATCCCGCCGTCGACGGGAATGACCGTGCCGGTGATGTAGCGCGCGCGCGGCGAGGCGAGGAAGCAGACCAGGTTGGCGATGTCCTCGGGCTTGCCGTACTCGCCGAGCGGGATCTCCTCGCGCTCTTCCTTCGCCCGCCGCTCGGCGCTGTAGTTGCGCAGGATCTGCTCGCTCTCGATGCGCCCCGGCGGGATCGAGTTCACGGTGATGCCATGGCGGCCGACCTCGCGCGACAGGCCCTTCGCCCAGGCGTGCATCGCCGCCTTCGCGGAGAAGGCGCCGTTGATGCCCTCGGGCTCGGACTTGCCGGTGATGTTGATGATGCGGCCCCACTTGCGCGCCATCATCTGCGCGAGCAGCTTGTGCGTGAGCTGGCGGTGGCGCGTGAAGTTGAGCGTCATCGCCTCGTCCCACTGCGCCTCGCTCGCCTCGAGCGTGAAGCGCCGGCTGCCGCCGGCGTTGTTGACCAGGATGTCGACCGAGCCGAGCGCGGCGAGCGCGGCCTCGGCGATCTTCGCCGGGGCGTCCTCGTGCATGAAATCGAACTCGAGGATGGCGAGCTTCTTGCCGCAGTCGGATTGCAGGTTTTCGAGCAGCTCCCTGCGGCGCGCCACGACGGCGAGCCTTGCGCCTTCGCGCGCGAGGGCGAGCGCGATGCCGCGGCCGATGCCGATGCTGGCGCCGGTGACGAGCGCCGTGCGGCCTGCGAGTTCGAGTTCCACGGGCGCAAATGCTAACCGATGCGCGGCGGCGCCCGGCACGGTGCTTGCGAGTGGGTTTGCACTGGCGAGGCCAGGGAAGCTTTCTTAGACCTTTCAAGGAGATTGGCATGAAAATGAAGACTCTCATTGCCGTTGCAGTTGCCGGTGCCTTCGCGGTCCCCCTCGCGGCCCAGGCGTCGGCTGACGGCGACAGGATGATCGTGGCGCAGGCCGGCGGCTCCGGCGCCGGCGGCGCGCCGGGCGGTGCGGCAGGCGCGCCTGGCGGCGCGGCGGGCTCCGCGGGCGGCGCGGCGGCCGGCAGCTCGAGCGGCCAGGCGAGCGCTCCGGGCACCGGGCCGAGCACCCCGCCCACCGACCTGCAGCAGCTCGACGCGAACAACGACGGCTACCTGTCGCGCGAAGAGGCGCTGAAGGATCCGAGCATGAGCACGCGTTTCAGCGAGCTCGACAAGGACAGCGACGGGCGCATCTCGCGCAGCGAGTGGCAGGAAGGCTCGGGCTCGGCGGCGACCGGCGCGACCGGCACCACCACCTCGCCCAGCGCCCCGAGCGGCGCCACCGGCAGCTCGGACCCGGCGCGCGACACCGGCAGCGCGGCATCGCGGCCGGCGCCCTCGACCGGCAGCCAGACCACGAAGTAAGGGACCTGCTACGCAGGCGGAGGGCGTCCGGGAGACCGGGCGCCTTCTTTTTTCCATCCCACCGGAGAACATCATGAAATGGATTGCGGGCGTCGTGCTGGGCGCCATGGTCTCGGCGACGGCGTCGGCCGCGCCGCGCGCCGAGAGCGCGCTCGAGTGCGGCATCGCCGCCGACATGGCGGTCGTCGCGCATTCGCTGGCGCGCGAGGAAGTGCAGCGGCCCAAGGCGGGCGCGATCATGGCGCGCATCTACGACGTCGCGGGCTCCGACCGCGGCCGGGCGCTGATGAAGGACATCCTCGAGGCGGCCTACAGCCACAACGGACCCTCGAGCCAGAAATTCGCCGAGGACCTGTTCGCCACCTGCATGAAGCGCGGCGGCAACATGGACCCGGTGCTCGGCCAGCGCCTGTAAACGCAGGAGAAAACCGAGCGGAAAGCCTCTCAAAGCCTCATAATGCGGGATGGCCAAGGAAGAGTTGCTTCAGATGGACGGCATGGTGCAGGAGCTCCTGCCGAACACGCAGTTCCGCGTCACCCTGGACAACGGCGCGGGCGTGCTCGCCTACGCCTCCGGCAAGATGCGCAAGTTCCGCATCCGCATCCTCGCCGGGGACCGGGTGAGCCTCGAGCTGTCCCCCTACGATCTCACCAAGGCGCGCATCACGCACCGGCACAAGGACGAGCGTCCGGCCGCCGTGCCGCAGCGCCGCCCGGTCTACCGCAAGCGCTAGCTAGCGCGCGATCCTCGTATTCGCGAGGGCGAGGCGGTCCGAGACGTTGCGCACCAGGGCGCGCGTGAGCTGCAGCTGCGCGCCCAGGCTCATCTTGTCGAGCGCCGCCGGCTCGAACTCCGCGAGCAGCACGTCGGTCGAGGATTCCACCGTCGCGTGGCGCGGTTGCTCGCCGCCGGTGATCCACGCCATCTCGCCGAAGCACTCGCCGGCGTTCACCATGTTGAGCAGGCGCCCCTGCCGGGTCACCTTGCCCTCGCCCTTGGCGAGGAAGAAGAAGCTCGCGCCGCGCGCGTTTTCCTTGACGATCATCCTGCCCTTCGCCATGCGCGACCACTTGCCGGCGCGCGCCAGCTCCCATAGCTCCGAGTCGGCGAGGCCGGCGAGCATCGGCACGCTCTTCAGCGCCACGTAGCGCTCGCTGTCGGGGATGGCGCCGGCGGGCAGCGTGGTGCCGCCCACCCTGGAAATCTCCAGCGCGAAGTCCGCCCAGCCCGGGTAGCGCTGCTCGGGCGCCTTCTTCAGCGCCCGCAGCACCACCTGGTCGAGCTCCTTCGGCAGCCCGGCGCGCGCTTCCGAGGGCGGCAGCGGGTCGAGCTTGACGATCTTGTCGAGCAGCGCCTGCAGGTTCTCGGCGATGAAGGGCCGCTTGCCGGTGAGCAGCTCGTAGAGCACCACGCCCAGCGAATACATGTCGCTGTGGAAGGTGAGCGCGCCGCCCTGGATCTGCTCGGGCGACATGTAGAAAGGCGAGCCCATCGCCTGGGTCTGCACCACCTGGCTCTTCTTCAGGAACGCGGCGCCGAAGTCGGCGATCTTCACGTCGGTGCCCGAGGCGACCATGATGTTGGCGGGCTTGATGTCGCGGTGGACGATGCCCTCCTTCGCCGCGTACTCGAGGGCGCCGCAGCACTTGAAGCCGATCTGCAGCACGTCGGGCACCGGCAGCAGCGTCTTCGCGGTGCAGTACTTCGACAGGTCGCCGCCGGTGACGAGCTCCATGGCGATGTGGCCGGAGTCCTCGCCCACCACCGCGTCGAGGATGGCGACGATGTGCGGGTGGCGCAGCTTCCCGGCGAGCGAGGCCTCGTTCAGGAACTGCGAGCGGTACACCGTGCCGAACTCGGGATCGCGGAACACCTCCGGCTCGATGGTCTTCAGCGCCACCTCGCGCCCCGTGAAGGTGTCGCGCGCGAGGTACACCGTGCCGGTCGCGCCCTTGCCCAGGAGCTTCTGCACGTCGTACTTCCCGACCTGCAGGGACAGGTCCAATCCGTCCTTCAGCTCCAGCTCGAACTTGGGTTTCTCCGTCACCGATTTGCCTTTAAGCTAGGTCGGCACGCAATTTACCTCAAATGACCCGGTTCGACCCAGCACTCATCCAGCGCGGCGCGCGCCTGCGGCGCTCGCCGTACTTCGAGGCCACGCAGCGCGCCGGCTGCCGCGGCTACACCGTCTACAACCACATGCTGCTGCCGATCCAGTACGCCGCCTTCGAGGCCGAGTACGAGCAGCTTCTCGCCGGCGTGACGCTGTGGGATGTGGCGGTCGAGCGCAACGTCGAGATCGCCGGTCCCGACGGCATGCGCTTCGCAGAGCTGCTGACGCCGCGCGATTTGTCGAAATGTCCCGTCGGGCGCGGCCGCTACGTGCTGCTCACCGACGAGGCAGGCGGCATCGTCAACGACCCGGTGTTGCTGCGCCTGGAGGAAAACCGCTTCTGGCTCGCCTGCGCCGACAGCGACGTGCTGCTCTGGGCGAAGGGCCTGCGCCACGCCACCGGGATGAACGTCGAATTGCGCGAGCTCGACGTCGCGCCGCTGCAGCTCCAGGGCCCCAAGTCGCGAGATCTGATCAAGGCGCTTTTTGGCAGTTCCGTGCCGGACTTGAAGTACTACCAGTTCGTGAAAGTCCAACTGCAAACCATCCCTCTGATCGTCACGCGCACCGGCTGGACAGGCGAGCTCGGCTACGAGCTCTACCTGCTCGACCCGGCGCGCGGCGTCGAGCTGTGGGACCGCGTCATGGAAGCGGGCAGGCCCTTTGGGCTCGTTCCCACCGGGCCCTCCGACATCCGCCGCATCGAGGCCGGCATCCTCAACTACGGCATCGACATGACCCTCGACACCAATCCCTACGAGCTCGGCCTGGAGCGCCTCGTCGACCTGGACAAGGCGGCGGACTTCATCGGCAGGGAAGCCCTGCGCTCCATCCGGAAAGAGGGCATTTCACGAAGGCTCGCTGGCCTCCACGTCGCCGGTACCCCGATGGACATGAACATGACGCGCTACCCGGTGAAGAGCGGCGGGCACGTCACCTCCGTGGTGTACTCGCCGCGCCTGAAGAAGAACATCGGCTACGCGCTCGTGCCGGCGGAATACGCCGCCCCCGGGACGCGCTTGGAGATCGAGGCGCCCGACGGCATGCGCGGCGCGACCGTGGTGCCCATGCCATTCATCGACCCCGACAAGGCGATCGCCAAATCGTGAAACGCTTTCTGGTCCTGTTCCTGCTGGGAATTCCGCTGTGCGGAAATGCAGAGGTGAAAATCCAGGAATACCCCGTCCCGCCGGGGCACCGCGTGCACGACGTCTGGGCCGATGCGGCGCCGGGCGGGCCGGTGTGGATCTCGGCGCAGGGCAGCGGCAACCTCGGCATCCTCGACCCGAAGTCGGGGAAGATCGACTTCGTCCCGCTCGGCTCGGGCTCCTCGCCCCACGGCGTGGTCGCCGCCACCGACGGCGCGCCCTGGCTCACCGACGGCGGGCAGAACGCCATCGTGCGCGTCGACCCGAAGACGCGCGCGGTGAAGGTGTGGAAGCTGCCCGAGGGCTCGGGCTACGCCAACCTCAACACCGCGATCTTCGATAAGGCCGGCATCCACTGGTTCACCGGCCAGAGCGGCATCTACGGGCGCCTCGACCCGCGCAGCGGCGAGATGAAGCTCTTCGACGCGCCGAAGGGCCGCGGCCCCTATGGCATCCATGCCACGCCCGATGGCACCGTGTACTACGCCTCGCTCGCCGGCTCGTACGTCGGGCGCATCGACGCGAAAACCGGCGCGGCGCAGGTGATCGAGCCGCCGACGAAGCGCCAGGGCGCGCGCCGCGTCTGGTCGGACTCGAAGGGCAACGTCTGGGTGGCGGAGTGGAATTCGGGCAACCTCAGCCGCTACGAGCCGAAGGGCGGGAAGTGGACGACCTGGAAAGCGCCGGGCGAGGACCCGCGCGTGTACGCCGTCTACGTCGACGAGACCGACAAGGTGTGGGTGGCGGAATGGACCGCGCAGGCGATGCTGCGCTTCGATCCGGCCACGGAGAAGTTCGAGAGCTTCAAGTCATCGAGCCGCACGGCGAACGTGCGGCAGATCCACGGCCGCAAGGGCGAGGTTTGGACGCCCGAGTCAGCGGCGGACAAGATTGTGGTTTATCGCTACAGGTAACGCGCTCGAGCCGCCGCGACAGACGTCGTCGCGGCGGCGAGCGCAGCCCCCTTGGTATTCAGTGCTTGGTGCGGGCGAAGGTGCGGCCGCGCAGCAGGTCGTAGGCGTGCGGCTGCTCGTGCACGAGGTCGGAGATGGCGAGCGTGATCTCGTCGTAGATCTCGTCGAACTGCGAGTCGAGCTTGGGGAACACGCCGATCTCGGTGACGAAGAGGTCGGCGTCCGGGATGCGGTTCTGGTCGACGTCGCGCGGCAGCATGGCGCGGTCCTGCACCGAAAAACCGTGCAGCGTCGGGCAGCGCGCGAAGAGGGCGCGGATCTTGGCGTCGACGCTGGCTTCCAGGCGGCCCAGCACGGTTTCCGGCAGGCCGGGCTTGAATTCAAAGGTCTTCATGTAGCGTTTCTCCAGGGTCCTGCGTAGTGGAGAACACTACACGTCTGTCGAAATTCTCCCCATCGGGGATTTCCCGATGGCAACGACAGACGAAACCTTAGCTAGTGCAAAGTGCGGGCAAAAGTCCTGCCGCGCAGCCAATCCGAAGCCTCGGGCTGCTCGTCGAGCACATCCGAGAGCGTGTTGGCGATGTCCTCGAAGATCTCGCCGTACTGCTCGGCCGAGAGCCGCGGAGAGATGCCGACGTCGCTCACGAAAAGATCCTGGTTCTCGCCGCGCACGGAGAAGCCCCACAGGTCCGGGCAGCGCGAGAACAGCGACTGGAGCTGGTCTTCGAGATGGCGGCTGATTTTCATGGTGTTACCCTATTCCTCCCGCGTTGCACCGGCGGCCGCTCCCCTGGGTCCGCCCGGTCTAACTGCCCCCCTGACAATGACGTCGTCATTACGCGACAATCCGTCTTCGTCTGCAGGCAACTCGCACACGCTTGACGATTTTTCACCCCCTGGAGGGCGCGCCGTGGGCAGGTTCGTGATCTCGCCGCATTTCCGGCTGCAGGAATGGGTCGCCGAGGAGAAAGGCTATTTCCGCGCCGCGGGGCTCGACTACGAGTTCCGTGCGGTTTTTCACAGCCACGCCACGCCGGACAGGGTCGGCGCCTATACGAGCTTCGAGAAGGGCCGAGAGACCAACGTGAGCTGCGCCTGCCACTGGACGGTCAACGTCGCCGCCTCGAAAGGCCACGGCAAGCTCTACGCCGACGCGTACTCGATCGCCCCCGCCGGGGTATTCGTGCCGCAGGACTCGCCGATCCGCGCCCCGCAGGACCTGAAGGGCGTGCCGATCTCGGTGGGGCACCAGTCGGGCAGCCACTATTCCACGCTGCAGGCGCTCGAGCAGTACCTGCCGCGCGAGGAGATCCAGCTCTCCTTCGCCGACGGGATCCTCTTCTCGCGCATGGAGAAGCTGATCGACGGCCAGGTGCCCGCGGCCGCCGTGTTCAGCGGCCCGTACTACTTCCTCGAGCAGCTGGGCTTCCGCAAGGTGCTCGACACCACCTTCATGATCGCCGCGATGCTCAACGGCGATCCCGACCCCGAGGACGTGCGCAAGTACTTCCGCGCGCTGCGCCAGGCGCAGCGCGACATCGACCTGCGCCCGGAGCTATACACGCACTACTACGCGAAGGAGTTCCCGCCGCGCTTCCTCGGCGAGATCGACACGCGGCGCTGGGGTCCCGGGGAGCGGCTCGTGTTCGAGCCGTACACACGCGAGGTGTTCGAGGGCTCCTTCGAGTGGATCCGGGCGCGCGAGATCTTCGCGCCGGGCACCATGGGCCCGGGGCGCTACGAAGACGCTTGTGTTTCCCTAGTGCAGGGTCCTGACGAACGTACGCCCGCGTAGCACGTCTTTCGCGGACGGGCGCTCGAACATGAAGTCGAGCAGCGCCACCGCGATCTCGTTGTAGATCTGCTCGCACTGGTCGGCGTTCAGGTAGGGGTAGACGCCGATGTCGGTGACCACGAGCTCGCGCTCGAGGGCGAGGGAGCGCAGCTCCTCGGGCAGCGCCGAGCAGTCCTGCACGGTGAAGCCGTAGAGGGCCGGGCAGCGGTCGAAGATGGTATCGACGTGGGCCGCAAGGTCTTCCTCGATCGGCGGCAGGTCGGCGTTCAGGGTTCCGAGCTGGGCGGGTTTCATGACACCCCTGTCCCGCAAGGATCGGGCCCACCGGACGGGGGCTTGAAAAACTTACCCTAGAGGAGCCGAAGAAGCCCGGCTGACTTCAGAGGAGCCGAAGGAGCCCGGCTGACTTCAATGCAGCGCCCGCACGAAGCTGCGCCCGGCCAGCAGCGGCTTCGCCTCGGGGCGCGCTGACACCGCCGCGGCGATGGCGGCGGCGATCTCGCCGTAGACCTCGTCGTACTGCAGCTTGCCCCAGCGCGGGATGAGCGCGATCTCGAAGATGAAGAGCTCTCCCTGCAGGCCGGTCGGGTCGATGTGGTCCGGCAGCCCCGCGCGGTCGCGCACCGCGAAGCGGTGCAGCGCCGGGCAGCGCGCGAACAGCCTGCGCACGGCCTCCTCGAGCTCCGTTTCGACGCTCATTTTCTTGTCGTTCCCCCCCGCCAACTATACTTGACGGATGGCAGCCGGCCACGCGTTCCTCACCCAGGCAAGCGTTTATTTCGCTGCCGCCGTGATCACCGTCATGCTTTCGCACCGGCTGGGCCTGGGCTCGGTGGCGGGCTACCTCCTCGCCGGCATCGCCATCGGCCCCTGGGGCTTCGGCCTCGTGGACGAGACCGAGACGATTCACACCTTCGCCGAGCTCGGCGTGGTGTTCCTGCTCTTCGTCATCGGCCTGGAGCTCGAGCCGCGCCGCCTGTGGAGCATGCGCGCCAAGCTGCTCGGGCTGGGGCTGTCGCAGGTGCTGGGCTCCATCGCCGTCATCGTCGGGGTGGCCGTGGCGCTCGGGGTGGACATGCGCACCGCCCTCGTCGCCGGCATGGCGCTGTCGCTCTCCTCGACCGCGCTTGCGCTGCAGCCGCTCACCGAGCGCGGCGGCCTGGGCACCCAGGGCGGGCAGGCGACCTTCGCCATCCTGCTCTTCCAGGACCTGGCGGTGATCCCGATGCTCGCGCTGCTGCCGCTCCTTGGCACCACCGCTGGGCGCTCGGCGTTCTCCTGGATCGGGCTCGCCACCGCCGCGGCGATCGTGGTCGGCACGCTGGTCCTCGGCCACTACCTCGCGCGGCCGGTGTTCCGCCACATCGCGCGCACGCGCCTGCGCGAGATCTTCACCGCCTTCGCGCTGCTGCTGGTGCTGGGCTGCGCGCTGCTCTTCGAGAGCGCGGGCCTGTCGATGGCGCTCGGCGCCTTCCTCGCCGGGGTGCTGCTCGCCGACTCGGAGTACCGGCACGAGATCGAGGCCGCGATCGAGCCCTTCAAGGGGCTGCTGCTCGGCCTTTTCTTCATCTCGGTGGGCATGAGCGTCAACTTCGGCGTGCTGCTCGCGCGGCCGCTGCTCGTGCTGGGGCTGATCGTCGGACTCTTCGCCCTCAAGGGGGCGGTGCTGTGGGCGATCGCGCGGAAGTTCCGCCTGCCGCCCGACGAGCGGCCGCTCTTCATCCTGCTCCTCGCCCAGGGCGGCGAGTTCGCCTTCGTGCTGCTCGCGCTCGGCGTCTCGAGCGGCGCCATGGCGAGCGACACCGCGCAGGCCACCATCATCGCCGTGGCGCTCTCCATGCTCGCCACGCCGTTCATCCTGGTCGCCCACGACCGCCTGCTCATGCCGCGGCTCGCCGCCGCGGCGGCGAGCCGCCCGGCGGACACCCCCGAGGCGGGCGACATCATCATCGCCGGGCTCGGGCGCATCGGCCAGGTGGTGGCGCGCATCCTGCACGCGAGCGGCCTGCACGCCACGGTGCTCGACGACGACCCCGACCACGTCGAGCAGTCGCGCAAGTTCGGCTTCCGCGTCTTCTACGGCGACGCGACGCGCCTCGACCTGCTGCACGCCGCGGGCGCCGAGCGCGCCAGGCTCCTCGTCATCACGCTCGACGACGCGGGCGCCATCACGCAGCTCGTGCGCATCGTGCGCCAGCACTTCCCGAGGCTGCGCATCGTCACGCGCGCGCACGACATGCACCACATGTTCGAGCTGCGCGACCTGGGCGTCGAGCTGATCGAGCGCGAGACCTGGCTCGGGGCGCTGCGGCTGGGCGAGATCGCCCTCGCGGAAGCGAGCGGCGATCCCGAGCGCGCCCGCCGCGCCACGCAGGCCTTCTCCGAGCACGACCGGGAGGTGCAGGCGAAGCTCTACGAGGTGCACCGCGACGCGCCAGACGCGAACATCACCGTGTCGAACGAGCTGCGCGACCAGCTCGCGCGCACGCTGCAGGAAGACGAAGCGCGGGCCAAGGGGTAGCAGGGGGTTACTCGAAAAAGGAGTGTCCGTATGCGGTACAGCAGATATCTGCCGGTCGTTTTTCTCGTTCTCGCAGGCTGCCAGACCGGCGTCAGCCCGGACGAGATGGCGTCGGTGAACTACGGCGCGAAGCCGGCGCGCTGGCAGGAGGAGGTGCGCAGCTACATGGCGATCCGCGTGCCCGATGCCGCCACGCTCAAGCTCGATTTCAAGGGCGAGCCGCAGCAGATGGTGCAGAAGGAGACCGCGGTGCGCGACCGGCAATGGGGCTGGGCGACCTGCGTCGAGGTCGACGAGAACCACCCGCGCGGCTACAAGGGCCGCTACCCGATGACCTTCTGGTTCCGCGACGACAAGATCGTCGCCGTGAACGGCGGGCCCGATGACGCGAACATCATCGGCGCCAAGTACGCGCGCGAGCAGTGCGAGAAGCTCGGGTTCCTCTTCAAGCCCTAGCCGAGAAAATCCTTCTTGCCGAGCTCGACGCCGTTGTGGCGCAGGATGTTGTAGGCGGTGGCGACGTGGAAGTAGAAGTTCGGCTGCGCCACCGCTAGCAGGTACTGCAGGCCGCTCATCGTCACGTCCTGTCCGCGCTGGCGGATGGTCACCTCGCGCTCGTCCGCGCCGTCCATCTTCGCCGCCGGCACGGCGGCGATGAAGTCGAGCGTCTTCGCGATGCGGCTCTTCAGCTCCGCGAAGCTCTGCTCGGTGTCCTCGTGCTTCGGGATCTCCACGCCGGCGAGCCGCGCCACAGCGCCCTTGGCGGTGTCGCAGGCGATCTGCACCTGGCGCGTCAGCGGGAACATGTCGGGATAGAGCCGGAAGCCGGTCAGCGCCGCCGGGTCGATCTTCCTTGCCGCGGCGTGGGCCTCGGCCTTGTCGAGGATGGCCGAGAGATTGCGCAGCATGGCCGCGAAACGGGCGGCGCCCGCCTGGTGCATGGACAGTTTCATCTTTTTCCTCCGGTTTTCTTCATTCTACGTTGTACTCTGGCGGCGGGGATGAAGCGTCTTTTCTACGGCTGGTATATGGTGGCCGCGGGCTCGGGCCTGCAGGTTCTCCAGTCGGGCCTCATGACACAGTCCTTCGGCGCCTACCTCGCGGTGCTGCAGGTCGAGCGCGGCTGGAGCAAGACCGCGCTCTCCGGCGCGGCGGCGCTGCAGCAGATGGAGGCGGCGATCCTCGGGCCGGTGCTGGGCTGGTTCATCGACCGCTTCGGCCCGCAGGGCATGATCCGCGCCGGCATCGTCGTGTTCGGCATCGGCCTGATGCTGCTCAGCTTCACCGACACGCTGCTCGCCTTCTACGGCGCCTTCGTCGTCATCGCGCTCGGCGCCAGCCTGTGCGGCTTCTTCCCGGTGAACGTCGCGCTGATCCACTGGTTCGAGCGCTGGCGCGCCCGCGCGCTCTCCTCGCTTTCGCTCGGCATCGCCCTGGGCGGCATCAGCGTGCCGCTGGTGGCGTGGTCGCTGCAGACCTACGGCTGGCGCGCCACCGCCTTCGTCTCCGGCATCATCGCCATCGTCCTCGGGCTGCCGATGGCGATGGTCTTCAAGCGCCGCCCGGAAGACCACGGCATGGTCGCCGACGGAATTGCCCAGGTCGAAGCACCCGGGGAAGAGATTGCGATCAAGAAACCCGATCTCGGCCGGGACTTCACCGCGCGCGAGGCGCTGCGCACGCCCGCCTTCTGGCTGCTCTCTCTCGGGCACGGCTTCGCGCTGCTCGTCGTGCACGCGGTCTCGGTGCACGCCATCGCGCACATGAACCAGGGCCTGGGCTACAGCGTGGCGCAGGCATCGCTGGTCTACACGCTGCTCACGCTCTCGCAGATCGGCGGCGTGGTGATCGGCTGGCTGATCGGCGACCGCTACGACAAGCGCCTCATCTCCGGCGGCTGCATGCTCGGGCACATGGCGGGGCTGCTGCTGCTCACCTATGCGGGAACGGCGGCGGACGCGGTGCCCGCCTCTACACCCATGGTGCTCGCCTTCGCGGTGCTGCACGGCGCCGCCTGGGGGCTGCGCGGGCCGTTCATGCAGGCGCTGCGCGCCGACTATTTCGGGCGCAGCGCGATCGGCATGATCCTCGGCCTGTCGGTGATGATCATCGTCGTGGGCCAGGTCGCCGGCCCGATGGTCGCGGGCATCCTCGCGGACGCGACCGGCAACTACCGCGCCGGCTTCACCATCCTCGCGCTGCTCGCGGGCGTAGGCTCGCTCTTCTTCTTCTTCGCCAGGAAACCCGAGAGACCGATAAAGATCTAAAAGAACGCCAGCGTGCGCGCCTCGATGCTCTGGCGCGGATAGGCGTCCGGCGCGATGATACGATGGCAGCTCTCCGGAAGGCACCGCCATGAGCGCTCCAGAAAAAGCCGCCCCGCACCCCGCCCGCGACACGTACAACGACCTCGCGTTCGAGATCTTCGTCGGCATGGCGAGCCGCATCTATTCCGCGCCCGCCGCCGCCGGGCAGTCCAAGCCCGACCCGAAGGCGCTGGCGCTGCTGTCCTTCAGGCTCGCCGAGGCCTACCTCGCCGCCGAGAAGGAGACGCCGCGCGCCAAGGCCGCCGCCGAGATCCTGTCCAAGGCGCGCGTCAACCTCGACGACGTCGACCTGTCGGGCGTCTTCCAGTCCACCGCCAAGCCCTGAAGCGACGCGATCTCCTGCGCTTCGCCGCGCTGGGCGCCCTGCTGCCCCAGACCGCGCGCGCTCAGCCGAAGCCCAAGCCCAAGCCGAAGGGCAAGGCCGAAGTCGAGGGGGTGTTCGTCAACGACGTGCACTCGGCGCTCACCGCGACCATGGTGTCGCAGATCCTCGTGCCCGGGTCGGTCGACGACCTGCGCGCCGCGTTCAAGCTGGCGCGCACCGAGGAGCGCTCGATCTGCGTCGCCGGCTCGCGCCATTCGATGGGCCAGCAGGGCTTCGCCACCGACGGCATCCTGCTCGACACGCGCAAGATGAACCGCGTGGTCGGCTTCGACACCGGCCGCGGCATGATCGAGGTCGAGGCCGGCATGCAGTGGCCGCAGCTGCTGAACGAGCTCACCGTCGGACAGCGCGGCGACGACCAGCCCTGGGCCTTCGCGCAGAAGCAGGTGGGCGCCGACAGGATGACGATCGGCGGCTCGCTCTCGGCCAACATCCACGGCCGCGGCCTCGCCATGCCGCCGTTCATCAACGACGTCGAGGCCTTCAGGCTGCTCAGCGCGCGCGGCGAGCTGCTGCGCTGCAGCCGCGACGAGAACCCGGAGCTCTTCGCGCTCGCGATCGGCGGCTACGGCCTGTTCGGCGTCATCACCTCGGTGACGCTGCGGCTCGTGCCGCGGCGCAAGGTGCAGCGGCTGGTCGAGGTGCGCAGCGCCGCCGGCATCGCGCGCGCCTTCGCCGAGCGCATCGAGGACGGCTTCCTCTACGGCGAGTTCGAGCTCTCCGTCGACGAGAAGGCGGAGGACTTCCTCGACCGCGGCATCTTCTCCACCTGGCGACCGGTCGCCGACGACATGCCGCTGCCCGGCCTGCTGCGCGACCTCGCCGAGGCCGACTGGCGCGAGCTTTTCTTCCTCGCGCACACCAACAAGGCCGAGGCCTTCCGGCGCTACGCGCGCTACTGCCTCTCCACGCACGAGCGCGTGTACTACTCCGACGAGCAGCAGATGAGCACCTACCCGGAGCACTACCATCGCGAGGTGGACCGGCGCACCGGCACGCGCGGCACGGACGTCCTCACCGAGGTCTGCTGCGAGAGGAGCGCGCTCGAGGCCTTCCTCGCCGACCTGCGCACGTTCGCGCGCGCCGCCGAGCTCAACATCGTGCGGGCCTCGGTCCGGCTCATCGAGCAGGACAAGGAGACCTTCCTGCCCTGGGCGCGCCGCCCGTACGCGAGCGTCGGCCTCAACGTCCACGTCGAGCGCGGCACGCGCGGCCTGATCCGCGCCGGCGACGCCTTCCGGCGCCTGATCGACCTCGGCCTTCGCTACGGCGGCAGCTACTACCTCGCCTTCCACCGCCACGCGATCAAGCGGCAGCTTCTCGCCGGCTACCCGCAGTTCCCGCAGTTCCTGCGCTACAAGAAGAAGTACGATCCGGGCGAGCTCTTCCAGAGCGACTGGTACCGCCACTACCGCGACATGTTCTGACATGACCGACACCGTCTACGACCCGGCAGTCGCCCTCGCCTTCTTCAAGTCGGTGGGCTCGCCCGAGAGCATCGCCGCGGGCGAGACCATCTTCGCCGAGAACGACAAGCGCGGCGGGCGCATCTACCTGCTGCTCAAGGGCGAGGTGGGCCTGCTCGCCGGCGGCAAGCCGATCGGCACGGTGAAGGCGGCGGAGATCTTCGGCGAGCTGGCGGTGATCGACGGCGCGCCGAGAAGCGCGACCGCGGTGGCGAAGGCCCCGTGCCGGGTGATTGCGCTCGACCAGGAGAAGTTCACCCACGCCCTGCGCCTGCAGCCGAGCTTCGCGCTGATGCTGATGAGCACCATGATCCATCGCCTGCGCCTCGCCATCGCGCGCCTGCAGGAAACCGGCGCGCTCGCCCACGACGAGGCGTGGAAGGAGGGCGCGGCGTTCAAGCCGCAGCACCTGCGCGACCTCGCGCGCGGGCTGACCGAGCACTCCTCGATGCACTACCGGCAGGGATCCGAGATCATGGCCGAGGGCCAGACCGGCACGCGCATGTACGCGGTGCTCGAGGGCCGCGTCGCCGTCTCGATCGGCGGCCGCGTGGTGGAGAAGCTCGGCCCCGGCGGCGTCTTCGGCGAGGCGGCGCTCGTCAACAAGCGCGCCCGCATGGCGAGCGCGGTGGCGGAAGTCGACTGCATGCTGCTGCCGATCGAGCGCCAGGCCTTCCTCGCCATGGTGAAGCTCAGCCCCAAGTTCGCCGACACCGTCCTCACCTCGCTCGCCGAGCGGCTGCGCTTCCTGACCGCGCGGCTACGCTAGAACGCCCGACTGGTAGTCGGCGATCGCCCGCTCGATCTCCTCGCGGGTGTTCATGACGAAGGGGCCGTACTGCACGATCGGCTCGCGCAATGGCTTTCCTGCAAGCAGCAGCACGCGCGCGCCTTTCTCGCTGTTCACTCTCACCGTTTCCCCATCCGTGAGGATTCCGGCGGCGCGATGGGGCAGGACCATGTCGCCGACGCTCGCCTCCCCTTCATAGGCATAGAGAAAAGCGTTGTGCCCTGAAGGCAGCGCCGCCTCGAACGTGCCGCCCGCGTCGAGGTGGATGTCGAAGTAATACGGGTCGGTGGCGCCGCCGTGGATCGGCCCCTTGGTTTCCTGATACTTGCCGGCAATGACTTTCAGGGAAACGGCATCACTGGGCCTTACGGCGGGTATTTCCCTGGAAGAAATATCCCTGTACGCGGCGGGCTTCATCTTCTCCGCGGCGGGGAGGTTGAGCCAGAGCTGGAAGCCGCGCATGCGGCCCTCGGTCTGCTGCGGCATCTCGGAATGGATGATGCCGCGCGCCGCGCTCATCCACTGCACGTCGCCCGGCCCGAGGTCGCCGCGGTTGCCGTGGTTGTCCTCGTGGCGCATGTGCCCGTCGAGCATGTAGGTCACGGTCTCGAAGCCGCGGTGCGGATGCGAAGGGAAGCCGGCGAGGTAATCGTCGGGATCGTCCGAGTAGAACTCGTCGAGCATCAGGAACGGATCGTGGCGCTGCAGCTGGCTCGCGCCGAGGCTGCGGCGCAGCTTCACGCCGGCGCCGTCGGAGGCCGGGATGGACGGGATCACGCGTTGCAGTTCACGGGTTTTCATAGGGGAATAGATGGGGCTCGTGGCGCGGATTTGCAAGCAACCCTCCTCTGGAGAGGGCCGATATGGTATAAGAGGGTATCCACCGAAGCGCTGGGCCCCAAGAGCAGTCTGTTCCCCTGCCGATCCCGCTGCTTCGTATCAATTTCGACCTTTAGGAGACCGTTTGCACATGGCGAAGCAGCAGCAAGCCTCCGAGAAGAGCACCAGCGATAGACGGCAGTTCAAGATCGGCAAGTACGACATCATCGCCCAGCCGGCGAGCGGCTCGGCGCACATGCTGCGCTACACGGTGATGCTGAACGGCAAGCGCCTCGGCGCGCTGCTTTCGGTGCCGACGGAGTCCGACTGCCGCTTCCTCGAGGCCCCGCCCAAGGTCCCGCCCCTCAAGATCTTCCAGGTCACCTACCGGCCCGGCCGGCCGAAGAAGAACGCCGCCGGCCCGAATGGCGAGAACGGCGAGTCCGGCCCCACCATCCCCTGGTCCATCAAGGGACAGCAGCGCTACTAGGATTCATCGGCCTGGGCGTGATGGGCGCGCCCATGTGCCGAAATCTCGCCGCGAAGTCCGGCGCGCGGGTTCTCGCCTTCGATGTCAAGGATGTTCCGGGTTTCACGAAAGCGGGTTCCATTCGTGAAGTTTCGGCAGCGGACATCATCTTCCTCTCCCTCCCAGGCGAGCCCGAGGTGCGCGAGGTCTGCAACGAGCTCCTCGGGCACGCGCGTCCCGGCCAGGCCATCGTCGACTGCAGCACCGCGCCCGTCGCGCTCGCGCGCGAGCTGGCCACGGCTTTCGCCGCGCGCGGCGCGCAGTTCGCCGACGCGCCCGTCGCCCGCACGCGACAGGCGGCGATCGACGGCACGCTGAGCATCACGGTGGGCGCCAACCCGGCGCTCTTCGCGCGCATCGAGCCGCTGCTTCATTGCATGGCGAGCGAGGTGACGCGCTGCGGCGCGCCCGGCGCCGGCCAGGCAGTGAAGCTCCTCAACAACATGGTGCTGTCGACCACGGTGATGGCGCTCGCCGAAGCGCTCGCGGTGGCGAAGGCGAGCGGCGCCGTCGACCCGCAGCGGCTCTTCGAGGCGCTCGCCAAGGGCTCGGCCGACAGCTTCGCCCTGCGCAACCACGGGATGAAGGCGCTCCTCCCCGAGGCGCATCCCGAGCGCGCCTTCCCCGTCACCTACATGCTGAAGGACCTGGGCTACGCGCTCGAGCTCGCGCGCAGCGCCGGGCTCGAGCTGCAGGGCGCGGGCACGGTGCAGCGTCTCCTGGAGGAGACGGTCGCGCTTGGCTTGGGCGAGGCCTACCACACGGCCCTCATCGAGGCCGTGCGGCGACACCGCGCAATGGCCTAGCGGTGGATCGAAAGGCCGATCAGCAGGCCGAAGACGATGCCGGTCGCGAACGACACGCCCACCGACGTCCACGGGTTGCCGTAGACCGTCTGGTTGGCATAGCGCGCCGCCTCGCGCGTCCTTTCGGCGACGGCCTGGCGCGCCTCGTCCAAGCGCCGGACCACTGCGCGCCGCTCCACTTCCCTTTGTTCCTGCGTCTCGCCCGGCATGCCGGATGCTGTGCTCGTGTATTCGATGGCCATGGTTCACCCTTTCGTGTTGTGACTGGCGAAATGGGAGCAAATGCCGTGCCGCGGCGCGGCCGGCGGGCGTATGCTTCGCCGACGATGAGCGCCGTCGCTCCGCTCGCCGAGCGCCGCATCCGGGACCTGCCGGGGCCGCCGGGCCTGCCGCTGCTGGGCAACCTGCTGCAGCTCGACTCGACCCGCCTGCACCTCGTCGCCGAGGGCTGGAGCCGCACCTACGGCGAGTTCTTCCGCTTCCGCATCGGCAGCCGCGAGTTCCTCGCCATCGCCAACCCCGAAGCCATCGCGTCGGTCCTGCGCGACCGGCCCGACGGCTTCCAGCGCAGCTCGAAGCTGAACGCCACGGCGCGGCAGATGGGGTTCGGGGGCCTCTTCTCCTCGAACGGCGAGCAGTGGCGCCGCCAGCGGCCGATGGTCATGGCGGGCTTCGACCCGGCGCACATCAAGACCTACTTCCCGTCGCTCGTGAAGGTGACGCGGCGCTTCGCCGGGCGCTGGCGCCGCGCCGCGCAGGCCGGCGCCGCGATCGACCTGCAGCCCGACCTCATGCGCTACACCGTCGACGTCACCGCGGGCCTCGCCTTCGGCGCCGACATCAACACCATCGAATCCGACGCGGACGTCATCCAGCGCCACCTCGACAAGGTGCTGCCGGCGCTGTTCCGGCGCGTCATGTCGCCGCTGCCGGACTGGCTGCCGCTGCCGGGCGAACGCGGCATGGGCGGCCACCTCGCAGCGCTGCACCGCGCGGTGCAGGATTTCATCGCCCAGGCGCGCGCGCGCATCGAGCGCGAGCCGTCGCTGCGCGAGCGGCCCACCAACCTGATCGAGGCGATGATCGTCGCGCGCGACACCGCGGGCAGCGGCCTGGAGGACAGCGACGTCGCCGGCAACGTCCTCACCATGCTGCTCGCCGGCGAGGACACCACCGCGAACACGCTGGCGTGGATGATCTGGCTCCTTTCCTGCAACCCGCAGGCGCTCGAGCGCGCGCGCGACGAAGCGCGCGCCGTGGTCGGCGCGGCGGGCCTGCCCGAGCGCTACGAGCAGCTCGCGGCGCTGCCCTACGTGGAAGCCTGCGCGAACGAGACCATGCGCCTGAAGCCGGTCGCCCCGCTCATCGTCGCCCAGGCCGTGCGCGACAGCGTCGTCGCCGGCATCGAGGTGCCGCGCGGCCAGCTCGTCATGTGCCTGATGCGCCCGGCCGCGGTGGACGAGCGCCACTTCCCCGGCGCCGGGCGCTTCGACCCGGCGCGCTGGCTGAACGACCCCTCGGGCCTGCGCGCCGCGGCTTCCGCCAAGCGCGTCGCCATGCCCTTCGGCGCCGGGCCGCGCCTGTGCCCCGGGCGCTACCTCGCGGTGATGGAAATGAAGATGGTGATCGCGATGCTGCTGGGCAGCTTCGAGCTCGAGAGCGTCGCCGCCCCCGGCGGCGGCGAGCCGCGCGAGCACCTCGCCCTCACCATGTCGCCGGTGGGCCTCAAGCTGAGTCTGACACCGCGCATCTAGAAGTGGGTACGCTCGTACCCATTTTCGCCTTTCGTGACCCTTTCTCCATGCCCGCCCTATGAGCATCAAGCTGAACCACACCATCGTCCACGCGCGCGACAAGAAAGCGTCCGCCGACTTCTACGCCGAGATCTTCGGCCTCGGCGAGCCGGTGCCCTTCGGCCCCTTCCTCGACATCGAGACGGCGAACGAGGTGACCCTCGCCTTCCTCGAGACCGACGAGAAGATCCAGGTGCAGCACTACGCCTTCCTCGTGAGCGAGCAGGAGTTCGACCAGATCCTCGGGCGTGTCCAGGCGCGGCGCCTCGACTACTGGGCCGACCCCGGGCAGTCGCGCCACGGCGAGATCAACCGCCTCTTCGGCGGCCGCGGCGTCTACTTCGAGGACCCCGCGGGCAATTTGCTCGAGATCATTACCCGACCCTACGGAGCTGGCGATGGCTAGAAAAGCAACGACTAAGCGAAGCAAAGCCTATAGCGATGGATTGAAGATGCGCCGGCGCTGGATGGGCGGCGAGTACGTGGACCGCGCCTTCCGCCAGGCCGACGACTTCAGCATCGACCTGCAGCACTACGTCACCGAGCACGGCTGGGGCGCGAGCTGGGCGCGCGGCGGCCTGCCGCTGAAGACGCGCTCGATCATGAGCCTCGCCATGATCTTCGCCCTGAACCGTCCGCGCGAGCTGGAGATCCACCTGCGCGCGGCGCTCCGGAACGGCATCACCAAGGCCGAGATCAAGGAGCTGCTCCTGCACGGCGCCGTCTACTGCGGCGCGCCCGCGGCGCTCGACGGCTTCCATGTGGCCCAGCGGGTTCTTTCTGAAAATCCAAAAGCTACCTAGCTGAACGAATCAGAGACCTTAGATAGTCCGGGCTGAGCGGCTGGCGATCGGCGATGACGCCGAACGGCGAGAGCGCATCGTTCACGGCGCAGGCGATGACGCCGATGGCGCCCATCACGCCGCCCTCCGCCATGCCCTTGATGCCGACCGGGTTGCCGCGGCTCGGCGTGTGCATGGGGATCACCTCGAAGCCCGGCAGGTCGGTGGAGGTGGCGACGAGGTAGTCGGCGAGCGAGCCGGTGATGTTGTTGCCGTGCTCGTCGTAGCGCATGTGCTCGAGGAGCGCCCCCGAGAGGCCCATGGCGATGGCGCCGTGCTGCTGGCCCTCGACGACGAAGGGGTTGAGCACCGTGCCGCAGTCCTCCGCCACCACGTAGCGCAGGATCTTCAGCGCGCCGGTCTCGGCGTCGAGCTCGACCTCGCAGGCGTGCGCCGCGTTGGAGTAGGTCATCGGCGGCGGGTCGTAGGTCTTCGAGAAGTCGAGGCCCGGCGCCATGCCCTTCGGCAGCGCCGTGGGGTCGAGGTAGGCGGTGCGCGCCACCTGCGCGAGGGTGAGGTCGGTCTTCACGCGCTCGCCGAGGATCTCGCGCTCGACGCGCCCGTCGACGAGGTGCAGGCCCTCGGCGGAGTCGAAGCCGAGCATCTGCGCCGCGATGGCGAGCACCTTCTCGTTCGCCTCGCGCGCGGCAAGGAAGATCGCCGTGCCGCCCGCGGTGCCGCCGCGCGCGCCTCGGCTGCCCATGCCGTAGGGCGCGACGTCGGTGTTGCCCATCTGCATGCGCACCTGCGAGGGCTCGACGCCGAGGCCGTCGGCGACCACCTGCGCGAAGGCCGTCTCGTAGCCCTGCCCGGTCGCGCCCAGGCCCACCGAGGCGTTGACCGCGCCGCCCGGCTCGATGCGCAGCCACGCTGCCTCGTGCCCAGAGCCGGGAATGCCGGCGGCCTTGTAGAACTTCGAGCCGTAGGTGGTCGACTCGACTACCGAGCAGAGGCCGAGCCCGAGGTGCCGCCCTTCCTTGCGCGCGGCGGCCTGGCGCTTGCGAAAGCCCGCGTAGTCGATCGCCTTCACCGCCGCTTCCAGCGTCTCGCGCGGCGTGATGTCGGCGATCACCTCGCCGGTCGGCATGGTGTAGGGGAGCTCGCGCGTCTCCACCATGTTCAGGCGGCGCACCTCGAGCGGGTCGAGCCCGAGCTCGCGCGCGATCGCGTCCATCGTGCCCTCGATCACCCAGCTCGTGATGGCCATGGGCGCGCGCATCGGGCCGTTGCCGCACTTGTTGGTAAGGGCGACCTTGACCTCGAAGGCGTAGTCGCGCAGCTTGTAAGGGCCGGTGAGGATCATCGCCACCACCCTCGCAAGGTAGTTGGCGGGATAGAAGCAGTAGGCGCCGAAGTCTTCCAGGATCTCGAGCTCGAGCCCGAGCAGGCGCCCCTCCTTCGTCACCGCGGCGCGCGTGCGCACGCTGTCCTCGCGCGCATGGCTCGCGGCCATCAGGTTCTCCATGCGGTCCTCGCGCCAGCGCACCGGGCGTTTCAGCTGCCGGCTCGCCGCGCACACCGTGAGCTCCTCGCGGTAGAGCGCGATCTTCTGCCCGAAGCCGCCGCCGACGTCGGGCGAGACGATCGTCACCTGCGACTCCGAGAGGCGCATGCGCGCCGCCACCTGCGAGCGGTAAGGGTGCGGTACCTGGTTGCCGATGTGCACGGTGAGATGCTGGCGGCCTTCGTCCCAGACCGCGGCGAGGCCGCGCGTCTCGATCGGCAGGTGCGTCATGCGCCCCTGGTGGAACTCCGACTCGACGACCTTGAAGGCCTCGCGTTTTCTCGCTTCCGGGTCTCCAGTCTTGTATTTTTGAATGGAGACGAGATTCGAGGGCAATGACTCGTCGACTTTGACGGCATTCTCCAGAAGCGCCTGCTCGAGATTCGCCACCGCCGGCAGCGGCTCGTAGTCGACCTCGACCCGCTCCGCGGCGTCCTCGGCGAGGTAGCGGCTGGTGGCGATCACGCACGCCACCGGGTCGCCGTGGAAGCGCACCTTGTCGATGGGCAGGGTCGTCATCTCCACCGGGCGCAGCCCCTCGATCGGCGGCGCCATGCGCAGCGGCGTCGTCCACCGGGCGAGGTCCTTGCCGGTGTAGATGGCGATGACACCCGAGGCAATTTTTGCAGTTTCTGTTTCAATGGACAGAATCTTTGCGTGCGGATGCGGCGACCTTACAAAGCAGGCATGCAGCGCACCCGGCACCTCGATGTCCTCGACGTAGCGGCCATGCCCGGTGAGGAAGCGCAGGTCTTCCTTGCGCGGCAGCGCCGCGCCGATATGGCGCAGCTTAGGCCGTCGCATCGCTGCCCTCATCTGCCACTCGAATGATTGCCTTCACGATGTTGTGGTAGCCGGTGCAGCGGCAGAGGTTGCCGGAGAGCACCTCGCGCACCTCCGCCTCGCTCGGGCGCGGGTTCTCCTTGAGGTACGCCTCGAAGGTCATGACGATGCCGGCGGTGCAGAAGCCGCACTGCAGCCCGTGCACCTCGTGCAGCGCCTGCTGCAGGGGCGAGAGCTTGCCGTCCTTCGCCACCGCCTCGATGGTGGTGACCTCGTGGCCCTGCATCTGCACCGCGTAGATGAGGCAGGCGCGCGAGGGCTTGCCGTCGACGAGCACCGTGCAGGCGCCGCACACGCCGTGCTCGCAGCCGACATGCGTCCCGGTGAGCCGGCAGTCCTCGCGCAGCACGTCGGAGAGCAGCTTCCTCGGCTCCGCGCGCACCGGGTAGCGCTGGCCGTTTACCGTCAGTTCGAAGTCAAGCATCTCGCAACGGCTCGTTTCACCAGGACTTCCACGAGCTCCTTCCTGTAGAGCGCCGGCACGCGCGGGTTCTCGGCGGGATCGACCGCCTCGCGCGCCTTGCGGGCAATGGCATCCGGTTCCTCCGCCGGATTCAGACCATCGAGCACCAGCGGCTTGTCCTCCGCGCCGCCCACACCGATTCTCAACTTCCTGTCTTGGAGTGTGCAGGCAACGGCAACAATGGCGAAATCCCCGGTGCGGCGGCTGAACTGCAGGTACGCATGGCGGTCGCCCGCCGCCGCCTTGGGGAAGCGCGCGCAGACGACGATCTCGTCGGGCTCGAGCGCGGTGCTCATCATCGAGACGAAGAAGTCCTTCGCCGCGATGCGCCGCTCGCCGCGCTTGCCGTTCACCACGATCTGCGCGCCCAGGGTCGCCGCCACCAGCGGCAGCTGCGCCGCCGGGTCGGCGTGCGCGAGCGAGCCGCCGAGCGTGCCGCGGCTGCGGATGGCGTAGTGGCCGATGGTCCCGGCGGCCTCGGCAAGCAGGGGACAACAGGTCTTTACTGAAGAGGAATTCGAAACCGCATGGTGGCGCGCCAGCGCGCCGATTTCCAGGAAATCATCCTTTTCGGTGATGAGGTCCAGGCCGGGAACCGAGTTCAGATCGATGAGCTCCGCCGGCTGCACCAGGCGCATGTTCATCATCGGCCCGAGGCTCTGGCCGCCGGCGATCAGCTTTGCATCCTCCAATCCTGAAAGAAGCTCGAGCGCGTGCGCGAGCGACTCCGGACGGTGGTAGCGGAAAGGCGCGGGCTTCACTGCCAGAGCAGGCTCGCCCCGGAGGCGGCGTCGAACACCTGCAGGCGGTTCGCGTTGACCGGCAGCGAGATGTTCTCGCCCTCGTGCACGCGCACCTCGCGGCCGACGCGGAAGAAGAGCGCCGCGCCCTCCACCTCGACGCCGAGGAACTGGTCGGAGCCGACCGGCAGGACGGAGGTGATCCGCCCGCCCAGCTGCTCGCCCGTGCCCTTCGGATCGACATCCTCCGCCCGGATGCCCAGCCTGACCGGCCGGCCGGCCTGGACCGGAAGCGGGATCGGCAGGGGCAGCGAGACGCCGCCGCGCACGAAACGCCGGCCGTCCTGGGAGAGCGAGCCCTCGAGGTAGTTGATCGGCGGGTTGCCGAGGAAGGAGGCGACGAAGGTGTTCTTCGGCCGGTCGTAGATCTCTTCCGGCGTGCCGATCTGCTGGATCACGCCTTCCTTCATGACGACGATGCGGTCGGCGAGCGTCAGCGCCTCGGCCTGGTCGTGCGTCACGTAGACGAAGGTGGTGCGCATCGTCTGGTGCAGCTTCTTGATCTCGGCACGCATGGCGATGCGCAGGGCCGCGTCGAGGTTGGAGAGCGGCTCGTCCATGAGGAAGGCCTGCGGCTGGCGCACCAGCGCGCGGCCGAGCGCGACGCGCTGGCGCTGGCCGCCGGAGAGCTGGTGCGGCCGGCGCTCGAGCAGCGGCTCGATCTCGAGCGAGCGCGCGGCGTCGCGCACGCGCTGCTCGATCTCCGCCTTGGGGTGCCCGCGCATGCGCAGGCCGAAAGCGATGTTCTCGTAGACCGACTTGTGCGGGTACAGCGCATAGCTCTGGAACACCATGGCCACGTCGCGCTTGTGCGCCGGCACCACGTTCATGAGCGTCGCGTCGAAATAGAGCGAGCCGGCGGTGACGTCCTCCAGTCCCGCGATGAGGTTCAGCGTGGTCGACTTGCCGCAGCCCGAGGGCCCGAGCAGCACCACGAACTCCCGGTCGGCGATCTCGAGCGACAGGTTCTCCAGCGCCGCGAAGCCGTTGGGGTAGGTCTTGCCGACCGACTCGAAGCGGATCGTCGCCATGCGCCTTCAGCCTTTCACGGCGCCGGCGGTGAGGCCGGAGACGATGTAGCGCTCGAAGATGATCGCCATCAGCACCGGCGGGATGACCGCGAGCACGCCGGCGGCGTTGATGAAGGCGAAGCTGATGGTGAAATCCGAGGCGAACGAGGCCACCACGATCGGCATGGTCTGCGACGCCGGCGTCTGCGTGAACATGAGCGCGAGCAGGAACTCGTTCCAGCTCGAGAGGAAGGTGAACAGCACCACCGCCACCAGCGCCGGCATCGCCAGCGGCACGTACACGCGCGTGAGCGTCTGCAGCCGCGAGCAGCCGTCCACCCGCGCGGCCTTGTCGAGCTCGTCGGGCAGCGACTCGAAGTAGCTCACCAGGATGAAGATGCTGAAGGGCACGGTGATGGCGAGGTAGGTGATCACCAGCGACCCCAGGTGGTCGAGCAGCCCGAAGGTGCGGATGAAGAGGAAGAACGGCACCACCAGCGCGATGTCGGGGATGACGCGCGTGGTGAGCATGAAGTAGATCGAGGTGGAGCGGCCGATGAACCGGATCTTCGCCATGGCGTAGGCGGCGGGCACGCCGACCACGAGGTTGAGGATCACCACCGCCACCGCGACTACCAGGCTGTTCCACATCGACGGGATGAGGTTGCGCGCGGTCGAAGGAATGTAGCCGCCGGTCGCCGGGTCGCCGGCGCGGCGCGTCTCGTAGGTGACCTTCTTCTCGCGCGCCTGGAAGATCGCCTCGAAGTTCTCCAGCGTCGGCTGGTGCGGGATCCAGTGCGGCGGCCGCGAGGTGATCTCCGCCTCGCCCTGGAACGAGGACGACAGCAGCCAGGCCACCGGCGCGAGCACGTAGACCAGGAAGATGATGGAGGAGAAGAACAAGAAAATCCTCCTCACAGTTTCCTCCCCAGGGTGCGGATCAGCCAGAAGGCGAGGAAGAAGGTGACGAGCGCCATGATGTAGGCGAGCGCCGAGCCGGTGCCGAAGGAGAGCTTGCGGAAGGTCTCGACGTAGACGTGCCAGGCGAGGACGTGCGAGGCCTCCGCCGGCCCGCCCTCGGTGAGGATGAAGAAGAGGTCGAAGTGGCGGATCGCCATCATCGTCTCGTAGATCACCACCAGCATGAACGAAGGCCTGAGCGCCGGCAGCGTGATGTGCACGAAGCGGCGCCAGGTGTTGGCGCCATCGACGCGCGCCGCGCTGTAGAGGTCGGCGGGAATCGACTTCAGGCCGACCAGCACCAGGATGGTGGCGAGCGGCACCTCTTTCCAGATGAAGGCGTTGGCGATCAGCCACAGCGTCTTGTGCTGGTCGCCGAGCCACACCATGTACTTGTCGATGAAGTCGAGCTGGAAGAGCAGGCCGTTCAGCGCGCCGTAGCCCGAGTCGTAGATCCACTTCCACATCAGGCCGTTGGCGACGTAGGGGATGGCCCAGGGCACGAGCAGCATCGCCGAGAGGAAGCGCCGGCCGCGGAACTCCTCGTTCAGCAGCAGCGCCATCGCCAGCGCGATCACCATGATGGCGGCGACGCAGATCAGCGTGAACGAGGTGGTGCGCCACACCGACTGCCAGAAGAGCTCGTCCTGGAAGACCTCCTGGTAGTTCTCGAACCAGACGAAGGGGACGCGGTGCGGCCGGGTCAG
>Ga0209592_1000010_pt1 | contig 65308 bp, 65 predicted proteins | sample PPLLak2March2015_2_FD_187251 | JGI IMG/M metagenome (GOLD analysis project Ga0209592, IMG submission 187251) | Freshwater sediment microbial communities from Prairie Pothole Lake near Jamestown, North Dakota, USA - PPLs Lake P8 Core (3) Depth... | ecosystem: Environmental > Aquatic > Freshwater... | reverse complement strand
CAGATCTTTTCCGGGCCTCGCCGGCATGGACCTCGCGAAGGTCGTCACCACCGACAAGCCCTACGAATGGCGCGAGGGGCGCTGGGAAGCCGGCCGCGGCTACCGCCGCGTCGACAATGCGCGCTTCCACGTCGTCGCCTACGACTACGGCATCAAGCGCAACATCCTGCGCATGCTCGCCGAGCGCAATGCGCGCATCACGGTCGTGCCTGCTTCTTTCTCAGGAAAGGATGTCTTGAGGATGAAGCCCGACGGCGTATTCCTGTCGAACGGCCCGGGCGATCCCGAGCCCTGCGACTACGCCATCGAGGCGATCGGCGAGATCCTCGACGCGACGCGCGTGCCGGTGTTCGGCATCTGCCTGGGGCACCAGCTCATGGGGCTCGCCTCGGGCGCGAAGACGCTGAAGATGAAATTCGGCCACCACGGGGCGAACCATCCGGTGAAGGACCTCGACACCGGGCAGGTGGTGATCACCAGCCAGAACCATGGGTTCGCGGTCGATCCCGCCTCCATCTCGAAAAACCTCCGCGCTACGCACGTTTCTCTCTTCGACGGTTCCCTCCAGGGGTTGGCCCGGACGGACAGGCCCGCGTTTTGTTTTCAAGGGCATCCGGAAGCGAGCCCGGGGCCGCACGACATCGGGTATCTCTTCGACCGCTTCGCGAAGATGATGGAAGAGCATGCAGGATAGGAAGTGAATCTTGCCTAAACGAGCTGACATCCGCAGCGTGCTGATCATCGGCGCCGGGCCGATCGTCATCGGCCAGGCCTGCGAGTTCGACTATTCGGGTGCGCAGGCCTGCAAGGCCCTGCGCGAGGAAGGCTACCGCGTGGTGCTGGTGAACTCCAACCCGGCCACGATCATGACCGACCCCGGGATGGCCGACGCGACCTACATCGAGCCGATCACCTGGCAGGTGGTGGCGCGGATCATCGAGAAGGAGCGCCCCGACGCGCTGCTGCCCACCATGGGCGGGCAGACCGCGCTCAACTGCGCGCTCGACCTCGCGCGCGAAGGCGTGCTCGAGAAGTTCGGCGTGGAGATGATCGGCGCTTCGCGCGAGGCGATCGACAAGGCGGAAGACCGCGAGAAGTTCAAGAACGCGATGCGGCGGATCGGGCTCGCGTGCCCGCGCTCCTCGCTCGCGCACTCGATGGAGGAGGCGCTGCAGGTGCAGGCCGGAATAGGTTTCCCCGTCGTCATTAGACCTTCCTTTACTTTGGGAGGAACCGGTGGGGGCATCGCCTACAACCGCGAGGAGTTCGTCGCCATCTGCGAGCGCGGCCTCGACGCCTCGCCGACCAAGGAGCTGCTCATCGAGGAGTCGGTGCTGGGCTGGAAAGAGTTCGAGATGGAAGTGGTGCGCGACCGCAAGGACAACTGCATCATCGTCTGCTCGATCGAGAACCTCGACCCGATGGGCATCCACACCGGCGACTCGATCACGGTGGCGCCGTCGCAGACCCTCACCGACAAGGAATACCAGGTGATGCGCGACGCCTCGATCGCCGTGCTGCGCGAGATCGGCGTCGATACCGGCGGCTCCAACGTGCAATTCGCCATCAATCCCGACGACGGGCGCATGCTGGTGATCGAGATGAACCCGCGCGTGTCGCGCTCGAGCGCGCTCGCCTCCAAGGCGACCGGCTTCCCGATCGCCAAGGTGGCGGCGAAGCTCGCCGTGGGCTACACGCTCGACGAGATCGCCAACGACGTCACCGGCGGCGCCACGCCCGCGTCCTTCGAGCCGACCATCGACTACGTCGTTACCAAGGTGCCGCGCTTCGCCTTCGAGAAATTCCCGCAGGCAAACGACCGGCTGACCACGCAGATGAAGTCGGTGGGCGAGGTGATGGCGATCGGCCGTACCTTCCAGGAGTCGTTCCAGAAGGCGCTGCGCGGCCTGGAAGTCGGCGTCGACGGCCTGAACCAGCGCACCACCGACCGCGAGACGCTGGAGAAGGAGCTCGGCGAGCCCGGCCCCGAGCGCATCTGGTACGTCGGCGACGCCTTCGAGAACGGCTTCACGCTCGAGGAAGTGCACCGCCTGACGCACATCGACCCCTGGTTCCTCGACCAGATCCAGCAGATCGTCGAGCTGGAGATGGAGCTCGATGACAGGAAGCTGGAGGATTTTTCCAAAGAAAAACTATTTGAATTAAAGCGAAAAGGATTCTCGGACCGCCGCCTCGCCTATCTCTTCAACTCGACCGAAAAGCTCGTAAGAGAAAAAAGGCATTCCCTGGGCATCCGCCCGGTGTACAAGCGCGTCGACACCTGCGCCGCGGAATTCGCCACCAAGACCGCCTACATGTACTCCACCTACGAGGAGGAGTGCGAGGCGCAGCCGACCAGCCGCAAGAAGGTGATGGTGCTGGGCGGCGGGCCGAACCGCATCGGCCAGGGCATCGAGTTCGACTACTGCTGCGTGCACGCGGCGCTCGCGCTGCGCGAGGACGGCTTCGAGACCATCATGGTCAACTGCAACCCGGAGACCGTCTCGACCGACTACGACACCTCCGACCGCCTCTATTTCGAGCCGGTGACGCTGGAGGACGTGCTCGAGATCGTCGACAAGGAAAAGCCCTGGGGTGTGATCGTGCAGTACGGCGGGCAGACGCCGCTCAAGCTCGCGCGCGACCTCGCCGCGGCCGGCGTGCCCATCATCGGCACGAGCGCTGACTCGATCGACATCGCGGAGGACCGCGAGCGCTTCCAGAAGCTGCTCGACAAGCTGAAGCTGCGCCAGCCCGCGAACCGCACCGCGCGCTCGGCCGAGGAGGCGGTGAGGCTCGCCGAGGAGATCGGCTACCCGGTGGTGGTGCGCCCGAGCTACGTGCTGGGCGGCCGCGCCATGGAGATCGTGCACGACAAGATCAACCTGCTGCAGTACACCGAGCGCGCGGTGCGCGTCTCGAACGACTCGCCGGTGCTGATCGACCGCTACCTCTCCGACGCCATCGAGGTGGACGTCGATTGCGTGAGCGACGGCAAGCAGGTGCTGATCGGCGGCATCATGGAGCACGTGGAGCAGGCGGGCGTGCACTCGGGCGACTCGGCCTGCTGCCTGCCGCCGCACTCGCTCGCGAGCCATGTCGAGCGCGAGCTGCGCCGCCAGACGACGGTGATGGCGAAGGCGCTCAAAGTGGTCGGCCTGATGAACGTGCAGTACGCGATCCAGAAGGACACCGTGTACGTGCTGGAAGTGAACCCGCGCGCCTCGCGCACTGCGCCCTACGTCTCCAAGGCGACCGGCTTGCCGCTCGCCATGATCGGCGCGCGCTGCATGGCCGGGCGCTCCCTCAAGGACCAGCACGTCGAGGAGATCACGCCGTCCTACTTCTCGGTGAAGGAGGCGGTGTTCCCCTTCTCGCGCTTCCCGGGCGTCGACACCATCCTCGGGCCGGAGATGAAGTCGACCGGCGAGGTGATGGGCGTGGGCGCCACCTTCGGCGAGGCGTTCGTGAAGTCGCAGCTCGCCGCGGGCATGCGCCTGCCGACCGGCGGGCGCGCCTTCATCAGCGTGCGCGACGGCGACAAGCTCGCCGCGGTGCAGGTGGCGCGCGACCTCGTCGAGCTCGGCTTCTCGCTGCTCGCCACGCGCGGCACCGCGGGCGTGCTCAAGTCGCACGGCATCGCCGTCGCCCAGGTGAACAAGGTCGCCGAAGGGCGCCCGCACATCGTCGACATGATCAAGAACGGCGAGGTGAGCTTCATCGTCAACACCGCGGAAGCGACGCGCACCGCCAGCTCCGACTCGCGCGCCATCCGCGTCACCGCGCTCGCCGGGCGGGTGACCTACTACACCACCATCGCCGGCGCCAAGGCCGCCTGCGCCGGCATGAAGCACCTTTCCGAGCTCGAGCCCTACCGCCTGCAGGACCTGCACGCCCGGCTGCGCCCGGCCGAGGCAGAGCCCGCCATTACCTCGTAACATTAGGCTGCCATGAAGACGCCGATGACCAAGCGGGGCGCCGAGCTGCTGCGCAGCGAGCTGCAGCGGCTGAAGAGCGTCGAGCGCCCGGCCATCACCGCGGCGATCGCCGAGGCGCGCTCGCACGGCGACCTCTCCGAGAACGCCGAGTACGACGCCGCGCGCGAGCGCCAGGGCTTCACCGAGGCGCGCATCTCCGACATCGAGGCGAAGCTCGCCAACGCGCAGATCATCGACCCCCGGCTGGTCGACGCCGACGGCCGGGTCGTCTTCGGCGCCACCGTCGACGTCGAGGACCAGAACGGCGAGAAGTCGACCTGGCAGATCGTGGGCGAGGACGAGGCTGACATCAAGGAGAGCCGCATCTCGGTGAGCTCGCCGATCGCCCGCGGCCTGATCGGCAAGGAATCCGGCGAATCCGCCGAGGTGCAGACCCCCGGCGGCGTGAAGCGCTACGAGATCCTCGACGTCCGCTACGAGTAGCCGTGTATCCCGATCGGGATACAAAACAGCCCTTCAGTCGCCTTTGCTACGGCCGGTACTGGCCAGGAAGCGGGAAATCCAGCGGCCGAGCAGCGGCCCATCGTTGGGCTGCCGGACCGTCTTCAGCGCGGCGTCGCTGCGCCCGGCCCCGATCCTTTCTCGACGTGCGCGGATCAGCGCTGCCGCGAACTCGGCTGGGAATTCCGGATGGCCCTCGATGCCGAGCATGGTCTCGCCGACGCGGAACATGCCGATCTCGCAGTGCGCGCTGCGGCCGAGAACGATGCTGCCCGGCGGGAGGCGCTGCACCTGGTCCTGGTGCATGTGCTGGATGAGCACTTCCGCGCGGGGCGGCTGCATCCAGGGTTCACGGGAAACAATTTCCATGGGAAGAACGCCTACTCCCCATCCGTTCTCCGCCTTCGCGACTTCGCCGCCGAGCGCGTGCGCGAGCATCTGGTGGCCGAAGCAGATGCCGACGAACGGCCTCTTCGAAACATGGAGGTCGCGGATGAACTGTGCCAGCGCGCCGACCCACGGCATGGTGTCGTAAGCCGAGTAGCGCGAGCCGGTGCACAGCCACGCGTCGCATTCGCCCGGGGCCGCGGGCAGCTTGCCCTCGTGCGCCCGGTAGTAAGTGAAGCGCGCCTCGGGCAGCAGCGCGGCGAACATCTCGCGGTAGCCGCCCGAGACCTCGGCGAAGCGTCCCGTGACCTCGTCGCATTCGAGCAGCCCGACGTGCATCAGAGGCTCAGGCGCAGGTGGAAGGACTTGGGCCGCGTGAAGGTTTCCAGGCCGAGGCGGGAGAGGGTGCAGCCGCGGCCGGAGTCCTTGACGCCGGTCCAGGCGAGCGCCGGGTCGAGGTAGTCGCAGCGGTTCATGTACCAGGTGCCGGTGTCGACGCGGTCGCCGATGCGCAGCGCCGCCTCCGCGTCGCTGGTCCAGATGGACGCGGTGAGGCCGTAGCGGCTGTCGTTCATCAGCGCGATCGCTTCGTCGTCGCCGGCGACCGGCATGATGCCGATCGCCGGGCCGAAGGTCTCCTCGCTCATCAGCGCCATGCCGTGATCGACATTGATCAGCACCTCGGGGGGGAGATACGGCGTGCCAAGCCGATCTTTCGCGCCGATCAGGGTCTTTGCGCCTTTGCTCTTCGCTTCTGCAACTTGCTTTCTGACTACATCCGCAGCAGCAGTGCGCACCATCGGCCCCAAGGTCGTCTCGCGCTCGAGCGGGTTGCCGAGCCGGTACTGGCGGGTGAGCGCGACGAAGGCGTCGACGAAAGGCTGGTAGATCTTCCTGTCGACGTAGATGCGCTCCACCGCGCAGCAGGACTGTCCGGAGTTGAAGAACGCGCCGTCGACGAGGTTCTCGACCGTCGCCTCGAGCGGGGCGTCTGCGCGCACGTACGCCGGATCCTTGCCGCCGAGCTCGAGCCCCGTGGCGATGAAGCGCGCGGCGGCGGCCTGCTGCACGGCGTGGCCGCCCGGCACCGATCCGGTGAAGGCGACGAAGCCGATGCGGAAATCGCCGATGACCTTTGCCACCTGAGCGTGGTCGAGGTGGAGGAACTGGAAGACGCCATCGGGCCCGCCCGCTGCCCGCCACGCCTCGAGGTAGCGCTCCGCGACGAGCGGCGTCTGCGCCGCCATCTTCAGGATCACGCTGTTCCCCGCGAGGAGCGCCGGCACCACCGCGTTCACCGAGGTGAGCCATGGATAATTCCAGGGCGCGACGACGAACACGACGCCGAGCGGCTCGCGTCGAATAAAACGTCTGAAGTTCGCCCTTTCAGGGAGTTCTATTTGTGAAAGAGCTTCTTCAGCGATGTCGCACATGTGCAGCGCGCGCTCGTGGAAGCCGCGCCGCAGCTCGCCGGGGCTTTGCGAGAGCGGCCGGCCGATCTGCCAGGTGAGCTCCTCGGCGAGGGCGTCGGCCCTCGCCACGCACCAGTCGGCCATGCGCCTGCAGATCGCCGCTCGCTCTGCGACGGGGACTTGCTTCCATGAGCGTTGTGCTTCAGTGGACTTCTGAAGAGCTTTCTCGATCATCTCTACAGAGGCCAGTGCGCGCTCGACGTAAACGGAGCCGTCGACGGGGGAAATCGTGGTCTGTCCCTGTTTCTTGATCAGCCGACGACTCCTTCCGCGCGCAGCCGCGCGATGCGCTCGGCGTCGTAGCCGATCTCCTTCAGCAGCGCGTCGGTGTCGGCGCCCAGGGCCGGGGCGGCGCGCCGCGGCCATTCGGTTCCCGCGCTGCGGATCGGGTTGGCAATGAGGCGCGCGCGGCGCCCGTCGGGATAGGCGAAATCCTGGATCGAGGCGCGTTCCGCGACGAGCGGGTTGTCGAGCGCCTGCTTGACATCGTGCACCGGCGCGACAGGAATCGTGCCGGAGAGCTTGCGCAGCCAGTGAGCGGTGGTCTGCTTTACCAGCTCGGCTTCGACCATCTCCGCGACTTCATCACGCCGTTCCAGCCGCGCCTTGAAGCTTCCGTACTTCTTGTCTGTACCCCATTCGGGGTGGCCGAGCGCGGCGGCGAGCAGCGCCCAGAACTTCTCCTTGTTGCACATGACGAAGAGCCAGCCGTCGTGCGTGCGGAAGAGCTGGCTCGGCACGAGCGAGGGATGTCCGCCGCGTTTCTCGCGGCCCTGCACGTGGCCGGCGTTCAGGTACCAGGTGCCGGGATAGTTGAGGTTGAAGAGCGCGAGGTCGAAGAGGCTGGTGTCGAGGTCGCGTCCCTTGCCGGTGGCACGCGCGCCGATGATGCCGGCAAGAAGGGCGAACGCCGCCGTGAGGCCGGTCATCAGGTCGACCACCGAAAGGCCGTAGCGTTGCGGCGCGCCGTCGGGCTCGCCGGTGAGCGACATGTGGCCCGCCTCGGCTTGCATCAGGTAATCGTAGCCGGGCCACGCGGCGCGCCGCCCCTCCCTGCCATAGGCTGAAAGATGGACGCAGACGATGCGTGGATTCACTTCCTTCAGCTGCTCGTAGGTCAGGCCGAGCTTCTCCGGCAGGTCGCCGCGCAGGTTGTCGAACTCGCCCTCGGCGGTGCGCGCGAGGTCGCGCAGCACCGCGCGCGCCTCGGGCTTCGCCAGGTCGAGGCCGATGGAGCGCTTGTTGCGGTTGAAGGTCTGGAAGAACTGGCTGTCGCCGGGCCCGAAATAATGCGGCCCGACGTGGCGGCCGATGTCGCCGCCTTCGCGCAGGTTCTCCACCTTAATGACCTCGGCGCCCAGGTCGGCGAGATAGATCGAGCCCGCCGGTCCGGCGCCGTACTGCTCGACCGCGAGGACGCGGACGCCTTCGAGCGGGAGGCTCAACGCTCGCCCAATACGTCGGCGAGCGCGCGCGCCGGGGCGCTTTCGTCCATGCTGAGTATCGCTTTCCTCACCTGAAGAGCTTCTTGTGGTGAAGCGCCATAAGCGGCATTGCTCACGAACTTGTCGACGATGTCGGCGTTCGAGAGCGGGCGGTCGGCGGAGCCGCGGTTCACCGCCTCGCGATGGCGCAGCTCGCGGCCGTCGCGCGTGCGCACGACGACCTCGCCGCCGTAGTGGCGCGGGAAAGTGGAGTTTGGATCGATGGCGTAGTCGACCTTGGCGGCGAGAGAGAGGATCTGCTCGTCCTTCAATGCTGTCTCCTCCAATTCCACCAAGGTGAAATGCCCGCGTATCAGGCTCGCGGCGATGATGTAGGGGAGGCTGAACTTCGCGTCGTAGTCGCTCACCGGCCGGCGCTTCGCCGCCGCGGGCTCGCAGACGGTCTTGATGATCTCTTCGGGAACGAGCGCGGTGACCCGGTCGATCTGCTGCAAATCAATCTTGTTGTGAAGACCTATTGCCGCATCGGCGAAGGCATGTGCGAAGTGGCAGGCGGGGAAGGGCTTCAGCGCCACGTTCATCGTTTCCCACACCTCGCCGAGCTTCGCGGTGGCGCGCGACAGGTCGCATTCGGCGGCGCGCGGGCCGAGGTAGCTGGCATAGAGACCGAAGCGCCCCTCGTAGGCGGCGCGGGGCGCCTTGAACGCGCGGCGCGCGAGCGCGGCGGCGACGATGCCGCCGACGCCGGCCCAGCCCGGATGCAGGCGCTTCGTCCAGGCGCCGTCCTCGAGGAACTCGAGGCTGCCCGAGGCCACCGAGAGCGCGACGCCTTGCGCCTGCGCGAGCTGCGCCGCGTCCAGGCCGTACAGCTTCCCGGCGGCGAGGGCGCAGGCGAAGGCGCCGATCACGCCGGTCGGATGGAAGCCGACCTGGTGGAAAGCGCCCTTGGCGACCGCGCCAAGCCGCGCGCCGGCTTCGACGCCAACGATGTAGGCAACGAGGAGATCTCTTATTTGAAGGTCTTCATGGGCAGACACCGCTAACGCGGTTGGAAAGGCACTCACCGTGAGGTGGACGATGCCTTCGCTATGCGTGTCGTCGTAGTCGAGGCCGTGCGCGAGGATGCCGTTGGCGAGCACCGCGTCGCGCAGCGGCAGGCGCAGCTTCTGCCCGATGACGACGCTGTCGCCTGCGCCGGCAAGCTCCTCGATTCCCCGTAGAGCAGTGGTGGAAAAGGCGAAGCGGCGCGCAGCGAGCGCGCAGCCGACCGCGTCGAGGATCAGGTGGCGGGCGCGGCTGCGCACCTCGCGGGGGACGTCTTCCCACCGCAGCGCCGCCGCGAAGGCGCCGAGCTGCTCCGAAACGGCGCTCGCCGAGAGGTTCCGGTCCATGCGAATTCGACTACGATTGTAGCCATGAACGAGATCCTCGACGCGATCGACCGCTGGCTCGAGCGCGGTGTCGCGCCGCACGTGATGAAGCTCGAGCACGACGACATCTGGCCCGCGGAGATGGTCAAACAGATGCAGGAGCTCGGCCTCTTCGGCGCCACCATCGGCACCGAGTACGGCGGGCTGGGGCTGCCGGCCGGGCTCTATGCGCAGATCGTGACGCGCATCTCGGAGGTGTGGATGTCGCTGACGGGCATCTTCAATTCGCACCTGATGATGGCCCTGCTGGTCGAAAAATACGGAAGTGAGCAACTCAAACGGCAATTCCTGCCGCGCTTCGCGAGTGGCGAGATCCGCGGCGGTCTGGCGCTCACCGAGCCCAACGCGGGAACCGATCTCCAGGCCATACGAACCCGCGCGCGCAGGGAGGGTACCGACTACATCCTGAATGGCACAAAGACCTGGATTTCCAACGGAATCCACGGCTCTTGCTTCGCGGTGCTGGTGAAGACCGACCCGGAAGCGAAGCCCCGCCACAAGGGCATGAGCATGTTCCTGTGCGAGAAGGGCAAGGGCTTCTCGGTGAGCCGCAAGCTGGAGAAGCTCGGCTACAAGGGAATCGATTCCGCCGAGCTGGTGTTCGAGGACTACCGGGTGCCGGCGGCCAACCTCATCGGCGGCGAGGAGGGGCGTGGCTTCCAGCAGGCGGTCGGCGGGCTGGAGCTCGGCCGTATCAACGTCGCGGCGCGGGGCGTCGGCATCGCCGCCGCGGCGCTCGCCGAGGCGCTGAAGTACTCGCAGCAGCGGCATACCTTCGGCAAGCCGATCTGCGAGCACCAGGCGATCCAGCTCAAGCTCGGCGAGATGGCCACCCGCGTCGAGGCGGCGCGGCTGCTGGTGCGAAACGCCGCCGAGATCTACGACCGCGGCGAGCGCTGCGACATGGAAGCCGGCATGGCGAAGTACTTCGCCACCGAGGCGGCATTCGAAAACGCCCACGAGGCGCTGCGCATCCACGGCGGATACGGCTATTCGAAGGAGTTCGCGGTAGAACGTCTCTACCGCGACGCACCATTGCTCTGCATCGGCGAGGGGACCAACGAGATGCAGCGCATCATCATTGCGAAGCAGCTGGTGCAAAGGAACAGGATCTGAACCTGTCGGAAAACTGACGCTGCAGCGCAGATTGCCGCCCCCGCAAGGCGAGGACTACAGTGCGACACCCACCTGGAGGAGGAACCCCGCAATGCGTTTGTCCATCAACGGCAAGACCCATGACGTCGACGTCGACCCATCCACGCCGCTTCTGTGGGTGATCCGCGAGCAGGTCGGCCTCACCGGCACGAAATACGGCTGCGGCATCGCCCAGTGCGGCGCGTGCACGGTGCACGTCGACGGCGCGCCGGTGCGCGCGTGCTCGCTGCCCGCGAGCGCGGCGGTCGGCAAGAAAATCACGACGATCGAGGGGCTCGCCGACGGCGGCACGCTGCACAAGGTGCAGAAGGCCTGGGTCGAGCACGAGGTGCCGCAGTGCGGCTACTGCCAGGCGGGGATGATCATGGCGGTCGCGGCGCTGCTGAAGGAGAAGCCGCGGCCCACCGACGCGGACATCAACGCGAGCATCACCAACATCTGCCGCTGCGGCACCTTCCAGCAGGTGCGCGAAGCCATCCACGCCGCGGCCAAGGCCTGAGGAGAACGCCATGACCATGAATCGACGTTCCTTCATCGTTTCCTCCGCCGCCGTCACCGGCGGCCTCGCCCTCGGCCTGGAGATTCCCTTCGGCGGGCCCGCTGTCTTGCGCGCCGCCGACGGCTCGCCCGAGGTCAACGCCTGGGTGGTGATCCGTCCCGACGACACGGTGGTCATCCGCATGGCCCGCTCCGAGATGGGGCAGGGCACGATCACCGGCCTCGCGCAGCTCGTCGCCGAGGAGCTCGAGTGCGACTGGTCCAAGGTCACCTACGAATACCCGACGCCGGGCGAGAGCCTGAAGCGCAAGCGCGTCTGGGGCGATTACTCCACCGGCGGCAGCCGCGGCATCCGCATGTCGCACGAGTACGTGCGCATGGGCGGCGCCACGGCGCGCGACATGCTCGTGCGCGCCGCCGCCGGCCAGTGGGACGTGCCGGCCTCGCAGTGCAAGGCCGAGAAGAGCGTCATCACGCACATCCCGTCGGGGCGCACCACGACCTACGGCAAGGTGGCCGAGGCGGCGGCGAAGCTGCAGCCCGCGAAGGACATCAAGCTGAAGGACCCCAAGGACTGGAAGATCGCCGGCAAGTCGGTGAAGCGCCTCGACACCCTCGACAAGGTGACCGGCAAGCAGGTGTACGGCTTCGACCTGAAGCTGCCCGGCATGCTCAACGCCGCCATCAAGGAATGCCCGGTGTTCGGCGGCAAGCTGAAGAGCTTCGACGCCGGCCGCGTCACCGGCATGAAGGGCGTGCGCAAGGTGGTGGCGGTGGGCGAGACCGCGGTCGCCGTAGTCGCCGATACCTGGTGGCAGGCGAAGACCGCGCTCGATGCGCTGCCGGTGCAGTGGGACGAAGGCCCGAACGCCAAGGTGTCGAGCGAGTCGATCGCCGAGATCCTGAAGGCCGGGCTCGACGCCCCGCAGGCCTTCGTCGGCAACGAGAACGGCGACGCCAAGGGCGCGCTCGCCAAGGCGGCCAAGAAGGTCGAGGCGGTCTACGCGTACCCGTACCAGAACCACGCGCCGATGGAGCCGATGAACGCGACGGCGCGCTGGACGTCCGACCGTTGCGAGGTCTGGGTGCCGACGCAGGACGGCGAAGCCTCGTTCGCGGCGGCGCATACCGCCTCGGGACTGCGGGCCGAGCAGGTCGACGTGCACAAGATCAACCTCGGCGGCGGCTTCGGCCGGCGCGGCGCTTTCCAGGACTACGTCACGCAAGCGGTGAACATCGCCAGGCAGATGCCCGGCACGCCGGTGAAGCTGCTCTGGTCGCGCGAGGAAGACATGGTGCAGGGCCGCTACCACCCGGTGATGCAGTGCAAGCTCACCGGCGGCCTCGATGCGCAGGGCAACCTCACCGCCCTGCACATGCGCCTGTCGGGCCAGTCGATCCTCGCCGCGGTGCGCCCGCAGATCGTCGAGGCGCAGAAGGGCCGCGATCCGCTCACTTTCCAGGGCGTGGCCGATTCCGGCGAGCACGCCTTCGGCTACAGCGTGCCGAACCTGCTCATCGACCATGCGATGCGCAACCCGCATGTGCCGCCGGGGTTCTGGCGCGGGGTGAACATCAACCAGAACGCCGTCTTCCTCGAGTGCTTCATGGACGAGCTGGCGCACGCGGCAAAGCAGGATCCGCTCGCGTTCCGTCGCAAGCTGATGGGGAATCATCCGAAGAACCTCGGCGTGCTGAACGCGGTGGCCGAGCGCATCGGCTGGGGCAAGCCCGCGCCGCGCGGCATCCACCGCGGCCTGGCGCACATGAAGGCGTTCAACAGCTATGTCGCGGCGGCGGCCGAGATCTCGGTGGAAGGCGGCAAGCGCGTCAAGGTGCACCGCATCGTCGCGGCCACCGACACCGGCTACGCGGTCAACCCGGCGCAGATCGACCGGCAGGTGGCGGGGTCGTTCGTCTACGGCCTGTCGGGCCTCTTCATGCAGGAGTGCACGGTCAAGGACGGGCGCATCCAGGAGACCAACTTCAACACCTACGACTCGATGCGCATCGCGCAGATGCCCAAGGTCGAGTCGATCATCATGCCGACCGGCGGCACGGTGTGGGGCGGGGTGGGCGAGCCGACGATCTGCGTCGCCGCGCCTGCGGTGCTGAACGCGTTCTTCCGCGCCACGGGGCAGCGCATCCGCTCCGTGCCGCTGAAGAACCACGGCATCGAGCTCGTCTAGGGTTGGAGCCGGCGGCGGCAGTCCTCGCTGTCGCGCTCGCGGCGACCACGGTGGGCGATGCCATCCCGGCATCGCTGACCGGGGCCGCCGGCGACGCGGCGCGCGGCCGCGCGATCGTGGTCGACCGGCAGGTCGGCCTGTGCCTGCTCTGCCATAGCGGCCCGTTTCCCGAGCAGCGCTTCATGGGCGACCTCGCGCCCGACCTGCGCGGGGCCGGCGCGCGGTTGTCCCCAGGCCAGATCCGTCTCAGAATTGCCGACTCGAGCCGGGTGAATCCCGCCAGCATCATGCCCGCCTACTTCAAGACCGAGGGCCTGCAGCGCGTCGCGCCGGCGTTTCGCGGCAAGACCGTGCTCACCGCGCAGCAGATCGAGGACGTGGTCGCCTTTCTGGTCACGCTGAAATGACCAGCCGCCGGAGTTTTCTCCTTTTCATGAGCACTTCCTTCCTTGGCAGTGCGCATGCAACCCCCGCCGAGATGCAGGCGGCGATGCGCAAGGTGATCGGCAGCGCGACGGTGCGGCCAGGCAAGGTGAAGCTCGAGATCCCGCCGCTCATCGACAACGGCAACACCGTGCCGCTCACCGTTTCCGTCGACAGCCCCATGACCGCGGCGGAGCACGTGAAGGCGATCCACGTCTTCACCGAGAAGAACCCGCAGCCGAACGTGCTCTCGGTGCGCCTCGGGCCGCGCGCCGGCCGCGCCTCGGTGTCGACGCGCGTGCGCCTCGCCGACACGCAGACCGTGCACGCCATCGCCGAGCTCTCCGACGGCTCGTTCTGGTCGGGCACCGCCGAGGTGGTGGTGACGCTCTCGGCCTGCCTCGAGGACGGTCTGATATGAGCCGGGCGATCGTCAGCATGCCGAAGCAGGCGAAGCGCGGCGAGGTGCTCGAGATCAAGACGCTCGCGCAGCACCCGATGGAGACCGGCTACCGGCGCACCCAGGAAGGGGTGGTGATCGCGCGCAACATCATCCGCACGTTCGTGTGCACCTACAACGGCGCGGAAGTATTCCGCATGGAGCTGCACCCCGCCATCGCCGCGAACCCGCTCATCGCCTTCACCACGGTCGCCACCGAAAGCGGCACGCTGGAGTTCCGCTGGGCCGGCGACAACGGCTACGCGGTCACGGAATCGGCCGGGATCACCGTCGTTTGAGGTTTCTGGCGCTTCTGCTTCTTGCAGTTCCTGTTTGTGTCTTTGGCGAAATACCCCTCGCCGAGCGCCGCTCCGGCTACGAGACCATGGGGCGCGAAACGCGCGCCATGCAGGACGACGACGCGACCAACCCGGCCATGTTCTGGGTCCTCGAAGGGGAAACGCTGTTCAGGAAAAAGGAGGGCTCCGGAAAAGCCTGTTCGGATTGCCATTCGACTTTGCAGGGCGCGGCGGCGCGCCATCCCGCGCGCGATGCGAAAAGCGGGCGGCTCCTCAACCTCGAGCAGCGCATCAACGCCTGCCGCACCGAGCGCATGGACGCGTCGGCCTATGGCTACGAGAGCCGCGAGCTCCTCTCGCTCACGGCGTACGTGGCGAAGCAGTCCAGGGGTCTGGAAATACAAAGCCAGGAGAATCCTTCTGTCGAGGCCGGGCGAAGGCTCTATCAGCTGCGCCAGGGCCAGCTCAACCTGTCGTGCGCGCAGTGCCACGACGAGCGTTGGGGAAAGAAGCTTGCCGGCACGCCCATCCCGCAGGGCCATCCCACCGGCTACCCGCTCTATCGCCTGGAGTGGCAGAGCCTCGGCTCGCTGCAGCGGCGGCTGCGCAACTGCCTGACCGGCATGCGCGCCGAGGCCTTCCCGTTCGGCTCGCCCGAGCTGGTCGAGCTCGAGGCCTACCTGATGTGGCGGGCGCGCGGCATGAAGATGGAAACGCCGGCCGTACGGCCATGACTACTGCGGCGTGACGTACGCGGCGGTGATGCCGCCGTCGACCAGGAACTCGGTGCCGGTCACGTAGGAGGAGTCGTCGCAGGCGAGGTAGAGCGCGGCGCGCGCCATTTCCTCGGCCTCGCCGAAGCGCCCCATCGGGATGTGCACGAGGCGGCGCTGCTTCTTCGCCTCCGTATCGAGGAACTTCATCAGCAGCTCGGTCTTCAGCGGGCCGGGGCAGAGCGCGTTGACGCGGATGTTCTCGCGCGCGTGGATCACCGCGAGCTCGCGCGTCATGGCGAGCACCGCGCCCTTGCTCGCGGTGTAGGCGATCTGCGGCGTCGCGGCGCCCAGGAGCGCGACGAACGAGGCGGTGTTGATCACCGAGCCGCCGCCGGCGCGCTTGAGCGCCGGGATACCGTACTTGCAGCCGAGGAACACGCCCTTCGCGTTGATGTCGAGGGTCAGGTCCCACACCGCCTCGTCGGTCGCCATGGCGTCGTCGTCCTTGGCGTGCATGATCCCGGCGTTGTTGAAGAGCACGTCGAGCTTGCCGAACCTCTTCTCCGCCTCGGCGACCATGCGCTCGCAATCGCGAGCTTTCGAGACGTCGGCATGAACTGGAAGAGCATTTTCAATAGAAGCGGCGGTGTCGCGCGCCGCCTGCTCGTTCACGTCCACCGCCACGACCGAGGCGCCTTCCTTGGCAAACAGCAATGCCGATTGCCGGCCGATGCCGCTGCCGGCGCCGGTGATGAGCGCAACCTTGCCTTTCAGTCTCATTCAGATTCTTTCGAAATAGCGGGCACGCTCCCAGTCAGTGACCGCCTTGTCGTAGGCGGCCGCCTCGGTGCGGTAGAAGTGGCTGTAGTGCTCGACGACTTCCTCGCCGAAGGCCCGTTTGGCGAAGTCGCTCTTGGCAAAAGCATCGACAGCGTCTTTTAAAGAATACGGAACGCGGGGCAGGTCCTTGGCCGCGTAGATGTCGCCGACGAACGCTTCCGGAGGGGTGATTTGCTTTTTTATGCCTTCCAACCCAGAGGCAAGCGAGGCGGCGAGGGCGAGGTAGGGATTGCAGTCGGCCCCCGGGATGCGGCACTCGATGCGGGTGCCGGCGCCGCTGCCGACGACGCGGAAGCCGGCGGTGCGGTTGTCGTTGCTCCAGGCTATCCGCGTCGGCGCCCACGAGGCGTCGACGTAGCGCTTGTACGAGTTCACCGTCGGCGCATAGAACACCATCACGTCGGGCACGTGCGCGAGCCAGCCGCCGAGGAACCAGCGGAAGACCTCCGACTGCTTGTCGAAGGCGTTCTTGCCGTCCTTCCAGAGGCTGAAGTGGATATGGCAGCTAGAGCCGGCGCGGTCGGTGGCGAACTTGGCCATGAAAGTGAGGCTCATGCCGGCGGCGTCGGCGACCTCCTTCAGGCACTGCTTGAACACGGTATGGCGATCGGCCATCTCGAGCGCCTCGGCGTAGCGCACGTTGAGCTCGTGCTGCCCGGCGCCCCATTCGCCTTTCGAAGTCTCGACCGGCACGCCCGAATGCTTGAGGTGGCGCCGCGCCGCGGCGTGGAAGTTCTCGGTGCGGGTGCCTTGCAGGATGTGGTAGTCCTCGAGGTACCAGCCCGCCGGCTCGAGGTCGCGGAAGCCCTGGCGCGCGGCGTCGCGGTAGGGCGTGCGGAAGAGGTAGTGCTCCAGTTCGGTCGCGGCAAACGCCTGATAGCCTTTTTCCTTGGTGAAATCGATCTGCCGGCGCAGGATGCTGCGCGGGGCCACGGCGACGTAGTCGTGCGTCTTCTCGCTCTTCACGTCGCACAGGACGAGCGCGCTCTTCTCCAGCCAGCTCGCCACGCGCAGCGTGGCAAGGTCGGGCACGAGATGGAAGTCGCCGTAGCCCAGCTCCCAGTTCGCGAAGCGGTAGCCGGGCACCGGATCCATCTCCATGTCGACCGTCAGCAGGTAGTCGCAGGCGTGCCCGCCGTGCTTGGCGATGTCCTCGATGAACATCTCGGCGTCGAAGCGCTTGCCCATCAGGCGGCCGTAGTGGTCGGTGAAGCCGGCCACCACGGTCTCGATGTCGCCCTTGCCGACCAGCTCGCGCAGCTGCTCGAGCTTGAGCATGCCTCTCATGGGTTCTTCCGTGCCTCTGAGGTGTTCTTCCTGTAGATGACGAAGACCTTGCCCACCTGCTGGACGGGCTGGGCGCCGGTGCGCTGGCAGATCGCCTGCAACGCTACGTCGCGGTCGCCGCGTTCGAGCGCCGGCGCCCGGACCTTGATGAGCTCGTGGGCTTTCAGCGCCCGCTCGATCTCGGCCAGCACCTCCTCGGTCACGCCTTTCGCGCCGATGATCACCACCGGCTCGAGCTTGTGCGCCTTCGCCTTGAGCTCTTTGATCTGCATGAATGAATGCCGGAATCTAATGTCAAAATGAGCAGCTTGCTACCCCAGGATTTCCATCCCGTAATCGGGAGGTGGTGGTCCAGCCGCTTCGCGGCGCCGACCGAGGCGCAAATCGAAGGCTGGCGCGCCATCCGCTCCGGCAACCATACGCTCATCGCGGCGCCCACGGGCTCCGGGAAGACCCTGGCCGCCTTCCTGACCTCGATCGACCGGCTCCTGCGCGAGGGCCTCGAGCATGGCCTGCCGGACGAGGTGCGGGCCATCTACGTGTCGCCCCTGAAGGCCCTCTCAGCAGACATTCACAAGAATCTGGCGGAGCCACGGCGAGAGATCCATGCGCTCTGCCCAGAGGTGAAGATCACTGCGGCGGTTCGTTCCAGCGACACGCCGCAGAACGAGCGCGCGGCGATGCTGAAGACGCCGCCGCACATCCTGGTCACGACGCCGGAGTCGCTCTACCTGCTGCTCACCGCCGGGCGCTCGCGCGCCATGCTGAAGACCGCGCAGGTGGTGATCGTCGACGAGATCCACGCGGTGCTGCAGTCGCGCCGCGGTGCCCACCTCGCGCTATCCCTCGAGCGCCTCGATCATGTGTGCGGCCGCAAGCTGCAGCGCATCGGCCTTTCGGCGACGCAGAAGCCGATCGAAACGGTCAGGAAATACCTGGTCCCGGGCGCTGAATGCGTTGTCGTCGATAAAGGCCACAGGCGGGCCATCGACCTGGCGGTAGAGGTCCCGGAATCGCCGCTCGAGGCGGTCATGTCGGGCGAGGTGTGGAAGGAAATCTACGCGCGGCTGGTCGCCCTCATCGAGCAGCACCGCACCACGCTCATCACGGTCAATACGCGCCGCCTCGCGGAGCGCATGGCGCACCAGCTCTCGGAGCGGCTGGGCGGCGAAGTCGTGGCGGCGCACCACGGCAGCCTCGCCAGGGAGGCGCGGCTCGACGCCGAGCAGCGGCTGAAGGAGGGCAGGCTCAAGGTACTCGTCGCGACGGCGTCGCTCGAGCTCGGCATCGACATCGGCCACGTCGATCTCGTGTGCCAGGTCTCCTCGCCGCATCGCATCGCCACGCTCCTGCAGCGCGTCGGGCGTTCCGGCCATACGGTCGGCGGGCTGCCGAAGGGCCGCGTCTTCCCGCTCACCCGCGACGACCTCGTCGAATGCGCGGCGATGGTGCGCGCGGTGTACGACGGCGAGCTCGACCGCGTCAGCGTGCCCGACCAGCCGCTCGATGTGCTGGCGCAGCAGATCGTCGCCGAGACCGGCGCGCAGGGCGAGTGGGATGCGGAAGCACTTTTCTGTCTTTTCAAGATGGCCTACCCGTACAGAAATCTTGAGAGAGAAACTTTCGTCGACGTCGTGGAGATGCTCGCGCGCGGCTACGCCACGCGCCGCGGCCGCAGGGCGGCATTGCTTCACTACGACTCCCTGAACAGGAAGCTCAGGAGCCGCAAAGGCTCGCGCATGACCGCCATCCTGAACGGCGGCGCGATTCCCGAGGTCTTCGACTACCGCGTGCTGCTCGAGCCCGAGGGGCACTTCATCGGCACGCTGAACGAGGACTTCGCCATCGAGTCGCTGCCGGGGGACGTGTTCCAGCTCGGCAACACCTCCTGGCGCATCCTGCGCATCGGCAACGGCGTGGTGCGCGTCGCCGACGCGCAGGGCCAGCCCCCCTCCATGCCGTTCTGGCTTGGCGAGGCGCCGGCGAGAAGCGACGAGATGAGCGTCGCGGTCTCGAAGCTGCGGCGCGAAGCGAGCAGGGAAGTATTGCTGGAGGACTACCGGCTCTCGGAGCCGGCGACACAGCAGATCCTTGAATACCTGGACCAGGGCCGCCGGGCGCTCGGCGTCGTGCCGACCATGGACACGATCGCGCTCGAGCGCTTTTTCGACGAGTCGGGCGGCATGCAGCTCGTGCTGCACGCCCCCTTCGGCAGCCGCATCAACCGCGCCTGGGGCCTCGCGCTGCGCAAGAAGTTCTGCCAGGGCTTCAACTTCGAGCTGCAGGCCGCCGCGACCGAGGAGGGTGTCATCCTCTCGCTCGGCGCCTCGCACTCCTTCCCGCTGGAAGAGGTGCTGCGCTACCTGCACCCGAACACGGTGCGCGAGACGCTGATGCAGGCGGTCCTCGACTCGCCCATCTTCGAGACGCGCTGGCGCTGGAGCACGACGCTCGCGCTGGCGGTGCCGCGCAACCGCGGCGGCGCCAAGGTGCCGAACCAGCTGCAGCGCATGTACGCCGAGGACCTGCTGCAGGCCGCGTTCCCCGACGCGGCCGCCTGCCAGGACAACATCCGCGGCGCGCGCGAGATCCCGAGCCATCCGCTGGTCGAGCAGGCGCTGCGCGACTCCCTGGAGGAGGCGATGGACCTGCCGGCGCTGGAGAAGATCCTGAGGCGGCTCTTCGACGGCGAGATCCATTTCGTCTGCCGCGACACGCCCGAGCCTTCGGTGCTCAGCCACGAGCTGCTGAACTCCGCCGTGTACACGTTCCTCGACGATGCGCCGCTCGAAGAGCGCCGCACGCGCGCCGTGTACACGCGCCGCGCCACCGAGGTGCGCAGCGCCGAGGATCTTGGCGCCCTCGATCCGGCCGCGATCGAGCGCGTGCGCAAGGAGGCATGGCCGGTCGCCAACACGCCCGACGAGGTGTACGACGCGCTGATGGTGGCGGGGTATATCGAGGAGCGCGAGCTTGCGCCTCGCTGGGCTTCACTGATAAAAGATTTAGATCAGCGTGCCGTGTGGCGCGAAGGAAAGTGGCTCGCGCTCGAGCGCGTGAACGATGACCCGGTGGAGCTCCTCGCGAGCCGCCTGGAGGTCCTCGGGCCCATCGAATCGCCTGAAACGCCGGAATTGCTTTCCCTCGAAGGCCAGGGGCGCATTCTCCGCGGCAAATTCACGCCGGGAATCACACAGCTCGAGTGGTGCGATCGGCGACTGCTGGCACGCATCCACCGTTACACCCTCAACAAATTAAGATCGGAAATAGAACCGGTCAGCGCTGCCGAATTCCTGCGATTCCTCACGCACTGGCAGCATGTCGCGGGGGAAGATCGGCTGCGCGGCGCCGAGGGGCTCGCGGCGGCGGTGGAGCAGCTCGAGGGCTTCGAGATCGCGGCGGCGGCCTGGGAGCACGACGTGCTGCCTGCGCGCGTGGCCGACTACGGCGCCGAGCAGCTCGACGGCCTCTGCGTCAGCGGCCGCGTTGCCTGGGGCCGGCTCACGCCGGGCGCAAAGGCCCCGCTGCGCACCTCGCCGGTGGCGCTGCTGCTGCGCGAGCACCTCGGCGCGTGGAAGACTGCTTCTCAATCGATCGATCTTTCATCGGAAGCCCAGGCAGTCCGCCAAACGCTGGAGAAGCGCGGTGCGTCCTTCTTCCGCGAGCTTGCCGCGGCGACGGGCCTCCTCCCGGCGTTCCTCGAACGCGCGCTCGCCGAGCTCGCCGGCGCGGGCGTCGTCACCGCCGACAGCTTTGCCGGCCTGCGGGCGCTGCTCGCAGCGCCGGAGAAGCGCCGGGGCAGGGTGGAGCAGGCTGGACGCTGGTCGCTTTTCGATTCTGTTTCGAATGAATTTTCTATCGAGAACGTCGCCAGGACCCTGCTGAAGCGCTACGGCGTCGTGTTCCGCGGCGTCCTGCAGCGCGAGTCGCAGCTGCCGCCGTGGCGCGAGCTGGTGCGGGTCTACCGCCGCCTCGAGGCGCGCGGCGAGATCCGCGGCGGGCGCTTCGTCGCCGGGTTCGGCGGCGAGCAGTTCGCCGCGCCCGACGCGGTGGGCAGGCTGCGCGCGGTGCGCAAGCTCGAGCGGCCCGGGGAGCTCGTGCTGGTGAGTGCCGCCGATCCGCTGAACCTGGTCGGGATCCTGACGCCGGATGCGCGCGTTCCCGCCGTCTATCGGAACCGGATCCTGCTGCAGGACGGGCGGCCGATCGCCGCGCTCGAAGGCGGGGAGGTGCGGCGCATCGCCGATTCCTCGTTGGAAGATTCGGAAATGAAAACCATGCTGGCGCGCCGCTCGTTGCGGCACCCGCCGCTACCGCACCTGCGCCAGCCGACGGCGCGCGAGGCGGCGCTGCTCACGAGGAAGAACAATGGCGAAGTCGAGCAAGCAGTGGCTCCGTCGTCACGTCACTGACCCCTACGTCCGCAAGGCAAGGGAGCAGGGGTTTCGCTCGCGGGCCGCTTTCAAGCTTCTCGAATTGGATTCCGTTGAAAAAATGCTGAAGCCAGGCATGACGGTCATCGACCTCGGCGCCGCGCCCGGCGGCTGGTCGCAGGTCGCGGCGAAGAAAGTCGGGCCGAAAGGTACGGTGATCGCTATTGATCTCCTGCCGATCGCCCCCATCTCGGGAGTGACGGTCGTACAAGGCGATTTCCGTGAGAAATTGCCCGAAGGGGTAAAGGCGGATGTCGTTCTTTCCGACCTCGCGCCCAACCTGTCGGGCATTGCCAACGTCGACCAGGCGCGGGTGCTCGAGCTCTCGCTCGGCGCCATCGAGATCTGCCGCAAGGCGTTGAAGCCGGACGGCGTTTTGGTCGTCAAGGCATTCCAGGGCGAGGCGTTCCAGGACGTACGAGCGCGGCTGAAGGAGGTTTTCATGAGCGTAAAAGTCATAAAGCCGTCGGCTTCACGGGGTGAATCGCGCGAGACTTACGTGGTGGCGCGGGGTTTGCTGGCCCTGTAAGATGCCAAGTCCACTAGCAGCCGCGGTTTAAGGAGCAAGTCTTTGAACAATATGCTTAAGAACCTGGTCATCTGGCTCGTCATCGGGCTGGTGTTGATGACCGTGTTCAACCAGTTCAACACCCGCCAGGCGGCGCAGGCGCCGATGGAGTATTCGCAGTTCCTGGAGGAGGTGAAGTCCGGGAAGATCTCCAAGGTCACCATCGAGGGCCGCCAGCTCAAGGCGCAGACCGCCGAAGGCAAGCGCGTCACGAGCTATTCGCCGGGCGACATCTGGCTGGTCTCCGATCTCCTCAAGTACGGCGTGAAGATCGAGGCCAAGCCCGAGGAGGAGCCCTCGCTCCTCATGAACATCTTCGTGTCGTGGTTCCCGATGCTGCTGCTCATCGGCGTGTGGATCTTCTTCATGCGCCAGATGCAGGGCGGCGGCCGCGGCGGCGCCTTCTCGTTCGGCAAGTCGCGTGCGCGCATGCTCGACGAGTCGACCAACACCGTGACCTTCGCGGACGTCGCCGGCTGCGAGGAAGCGAAGGAGGAGGTCGGCGAGCTGGTCGAATTCCTGCGCGATCCGTCCAAGTTCCAGAAGCTCGGCGGCCGCATCCCGCGCGGGGTGCTGATGGTCGGCTCCCCCGGCACCGGCAAGACGCTGCTCGCGCGCGCCATCGCCGGCGAGGCGAAGGTGCCGTTCTTCTCCATCTCCGGCTCCGACTTCGTCGAGATGTTCGTCGGCGTCGGCGCGGCGCGCGTGCGCGACATGTTCGAGCAGGCGAAGAAGCACGCGCCCTGCATCGTCTTCATCGACGAGATCGACGCGGTCGGCCGCCAGCGCGGCGCCGGCCTCGGCGGCGGCAACGACGAGCGCGAGCAGACGCTGAACCAGCTGCTGGTCGAGATGGACGGCTTCGAGGCCACCATGGGCGTGATCGTGATCGCCGCCACCAACCGCCCGGACGTGCTCGACCCGGCGCTCCTGCGCCCGGGCCGCTTCGACCGGCAGGTGGTGGTGCCGCTGCCCGACATCCGCGGCCGCGCCGAGATCCTCAAGGTGCACATGCGCAAGGTGCCGCTCGCGGCGGACGTCGTGCCCGAGATCATCGCGCGCGGCACGCCGGGATTCTCCGGCGCCGACCTCGCCAACATCGTCAACGAGGCGGCGCTCTTCGCGGCGCGCGGCAACAAGCGGCTCGTCGACATGGACGACTTCGAGCGCGCCAAGGACAAGATCATGATGGGCGCCGAACGGCGCTCGATGGTGATGTCCGAGGAGGAGCGGCGCACCACGGCCTACCACGAGTCGGGCCACGCCATCGTCGGCCGGCTGCTGCCCAGGGCCGACCCGGTCCACAAGGTGACCATCATCCCGCGCGGCCGCGCGCTCGGCGTCACCTTCTTCCTGCCCGAGAAGGACCGCTACGGGCTCGACCGCGACCAGATGCTGGCGCAGATCGCCATGGCGTTCGGCGGCCGCGTCGCCGAGGAGCTGTTCCTCAACCAGAAGACCACCGGCGCGCGCCAGGACTTCGAGAGCGCCACCGGCATCGCGCGCGACATGGTCACGCGCTACGGCATGTCCGACGAGCTCGGGCCGATGATCTACGGCGAGAACGACGGCGAGGTGTTCCTCGGCCGCACCGTCACCACGCACAAGAACGTGTCGGAGGCGACGATGCAGAAGGTCGACGCCGAGATCCGCCGCATCATCGACGAGCAGTACCAGCTGGCGACGCGGCTCCTGCAGCAGAACCGCGACAAGGTCGAGACCATGGCCAAGTCGCTGCTCGAGTGGGAAACGCTCGACGCCGACCAGGTCAACGACATCATGGCCGGCAAGCCGCCGCGCCCGCCGAAGCCGACGGGCGGCTCGCAGACCCCCGCCAAGCCGGCAGCCGACAGCGGCACCCCGGGCGAGACGGCGCCGCACCCCGCCGCCTGATGCTCCGCTGCGGCAGGTTCACCCTGCCGCTCGACCGCCCCCTCCTCATGGGGGTGGTGAACGTCACTCCCGACTCGTTCTCCGACGGCGGCCGCTTCCTCAAGCCGGAAGCGGCCGTTGCGCATGCGCGCCGCCTCGTCGAGGAGGGCGCGGACCTCATCGACGTCGGCGGCGAGTCCACCCGTCCCGGGGCCGCCCCGGTGTCCGAGCAGGAGGAGCTCGACCGGATTCTGCCTTTGCTGGAACAATTGAAAGGTCTTGAGAAGCCGGTCTCGATCGACACGCGCCGTCCGGCGGTGATGAAGGCCGCGCTTGCCGCCGGCGCCTCGATGATCAACGACGTGCGCGCGCTCGCCGAGCCCTACGCGCACGAGGCGGTCGCGACCACCGGCTGCGCCGTCTGCCTCATGCACATGAGGGGCGAGCCGCGCACCATGCAACAGGCGCCGCACTACGATGACGTGACGAAGGAAGTGAAGAGCTTCCTCAAGGAAGCGGTACGCAAGGCGAGGTTCGCCGGCATCGGCATGGACCGCATCGTCGTCGACCCGGGCTTCGGCTTCGGCAAGACCGCAGCGCATAACCTCGAGCTCTTGAGGAATCTTTCTGATCTCAAAGATCTCGGCGTACCGCTTCTGGTCGGGGTCTCGCGCAAGTCGACGATCGGGGCCGTCACCGGCCGGCCGGTGGAGGAGCGCCTCGCGGGCAGCCTGGCGATGGCTTTGCTCGCGCTGCAGGGCGGCGCGACAATACTGCGGGTGCACGACGTGAAGGAGACAAAGGACGTGATCGCGGTCTGGCAGGCATTCCGGCAATGACCCGGAAGTATTTCGGTACCGACGGGGTGCGCGGCACGGTGGGCTCGAGCCCCATGACGCCGGACTTCGTGCTCAGGCTCGGTTATGCCGCAGGGAAGATCTTGTCTCTCAAGAACCCTCACCCTGCAGTCCTTATCGGCAAAGATACCCGTATCTCGGGCTACATGATCGAGGCGGCCCTCGAGGCCGGGTTCTCGGCCGCGGGCGTCGACGTGCACATGTGCGGGCCGATCCCGACGCCCGCGGTCGCCTACCTGACGCGCGCGCTGCGGCTTTCGGCGGGCGTGGTGATCAGCGCCTCGCACAACCCCTATCCCGACAACGGCATCAAGTTCTTCTCCGGCGACGGCTTCAAGCTTCCCGACGCCACCGAAAAGTCGATCGAGGCGCAGATGGAGCAGCCGATGGGCTGCAACGACGCGTCCAAGCTCGGCCGCGTCTGGCGGGTCGAAGATGCGGGCGGCCGTTACATCGAGTTCTGCAAATCCACGTTCCCGAACGAGCTCGACCTGAAGGGCATGAAGATCGTCGTCGATTGCGCGAACGGCGCCGACTACAACATCGCGCCGCACGTGTTCCACGAGCTCGGCGCCGACGTGGTGCCGCTCGGCGTCGACCCCGACGGCTTCAACATCAACAAGGAAGTGGGCGCGACTTCTCCGAAGAGGATGATCGAAGAGGTCTTGCGGCAAAAGGCGGACCTCGGCGTTGCTCTCGACGGCGACGGCGACCGCGTGCTGATGGTCGACGCGGCCGGCCGCAGCTTCGACGGCGACCAGATCCTCTACGCCATTGCCCTCCACCGCGCCGGCAAGAAGCGGCTCAGCGGCGTCGCCGGCACGCTGATGACCAACTTCGCGCTGGAGAAGGCGCTGGCGCGGCTGGGCGTGGGCTTCGCGCGCGCCCGGGTGGGCGACCGCTACGTGCTCGAGCTGATGCGCGAGAAGGGCTGGGAGCTCGGCGGCGAGAACTCCGGCCACGTCATCTGCCTCGACAAGCACACCACCGGCGACGGCATCGTCTCGGCGCTGCAGGCGCTGCACGCGATGCGCGAGTCGGGCCGCTCGCTCGCCGAGCTCACCGCGGACCTCGTCATGTATCCGCAGGTGCTGCTCAACGTCGCCGTGCCGCGCGGCTTCGACTGGAACAAGCACGAGGCAATCAAGAATGCTCAGGCCGACGCGGAGCGCTCACTCGGCGGTCGCGGTCGCGTTCTCCTTCGCCCGTCGGGCACCGAGCCTGTGCTGCGCGTGATGGTGGAAGGCGAGCCGAAGGAAGTCATTCAATCGGCGGCGGATTCCATTGCCGCCGCCGTGCGCCGCGCTACCGCCGGCTAGGTCATGTGCTGACCCGGGCTCGAATTCACGGCTAGTCCGACGGCGCGCGGAAGCGCGCCGTCAAGCAGCAACAGGTTTAGCGCAGTCCGAAGAACGACAAGACAGCGGCGATGATTACGATCAAGCCGACGATGTAGATGATGTTGTTCATGAATTTACTCTTCGCGGGGTAAAGGATCGAGCTAGCGCTGCTGTATCAACGGTCTCCTAGCTAAGACGGGGCAATGTTAGGCCGTCCCGCGTTACAGATCTTCGCGCACAGTACTAGTACCCCCGTCGCCACGCGACCGGTAGAGTCAGCATGTGTTGGGCTCAATTTGCGTCGTCGGCAAAAGACCGAACCCGTACTAGGCATCGCGCTTGCTTGCCGGTTTCCATCAGCCAAGGAGGGCGAAATGGCGAAAACCGTCGTAGGCCTGATGGACAACCTGGAGAAGGCGCAGCACGTGCTGCACGATCTCGTCGCGAGCGGCATCCACCCCGACGAGATTGGCTTCAGGGCGAACGAGCCGCACGCCGTGCCGAGCAGCGCCGCGCTGAATGAGAGCGAAGGCGGCGATGACCTGCAGCGCGACCGCATCGTCGTCGCGGTTGCGGTGCAAACGGAGGATCAGGCGCATGGCGCCGTCCAGATCATGAAGCGCCACGGCGCGGCGGATATCGACCAGCAACCCGCCCGATGAGCGATAGGAACTATGAGCCTGCGAGCGGTGCAGGAAAGTGCGCGTAAAGACCGACCAGACCGCGGAAGTTTCATTCCTTCGCCGAGCCGCGGCTGCGACTGGTGACCATGATCCACAGCGGGTAGCGCCCTCAGAGGACCGGCCGCAGAAACGGCGTGTACGATAACCAAAATGGGTACGATCGTACCCGCGCGGGCCGCGGGCTTTGCTGCACCGCACATCTCGAGAGACGTTCACGCTGAGCAGCGCGGCTTGCTTCGGTTGACGCCGCGTCGCCGCTTGTGTAAGTATGCTAGTAGACCGACTGGTCTATTCAGAAATGGCAACCGAGACTAAACAGCAGCTTCTCGAGCAGGGCATGGCCATGCTGCTGCGGCAGGGGTACCACGCCCTGGGGATCGCTGCTGTGCTCGAGGCGACGAAGATCCCGAAGGGCTCGTTCTACCATTACTTCAAGTCCAAGGAAGACTTCGGTCTCCAGGCCATCGAGCTCTACATGAAGGAGGTTCACGCCGGGCTCGATCAGTGCCTCGGCGACGAGAACCTGCCGCCGCTCCGGCGGGTACGGCGCTTCTTCGAGCTCACCGAGCAGAAGTACCGTGCCGAGGGCTACCTCGGCTGCTTCCTCGGCGGCCTGGGGCAGGAACTCTCGGGCGTGAGCGAGGTATTCCGCCGCAAGGTTGAAGAGTGCTTCGCGGAGATCGAGCGCCGCATCGTCGGGTGCCTCCGAATGGCCATCGAGCGGGGCGATCTCCCGACGGACGCCAATCCGCAAGCGATGGCCAGGCTTCTCCTCAACTGCTGGGAGGGCGCGGCGCTCCGCACGCGCCTCATCCGGGATCCCGCCCCGCTGCGGGAAATGCTGGACTTCTACTTCCGCTCGGCCCCCGCGTAGGAGTTGCCATGTCCCACCGGGCCTGCCCTGCCTTCCTTTGCGCGAAACTCTAGACCGACCAGTCTATTAACGGCTCACTCACCCACAAGGAGGAACGCATGAAGAGCAATTCGCTTTTCGAACGTCTTGGTGGATCGTCCGGCATCAACGCGCTGGTAGAGGACATCGTCGCGAAGCACATGGAGAACCCGGTGATCCGGGCGCGGTTTCGCCCGTATCTGGAGACTCCGGACAAGCTCGCGGTGACCAAGAAGCACCTCTGCGCCTTCCTGGAGGCCGGCAGCGGCGGCTCAGCCAAGTACAACGGTCGCTCCATGCTGGACACCCACCGCGGCATGAACATCAACGAGGCCGAGTACATGGCCGCCACCGATGACATCCTGGCGGTCCTGCGCAAGCACCAGATCGACGAGCAGACGCAGAAGGACGTGCTGGCCATCGCCTACTCTCTGAAGGGCGACATCCTGCACGTGTAGCGGCAGGGCGCCCGACACGGGTCCGGCCGCGGGCCCGGCCGCGACACGCTGCTGCTAGTGGCGAACGAGCGGCCGGACGCCCGATTCCGGCTGCAGCGTGACGTGGTCGATGCCGAACTTCTCGTGCAGCCGCGCCTGCAGCTGCGCGAGCACGCCGTCCCAGTGCGCCATGCTGCGCACCACCACGTGCGCCGAGAGCGCGGTGCGGCTCCCCGAGAGCAGCCACACGTGCAGGTCATGCACCGACACCACGCCCTCCACGCCTGCCATCTCGCCGCCGATCGCCTCTACAGACAGGCCGAGCGGCACACCCTCCATCAGCGCATGCACGCTCTCTCGCAGCAGCCGCAACGAGGAGGCGGCGATCAGCAGGCAGATGAGGAGCGACGCGAGAGCGTCGATGGGCGTCCAGCCCGACAATGCGATCACCGCGCCAGAGACGAGCGCCGCGACCGAGCCGAGCACATCCCCGATCACGTGCAGCCGCGCAGCGCGCGCATTGAGGTCGTGCGCGTGGGGGCTGAGCCAGCGCAGCACGACCACGTTCAGGACCAGGCCCGCCGCGGCGATGAGGGCGGCGGCGGCCCCATTGACTTCCCCCGGCTGCTTCAGCCGCAGCACCGCTTCGTAGGCGATCGCCGCGACGATGACCAGCATTGCGCCGGCATTGAGGAGCGACGCGAAAATCTCCGCCCGCCCGAAGCCGTAGGAGTGCAGGTTCGAGGGCGGCCGCCGCGCCACCCAGGCCGCGACCGCACCGAGGCCGAGCGCCGCGCCGTCGGTCAACATGTGGCCGGCATCCGATAGCAGGGCCAGCGACCCGGTCCACCAGCCGCCCAGCGCCTCCAGAACCGCGAACCCGACGGTCAGTGCTGCAGCAGCACGTAGTGCGCTAGCGGTCTCGACGCTCGCCGGGTGGGTATGTCCCTCGTGTGCCATGTGGCGGATTTTCGGGGAAATATTGTCCTCGGTTGACAGGCCTCCAGACATTTCCATATTATTGGAAATATGGAAACGACATCCATCGTAGCGGCACTCGGTGCACTCGCCCAGGAGACGCGGCTCCGCGCCTTCCGCTTGCTCGTCGAGGCAGGCCCGCAAGGCTTGCCCGCGGGCAAGGTCGGCGAGGCGCTCGACCTGCCGCCGGCGACGCTGTCTTTCCACTTGGCGCAGCTTGCCCGCGCCGGCCTGGTGCACAGCCGCCAGGAAGGGCGCTTCGTCATCTACAGCGTCGATTTCCAGTCCATGAACCAGCTCGTCGCCTTTCTCACCGAGAACTGCTGCGGCGGGCAATCCTGCAAAGGAGAGCAGCATGAAGCGCCTGCACGTACACGTCGCCGTGCATGACCTGGAGCAGAGTATTCGCTTCTACTCGGCCCTCTTCGCCGCGCCGCCGGCGGTGAAGAAGGACGACTACGCCAAGTGGATGCTCGACGATCCGCGCGTCAACTTCGCCATCTCCACGCGCGGCAAGAAGGCGGGGCTCGACCATCTCGGCATCCAGGCCGAGAACGGCGCCGAGCTCGAGGAGATCGGCTCGCGCCTCGCGCAGGCCGACGTCTCGGTGCTGCCGCAGAAGGACGCCGCGTGCTGCTACGCCAAGAGCGACAAGTACTGGACCATCGATCCGCAGGGCATCGCCTGGGAGTCCTTCCATACCCTCGACTCGATCCCCGTGTACGGCGCCGATACCGGTGCCGCGCAGAAAGCCGAGAAATCCGCCTGCTGCACGCCTTCCGCCGATGAAGTCGTACAACGTCCTGTTTCTCTGCACCGGTAATTCGGCGAGGTCGATCCTCGCCGAGGCTTACCTCAATGCCGCCGGGAGGGGGCGCTACGCGGCCTATAGCGCCGGCAGCCAGCCCGCGGGCAGGGTCAACCCATTCGCGCTCGAGCTGCTCGCAAAGCACCGCATCGACGCCGGCGCGGCCCGCTCGAAGAACTGGGACGAGTTCGCTCGGCCCGGCGTGCCGGCGCTGGATTTCGTCTTCACCGTCTGCGACAACGCCGCGGGCGAGGTGTGCCCGATCTGGCCGGGACAGCCGATGACCGCGCACTGGGGCGTCCCGGACCCGGCCGCGGTGACCGGCCCGGACGAGGCGAAGCGCAAGGCCTTCGTACGGGCGTTCAACGAACTCACGACCCGCATCAACCTCTTCATGAGCCTGCCGCTCGAGAAGCTCGACCGGCTGGTACTGAAGAAGAAGCTGGACGACATCGGCCGCGCATGAGCCTGTTCGAGCGCTGGCTGTCGCTCTGGGTCTTCCTTTGCATCGCGGCGGGCGTGGCGCTCGGCCAATGGCTGCCCGGCGTGTTCGAGCTGCTCGGGCGCCTCGAGGTGGCGCGCGTCAATCTGCCGGTCGGCATCCTCATCTGGGTGATGATCATCCCGATGCTGCTGCGCATCGACTTCGCGGCGATGGGGCAGGTGCGCCAGCACTGGCGGGGCATCGCCGTGACCCTCGGCGTCAACTGGCTGGTCAAGCCTTTCTCGATGGCGCTGCTCGGCTGGGTGTTCCTGCGGCATGTGTTCGCGCCGTACCTGCCGGCGGGCGAGGTGGATGCCTACATAGCCGGCCTGATTCTTCTCGCGGCGGCGCCCTGCACCGCGATGGTGTTCGTGTGGAGCCGCCTGACGCAGGGCGATCCGTACTTCACCCTGAGCCAGGTCGCCCTCAACGACGCGATCATGATCGTCGCCTTCGCCCCCATCGTGGCGCTGCTCCTCGGGCTCTCGTCGATCGTCGTGCCCTGGGAGACGCTCCTCGTGTCGGTGCTCCTTTATATCGTCATCCCGGTCGCCATCGCGCAGCTCTGGCGCGCGGTGCTGCTGCGCGGCGGCGAGGCGCGGCTGAAGCGCACGCTCGAGGCGATCCAGCCCTACTCGACCGCGGCGCTGCTCGCCACCATCGTGCTGCTGTTTGCCTTCCAGGGCCGCCAGATCCTCGCGCAGCCGCTCATCATCGCCATGCTGGCGGTGCCGATCCTCATCCAGGTGTACCTGAACTCCGGGCTCGCCTACCTGCTCAACCGCCGGCTCAAGGTCGCGCACGCCGTCGCCGGCCCTTCGGCGCTCATCGGCGCGAGCAACTTCTTCGAGCTGGCCGTGGCGGCGGCCATCACGCTGTTCGGCTTCGAATCCGGGGCGGCCCTCGCCACCGTGGTCGGCGTGCTGGTCGAAGTGCCGGTGATGCTCTCTGTGGTGGCGATCGTGAACCGGACGCGTCCCTGGTACGAGGCGGGCGCCGCATGATCGAGGCCATGAACAGCGACTGCTTCTGCGTCAGCCTGGATCGAGACGCGCTGCGCCGGGCGCTGGAGGCCGATCCGGCGGCCAAGGGCCTGTCGGCGATCATCGAGGCGCGCTGCCCGCACCTCTTTGCCTCGCTGCCGGTATTCGTTTCGCGGCGCCATGTGGACGAGATGGCGGCGATCATCGAAGCGGTGGAGGAGGTCGTCGCGCTGCCGGGCTACCGCGGGGCGGCGCTTGCACACGCACCGGCGATTGCCCGCCACGATCCAGGCGCGTCCGGCGCCTTTCTCGGCTACGACTTCCATGTCGGCGCCGACGGCCCCCGGCTGATCGAGATCAACACCAACGCGGGCGGGGCGCTGCTCAACGCGGTGCTAGCCCGGGCGCAGCGTGCCTGCTGCGAGGAGGTCGAAGCGCTCGTCACCGGCCCGGTGCGCGCGGAATCCCTCGAGGAGACGTTCTTCGAGACGTTTGCGTCGGAATGGCGCCGCGCCGGCCGCAACGGGCTTCCGCAGCGGGTCGCCATCGTCGACGACGCACCGGAGGGGCAGTTCCTCTATCCCGAGTTCCTCCTCTTCGCGCAGCTCTTCCGCCGCTTCGGCGTGGACGCCGAGGTGGTGGCGGCGGAGAAGCTGGCGTTCGAGGGTGGCGTGCTGCGCGATCCGCGCGGGCCGCTGGATCTTGTCTACAACCGCTTGACCGATTTCGCGTTCGCCATGCCGCAGCACGCCGCGTTGCGCGCCGCGTATCTCGCTCGCGCCGCAGTGATCACGCCTCATCCGCGGGCCCACGCGCTCTATGCGGACAAGCGCAACCTGGTCCTTCTGACCGACGCGGCAAAGCTGCGGTCCTGGGGCGCGCGCCCGCTCACCGTCGATACCCTGCTGCAAGGCGTCCCGCGCACCCGAATCGTGGCCGCTGCGGATGCCGAGCTTCTGTGGGCGCAGCGCCGCGGGCTCTTCTTCAAGCCCGCCGCGGGCTACGGCAGCAAGGCCGCCTACCGCGGCGACAAGCTTACGCACCGCGTGTGGGCGGAAATCCTGTCGGGAGAGTACGTCGCCCAGGAGCTGGTCGCGCCGGGCGAGCGGTGTGTCGGCCCCGGCGCCGTCATGAAGGCCGACGTGCGCAACTACGTTTACGCAGGGCGGGTGCAGCTACTAGCCGCACGGTTGTACCAGGGGCAGACGACCAACTTCCGCACGGCCGGCGGTGGATTCGCTCCGGTGCTCACGGCGCCCCTGACCGCGGAAGCGCTCCTCTCCCTCGGCGCCCATGCCGACCGATCGCGTGACTGCGACGGCCCGAGCGCAGCGCAGGAGACGGTGCGCGCGGAAGCGTGGGGCGAAGCGTAGCCTTTGATGCACGTCAATTCCTTGGCGTCCGGTCGCCCTACAGTCCCTTTACCACCGTCTACGGTAGTAACGAGAACCGCGTCGTGAGCGACACCTTTACGCAAAAAGCAGACGCCGTCCTGGCCGGGCTGGCGTTGATCCGCGTGGGCGCGCCGGAAGCCGCCAAGGCATTCGGCGCCCTATCCATCGCCGCCACCGCGTCCAAGGCCCTCGAGACGAAGACCAAGGAGCTGATGGCGCTTGCGATCGGGATCGCGGTGCATTGCGAAGGCTGCGTCGCTTTCCATACCCGCGCCGCCTTCAAGGCCGGCGCGACGCGGCAGGAAGTCGTCGAGACGGTGGCGCTCGCCGTGTACATGGGCGGAGGGCCCGCCGTCGTTTACGGGGGCGACGCGTTGCGCGCCTTCGACGAATACGCGCGCGAGGGCGGGCAGTGAGCTCGCCAATGCTCGAGTATTCCGTCTCGGCGCGCCGGCTCGATTCGCATTCTAGTGAGGCGAGCTGCAAGAGCGCGCGCGTTACGCTGGACACGGACCTGGCGGGCAATCCGCAGGCCTTCAACCCGGCGGAGCTGCTGCTCGCGGCGCTGGCGGCCTGCATCATCAAGGGCATCGAGCGCGTGACGCCGATCCTGAAGTTTCAACTGGACGGCGTCGAGGTGCGCATCCACGGCGTCAGGCAGGACGACCCGCCAAAGATGAGATCGATTACCTACGAAATCGCTGTTGCCACCAAAGAACCGGACCGCCGGCTCGAGCTGCTGCACCAGAACGTGCGCCGCTACGGGACCGTCTTCAACACCCTTGTGCCGGGCACCGAGTTGAGCGGAACGCTGCGGCGCGCCTGAGAAAAGGAATCCAGAATGCCGAATATCGAAGTCGTCCTCTGCCATCCCGTACGCACCGCCATCGGCACGTACGGCGGTTCGCTCAAGAGCATCGCTGCGCCGGCTCTCGGCGCGGCGGCGATCGCTGAGACGCTGCGGCGCTCGCGCCTCGCCGCCGGCGACGTCGACGGCGTGGTGATGGGCCACGTCATCCAGGCCGGCGCGCGCATGAACTCCGCGCGCCAGGCGGCGATCGGCGCCGGCCTGCCGGTGAGCATCCCGGCGATGGCCGTGAACCGGGTCTGCGGTTCCGGCGCCCAGGCGATCGCCAGCGCCGCGCTCGAAATTCTCGCCGGCAACGTGCATTGCGCGATCGCCGGCGGCATGGAGAACATGGACCAGGCGCCTTACCTCGTGGCGAACGGGCGCTGGGGCTACCGCATGGGCGACGCGACGATGTTCGACAGCATGCTCTACGACGGCCTGAACGACGCGTTCTCTGGCCAGCACTCCGGCTGGCACACCGAGGACCTGGTGAAGCAATTCGGCATCACGCGCGCGGACCAGGACCGCTGGGCGGCGCGCTCGCAGCAGCGGTTCTCTGCGGCGCAGGCGGCGGGCAGATTCGACGTCGAGATCGCCGGCGTCGAGGTGAAGGGCCGCAAGGGCCTCGAGATCTTCGGCCGCGACGAGCACAACCGCGCGGACACCACCGCCGAGAGCCTCGCCAGGCTGAAGCCGGCGTTCCGCAAGGACGGCACGATCACCGCCGGCAATGCGCCGGGCCTCAACAGCGGCGCGTCGGCGATGATCGTCGCGGAGCGCGCCTGGGCCGAGAAGAAAGGCCTGCAGCCGATGGCACGGCTCGTGTCCTACGGCGTCGCCGCCGTGGAGCCCGGCATGTTCGGCATCGGTCCCGTGCCCGCCGTGCGGCAGGCCCTCGAGCGTGCCGGGTGGAAGATCGGCGACGTCGAGCGCATCGAGATCAATGAGGCCTTCGCCGCGATCGCGCTTGCCTGCCTGCGCGAGCTGGGCTTGAGCGAAGACGTGGTCAATGTCGAGGGCGGCGCCATCGCGCACGGCCACCCGATTGGCGCCACCGGCGCCGTGCTGACGACGCGCCTGCTGCATTCCATGCGGCGCGACGGCCTGAAGCGCGGGATCGTGACCCTGTGCATCGGGGGCGGGCAGGGCATCGCGCTCGCGCTCGAAGCGCTGCCATAAAGCACATTCGACGGATCGAGGCGCGAAAGTTGGTGCTCCGCGGGAAGATCGAATGAGCGTCCGAACGCAGCCGCCTGGCAGGAGCACGAGGCGGAGCTGCGCGGCTATCTGCGCCGGCGCATGGCGGATCGCGTCGGCGCGGACGACCTGCTGCAGGAGGTTTTCCTCAAGGCCCTGCGCCAAGCTGCTCTTCTGGGGCGCTGGGGACCTGCGCGACTTCTACGGCCTGGACTGGATCGAAGGCTGGAACTGGCAGGATAGCCGCCTGCGCATCGCTTCCGAGCGGAAGCATTTCGCGGGGATGGAGGCGAAGGTTGGAATCGAACCAACGTGGACGGCTTTGCAGACCGTAGCATCTCCCCACTCTGCCACTTCGCCTCTGCGGGAGGAATTCTGCACAGCCGCCGATTAAGAATTCCTCCGTGCGCCATCGTCCGGTATGACCATTTGGTAGACTCGCGCCTCCTTGCAAGCCGGACGTCAGATTTCCCCCCTCCCGCCTGAGCGAATCGCGGCGCTCTACCGCGCGATGGCGCGCATCCGCGCCTTCGAGAACGCCGCGGAGGAGGCCTCCAAGGGCGGCGTCGCCGCCTTCGGCGCGAGCCTCGCCGAGGCCGCATCACATCCGGCGGTGCGCGGGCCGCTGCACCTTTCGACCGGCCAGGAGGCGGTGGCCGCCGGCGTCTGCGCAAACCTCGGCAAGGCCGACTACATCACCTCGACGCATCGCGGGCACGGCCACACGCTCGCCAAAGGGGCCTCGATGGAGCGCACGATGTGCGAGCTCTTCGGCCGCGCCACCGGCTTCAACGGCGGCAAGGGCGGCTCGATGCACATCGCCGACTTCTCCGTCGGCATGCTCGGCGCCAACGGCGTGGTGGCGGCGGGCATTCCGATCGCCGTCGGGGCCGCGCACGCGATCAAGATCGGGAACGAGAAGCGCATCGTCGCCTGCTTCTTCGGCGACGGGGCGGTGAACCGCGGTCCGTTCCTCGAAGGCCTGAACTGGGCGAAGGTGCACGAGTTGCCGCTGCTCTTCGTCTGCGAGGACAACCGCTGGTCGGCGATGACCTCGACAGAGGCGATGACCGCGGGCGAGGGCGCGCTCGCGCGTGCCAGGGCCATCGGCGTGCCGGGCGTGCAAGTGGATGGGAATGATGTCTTTGCGGTTTACGGGGCCGCGGAAAAGCTGATCGAGAAAATTCGCGATGGCCGAGGCCCGCAATTCCTCCACGCGATCACCTACCGCTTCAAGGGCCATGTCTCGGTCGACCCTGCGACCTACCGCGACGGCGAGGAGGTGTCGCGCGCGCTGGAAAGCGATCCGCTGAAGCTCGTCGAGAAGAAGCTCGGGAAGCGCGAGGCCGCGACGATTTGGCAGGAAGCAGAAGAAGAAGTGCGCAAGGCGCTCGAGGTGGCGGCGGCGGCGCCATGGCCGGAGCCGGCCGCTGCCTTCACCGATATCCAGGATGCAGGAGCCGGCCGGTGGCGCTGATGACCTATGCCGCGGCCGCGTGCGAAGCGGTGCGCCAGACGATGCAGCGCGACAGCCGCGTGGTGGTGCTCGGCGAGGACGTCGGCCGCGGCGGCATCTTCCAGCAATACCGCGGGCTGCAGCAGGAATTCGGCGCCGCGCGCGTCATCGACACGCCCATCTCGGAGTCGACCATCATGGGCGCCGCGGTCGGCATGGCGCTCGCGGGCCTCAAGCCGGTGGTGGAGATGCGGGTCGTGGACTTCGCGCTGTGCGCGATGGACGAGATCGTCAACCAGGCGGCCAAGGCGCGCTACATGTTCGGCGGGCAGGGCAAGGTGCCGCTCGTCGCGCGCCTGCCCGGGGGGCTGTGGAGCGGCTCGGCCGCGCAGCACTCGCAGAGCCTCGAGGCCTGGTTCGCCCATGTGCCCGGGCTGGTGGTCGTGGCGCCCGCCACGGCGCAGGACAACCGCTCGCTGCTGGAGGCGTCCGTCGCCTGCGGCGACCCGGTGATCTACCTCGAGCACAAGGAGCTCTGGGGGATGCAGGGCGAAGTCGGCAATCAGGAGGCAGTGATCGGAAAAGCTTCCCTCTTGCGGGAAGGAAATGACGTCACGCTCGTCACCTGGTCCCGAACGGTGCACGAGGCGCTCGCGGCGGCCGAACAGGCGAAAATGTCGGTCGAGGTCATCGACCTGCGCACGCTCTGGCCCTGGGACCGCGAAATGGTTCTCGCTTCGGCGGCGCGCACGCGGCGGCTTCTGGTCGCTCACGAGGCGGTGCAGGCGGCCGGCTTCGGCGCGGAAATCGCCGCCACAGTTGCCGAGGAGCTCGGCATTCGGGTAAAACGCCTTGGAGCACCGCGCATTCCGGTGGGCTATGCGAAGCCGCTGGAAGACGAGGCACGCATCACGGCGGATCGGATCCTTTCCAGCTTGAACACCTTTACGTAGGGGAAACACGTGAAATCCAGAACCGTAGTCGCAGCATTGGCGCTCGCGCTCGCCGTCTCGCCGGCGTTCGCGCAATCGAAATACCAGGGCGAGTACCGCCTCTCCACCGTCGTCGGCACGGCCTTCCCGTGGGGCAAGGCGGGCGAGCGCTGGGGCGAGATCGTGCGGCAGAAGACCAGCGGCCGCATCAACATCAAGATGTATCCCGGCACCTCGCTCGTCGCCGGCGACCAGACGCGCGAGTTCACCGCCATCCGCCAGGGCGTGATCGACCTCGCCATCGGCTCGACCATCAACTGGTCGCCGCAGATCAAGGAGCTCAACCTCTTCTCGCTGCCGTTCCTCATGCCCGACTACGCGGCGCTCGACGCGCTCACGCAGGGCGAGGTCGGCAAGGACATCTTCAGGCGCCTGGAGCGCGCCGGCGTGGTGCCGCTCGCCTGGGGCGAGAACGGCTTCCGCGAGGTGACCAACTCCAAGCGCGAGCTGCGCAAGCCGGCGGACTTCAAGGGCCTGAAGTTCCGCGTCGTCGGCTCGCCGCTGTTCCTCGACACCTTCACCGCGCTCGGCGCCAACCCGACGCAGATGAGCTGGGCCGATGCGCAGCCCGCGCTCGCCTCTGGCGCGGTCGACGGTCAGGAGAACCCGCTCACCATCTTCACCGCGGCCAAGCTGCACACCGTCGGGCAGAAGAACGTGACGCTGTGGGGTTACGTCGCCGACCCGCTGATCTTCGTCGTCAACAAGGAAGTCTGGGAGAGCTGGACGCCGGAAGACCGCAAGATCGTCCGCGAGGCGGCGGTGGCGGCGGGCAAGTACTGCATCGAGCTCGCCCGCGACGGCATGACCGGCTCCAACCCGGCGATCCTCAAGACCATCGAGGGCTTCGGCGTCAAGGTGGTGAAGCTCTCCGACCAGGAGCGCAACGCCTTCCGCAAGGTCACCAAGCCCGTCTACGACAAGTGGTCCAAGCAGATCGGCGCCGACCTGGTGAAGAAGGCCGAAGCCTCGGTCGCGGCGAGAAAGAAGAACTGATTGTTCAGCGCCCCCGGGGGTCCGCCGCCGACGCTCCCCCCGCGGGCGCGCTTCCGCGCCGAGCGCTTCTTGGGCGCGGCTTCGATGGCGCTGCTCGTCGCGATCACGCTCGCGAATGTGCTGACGCGCTACTTCACCGACATCTCGCTCGCGTTCACGGAGGAGGTGTCGGTCTTCCTGCTCATCTTCCTCACCTTCGTCGGCGCGGCGAAGGCCTTCCTCGACGGCAACCAGATCGCGATGGAGTTCTTCGTCGCCAGGCTCGGCTGGGCGTGGCGGCGCCGCTTCCTTCTTTTCGCGCTGGCGATGAGCGCGCTCATGATCGCGCTGGTCGGCTGGTACGGTACGCGCATGGCGTGGGACGACTACGACATGGAGGTCACCTCGCCCGGCCTGGGCTGGCCGCAATGGATCTACACCGCGTGGATGCCGCTCCTTTGCATCCCCATGCTGGCGCGCATCGCGCAGGGATTCCTCCACGTCTGGAAGAAAAGAGACGGCTAGGTGAGCTGGCTCCTTTTCGGCGTGCTGCTCGTGCTGATGTGCGCCGGGGTGCCGATCGCCGTGGCGCTCGGCCTCTCCGGCGCCGCGGTGGTGGCGGCGGCGCACCTGGGGATGATGTCGGTCCCCACGATGGTTTACAGCGGCATCGCGAAGTACCCGCTGCTCGCGATCCCGGTGTTCATCCTCGCCGGGCTGATCTTCGAGCGCTCGGGGGTGGCGGCGAGCCTGGTGCGGCTCGCCGAGAGCATCGTCGGCGTGCGCCGCGGCGGCCTCGCCGTAGCCGCGGTGCTGGTGTGCATGATCCTGGGCGGCATCTCCGGCTCCGGCCCGGCCGATTCCGCGGCGGTCGGGGCCATCATGATCCCGGCGATGACGCGCGCCGGCTATCCGCGCGAGTTCTCCGCCAGCCTGATCGCCGCCGGCGGCTCCACCGCCATCATCATCCCCCCCTCGGTCGCCTTCATCATCTACTCGGTGCTCGTGCCGCAGGCGAGCGTGCCGGCGCTCTTCGCCGCCGGCATCGTCCCCGGCCTGCTGGTCGGCGGCGCGCTGATGGCAACGGCGGTGTTCTTCTCGGTCCGGCACGGCTTCGGCGCGAACACGACGGAGGCGCGGCCTGCCTTCTGGCGCAGCCTGCGCGAGGCGGGGTGGGCGCTGCTCGCCCCGGTGATCATCCTGGGCGGCATGCGGAGCGGCGCCTTCACGCCCACCGAGGCCGCGGTCGTCGCGGTCGCCTACGGCCTGCTCGTCGGCGTGCTGGCCTACCGCTCGCTTGGGCCGCGCTCGATCTGGGGCCTGCTCGAGGAAGCGGCCGAGATCTCCGCGGTGATCCTGCTGCTGGTCGGTTTGGCGGCGCTCTTCGGCTGGGCGGTGGACACCGTCGGCGTCTTCAACGCCTTCGCCAAGTGGCTGACCGCCGAAGGCACCAGCGAGGCGACGGTGCTCATCTCGATCACCGTAGTGCTGCTCATCGCCGGCACGGCGCTCGACGCGATTGCCACCTACTTCGTGTTCCTGCCTTTCCTGGTGCCGGTGGCGATGGCGTACGGGTGGGACCTGACCTGGCTCGGCGTCATCGTCACGCTCAACGTGGCGATCGGGCAGTTCACGCCGCCGACCGCGGTCAACCTGATGATCACCTGCCGCCTCGCCGGCGTGTCGATGGAGTCGACGACCGTCTGGGTGCTGTGGTTCGTCGCCGCCATGACGGGGGTGCTGCTCCTGCTGACGTTCGTCCCGGAGCTGGTCCTCTTCCTGCCGCGCGCTTTGGGCTACCTCTAACAAAATAACTACTGGCAGGACTTGCAGATAATTCCTCGCCGGGCGCACCCGGTAGCATTTCCGGGTATGGACGTGCTGCTGGTCGACGACCATCCCATCATCCACGAAACGATGCGCGCGATCGTGCGCTCGGTGCGCGAGGACGCCGCGTTCCACGGGCAATTCGACCTCGCCGGCGGCCTGTCGCAGGCGCGCCGGCTCTCCGGCCTCGGCCTGGTGCTCATCGACCTGGGGCTACCGGGCTGCTCGGAGATGGAAGCCCTGCTGAAATTCCGCGAGGCCTTCCCGGACATCCCCATCGCCGTGATTTCCGCCACGGAAGACGCCGAGCGGGTGCATGCGGCTCTGGAGGCGGGCGCCGCCGGCTATCTGCCGAAGACGCTGCTGCCCAAGGCGATGGCGAGCGCCTTGCGCGCCATCATCGATGGGCAGGTCTACAGCCCGCTTGCGGCGGGCGGCGCAGCTAGCGCAGCGTCACGGCGGTGATGTCGCCCTTCGTGCCGATGCCGATCTTGAGCGGGAATTTCGTCATCTCACTTTAGGTCTCCTCGTTGGTGCCGGTTTGACCCACATCAAATCGGAGCCCCGCGTTCGGGCCGATAAAGGCTCGGGGATGCGAACTGTCGACACGGACGTCGCGATCATCGGGGCGGGGGGCGCCGGGCTGCGCGCCGCCATCGCGCTCGCGGAGAGCGCGCCGAAGCTGCGCATCGCGCTCATTTCCAAGGTTTATCCGATGCGCAGCCACACCTGCGCCGCCGAAGGCGGGGCCGCGGGGGTCATCAAGCCCGACGACAGCCTGGCGTATCACTTCGACGACACCGTGCATGGCGGCGACTGGCTCTCCGACCAGGACGCGGTGGACTACTTCATCGCCGAGGCGCCGCGCGAGCTCGTCCAGCTCGAGCACTGGGGCTGCCCGTGGAGCCGCGAGGCGGACGGCTCGGTGGCGGTGCGCCCGTTCGGCGGCATGAAGAAGCAGCGCACCTGGTTCGCCGCCGACAAGTCCGGCTTCCACATCCTGCACACGCTGTTCCAGACCTCGCTGCGCTTCGATTCGATCCAGCGGTTCGACGAGTACTACGCGACCGAGCTGCTGGTGGACGAGGGGCGCTGCGTCGGGCTGACGGCGATCGAGATGCGCAGCGGCCAGATGTGCCGCTTCGACGCAGGCGCGGTCATCATCGCGGGCGGCGGCGCGGGACGGATGTTCCCGTTCACGACCAACGGCGCGATCAAGACCGGCGACGGCATGGCGCTCGCCTACCGCGCGGGCGTCGCGCTGAAGGACATGGAGTTCGTGCAGTACCACCCGACCGGGCTGCCCAGCACCGGCACCCTGCTCACGGAAGCCTGCCGCGGCGAAGGCGGCGTGCTGCTGAACCGGAACGGCCGGCGCTTCCTGCAGGATTACGGCATGGGCCCGGAGACGCCGCTCGGCAAGCCGGCGTTCAAGACCATGGAGCTCGGCCCGCGCGACCGCGTCAGCCAGGCGTTCTGGCAGGAGCAGAAGAAGGGCAACATGGTGCCGACGCAGTGGGGCGAGTGCATGCTGCTCGACATGCGGCACCTCGGCGAGAAGACGATCGACGAGCGCCTGCCGCTCGTGCGCGACATGTCCATCAGCTACATGGGCGTCGACCCGGTGCACGACCCGGTGCCGGTGCGCCCGGTGGTGCATTACATGATGGGCGGCATCCACACCGACATCCGGGCGGCGACCACGCTGCCGGGCCTCTTCGCCGCGGGCGAGTGCGCCTGCGTCAGCATCAACGGCGCCAACCGGCTCGGCTCGAACTCGCTCACCGAGCTGCTGGTGTTCGGCCGCCGCGCGGGCCTGAGCGCGATGCAGTACCTCCAGTCGGGCGCGCGCCCGGCGGGGGAGGCCGCGCGCGCCGCGCTCGCCGCCGCGGCGCAGGCGCGCCTGCGCGAGCTCATGCAAAGGAGCGGCGGCACCGAGACCGTGGCAGGCCTGCGCAAGGAGATGATGCAGACGATGGAGCAGCATGCCGGCATCTACCGCAGCGGCGCGGGGCTCGACGAAGCCTGCGCCAGGCTCGCCGGGCTGCGCCGGCGCTACCGCGGCATCGAGCTGCACGACAAGACCAACGTCTACAACACGGACCTGCTGCAGGCCCTCGAGCTTGGCTCGATGCTCGACTGCGCCGAGGCGGTGGTGCAGAGCGCCGTGGCGCGCAAGGAGTCGCGCGGCGCGCACCAGCGGCTCGACTACGTCGAGCGCGACGACCAGCGCTATCTCAAGCATTCCCTCGCGCATTGGCGGGGCGGCGATGCGCCGCGCGTCGATTACCTCGACGTGGTGATCACCCGCTCGCAGCCCGGCGTGCGCGACTACTCCGGAGGCCACGAGTGAGCGAGCGCGTGGTCGAGCTCGAGGTGCTGCGCTACCACCCGGAAACGGACCAGGAGCCGCGCTTCCAGCGTTATTCGGTTCCCTGCCGCGAGGAATGGGTGGTGCTCGACGCGCTCAACTACATCAAGGAGAACCTCGACCCGACGCTGAGCTACCGCTGGTCCTGCCACATGGCGGTGTGCGGCAGCTGCGGCATGATGATCAACCAGGAGCCCAAGCTCGCCTGCAAGGCGTTCTTGCGCGACTACCAGGGCGTGATCCGCGTCGAGCCGCTGCGGCACTTCCCGATCGAGCGCGACCTGGTGACGGTGATCGACGACTTCATGACCAAGCTTTCGCGGGTCAGGCCCTACCTGATCCCGAAGGACATCAAGGCGCTCGAGGCGGGCGAGTACCGCCAGACGCCGGCGGAGCTCAAGCGCTTCAAGCAGTACAGCATGTGCATCAACTGCATGCTCTGCTATGCGGCCTGCCCGGAGTACGGCCTGATCCCCAAGTACATCGGGCCGGCGGCGATCGCGCTCGCGCACCGCTGGAACCAGGATTCGCGCGACGCCGGCCGCGAGGAGCGCCAGGAGGCGCTCGCCGCCGAGGAAGGGGCGTGGGAGTGCTCGTTCGTGGGCGCCTGCTCGGAAGTCTGCCCCGAGCACGTGGACCCGGCGGGCGCGATCCAGCAGGTCAAGATCCGCAGCACCGTGGACTGGTACCAGGAGCACCTGATGCCGTGGCTGAAGAAATGAGTCGCAGGCCCTACGAGCGCCCGATCACCTCGGAATGGATCTTCCGCCACCCGCGCTACGTGCGCTACATGGTGCGCGAGTTCAGCTGCCTGTTCATCGGCGGTTACGCGCTGCTGATGGTGGTGGGGCTCGAGCGGCTCTCGCAGGGTCCGGCCGCCTGGCAGGGCTTCCTGCAGGCCCTGCAGTCGCCGGCGAGCATCGCCTTCCATCTTGTGGCACTGGCCTTCTCCGTCTATCACTCGGTGACATGGTTCAACCTGACGCCGCAAGCGATTCCTCTTCCATTCATCTCGGCGGCGCACTACGCCGGCTGGGGGGCCGTATCGATCGCGGTGTTGTGGCTGGCAGGGGTCTTCTGACATGGCGAAATCGAACAAGCCGATCGTCTGGGGGCCCTTCGCGGCCGGCGGAACGCTGACCGCCTTCCTCACACCGGCGCTCATCGCGCTGACGCTGCTCGCCGGCCTGGGCCAGGTGCCGGAGGCGCTTTCCTACGAGCGGCTGCACGCCTTCGCCGCGCACTGGCCGGTCAAGGCGGCGCTCGTCGTGGTCATCGGCCTGTCGCTTTGGAGCGCGGCGCACCGCCTGCGCATCACCTGCTACGACCTCGGCGTGCGGGCCGACGCCGCGGTCGCGGCGATCGTCTACGCCGGGGCCCTTGCCGGGACCGGGGCGGCAGTGCTTTACTTGCTGCGGATCTAAGGGAGGAGGCCCGCATGAATCCGCCGCCGGTCGCCACGCGCGAAATCGCCCGGGAAGAGCGCTTCAACGCCGTCTGGACCCAGGAGCTGAACGACGTCTTCGCCGACGTCGCGCCGTATTACGACCGGGCGAACTACATCGCCAGCCTGGGGCTGTGGGGCTGGTTCCTGCGGCAGTTCATGAACACGGTGGACATCCGGCCGGGCGAGCGCGTGCTCGACGTCTGCGCCGGCACCAACGCGATCGGCATCGCCCTGCTCAGGCGCGAGCCCACGCTCGAGGTGCACGCCATCGACCGCAGCGCCGCCATGCAGGAGGTCGGCCGGCGCAATGCCGAGGCGCTGGGCATGCGCATCCGCAGCGTCATCGACGACGTGCACACGCTCCCCTACCCGGACAACACCTTCGACGTGGTCACGCTGCAGTTCGCCTCGCGGCACCTGCGCATCCGACGCGTCGCATCCGAGATCCGCCGCGTGCTCAAGCCCGGCGGGCGCTTCTACCACTGCGACATGCTGCGGCCCGGCAACCGCGTCGTGGAGCGGCTCTATTACACCTACCTGCGTTTCTGCCTGTGGTTCACGGGGTTCCTGTTCCGCAGCGGGCCGGCGGCGCTGAACTGCAAGAAGTACTTCATCCAGGCCCTGCAGATGTTCTACACGCCGCAGGAGCTGAGCGACATGCTGGAGGACGTCGGCTTCCGCGACGTGACGGCGAAGACGGTGTTCTCGGGCATGCTCGGATTCCACCGCGCCGTCAAGCCCTCGCCGGCCTGAACCGGGCGAGGGCACTCGCCGCGCTGAACCGCCGGCTCCTCGCCGAGTTCAGCCGCCGCACCATCGCCGCGCTGCGCGAGGCGCTGCCGCTGCAGCTCATGCCGGCGCGCCTCGAGCAGGTGCTGGCCGCCAACCTCGCGAAGGAAGTCCGCAAGGACACGATGGTCATCCGCGCCGCGGCCGCGCCGGCCGAAGCGGGCCTCGATGTCCTTGTCGCGAGAACAAAAAGCATTGATCGCGACTTTCTCGAGCGAGTGGCGCACTTCCCGGTCCGCGTCGTCGTGCGCTACGAGGAAATCGAGCCGGTGCGCCGGCGGCGCATCGAGCGCCTGTTCGCCGCCGCGCAGCGCGTGCTCGCCACCTGGGCGCCGGAGCAGGATGCGCGCGCGGCGCTGCGCGCCGCCTTCCCGGGTGCCGAGCTCGAAGCGCTGCTGCGCGAGCTGCTCGCTCTCTACGGCGAGGAAACGCTCGCGCTCAGCCGCTCGGTGCGCGTGCCGACGCTGCTCAAGCCGCTTCGCGACGCTGCGGCGCGCCGCCTCGTCGGCGTCATGGATTCCGTCTCTGCGCGCCTGGCGAAGGAAGCCGCGGCGGCGATGAACTTACGGTAAAATTCAATGGTTTGGTGAGGTCCTGGGCGATGAAACGCACCCGGCTGGTCGCCGGAAACTGGAAGATGCACGGCAACCGGGCGGCCAATGCGGCCTTGCTCGACGCTATCGTGCGCGGGCAGGGCGACGAGGCGGGGGCCGAATGCGCGGTCTGCGTGCCGTTTCCGTACCTGGCGCAGGCCGCCGAGCGCTTGCGGGGAACCGCCGTCGCGTGGGGCGCTCAGAACCTGAGCGAGCACGCGCAAGGCGCATACACCGGCGAGGTCTCGGCCGCGATGCTGGCGGATTTCGGCTGCAAGTACGTCATCGTCGGGCATTCGGAGCGGCGCCAGCTTTTCGGCGAGACGGACGAGCAGGTCGCGGCCAAGTTCGCCGCGGCGCGCAAGGGCGGCCTCACGCCGATCCTGTGCGTCGGCGAGACCCTCGCGGAGCGCGAGGCGGGCAGGACGGAACAAGTGGTGGGCCGGCAGTTGGATGCAGTTTTGAACAGCTCTTCATTCGAAAATGCAGTTCTCGCCTACGAGCCGGTGTGGGCGATCGGCACCGGGCGCAACGCCACGCCGGAGCAGGCGCAGGCCGTACACGCGTTTCTCAGAGCGAAAGTGCCTTCTGGGATCTGCATCCTGTACGGCGGCAGCATGAAGGCCGCGAACGCGGCGGGGCTTCTCGCCATGCCCGACATCGACGGCGGATTGGTTGGCGGCGCCTCGCTCGCCGCGGAAGAGTTTCTGGCGATCCTGCGCGCAGCGGGGTCGAAAAGGGTCACGACATGAGCATGTGGACGAACGTTTTCATCGTGGCGCACGTCCTGGTCGCGCTGGCGATCATCGGGCTGGTGCTGCTCCAGCACGGCAAGGGCGCCGACATGGGCTCGGGCTTCGGCGGCGGCGCCTCGGGGAGCCTCTTCGGCGCCACCGGCTCGGCGAATTTCCTCTCGCGCGCGACGGCGGTGCTCGCGACGATCTTCTTCGCGCTCAGCCTAGCGCTCGCCTACCTTGCGACGCATCGCACGACGACGGAGGGCGGCGGCGTGATGGACGCCGTGCGCCAGCAGCAGAAGGCCGCGCCCGCGCCGGCGCAGAAGCCCGCGGCCGAGCCCGCCGCGCCGCCCGCCGATGGTTCGAAGGACAAGGCCGTGCCGCAGTAATTTTTGGGGGATAATCCGACGGTTTACGCCCACGTGGTGAAATTGGTAGACACGCTAGCTTGAGGGGCTAGTGGCCTAAACAGCCGTAGCAGTTCGAGTCTGCTCGTGGGCACCAGACTTATGCTCGCAGAATACTTTCCGATCCTGCTCTTCATCATCGTCGCGCTGGTCATCGGCGTCGCGCCGCTTGCCCTCGGCAAGCTGCTCGGCCCGAACCGCCCCGACCCGGAGAAGCTCTCGCCCTACGAGTGCGGCTTCGAGGCCTTCGAGGACGCGCGCATGAAATTCGACGTGCGCTACTACCTCGTGGCGATCCTGTTCATCCTGTTCGACCTCGAGATCGCCTTCCTCTTTCCCTGGGCGGTGGTGCTGAACGACATCGGGCTCGCCGGGTTCCTGTCGATGATGCTGTTTCTCGCCATCCTGACCGTGGGCTTCGCCTACGAGTGGATGAAAGGAGCGCTGGAGTGGGAATAGAAGGCGTCCTGCACGAGGGCTTCGTCACCACCTCGGCCGACAAGCTGATCAACTGGACGCGCACCGGGTCGCTGTGGCCGATGACCTTCGGCCTCGCCTGCTGCGCCATCGAGATGATGCACGCCGGCGCGGCGCGCTACGACCTCGACCGCTTCGGCGTGGTATTCCGCCCCAGCCCGCGCCAGTCGGACGTCATGATCGTCGCCGGCACGCTGTGCAACAAGATGGCGCCGGCGCTGCGCAAGGTCTACGACCAGATGGCCGAGCCGCGCTGGGTGATCTCGATGGGCTCGTGCGCGAACGGCGGCGGCTACTACCACTATTCCTACTCGGTGGTGCGCGGCTGCGACCGCATCGTCCCGGTCGACATCTACGTGCCCGGCTGCCCGCCGACCGCCGAGGCGCTGCTCTACGGCATCGTGCAGCTGCAGAACAAGATCAAGCGAACCAATACGATCGCTCGATGAAGCCGAGCTCGAATTCAACCATTGCACGATAGATGACGCCCCGGCTCCAGAGACTGTTCGACTCGATCCAGGACCTCAACCCCGTCGAGCGGCTGGGCGAGATCACCGTCGAGGTCAAGGCTGCTGACTATAAAAGTATCTGTGAAAAGCTGAAAACCGAGCATGGCTTCGAGCAGCTGATCGACCTGTGCGGCGTCGACTATGCCGCCTACGGTGACCGCCCGCGCGAAGGGGCCCGCTTCGCGGCCGTACTGCATCTCCTGTCGCACAGAAACAATTGCCGGCTGCGCGTGCGCTGCTTCTGTCCCGACGACGAATTCCCGGTGCTGCCCTCGCTGGTCGAGGTCTGGCCCTCGGCCAACTGGTACGAGCGCGAGGCCTTCGACCTCTTCGGCATCATCTTCGACGGCCACCCGGACCTGCGCCGCATCCTGACCGACTACGGCTTCGTCGGGCATCCCTTCCGCAAGGATTTCCCGCTCTCGGGCTACGTCGAGATGCGCTACGACCCGGAGCAGAAGCGCGTCGTCTACCAGCCGGTCACGATCGATCCGCGGGAAGTGACCCCGCGCATCGTGCGCGAAGAGAACTACGCGCAAGAGGGCTGATGCCGGAGATCCGCAACTACACGCTCAACTTCGGCCCGCAGCACCCGGCCGCGCACGGCGTGCTGCGCCTGGTGCTCGAGCTCGACGGCGAGGTGATCCAGCGCGCCGACCCGCACATCGGGCTGCTGCATCGCGCCACCGAGAAGCTCGCCGAGCACAAGACCTACCTGCAGAGCCTGCCCTACATGGACCGGCTCGACTACGTGTCGATGATGTGCAACGAGCACGCGTACGTGATGGCGGTGGAGAAGCTGCTGCGCATCGAGGTGCCGCTGCGCGCGAAGTACATCCGCGTCATGTTCGACGAGATCACGCGCATCCTGAACCACCTGCTGTTCCTCGGCACGCAGGGCCTGGACCTCGGCGCGATGACGGTGTTCCTCTACTGCTTCCGCGAGCGCGAGGACCTGCTCGACTGCTACGAGGCGGTGTCCGGCGCGCGCATGCACGCCGCCTACTACCGGCCCGGCGGCGTGTACCGCGACCTGCCGGACGCCATGCCGCAATACGCTGTTTCAAAGATAAAAAATGCATCCGAAATCGGAAAGCTGAATGCCAACCGCCAGGGCTCGCTGCTCGACTTCATCGAGGACTTCACCGAGCGCTTCCCCAAGTGCGTCGACGACTACGAGACGCTGCTCACGGAGAACCGCATCTGGAAGCAGCGCACGGTCGGCATCGGCGTCGTGTCTCCCGAGCGCGCCCTCGCGCTCGGCTTCAGCGGCGTCATGCTGCGCGGCTCGGGCATCGAATGGGACCTGCGCAGGAAGCAGCCCTACGAGGTCTACGACCGCATGGATTTCGCCGTGCCCGTGGGCGTGAACGGCGACACCTACGACCGCTACCTGGTGCGCGTCGAGGAGATGCGGCAGTCCAACCGCATCGTCCGGCAGTGCATCGACTGGCTGCGCGCGAATCCCGGGCCGGTGATGGTCGACGACCACAAGATCGCGCCGCCGACGCGCGAGGAGATGAAGTTCGGCATGGAGCAGCTCATCCACCACTTCAAGCTCGTCACCGAGGGCATGCACGTGCCCGAGGGCGAGGCCTACGCGGCGATCGAGCACCCTAAGGGCGAGTTCGGCGTGTACTTCATCTCCGACGGCGCCAACAAGCCCTACCGCATGAAGCTGCGCTCGCCGAGCTTCGCGCACCTCTCGGCGCTGAGCGAGCTCGCCAAGGGCCACATGCTCGCGGACGCGGTCGCCATCATTGGCACCATCGACATCGTCTTCGGCGATATAGACCGATGAGCCTTTCCGCTGAATCTCTCAGGAAGATCGACCGGGAGGTCGCCAAGTACCCGCCCGACCAGAAGCAGTCCGCGGTGATGAGCGCGCTCATCATCGCCCAGGACGAGAAGGGCTGGCTCTCCACCGAGACCATGGACGAGGTGGCGGGCTACCTCGGCATGCCGCCAGTGGCGGTGTACGAGGTGGCGACCTTCTACTCGATGTACAACCTGCACCAGACCGGGAAGTACAAGCTCACCCTCTGCACCTGCCTGCCGTGCGGCCTGCAGGGGGCGCTCGAGGCCGCCGACCACCTGCGCGACAGGCTCGGCATCGACTTCAACGAGACCACGCCCGACGGCCGCTTCACGCTGAAGGAGGGCGAGTGCATGGGGGCCTGCGCGATGGCGCCGGTGCTGCTCGTGAACAACAAGAAGATGCACGACTACATGTCGAAGGAAAAGCTCGACTCCCTTCTGGAAAACCTCAAATGATGCTGGATTACGGTCCTGACGCCATCCTCATGAAGGGCCTCGACGGCCGCAACTGGCGGCTGAAGGACTACGAGGCGCGGGACGGTTATCAAGCTCTTCGAAAAATTATTGAATCCAAGACAAAGCCTGAAGAGATCATCGCCGACCTCAAGAAGTCCGCCCTGCGCGGGCGCGGCGGCGCCGGCTTCCCGACCGGACTGAAGTGGTCGTTCATGCCGCGCGCCTTCCCCGGCGCCAAGTACGTGGTCTGCAACTCCGACGAGGGCGAGCCCGGCACCTGCAAGGACCGCGACCTGCTGCGCTACAACCCGCATGCGGTGATCGAGGGCATGATCATCGCCGGCTACGCGATGAGCGCCACCGCCGGCTACAACTACATCCACGGCGAAGTCTGGGAGATCTACGAGCAGCACGAGGAAGCGTTGCGCGAGGCGTATGCGGCCGGATACCTCGGCAGGAATATTCTCGGTTCCGATTTTTCGTTTGACCTGTATGCCCACGCCGGCTACGGGGCCTACATCTGCGGCGAGGAGACGGCGCTGCTCGAGTCCCTCGAGGGCAAGAAGGGCCAGCCGCGCTTCAAGCCGCCGTTCCCGGCGAGCTACGGCCTCTACGGCAAGCCCACCACCATCAACAACACCGAGACCTTCGCCGCGGTGCCCTGGATCGTGAGGAACGGCGGCGACGCGTTCCTCGCGCTCGGCCGGCCGAACAACGGCGGCACCAAGCTCTTCACGGTGAGCGGGCACGTCGCCCGTCCCGGCAACTACGAGGTGCGCCTGGGCACGCCGTTCGCGAAGCTGCTCGAGATGGCCGGCGGCATGCGGCCCGGGCGCAAGCTGAAGGCGGTGATCCCCGGCGGCTCGTCGATGCCGGTGCTGCCCGCCGAGGTCATGATGAAGACCGACATGGACTACGACGCCATCGCCAAGGCCGGCTCGATGCTCGGCTCCGGCGCGGTGATCGTCATGGACGACTCGACCTGCATGGTGCGCGCGCTCGAGCGCCTGTCGTACTTCTATTTCGAGGAGTCCTGCGGCCAGTGCACGCCCTGCCGCGAGGGCACCGGCTGGCTCTACCGCGTGGTCAACCGCATCGAGACGGGCAGGGGGCGCATCGAGGACCTCGCGCTCCTCGACGACGTCGCCGACAACATCGCCGGGCGCACCATCTGCGCGCTGGGCGACGCCGCGGCGCTGCCGGTGAAGAGCTTCATCAAGCACTTCCGCAGCGAGTTCGTGCACCACATCCAGCACAAGGAATGCCTGTACGGCGCCGTCGAGCCCAAGTGGGGCCGGGCGGGCGCCCGGCTCGAGCCGCACGTGATCCGCAACATGGCGGAGGCCGCCTGATGGCCACGCTCAAGCTCACCGTCGACGGCCGCGAAGTCGAGGTGCCGCACGGCTCGACCGTGATGGATGCGACGAACAAGCTCGGCATCTACGTGCCGCACTTCTGCTACCACCGCAAGCTCTCGATCGCCGCGAACTGCCGCATGTGCCTGGTGGAGGTTGAGAAGGCGCCCAAGCCCCTGCCGGCCTGCGCCACGCCGGTGACCGAGGGGATGAAGGTGAAGACGAGCTCCGCGGCCGCCAAGGACGCGCAGAACGGCGTCATGGAGTTCCTGCTCATCAACCACCCGCTCGACTGCCCGATCTGCGACCAGGGCGGCGAATGCCAGCTGCAGGACCTCGCGGTCGGCTACGGCCACAGCAACTCGCGCTATACCGAGGAAAAGCGGGTCGTCTCGCGGAAGGAGCTGGGTCCCCTGGTGGCGGCCGAAGAGATGAGCCGCTGCATCCAGTGCACGCGCTGCGTGCGCTTCGGCCAGGAGATCGCCGGGGTCATGGAGCTCGGCCTCGCCGGGCGCGGCGAGAACGCCGAGATCGTCTCCTTCGTCGGCCGCGCCGTCGAGTCGGAGCTCTCCGGCAACATGATCGACCTGTGCCCGGTGGGCGCGCTCACCTCGGAGCCCTTCCGCTACAGCGCGCGCACCTGGGAGCTCTCGCGCCGCAAGTCGATCTCGCCGCACGACGGCCTGGGCTCGAACCTGGTGGTGCAGGTCAAGCAGAACCGCGTCATGCGCGTGCTGCCGCTCGAGAACGAGGCGGTGAACGAGTGCTGGCTCTCGGACAAGGACCGCTTCTCCTACGGGGCGCTCAACTCGCCCGAGCGCCTGCAGCGCCCGATGATCCGCGAGGGCGGCGGCTGGCGCGAGGTCGATTGGCAGGAAGCGCTCGACTTTTCGATCGAAAGGCTCAAGGATTTTGCCGTCCTCGCCTCGCCGCATTCCACGCTCGAGGAATTGTTCCTGGTTTCGAAGCTGGGACCTGCCGACTTCCGCCTGCGGCACTGCGACTTCTCCGCCGACGGCAAGCATGGCGGCATTCCCTGGCTGGGCATGCCGGTGGCCGAGCTCGAGAAGCTCGACCGCGTGCTGGTGGTCGGCTCCTTCCTGCGCAAGGACCATCCGCTGCTCGCGCACCGGCTGCGCCAGGCGGCGAAGCGCCGCACGCAGATCCACATGCTGCACTCGGTGGACGACGACTGGCTGATGCCGATCGCCAGCAGGAAGATCGTGCCGCCATCGGAAATTCTTTCTCAGATAAAAGGTTTTGAAGACATTCTGAAGGGCGGAAGAAATGCCGCGGTGCTGCTCGGCAACTTCGCGCAGCAGCACCCGCAGGCGGCGCAGATCCATGCCGCGGCGCAGGCGCTCGGCGTCAGGGTCGGGTTCCTGGGCGAGGCGGCGAACTCCGTCGGCGGCTACCTGGCCGGTCTTCCCGCGGGCGGGAACCTTGAAACCTTGCTGAAGAAGAAGAACTTTGTCCTTCTGAACGCCGAGCCCGAGTGCGACTTCGCCGACCCGCGCGCGGCGCTGGAAGCGATGCAGAAGGCCGACTTCGTGGTGCAGCTCTCCGCGTTCAAGACCGGGCTCGACTACGCGCACGTGCTGCTGCCGGTGGCGCCTTTCACCGAGACCTCCGGGACCTTCGTCAGCACCGAGGGCCGCGTGCAGGGCTTCCACGCCACCGTCAAGCCGCTCGGCGACGCGCGCCCGGCGTGGAAGGTGCTGCGCGTGCTGGGCAGCCTGCTCGGTCGGCCGGACATGGCCTTCGACAGCATCGACCAGGTGCGCGACGCCTGCCTTGGCGGCAGGAGCGTCCCGGATCTGCTATCCAACGAAATCCGGATGGAAGGCGCAGCCGAAGGCAAGCCCTCCCCGGGCATTCAGAGAGTCGCGGACGTGCCGATGTATTTCGCCGATCCGCTGGTGCGCCGCTCGCCGCCGCTGCAGGCGACCCGCGACGCGCAGCCGCCGAAGGCGTGGATGAACTCGCGCCTGGCGCAGAAGCTGGGGATCTCGGCGGGCCAGCCGGTGTCGGTCAACGGCGCGCGCCTGGCAGCCGCGATCGACGAGGGCGTCGCCGACGGCTGCTTGCGCGTTTCCGCCGCGCACCGTTCGACGGCGGCGGTCGGGCCGATGTTCGGGAGCTTGAGCGTCGAGAAGGTCGCCGTGGGGCAGGCCGCATGAAGGAGTGGCTCGTCAACACGTCGGACGCCTGGTTCGGCCCGGTCTGGGGCCCGGCGGTGTACACGACCGGCACCACGCTCGCCTTCATCGTCGCGATGGTGATCCCGCTCTTCATCGCGGTCGCGTACCTCACGCTGTGGGAGCGCAAGCTGATCGGCTGGATCCAGATCCGCATCGGCCCGAACCGCGTCGGGCCGCTCGGCCTGCTGCAGCCGATCGCCGACGGCCTGAAGCTGCTGGTGAAGGAGGTCATCCTCCCGACGCGCGCCAACAAGGCCCTGTACCTCGCCGCGCCGGTGGTGATGCTCGCGCCGGCGCTCGCCGCCTGGGCGGTGATCCCGATCGCGCCCGAGGTGGTGCTCTCCGACATCAACGCCGGCCTGCTCTACATCCTCGCGCTCTCCTCGATCGGCGTGTACGGCGTGATCGTCGCCGGCTGGGCGTCGAACTCCAAGTACGCCTTCCTCGGCGCCATGCGCTCGGCGGCGCAGATGGTCTCCTACGAGCTGGCGATGGGCTTCGCGCTGGTGGTGGTGCTGATGGTCTCGGGCAGCCTCAATCTCTCCGACATCGTCGAGGCCCAGGGGCGCGGGCGCTTCGCCGACTGGGGCCTGAACTTCCTCTCCTGGAACTGGCTGCCGCTCGCGCCCATGCTGGTGGTGTACTTCGTCTCGGGCATCGCCGAGACCAACCGCGCGCCCTTCGACGTGGTCGAGGGCGAGTCGGAGATCGTCGCCGGGCACATGGTCGAGTACTCGGGCATGAGCTTCGCGCTGTTCTTCATGGCCGAGTACATGAACATGCTGCTCATCAGCGCGCTCACCGCGGTGATGTTCTTCGGCGGCTGGCAGGCGCCGGTCGACTCGGTGGTGGCGAACTGGATCCCGCCGTTCGGCTGGCTGCTCCTCAAGATCTTCGTGCTGGTGTCGCTGTTCCTGTGGTTCCGCGCCACCTTCCCGCGCTACCGCTACGACCAGATCATGCGCCTGGGCTGGAAGGTGTTCATCCCGCTCACCCTGGTCTGGATCGTCGTGGTGGGCGTGTGGATGCAGACCCCCTGGAGCATCTGGAAATGACGCGCGCCCTGGAATTCTTCCGCAGCTTCCTGCTGCTCGAGCTGTTCCGCGGCCTGGCGCTCACCGGGCGGCACCTCTTCGCGCGCAAGATCACGGTGCAGTTCCCGGAGGAGAAGACGCCCGCGAGCCCGCGCTTCCGCGGCCTGCACGCGCTGCGCCGCTATCCGAACGGCGAAGAGCGCTGCATCGCCTGCAAGCTGTGCGAGGCGGTGTGTCCGGCGCTCGCCATCCACATCGAGTCGGAGCAGCGGGAAGACGGCACGCGCCGCACCACGCGCTACGATATCGACCTCACCAAGTGCATCTTCTGCGGCTTCTGCGAGGAAGCCTGCCCGGTCGACGCCATCGTCGAGACCCGGGTGCTCGAGTACCACGGGGAGAGGCGGGGGGATCTCTACTACACCAAGCCGATGCTGCTCGCGGTCGGCGATCGCTACGAGGAGCAAATCGCCCGGGACCGGGCCGCCGACGCCCGCTTCCGCTAGAAGCACAACCAACAAGAATGCTCGAAACCGTCGTCTTCTACCTCTTCGCCGCCGTGCTGGTGCTCTCCGGCGTGCGCGTCGTCACCGCGCGCAACCCGGTGCACGGGGCGCTGTTCCTCGTGCTCGCCTTCTTCACCGCGGCGGCGCTGTGGCTGCTGCTGCGCGCGGAATTCCTCGCCATCGTGCTGGTGGTGGTCTACGTCGGCGCGGTAATGGTGCTGTTCCTCTTCGTGGTGATGATGCTCGACATCGACATCGAGCGCGTGCGCGAGGGCTTCTGGCGCAACCTGCCGCTCGCGCTGCTGGTCGGCGGCATCATGGTGGCGGAGATGGTCGCGGTGCTCGCCAACCGCTATTTCGCCACGCGCGTGCAGGCGCTGCCGCCGGGGACCAGCAACACCCAGCAGCTCGGCCGCATCCTCTACACCGACTACGCCTACGCCTTCGAGATCGCCGCGGTGGTGCTGCTGGTGGCGATCATCGCCGCCATCGCGCTCACCCTGCGCGCACGCAAGGACACGCGGCGCCAGGACCCCTCGGAGCAGGTGCGCGCGCACCCCGCGGAGCGCGTGCGGCTCGTTTCCATGCCCTCGGAAAAGGAATAAATCAGGCAATGAGCGCGGCGCTTACCGTCAACCACTACGTCGTCCTGGGTGCGATCCTCTTCGCCATCAGCGTGGTCGGCATCTTCCTCAACCGGCGCAACCTGATCGTGCTGCTGATGGCGATCGAGCTGATGCTGCTCGCGGTGAACCTCAACTTCATCGCCTTCTCGCACTTCCTGGGCGACATCGCCGGCCAGGTGTTCGTGTTCTTCATCCTCACCGTGGCGGCGGCCGAGTCGGCGATCGGCCTCGCCATCCTGGTCGTGCTGTTCCGGAATCTGAACAGCATCGACGTGGAAGACCTGGACACGCTGAAGGGATGAAAGAGCTCGCCATCGTCGCCGCTTTCGCGCCGCTCATCGGCGCCATCGTCGCCGGGCTGGGCGGGCGCAGCGTCGGCCGCGCCGGCAGCCACACCGTGACCATCTTCTCGGTGCTGCTGTCCTTCCTCGCCTCGTGCTGGATCTTCGTCCAGGTGCTGAACGGCGCCAGCCTCCAGGGCGCGGAGGGCACGGTCTACACCTGGATGACCAGCGGCGGCACGCGCTTCGAGATCGGCTTCCTCGTCGACCGGCTGACGGCGCTGATGATGGTGGTGGTGACCTTCGTGTCGCTGATGGTGCACATCTACACCATCGGCTACATGGCCGAGGACCCGGGCTACCAGCGCTTCTTCGCGTACATCTCGCTCTTCACCTTCTCGATGCTGATGCTGGTGATGGCGAACAACTTCGTGCAGCTGTTCTTCGGCTGGGAGGCGGTGGGGCTGGTGTCCTACCTGCTGATCGGCTTCTGGTACACGAAGGAAAGCGCGGTGCGCGCCAACCTCAAGGCCTTCCTCGTCAACCGCGTCGGCGACTTCGGCTTCCTGCTCGGCATCGGCCTCGTCCTGGCGAACTTCGGCAGCCTGGACTACGCGGACGTTTTTGCGAGAGGCAAGGAATTCAGCTCGGAGATGACGCTCATCTGCATCCTGCTGTTCGTCGGCGCCATGGGCAAGAGCGCGCAGTTCCCGCTGCACGTCTGGCTGCCCGACTCGATGGAGGGCCCGACGCCGATCTCGGCGCTGATCCACGCCGCGACCATGGTGACCGCCGGCATCTTCATGGTGGCGCGCATGTCGCCTCTCTACGAGCTTTCGGAAACGGCGCGCTCGGTGGTGCTGATCATCGGCGCCATCACCGCGCTCTCGATGGCGCTGGTGGCCCTCACCCAGTACGACATCAAGCGGGTGGTCGCCTACTCGACGCTCTCGCAGCTCGGCTACATGACCGCCGCGCTGGGCGCCTCGGCGTACTCGGCGGCGATGTTCCACCTCATGACGCACGCCTTCTTCAAGGCGCTGCTGTTCCTCGCTGCGGGCTCGGTGATCATCGCGCTGCACCACGAGCAGGACATGCGCAGGATGGGCGGGCTGAAGCGCTTCATGCCGCTCACCTACTGGACCATGCTGATCGGCGCCATCTCCTCGGCGGGCATCCCCGGCTTCGCCGGGTTCTTCTCCAAGGACGCCATCATCGAGGCGGTGCACCACGCGGAGACCCCGGGCGCGGCCTTCGCCTATTTCTGCGTAGTGGCGTGCGTGTTCGTCACCGCCGCCTATACCTTCCGCCTGGTGTTCATGGCCTTCCACGGCCGCGAGCGCTTCGACCCGGCGCACCCGCCGCACGAGTCGCCCGCGGTGGTGACGCTGCCCCTGGTGCTGCTCGCCATCCCCTCGGTGGGGGCGGGGTGGTTCGTCGGCAGCTTCGTCTACGGCAACTATTTCGGCGACAGCCTGCCGCCGCCGGACCCCAACTACTTCGGCATCTGGTCGTTCATCGGCCACGGCTTCACCGCGCTGCCCTTCTGGCTCGCCGTGGCCGGCATCTTCACCGCCTGGCTTCTGTACCTCAAGAAACCGGAAATGCCCGGCCGCATCGCCGCGCGCTTCGGCCCGCTCTACGCGCTGGTCGAGCGCAAGTACGGCTTCGACGAGCTCTATGCCTGGCTCTTCGCCGGCGGCGCGCGCCTGCTCGGCAGGGGCTTCTGGAAGGCGGGCGACCAGACGATGATCGACGGCCTGATGGTGAACGGCTCGGCGCGCGCGGTGGGCTGGTTCTCCGGCGTGCTGCGTCTCGTGCAGACCGGGCTGCTCAACCAGTACGCGGTGGCGATGCTCTTCGGCCTGCTCATCCTCACCCTCTGGCTGCTGAGGCGCTAGGTGCTCCTTTCGCTCGCGATCTGGGTGCCCATCGCCGCCGGCCTGCTGGCGCTCGCGGCGGGGGAGCGCAACTCGCGCTGGGTGGCGCTCGCCGGCGCCATCGCCGGCTTCCTCGTCACCATCCCCTTGTACACGGGCTTCGACCTGCAGGATCCGGGCTTCCAGTTCGCGGTGCGCAAGGCCTGGATCCCGCAGTTCAACATCCACTACCATCTCGGCGTCGACGGCATCTCGCTGCTGTTCGTGCTGCTGAACAGCTTCATCACCGTCCTGGTGGTGGTCGCCGGCTGGACCGTGGTCGAGAGCCGCGTGGCGCAGTACAACGCCGCCTTCCTGGTGATGTCGGGGCTGCTGAACGGCGTGTTCGCGGCGCTCGACGCGGTGCTCTTCTACGTCTTCTTCGAGGCGACCCTGATCCCGATGTTCATCATCATCGGCGTGTGGGGCGGCCCCAACCGCGTCTACGCGGCGGTGAAGTTCTTCCTCTACACGCTGTTCGGCTCGCTGCTCATGCTGGTCGCGCTGCTGTACCTGTACCAGAAGTCCGGCGGCAGCTTCGCCATCGTCGACTGGCACAAGCTGCCGCTGACGCTGGAAGCGCAGAAGTGGCTGTTCTTCGGCTTCCTCTTCGCCTTCGCGGTGAAGGTGCCGATGTGGCCGGTGCACACCTGGCTGCCCGACGCGCACACCGAGGCCCCGACCGGGGGCTCGGTGGTGCTGGCGGCGATCCTGCTCAAGCTCGGCGCCTACGGCCTGATCCGCTTCAGCCTGCCGATGTTCCCCGACGCCGCGCGCGACCTCGCCTGGCTGATGATCGCGCTCTCGCTCGTCGCCATTGCCTACATCGGCCTGGTGACTCTGGTGCAGACCGACATGAAGCGGCTCATCGCCTACTCGTCGGTCTCGCACATGGGGTTCGTCACGCTCGGCTTCTTCCTCTTCAACGCCTACGGCGTCGAGGGGGGTCTGGTGCAGATGATCTCGCACGGCTTCGTCTCGGCGGCGCTGTTCCTGTGCATCGGCGTGATGTACGACCGCATGCACTCGCGCCAGATCAGCGACTACGGCGGCGTGGTGAACACCATGCCGCGCTTCGCCAGCCTGATGATGCTCTTTGCCATGGCGAACGCGGGGCTTCCCGCCACCAGCGGCTTCGTCGGCGAGTTCATGGTCATCATGGGCGCCGTGAAGGTCAACTTCTGGGTGGCGGCGGTGGCGGCGACCACGCTCATCTGGGGCGCCGCCTACACGCTGTGGATGTACAAGCGGGTCATCTTCGGCGCCGTGGCGAATGACAAGGTTGCTTCCCTGAAGGACTTGAATCCAAGAGAGCTGATTGTCCTGTCGGCCCTTGCCGTGGCGGTGCTCTTCATGGGGGTCTACCCGCTGCCCTTCACCGAGGTGATGCACGCGTCGGTGAACGAGCTGCTGCGCCACATGGCGATACCCAAGATATGAACCTCACCGTCCTCCTCGACCACCTGCCCGCGGCGCCCGAGATGATCCTCCTCGCCGGCGCGTGTGCGGTGATGATCGTCGACCTGTACGTGAAGAGCGAGCGGCGCACGCTCAGCCTCGCCCTCGCGCAGGTGGTGCTCGCGCTGTGCGTGCTGACGACGGCGGTCGTGCTCGTCCTCTCGGGCGGGTCCAAGTACTACCTGTTCCACGGCCTGTTCATCGCCGACTTCATGTCGCACGTGCTCAAGCTCGCCTGCTATCTCGCGGCCTGGGCGGCGCTGGTGTACTCGCGCCAGTGGCTGCTCGACCGCGGCCTGCTGCGCGGCGAGTTCATCACGCTGCTGCTCTTCGCGCTGCTCGGCATGATGGTGATGATCAGCGCCTCGAGCTTCCTCACCGTGTACCTCGGCCTCGAGCTGATGTCGCTCTGCCTGTACGCGATGGTGGCGCTCAACCGCGACTCCGCGGCCTCGACCGAGGCGGCGATGAAGTACTTCGTGCTCGGCGCGCTGTCCTCGGGGCTGCTGCTGTACGGCATGTCGATGATCTACGGCGCCACCGGGACCCTCGACATCCCGGCGGTTTCGCGTGCGGTAGCCGGGCTTGTAAAAACTGAATCCGAAGAACGGTTCCTCGTCTTCGGGCTGGTCTTCGTCGTGGCCGGCCTCGCCTTCAAGGTCGGCGTGGTGCCCTTCCACATGTGGATCCCGGACGTGTACCACGGCGCGCCCACGCCGGTGACGCTGGTGATCAGCGCCGGGCCGAAGCTCGCCGCCTTCGCCATGGCGATCCGCCTGCTCGTGAACGGCCTGCCCGCGCTCGCCGCCGACTGGCAGCAGATGCTGGCGCTCCTCGCCCTGGCGTCGATGGCGCTGGGCAACATCGTCGCCATCGCGCAATCGAACCTGAAGCGCATGCTCGCCTATTCCGCGATCGGCCACATGGGCTTCATGCTGCTCGGGCTGCTCTCGGGCGTGGTCGACGGCAACACGCGCAACGCCGTCGACGCGTACACCGCGGCGCTCTTCTACGCCATCGTCTACGCGATCATGTCGGTGGGCGCGTTCGGCATGCTTCTCTACCTCTCGCGCGCCGGCTTCGACTGCGAGAACCTCGACGACATGCGCGGCCTGAACCGCCGCAGCCCCTGGACCGCGTTCCTGATGCTGCTGGTCATGTTCTCGCTCACCGGCGTGCCGCCCATGGCGGGCTTCTACGCCAAGCTGGCAGTGATCTCGGCCGCCGTCTCGGCCGGCTACCTGTGGCTCGCGGTGGCGGCGGTCATGTTCTCGCTGGTCGGCGCGTTCTACTACCTGCGGGTGGTGAAGCTGATGTACTTCGATGACCCGGTCGATACCACCCCGCTCGAGCGGCGCATCGGCTTCGGCGCGCTGCTCTCGGCCAACAGCCTGTCGCTGCTCCTCTTCGGCATCCTGCCGCAGCCGCTCATGGCGGTGTGCTTCGCCGCCATCATCGCGTTGTAGCAGGAGAAGCGGGTTGAAGGACCTCACCGAGCATTTCGTCGACGGCGACGTCGTCTTCGACGGCGCGCTGCTCAAGGTGCGCCGCGACCGGGTGCGGCTTCCCGACGGCGGCGAGGCGACGCGCGAATACATCCGCCACCCCGGCGCCGTGGCCATCGTCCCCCTCTTCGACGACGGCACGGTGCTCCTCGAGCGGCAGTTCCGCTACCCGCACCGGCGTGCCTTCATCGAAGTGCCGGCCGGCAAGCTCGACCCCGGCGAGCCGCCGCTCGACACCGCGAAGCGCGAGCTTCTGGAAGAGACCGGCTACGCGGCGCAGGAGTGGACGCGCCTGGGCACGATGCACACGGCGATCGCCTATACCGATGAGGCCATCGGGCTGTTCCTGGCGAGAAAACTCTCCCTGCAGGGAAAACCCAAGCTGGACGCCGGCGAGTTCCTCGAGACCCTGATCGTCCCCTTCGACGAGGCGCTCGCCATGGTGCGCGACGGGCGCATCACCGACTCCAAGTCGGTGTGCTCGCTCCTCTGGGTCGACAAGTGGGGCGCCGCCCGGCCGACCCCTTAGGCGGCAGCCTTCATCGGCGCCTGTCTCAGCAGGCGCACCTTGTCGACGAGGTTCCTGAGCAGCTGCCCGATCAGCTTCTTCGAAGTCTCGTCGGTGAGGTTGCCTTCCTTGTCGAAGCGCTCGGGCGCGTTGCCGATGGCGACCTCGGGCTGGATCACGGCTTCCATGTTCAGGAACACGAAAGCCTGGCGCAGCTGGTACTGCGCGCGCACGCCGCCGCCCATGCTGAGCGCGGCGCTCATCAGCGCCACCGGCTTGTTGCTCCAGGCGTTGTCGCCGTAAGGCCGCGAGGCCCAGTCGATGGCGTTCTTCAGCACGCCGGGCATGCCGTAGTTGTACTCGGGAGTCACCAGCAGGATGGCGTCCGCGCTCCTGATCTTTTGCTTGAATTCGTTCACTTTGGCGGGCGCGTTCTTCTCGTCGTCCTGGTTGAAGGGCGGGATGCCCGCGAGGTCGAACACCTCGATGGTCGCGCCCTCGGGGCAGAGCTTTTGCGCCGCGCGCAGCGCGCCCTTGTTGTAGGACTGCTTGCGCAGGCTCCCGGCGATGCCGAGGATCTTGATCTGGTCAGCCATGGATTCCTCCGTTGGGAATGGAGGAACCCCTGCTAGAAACGTGCCGCTCTAGGGGTAGCTCACGACGCCCGGGGCGCCGTCGGGGAGCGGGATGAATTCCGTTTCGCCGGGTACCGGGGCGAAGCGCCCGGCCTTCCAGTCCGCGGCGGCGTGTGCGATGCGCTCCTTGCGGCTGGAGACGAAGTTCCACCACATGTGCCGCTCGCCCAGGGGCTCGCCGCCGAGCAGCAGGACGCGGGATGCCGGGCTCGCCTTCACGAGAACGTCTTTTCCGGATTCAAAGACAAGGAGCTGGCCGGCCGGGAAGCGCCTGCCGCCGATCTCGACCTCGCCCTGCGCGATGTAGGCGGCGCGCTCATCGTGCTCGGGGCTCAGCGTGATGCTGTGGCCCGCCGCGAGCTCGGCGTAGAACATGGGCGAATGCGTAGGGACGGGGGAGCGGGCACCGCGCAGCGTGCCGACGATGAGGCGCAGGTCGCCGTCGAGCACCGGCAGGTCCTTTGCCTTGAAGTGCACGAACGAGGGCTCGACCTCTTCCTGGGCGGCCGGAAGGCCGATCCAGATCTGGATGCCGAATGCCGCGGGCCCGGCGGCGCGCAAGGCGGCCGGCGTGCGCTCGGAATGCACGATGCCGCGCCCGGCGGTCATCCAGTTCACCTCGCCGGGGCGGATCGGCTGCACCGTGCCGAGGCTGTCGCGATGGAGAATTTCTCCCGAAAACAGATAAGTGATCGTCGCGAGGCCTATGTGCGGGTGCGGGCGCACGTCAAGGCCGTGGCCGGGGGCGAGGCGCACCGGCCCCATCTGGTCGAAGAACACGAACGGGCCGACGGCGCGCTTCTCGACGGCGGGGAGGGCGCGGCGCACCTGGAAGCCGTCGCCCAGGTCGCGGGTCCTGGGCACGATGACTGCAGCTAACATCCGGCCATGGTAATCAGCCACGAACAGAACGGCCACCGGGGTGCATTCCTGGTGGAAAAAGCAGGGAAGCGCCTGGCCGAGCTCACGTACACGGTCGCCGGCAGCCGCGTGATCCTCGACCACACCAGCGTGGACGACTCGCTGCGCGGCACGGGAGCGGGGCGGGAGCTGGTGAAGGCGGCGGTCGAGTGGGCGCGTGCGAACGACCGGCGGCTGATGCCGCTATGCCCTTACGCCCGCTCGGTCTTCGACAAGTCCCCGGAATATCGGGACGTGCTCGCCTAGCCGCACACTCCCACGTAGCCGCACGCGGTGCAGTAGTCGCAGCCGTCCTTGCGGATGAGCGTCGTGTTGCCGCACTCGGGGCAGCGCGCGCCGGCCATGATCGGGCTCTTTTCCTTCGAGGGCGCTTCCAGGATGCCCATCTGCTGCTTCGGGATGCCTTCCTCGTCCAGGATGCCGAGCATCGCGTAGCGGTGCAGGATCAGGCGCGCGAGGTAGGAGACGGTCGAGGGGAACGTCTGCTGCTTGCGGCTGCCGGGGACGAAAGCCATGAAGTCGCCGAGCGGCTCGGGGAACTCGAGGAGCTTGCGCAGCTTCATGCCGATCCACGCCGGGTCGAGCACCCGCATGTCGAGCGACAGGATCTTGCACAGCCCGTCGAGCGCGCGGGGGTATTCGCCGGAGAGCCACATCGAGTAGGGACGCGTCACCCCTGCCGTTGCATCTCGTCCTGCGGGAAGGGCGATTTCCTTGAGGCCGAGTACGAAATCATCGCCGGTGCGCGCGTTGAAGACGTCGACCGTCCAGGAAATGGTGCCGTCGGGGCCGGTCTTCGGCTCCTTCAGCGCGAACATGGCGTCCATCAGAGGCGAGGAGCCTTCTTCGGCCGCCAGGGAAAAGCTCTCCTGGGCCAGTCCTTTTTCCAGTTGTTCTACACGCCAGCGCACCACCTGCGCGAAGGCCGCGACCACGGAAGGCATGCGCTTCTTCTCGCCGCGCGGCGGGAAGGGCATGTCGAAGGAGTCGTCCCCGCCCGCTTTGGCGAGCGCGTCGAGCTTGAGCTTGAGCCAGTATCGGTCGTTGGCGCGCATGTCCATCGACAGGGTCTTGGCGAGGGCGCCCAGGCCGCGCGGCTGCTCGCTGCCGTTCACCCAGACCTCGAAGGGATGCGGCGCGCCGTTCTCTACATGCCCCACGAACACCGCGAAGCGGTACTGCGGGTGCTCGATCATGTAGGTCCACGCCGGGTTGCCGGCGGAGAGGTCGGGACGTCCCGGCCAGCGCAGCGAGGCGAGCACCGGCGCCGGCACGCTCTTGATCGAGATCCTGCGGTTGGTATCGTCCTGGACGAAGTCCTGGGGCTTCGGCGCGACCGACAGCACCGAGCCGAGCACCTTGTTCGGCCGGTAGGTGGCGAGGCCCTTGAGGCCGGATTTCCAGGCATCGAAATAGAGGTCCTGGAACTCGCCGTAGGGATAGTCCTCCGGCACGTTCACCGTCTTGGAGATGCTGGTGTCGATGTAGGGCGCCACCGCGGCCACCATCTCCTGGTGCGCCTGCGCCGACATCTCCAGGGCCGTGACGAAGTAGGGCGGGAGCTTCTCCACGTCGCCGCCCAGGGACTTGTAGCGCCGCCACGCGTGATCCTCGACCGCATACTCCTGGAAGCCGTCGTCGGTGCGCTTCTTGCGCGTGTATACCCAGGAGAAGGGCGGCTCGATGCCGTTGGAGGCGTTGTCGGCGAAGGCGAGGCTGATGGTGCCGGTCGGCGCGATCGACAGCAGGTGGGAATTGCGGATGCCGTGCTTGGCAATCAGGGCCTTGATCTCCTCCGGCAGGCGCGCCGCGAAGCTCGTCCCCGAGAGGTACAGGTCGGCATTGAAGAGCGGGAAGGCGCCGCGCTCCCGTGCCAGGTCCACCGAGGCCCGGTAGGCGGCGTCGCGCATCGCCTCCGAGATGCGCGCGGCCATGCGCCGCGCCTCTTCGGTGTCGTACCTGAGGCGCAGCATGATGAGCGCGTCGCCCAGGCCGGTGAAGCCAAGCCCGACGCGGCGCTTCGCCATCGCCTCGGCGTGCTGCTGCTCGAGCGGCCATGCGGTGACGTCGAGCACGTCGTCGAGCATGCGGATCGACACGCCGACGGTTTCCGCGAAGGAAGCGAAATCGAAGGACGAGCTTTCCGAGAAGGGATTGCGGATGAACTTCGTGAGATCGATGGACCCCAGGCAGCAGCAGCCGTAGGGCGGCAGCGGCTGCTCGGCGCAGGGATTGGTCGCCTCGATGGTCTCGCAGTAGGCGAGGTTGTTGTCGCGGTTGATGCGGTCGAGGAACAGGATCCCGGGCTCGGCGTGGTCGTAGGTGGAGCGCATGATCTGCTCCCACAGCTCGCGCGCCCGCAGCTTGCGGTAGACCCAGAGGCCGTCCTCGCGGCGATACGCTTCCTGGTTGGCCGGCCAGGGCTTCGCTTTATGGACCAGCTCGATCATGGCATCTTTTTCGACGGCGAGCATGAAGTCGTCCGTGACGCCCACCGAGATGTTGAAGTTGGCGAGGTCGCCCTGGTCCTTGGCGTGGACGAAGTCCTCGATGTCGGGGTGGTCGCAGCGCAGCACGCCCATTTGCGCGCCGCGCCGGGCGCCGGCGGACTCGACGGTCTCGCAGGAGCGGTCGAACACCCGCATGTAGGAGACCGGGCCGCTCGCGCGCGAGTGCGTGCCTTTCACCTCCGCGCCCTTCGGCCGGATGG
>Ga0209592_1000009_pt1 | contig 65638 bp, 72 predicted proteins | sample PPLLak2March2015_2_FD_187251 | JGI IMG/M metagenome (GOLD analysis project Ga0209592, IMG submission 187251) | Freshwater sediment microbial communities from Prairie Pothole Lake near Jamestown, North Dakota, USA - PPLs Lake P8 Core (3) Depth... | ecosystem: Environmental > Aquatic > Freshwater... | reverse complement strand
CCCGACGGCGATCCGCACCACACTCGAGGGGTTGCGCGAGCGAGTCGGGCAGGCCCGCATCCTGGCAGTGCTCGAGCCGCGCTCGAACACGATGAAGCGCGGCGTGATGAAGGAGGCGCTGCCGGCGAGCCTCGCCGCGGCCGACCGGATCTACCTCTACACGGCCGGCATCGACTGGGATGCGCCGGCCCTTTTCGCTCCCCTGGGCGCGAGGGCGCGCTGCCTGGACGACCTGGAGGCGCTGGTCGCAGCGGTGGCCGCGGAAGCGCGCAGCGGCGACCAGGTGCTGGTCATGTCGAATGGCGGCTTCGGCGGCATCCACCGCAAGCTCCTCGAGCGGCTGGCGCAGGAAGCCGCGGCGTGATCGTCTACCTGCACGGCTTCAACTCATCGCCGCAATCGCACAAGGCACAGGTCCTCGGGCGCTTTCTCGCCGAGCGCGGCCTGGGCGCGCAGTACGCCTGCCCGGCGCTGCCGCCGCTCGCCTCCGACGCGATCCGGGAAGCGGAAAAGTGCCTCGGCAAGGATGTTTGCTTCGTCGGCTCGTCCCTGGGGGGCTTCTATGCCACCTGGCTCGCCGAGAAGCACGGGGTGAGGGCGGTGCTCATCAACCCGGCCATCGACCCGCACGTCGGCCTGCGCGCCTATCTCGGGCGGCAGGAGAACCTGCACACGGGAGAGCCCTACGAGCTGACCGAGGCGCACCTGCGCGACTGGGAACGGCACCATGTGCCGAGCATTACCCCGGGGCGCTACCTGCTGATCGTCGAGACCGGCGACGAGGTCCTGGACTATCGGCGCGCCGTGGCGCGCTATGCCGGCGCGGACCAGATCGTCGTCGAGGGCGGCGACCACAGCCTGCAAAGCTTCGCGCGGCATCTCCCGCGCATCCTCGAGTTCGCCCGTGCAGCTGCTCTATGAGGAGGACGGCGACCTGAAGGTCGGCGCGGTGCTGTCGCAGGCGCCGGCGTCCTTCCAGGTGGAAAGCCCGCACGGACGCCGCTCCAAGATCAAGGCGGCAGCCGTGCTGCTTTCCTTCGAGCAGCCTTCCGGCGCGGAAGTGCTCGCCGCCGCCGAGCATTTCTCCAAAGGCCTCGATGTCGAGTTCCTCTGGCAGTGCGTGGGCGGGCGCGAGTTCTCCTTTCAGGAGCTGGCCCGGGAGTACGTAGGGCGCGAGCCGACGCCGGCGGAGGCGGCCGGCGTGCTGATGAAGCTGCACGCCGCGCCCATGTACTTCTACCGGCGCGGCAAGGGCCGCTTCCAGCCGGCGCCCGAGCAGACCCTGAAGCTCGCGCTCGCGGGCCTGGAGAAGAAGAAGCGCGTGCAGGAGAGCATCGCGGACTGGGCGGCGCGCCTGGCGCGTTTCGAGTGCCCGGCCGAGGTGGCGGCGCTGCGCGAGGAGCTGCTCTACGCGCCCGACCGCAACAAGGCCGAGACCAAGGCGCTCGAGCAGGCCTGCCGCGAGACCGGCCTCACGCCGGCGCGGCTTTTCGAGCGCTGCGGGCGGCTCGCCGACGCGCACGAGTACCACCTGCAGCGCTTCGTGCACGAGTTCTTCCCGCGCGGCACGGCGTTTCCGGCGCACCCGCTGCCGGCGGCGCCGGGGGGGCTGCCGCTCGCCGAGGCGCCCGCGTTCAGCCTCGACGACGTCGGCACCCACGAGATCGACGACGCGTTCTCGGTGCGGCGCGTCGCCCCGGGAGAGCTGCGCATCGGCATCCACATCGCCGCCCCCGCCGCGGGCTTCGCGCCCGGATCGGCGCTCGACGCGATCGCGCGCGAGCGGCTCTCCACCGCCTACATGCCCGGTCGCAAGTTCACCATGCTGCCCGAGGACGTGATCGAGCGCCTGTCGCTCGACCACGGCGGGGAGCAGGTCGCGGTGTCGCTGTACTTCCACGTCGCGGAGGCCGACGGCACGCTGCGCGGCCGGCACAGCCGGCTCGAGCGCGTGCCGATCGCGGCGAATCTGCGCCACGCCCAGTACGACGCCCTCAACGCCGCGTTCGAGGCCGGCGCCGAGGTGGGCCTTCCCTTCGAAGGCGAGCTGCGCTCGCTCTGGCGCCTCGCCACTGCGCTCGAGGCGAAGCGCGGCCGGCCGAGCGCCGGCGCGGCGCTCGTCGACTACACGTTCCATGTCGAGGAGGGCAGGGTGCGCATCGTGCCGCGCCGGCGCGGCGCGCCGCTCGACAAGCTGGTGTCCGAGCTCATGATCCTCGCCAACTCGAGCTGGGGCGAGCTGCTCGCCGAGCACGACGCGGCGGGGATCTACCGCGTGCAGTCCACCGGCAAGGTGCGCCTTTCGGTGCATCCCGAGGCGCACGAGGGGCTGGGCGTTTCCTGCTATGCCTGGATGAGCTCGCCGCTTCGACGCTACGTCGACCTCGTGAACCAGTGGCAGCTGCTCGCCGTGCTGGCCGGACGCAAGCCGCCGTTCGCGCGTAACTCCGACGCGCTGCTCTCCGCCATGCAGGCCTTCGAGGTCACCTACACGCGCTACGACGAGCACCAGCGCGCCATGGAGGCCTACTGGAGCCTGCGCTGGCTGCAACAGGAGTCGGTGAGCACGATCGACGCGCTGGTGCTGCGCGAGAATCTGGTGCGCCTGGAGGGGCTGCCGCTCGCCGTGCGCGTGCCGTCGCTTCCAGCGCTCGATGCCGGGACGCGCGTGCGCCTGGCGATCGACAGCATCGACCTGCTCGAGCGCTCGCTCGCGTGCCGGTTCCTCGAGACTAGCTAAAAGCCCCAAAATATGAAAGGCTTGTAAGATTGAGGTGAGATTGCACTTGACCATCAGCCGCGATGAACGGGTGCTGGGCGCGGCAGTAGGAATTTCCATCCTGCTGCACGGGGCGCTCCTTTCCATGCATTTCAAGTTTCCCGACTCGCAGCGGTGGAAGTCCGCCAACCAGCCCCTCGAGGTGGTGCTGGTCAACGCCAGGACGCGCGAGCGTCCTTCCCGACCCGAGGTGCTCGCGCAGTCCAATCTCGACCGCGGCGGCAACGTCGACCAGAACCGGCGCGCGAAGACGCCGCTTCCGGTCACCGCGCCGCCCAAGCCGGGCAGGGACCTCGCCGAAGCGAAGCGCCGGGTGCGCGAGCTCGAGATGCAGCAGCAGCGGCTGCTCGCGCAGGCGCGTGAATCCGCCGCACGCGTGCCCGCCGAGAGGCCGCGGCCTGCGCCTTCCGAGCAGCCGGCCACGCAACCGAGCGGCCGCGACATGGCCGACCTCGCGCTCGCCGCCATGCGGCTGCAGGCGCAGATCGACCGGCAGATCCAGGAATACCAGAAGCGCCCGCGCAAGAAGTTCATCGGCGCCAACGCCGCCGAGTACCGCTTTGCGCAGTACGAGGAAGACTGGCGCGTCAAGGTCGAGCGGGTCGGCACGCTGAACTATCCGCCCGAGGCGCGCGGCAAGCTCTACGGCAACCTGCGGCTCACCGTCACCATCCGCCCCGACGGCAACGTCGAGTCGATCGAGCTCGACCGCTCCTCGGGCCTCAAGGTGCTCGACGCGGCGGCTTTCAAGATCGTGCGCATGGCGAGCCCCTTCGCGGTGTTCCCGCCCAATATCCGCCGCGACACCGATCTCTTGGTGATCACCCGCACCTGGTTCTTCGGCCAAGGCGACAAGATCTGGACTGAATAGTGGCCGAGCGTTACGCGGTCATCGGCAATCCGGTGGCGCATTCCAAGTCGCCCTGGATCCACGCCGAGTTCGCGCGCGCGACCGGCCAGGCGCTGCGCTACGAGGCGATCGAGGCGCCCCGCGGCGGCTTCGCGGACGCCGTCGCGGCTTTCCGCGCCGCCGGCGGCAAAGGTCTCAACGTCACGCTGCCTTTCAAGGAAGAGGCGTACGCGCTTTGCGCCGAGGTGAGCGAACGGGCAAGGCTCGCCCGCGCCGTCAATACGCTGGTATTTAGGGAGAAAACCTTCGGCGACAACACCGACGGTGTCGGGTTGGTGCGCGATCTGGCCGGCAACCTGAACGTCGAGCCCCGGGGCAAGCGGTTGTTGCTGATGGGGGCGGGGGGCGCGGCGCAGGGCGTCGCCGGCGCGCTTCTCGAGGCCGGCGCCGCCGAACTCGTCATCGCGAACCGCGACATGGGGCGCGCGCAGGCGCTCGCGGCGCGCTTTCCCGGCGTGAAGGCGAGCGGCTACGGCGCGCTCGCGGCGGGCTTCGACATCGTGGTGAACGCCACTTCGGCCGGCCTGCAGGGCGCCGCGCCGCCGCTGCCGGCGGGCGTCCTCGGCCCGGGCGTGCTCGCCTACGAGATGGTGTACGGCCGCGACACGCCGTTTCTTGCCGCCGCGCGAGCCGCGGGGGCGCGCGCCTGCGACGGGCTGGGCATGCTGGTCGAGCAGGCCGCCGAGTCCTTCTTCCTCTGGCGCGGCGTGCGGCCTGCGACCGCACCGGTGCTCGAGCGGCTGCGCCGTGGCTAGGCGCGCCGGCGCGCTGCTGCGCGCGTGGAAGATCTTCTGCTACACCCTGGGCAGCCTCGTCGCCCTCGCCGTGGCGCTGCAGCTCTGGTTCTTCGCGCACATCGCGTACTGGAGTTTCGCCAATCCCCCGTCCACCGCGTTCATGAATCGCTATCTGGAGAAGCCGGGGGCGCGAGTGCGCCACACCTGGGTTCCCTACGCGCGCATCTCGCCGCATCTCAAGCGTGCGGTGATCGCGGCCGAGGACGCGAAGTTCCTCGCCCATGAGGGCTTCGACTGGGAGGCGATCCACAAGGCGATGCTGAAGAACGAGCAGAAGGGCAGGGTGGTGGCGGGCGCCTCGACCATCACGCAGCAGCTGGCGAAGAACCTGTTCCTCTCCTCGCAGCGCTCGTGGGCGCGCAAGGCGCAGGAGGCGGCGATCACCTGGATGATGGAGCGCACCATGTCCAAGCGCCGCATCCTCGAGCTCTACCTCAACTTCGCGGAATGGGGCGAAGGCGTGTTCGGCGCGGAAGCGGCGGCGCGCCATCATTTCGGCTCGAGCGCGGCGGCGCTCAGTCCCGAGCAGGCGGCGTGGCTCGCGGCGGTCCTGCCGAGCCCGCGGCGCTACGACCGCGGCCGCACCACGCCGTACATCGCCGAGCGCTCCGGCACCATCCTCGTGCGCATGGGAGACGCGCATATCCCCTGATACGCGCCTGGAGCTCGAGGACCTGCAGCAGAGCCTGCGGGAGGTGCAGCAGTCGCTGTCGCAGACGCACGACCGCGCAGCGCTGCGCGCACGGCTCGACGCGCTGCACCCGGCCGACATCGCCTACATGCTCGAGGCGCTGCCGCCCGGGGAGCGGCTTGCCCTGTGGGAGCTCGTCAAGGCAGACCGTGACGGCGAGATCCTGGTCGAGGTGTCCGACGCGGTGCGCGAGTCGCTCATCGAGGCGATGGACTCGAAGGAGCTGGTCGCCGCCGCCGAGACGCTGGAAGCCGACGAGCTCGCCGACATCGCCGCGGACCTGCCGCCGGGGGTCATCGCGGAGGTGGTGCAGGCGCTGCCCGCCGAGGAGCGCGAGCGCCTGCGCGCGGCGCTGTCCTTTCCCGAAGGGTCGGTGGGCGCGCTGATGGACTTCGACCACGTTTCGGTGCGCGAGGACGTGACGCTCGAGGCGGTGACCCGCTACCTGCGTCGCCTGGACGAGCTGCCCGACCATACCGACCAGCTCTTCGTCGTCGACCGCGACCGCCGCCTGCGGGGCACGCTGCCCCTGCCGCGGCTCATCGTCTCCGACCTGGAGCTCGAGGTCTCGCGCGTCATGCTGCCCGAGAGCGTGCGCCTGGCCCCGCAGGACCCCGCGGAGGAAGCGGCGAGCGCCTTCGAGCGCTACGACCTCGTTTCGGCGGCCGTGGTCGATGCCGGCGGGCGGCTCATCGGCCGGCTCACCGTCGATGCGGTTGTGGACTACATCCGCGCGCGCAGCGCCGAGTCGCAGCTCGCCGAGGCCGGCCTGCGCGAGCCGGAGGACGTGTTCGCCCCGGTGCTCGACAGCTTCAAGAACCGCTGGGCGTGGCTGGCGGTGAACCTGGTCACCGCCTTCATCGCCTCGCGGGTCATCGGCGTGTTCGAGGATTCGATCGCCGAGCTGGTCGCGCTGGCGGCGCTCATGCCGATCGTCGCGGGCATCGGTGGCAACTCCGGCAACCAGACCATCACCATGATCGTGCGCGCGCTCGCCCTCGGGCAGATCCAGGCGCCGTACTGGTCGAAGCTGATCGCCAAGGAGATCGGCGTGGCGCTGCTCAATGGCGTCGTATGGGGGACGCTGCTCGGGCTGATCGCCTACGCCTTCTACGGCAACGTCGCGCTGGGCGGCGTGATGGCGCTCGCCATGACCCTCAACCTGATGCTCGCCGCCGTAATGGGCGTGGCGATCCCGCTCGCGCGCGCGCGCTTCGGGCGCGACCCGGCGATGGGCTCCTCGGTGCTGATCACCGCCTGCACCGACTCCGGCGGCTTCTTCATTTTCCTCGGCCTGGCGACGCTGTTCCTGGTCTGAAGGCGGCACGCGCCGCGGCGAGGGTCGCCTCGATCTCCTGCGGGCCGTGCGCCGCGGAGACGAAGCCCGCTTCGTAAGCCGAGGGGGCGAGGTAGACGCCCTGCTCGAGCATGGCGTGGAAGAACAGATTGAAGCGCTCGCGGTCGCATTGCATGACCTCGGCGAAGCTGCGCGGCGGCGCCGCCCGGAAGTAGATGCCGAACATGCTGCCGATCGACTGTGCCGAGAACGTGACGCCCGCCTGCTTCGCCTCGACGGCGAGGCCCTCGACCAGTCGGCGCGTGGTGGCTTCGACCTTCTCGATGAAGCCCTTCTCCTGGACGAGCTTCAGGGTCGCGAGTCCCGCGGCGACGGCCACCGGGTTGCCCGAAAGCGTGCCGGCCTGATAGACCGGTCCGAGCGGCGCGAGCTTCTCCATGATCTCGCGCCGGCCGCCGAGCGCGGCGACCGGCAGCCCGCCGCCGATCACCTTGCCCAGGGTGGTGAGATCGGGGCGGATGCCGAAGCGCGCCTGCGCGCCGCCCAGGGCGACGCGAAACCCGGTCATCACCTCGTCGAAGATCAGCACCGCGCCGTGGCGCGTGCATTCCTCGCGCAGCGTCTCGAGGAAGCCGGGGGCGGGCAGCACGAGGTTCATGTTGCCCGCGACCGGCTCGACGATCACGCCGGCGATTTGCTGGCCTTGCTTCTTAAACAATGAATTCAATTGATCGACATTGTTGTAGTCGAGCACGACGGTATGGGCGGCGGTCTCGGCCGGCACGCCGGCCGAGCTCGGGTTGCCGAAGGTGAGGGCGCCCGAGCCCGCCTTGACGAGCAGCGCATCGGCGTGGCCGTGGTAGCAGCCCTCGAACTTCACGATCAGGCTGCGCCCGGTGTGGCCGCGCGCGAGGCGGATCGCGGTCATGGTGGCCTCGGTGCCCGAAGACACCAGGCGCACCAGCTCGAGCGAGGGGACGAGCCTGCAGAGCATCTCGGCCAGCTCCACTTCCGCCTCGGTCGGCGCGCCGAACGAAAGCGCGCGCGAGGCCGCCTCCTGCACCGCTTCCACGACCGCCGGATGCGTGTGCCCGGCGAGCATCGGGCCCCAGGAGCCGACGTAGTCGATGTAGCGCCGGCCGTCGGCATCCCAGACGTGGGCGCCGGCGGCGCGCTCGAAGAAGCGCGGCACCCCGCCCACGGCGCGGAAGGCGCGCACCGGGGAATTGACACCGCCCGGGATCAGGCGCCGGGCGCGCTCGAAGAGTTCGTGGTTTTTCATGCGAAGAGCCTCGCGTATTGCGTTGCGCGCGCGGCAACGTCCGCCGCGTCGAAGAGGTCGGAGATCACCGCCAGCAGGTCGGCGCCGGCGGCGAGGAGCTGCGGTGCGTTCTCGAGCGTGATGCCGCCGATGGCGGCGAGGGGCACGCCGAGCGATTTCGCCTCGCCGAACAGCGACAGCGGCGCGCGCACCGCGGCGGGCTTGGTCGGCGAAGGAAAGACGCTGCCGAAGGCCACGTAGTCGGCGCCGCCGGCCACCGCGCTGCGCGCGAGCTCGATGCGGTCGTAGCAGGAGGCACCGAGGATCTTGCCGGCGAGGCGCTCGCGCGCCGCGCGCAGGTCGGCGTCGCCCTTGCCGAGGTGCGCGCCGTTCGCGCCCACGGCGAGCGCGATCTCGAGGTCGTCGTTGACGATGAAGGGAACGCCGTAGCCGTGCGCGAGCGCGGCAAGGCGATGCGCCTGCGCGAGGCGCTTGTCCTTCGCGAGCAGCTTGTTGCGGTACTGCAGCGCCACGACGCCGCCGGCGAGCGCCTGCTCGGCCTTGCGGCAGAGCAGCTCCGTGTCCGCCACGTCGGGCGTGATGGCGTAGAGGCCGCGCAGCTTCAATGGCGCAGGAACCGCTGCGGGATGGCCTGCCCGCGGCCGGGGCGGAAGGCCGCGGCGAGGGTCTGCCAGGTGTACGCCTGCGCCTCACGCACCGCCTCGGCCGGCGCACGCCCGCTGGCGAGCGCCGCCGCGACGGCCGAGGCGAGCGTGCAGCCCGAGCCGTGGTACTCGCCCGCCAGCCGCGGCCAGCGGTCTTCGCGCACCACGCCGCGCGCGTCGTACAAGGTATTCACGACCTCGGCGCCCGCCTCGTGCGTTCCGGTGACCAGCACGAAGTCGCAGCCGCGCTCGAGCAGCCGCTGCGGCCCGCCGAGGCGGCGCGCCTCGAGGCTGTTGGGCGTGGCCACGGTCGCTTGCGGCACGATCGCCTCGACGAGGGCGTCGATCGCCGCCGCATCCGCGAGCTCGTCGCCGCGCCCGGAAGCGAGCACCGGGTCGAGCACCAGCGGCACCTGCGGGTGGCCGGAGACGATCTCGGCGATGGCGCGCACGTTCTCGGCCGAGCCGAGCACGCCCAGCTTGAACGCGTCGACGGCGATGTCGTCGAGCAGGCGGCGCGCCTGCTCGGAGACCGAGCGCGCGTCGAGCGCGCGCAGGCGCGATACGCCGCGCGTGTCCTGCACGGTGAACCCGGTGAGCACCGAGAGCGGATGGCAGCCGCGCGCGGCGATGGTCAGCACGTCGGCCTGCAGTCCGGCACCGCCGGTGGGATCGGAAGCTGCGAAGGTGAGCACGATCGGAAGCGCGGACGACATGGGTTAAACTCCGTGGCCATTCTACTTCCCGCGCCCGATGACGACCGAGAACCAAGTTCAGTACAAGACCTGGATGTGCCTCATTTGCGGCTTCGTGTATGACGAAGCCGCCGGGCTGCCCGACGAGGGCATCGCGCCCGGGACGCGCTGGGATGACGTGCCGATGAACTGGACCTGCCCCGAGTGCGGCGCCCGCAAGGACGACTTCGAGATGGTGGAGATCTAAACTTTCGCCTCTGGCGGCGCTCTAACCCGCTCATGCAGTAAAATTCAGGGTGGCCGCATGTCCTCGCGCATTTCTTCAGTCAATCTGACGCATCATTTCCTGATCGCCATGCCCAACATGGCGGATCCGTACTTCGCGAGGACGCTCACTTACATCTGCGAGCACAACGATCAGGGCGCGCTCGGCCTGGTCGTCAACCGGCCCATCGACATGACCCTGCAGGCGCTGTTCGAGCGCCTGTCGCTCACGCTGCGCGACGCGGACCTCGCCGATGCGCCGATCTACTTCGGTGGCCCGGTGCAGACCGATCGCGGCTTCGTGCTGCACGCGCCGGCGGGCAACTGGCAGTCGACGCTGCGCGTGGGCGAGGCGATCGGCCTCACCACCTCGAAGGACATCCTCGAGGCGGTCGGCCGCGGCGAGGGGCCGCGGCGCATGCTGGTCACGCTGGGCTATGCCGGCTGGTCGCCCGGGCAGCTCGAGCACGAGCTCTCGCAGAACGCCTGGCTCACGGTGAAGGCGGCCGACGGCATCATTTTCGAGACGCCGGCCGAGGAGCGGCTGCCGGCGGCGATGGAGCTTCTCGGCATCGACTTCGGGCGGCTGCAGGACGAAGCGGGACATGCCTGATCGGGCCGCGAAAACGGTCCTCGCCTTCGATTTTGGTCTCAAGCGCATTGGCGTGGCGGTCGGCGAGCCCGAGCTCGGCACGGCGCATCCGCTGCCCGCAATAGATGCTTTTTCGAGGATCGAAGATCTCGTAAACGAGTGGAAACCCGCTGCCCTGGTCGTCGGGCGGCCCACCCGCGTCGACGGCAGCGCGCACGACATGACGCGGCGCGCGGAGGATTTCGCGCGGCGCCTGGAGCGCCAGTTCAAGCTGCCGGTGGCGCGCATCGACGAGCGCTACAGCTCGGTGGAGGCGGAGAGCCGGCTGCGCGGCGCGAAGAGGAAGCCGGTGGACTCGGTCGCGGCGCAGCTTCTGCTGGAGCAGTACTTCCATGAAGCTGCCTGACGCCGAGAAGCTCTGCGAGCAGCTCGCTGCCGAGCTGCGGCCGCGCATCGGGCCCCAGAGCGCCATGATCGGCCTCTACACCGGGGGCGCGTGGCTCGCCGAGCGCCTGCACAAATTGCTGGAGATGAAAAGTCCATTGGGGCTGATGGACATCGCGTTCTACCGCGACGACTACGCGGCGCGCGGCCTGAAGCACGATCCCAAGCGCACCAAGATCCCCTTCGACGTCAATGGCAGCGATCTGCTGCTGGTCGACGACGTCCTGTACAGCGGCCGCACGGTGCGCGCGGCGATGAACGAGCTCTTCGACTATGGCCGGCCGGCCAGCATCTCGCTCGTGGTGCTCGCCGACCGCGGCGGCCGCCAGCTGCCGATCTGCGCGCAGCACTGCGGCGCGCGCGTCGAGGTGCCGGCAGGAATGCGGTTGACACTTAAACAGGAAGGAACAAAGCTGGTATTCGCGCTGGAGCCCGACCGTGCTGCGTGACCCGCAGCTCAACGCCAACGGCGAGCTGCAGCACCTGCTTTCCATCGAGGGGCTGCCGCGCGAGGTGCTGGTGCAGATCCTCGACACCGCGGAGTCCTTCGCCGGCGTCACCGAGCGCGAGGTGAAGAAGGTGCCGCTCTTGCGCGGCAAGAGCGTGTTCAACCTGTTCTTCGAGCCCTCGACGCGCACCCGCACCACCTTCGAGATTGCCGCGAAGCGCCTCTCCGCCGACGTCATCAACCTCAACATCGCGGTGTCCTCGCAGTCGAAGGGCGAATCGCTGCTCGACACGGTCGCCAACCTCTCGGCGATGCAGGCCGACATTTTCGTCGTGCGCCACGCCTCCTCGGGGGCGCCGTTCCTCATCGCGCGCCACGTCAAGCCGCACGAGCACGTGATCAACGCCGGCGACGGGCGCCACGCGCATCCGACGCAGGGGCTGCTCGATCTGTTCACCATCCGCCACTACAAGAAGGACTTCACGCGGCTTACCGTCGCCGTGATCGGCGACGTGCTGCACTCGCGCGTCGCGCGCTCGCTGATCCACGGCCTGACCACCCTGGGCGCGCCCGAGGTGCGGGTGATCGCGCCGCAGACGCTGCTGCCGAGCGGCGTCGAGGCCCTCGGCGTGCGCGTGTTCCACGACATGCGTGCGGGGCTCAAGGACTGCGATGTGGTGGTGATGCTGCGCCTGCAGAACGAGCGCATGGGCGGCGCGCTGCTGCCCTCGGCGCAGGAGTACTTCAAGAGCTACGGGCTCACCGCCGACAAGCTGCACCTCGCCAGGCCCGACGCGATCGTCATGCACCCCGGGCCGATGAACCGCGGCGTGGAGATCGACTCCACCGTCGCCGACGGGCCGCACTCGGTGATCCTGCCGCAGGTGACTTTCGGCATTGCCGTGCGCATGGCCGTCATGAGCATCGTCGCCGGAAATTAACGAGAAAAGCCCAACCATGCGGCTCCACATCAAAAACGGCAGGCTGGTCGATCCGGCGACGGGCAAGGACGGCCCGGGCGACCTGTACGTCGACGAAGGCAGGATCGTCGAAAGGCTGAAGTCCCCCGAAAGAACCATCGACGCGAAGGGCCTGGTCGTGTCGCCGGGCTTCATCGACCTCTCGGCGCGGCTGCGCGAGCCGGGCTACGAGTACAAGGCGACGCTCGAATCGGAGATGGACGCGGCGGTCGCGGGCGGCGTGACCAGCCTTGCCTGCCCGCCGGACACCGACCCGCCGCTCGACGAGCCGGGCCTGGTCGACATGCTGCGCCGGCGCGCGCTGTCGCTCGAGCGCGCGCGCGTGTACCCGATCGGCGCGCTGACGATGAAGCTGCAGGGCAAGGCGCTGACCGAAATGGCCGAGCTCGCCGAGGCGGGCTGCGTCGCGTTCTCGCAGGCGAACGTGCCGCTCGCCGACACGCAGGTGCTGTGGCGCGCCCTGCAGTACGCCGCGACCTTCGGGTTTCCCGTCTGGCTGCGCGCGGAGGACGCGTGGCTCGCCCAGGGCGGCGTCGCGCACGACGGCGAAGTCGCCACGCGCCTGGGGCTGCCGGGCATCCCGGGATTCGCGGAGACGGTCGCGCTCTCGACCATTCTCGAGCTCGTGCGCGCCACCGGCGCGCGGGTGCACGTCTGCCGGCTCTCCACCGCCGGCGCCGTCGAGCTCATGCGCCGCGCCAAGGCCGAGCGCCTGCCGGTGAGCTGCGACGTGGGCATCCACCATGTGCACCTTTGCGACCGGGACCTGGGATATTTCGACGCCAACTGCCGCCTCGAGCCGCCGCTGCGCAGCCAGCGCGACCGCGACGCGCTCTCGCGCGCGCTCGCCGAGGGCACGATCGACTGCCTGTGCTCCGACCACACGCCGGTCGACGAGGACGGCAAGCACCTGCCGTTCGCCGAGGCCGAGCCCGGCGCCACCGGGCTGGAGCTGCTGCTGCCGCTCGCGCTCAAGTGGGGGCAGGCCCGCGAGCTGCCGCTTGCCGCGACGCTCGCCCGCATCACTTCGGAGCCGGCGCGCATCCTCGGCGTGGCACCGGCGCGGCTTGCGCCCGGGGCGCCCGCCGACCTCGCTCTTTTCGATCCGGCGGCGCCCCTGCGCGTCACCCCCGAAGCGCTGAAGAGCCAGGGCAAGAACACGCCCTTCGCCGGCTACGAGCTTGCCGGCCGCGTGCGCGCGACCATCGTCGGCGGCGCCGTGGTGTACGAGGCATGAGGGCATTGGTTTGCCTTTCGCTGCTCCTGATAGTCGGTTGCAGCTCTACCCCGCCCAAGAAAGGCGGGTACTACAAGGATGACGGCCCCCACGAGCGGCCGCCCGCAGGGCTCGACGCCATCGCCGATGCCACCCCGCGCGCCGAGCCGCTGCATCGCTACGCGAACCGGCCCTACACCGTGTTCGGCAAGGGCTATCGCCCGCTTTCTTCCGTGCAGCCTTTCCGCCAGCGCGGCATGGCGAGCTGGTACGGCAAGCGCTTCCACGGCCAGAAGACTTCCAGCGGCGAGCCTTACGACATGTACAAGATGACGGCGGCGCACCCGACGCTGCCGATCCCGAGCTATGCCCGCGTCACCAACCTGGCCAATGGCAGGAGCGTGGTGGTGCGCATCAACGACCGCGGCCCCTTCCACGCCGGGCGCGTCATCGATCTTTCCTACGTCGCCGCGTACAAGCTCGGCTACATCGCGGCCGGCAGCGCGCAGGTCGAGGTCGAAGCGATCGTGCCGGGCTCCTCCCGCGCCTTATGATCCGCCGCTTTTCCGAGCACCTGATGGTCCGCTGCCTCCTCGCTTTGCTGCTCCTTTGCTCGAGCGCCCACGCCGCCGCGCCGCAGCCGCCCTCGGTGCTGGGCAAGTCCTGGCTCCTCGCCGACCTCTCGAGCGGCCAGATCCTCGCCGCCGAGAAGCCCGGCGAGCGCTTCGAGCCCGCCTCGCTCACCAAGCTGATGACCGCCTACCTGGTCTTCGCGGCGCTGCGCGACAAGAAGCTCTCGCTCGAGAGCCGCGTCAACGTGTCGGAGCGCGCCTGGAAGGCGGCGGGCTCGCGCATGTTCATCGACCCGCGCCGCCCGGTCAGCGTCGAGGAGCTGATCCGCGGCGTGGTGGTGCAATCGGGCAACGACGCCTGCATCGCGCTTGCCGAGGCGGTGGCGGGGACCGAAGAGGCATTCGTGCAGCTGATGAACCGCGAGGCCGGGCGCCTGGGCATGAAGGACACGCGCTACATGAACGCGTCGGGGCTTCCCGACCCGCAGCACTACACGACCGCGCGCGACCTCTATCTCCTCACCGCGGCGCTGATCCGCGATTTCCCGGCCGAGTATGCCCAGTACTACTCGCAGAAGCAGTACCGCTACAACAACATCTCGCAACCCAACCGCAACCGGCTGCTGTGGCTCGACCCGAGCGTCGACGGGGTGAAGACCGGGCATACCGAGGCGGCCGGCTATTGCCTGGTGGCGTCCTCGCGCCGCGGCGGCCGGCGCCTGCTCTCGGTGCTGCTCGGCTCCACCTCGGAGTCGGCGCGCGCGCAGGAATCGCAGAAGCTCCTCAACTGGGGCTTCCAGTTCTTCGACAGCGTGAAGCTCTACGGCGCCGGCGAGGCGGTGAAGTCGCTCGAGGTGTGGAAAGGCGCGGCCGACGCCGTCAAGGTCGGCGTGAAGGGGGATCTCTTCGTCACCGTGCCCAAAGGCGAGGCCGACAAGCTCAAGGCCGAGCTCGTGTCCCAGCAGCCGCTGGTCGCGCCGCTCGCGAGCGGGCAGCGCGTCGGCACGCTGCGCGTGAGCCTCGAGGGCAAGCCCTACGGCGAGTACCCGCTGGTCGCCCTCGAGCAGGTCGCCCAGGCGGGATTGTTCGGGCGGGCGTGGGATACACTGCGGCTGTGGGCGAGGTAGGCATGGTGTTCCTGAACGGCAAGCTCCTGCCGCTCGAGCAGGCGAGCGTTTCCGTGCTCGATCGCGGCTTCATCTTCGGCGACGGCGTCTACGAGCTGGTGCCGGTGTACTCGCGCGTGCCCTTCCGCCTCGACGAGCACCTCGAGCGTCTCGAGCGCAGCCTCGCCGCGGTGGCAATCCGCAACCCGTATTCGCGCGCCCAGTGGCGCTCGCACGTGCACGCGCTCGTCGACGCGCAGCCCTACGAGGACCAGGGGGTGTACTTCCAGGTCACGCGCGGCGTGGCGAAGCGCGACCACGCATTCCCGAAGGACGCCGAGCCCACCGTGTTCATGATGGCGAACCCGCTCGTCAATCCGCCGCAGGCGCAGGTCGAGGCGGGCGCGTCGGCGGTGAGCGCGCAGGATTTCCGCTGGCTGCGCTGCGACATCAAGTCGATCTCGCTCATCGGCAACGTGCTGCTGCGCCAGCTCTCGGCGCAGGCCGGTGCCGCCGAGACGATCCTCTTCCGCGACGGCAAGCTCACCGAGGCCTCGGCCTCCAACGTGTTCATCGTCCAGCGCGGCGTCGTCGCCGCGCCGCCCAAGTCGGGCCTCATCCTTCCCGGCATCACCTACGACGTGGTGGTCGAGCTCGCGCGCGCGAACGGATTGCCGCTCGAGCTGCGCGAGATCGCCGAGGCCGAAGTGCGCGCCGCCGACGAGATCTGGGTCACGTCCTCGTCGAAGGAGGTGCTCGCGATCGTCTCGCTCGACGGCAAGCCGGTCGGCGAGGGGCGCCCGGGCACCGTGTTCTGGCGCATGTACCGCCTCTACCAGGACTTCAAGCAGAAGGTCATGCGCGCCGGCAAGCGAGAGGCAGTATCGGCGTAATGCCGCTCCTCGCCGAAGGGTCGCTGCTCGATTTTCCCTGCGACTTTCCGATCAAGGTGATGGGGCGCAAGGCGCCCGGCTTCGCCCAGTCCGTGACCGAGATCGTGCGGCGCCATGCGCCTGACTTCGACCCCGCAACCGTCGAGATGCGGCCCAGCCGCCAGGGCCGCTACCTCAGCGTCACCTGCGTCGTGCGCGCCACCTCGCGCGAGCAGCTCGACGCGCTCTACCAGGAGCTTTGCGATCACCCCTCAGTGGTCATGGTGCTGTGACCCTCGTCGACGACATCGTCGTCAAGAGCCTCGGTACGCTGCCCTACGGTGAGGCGCTGCAGGCGATGCGCGAGTTCACCACCGGCAGGACCGAGGCGACCGCAGACGAGATCTGGGTCCTCGAGCATCCGCCGGTGTACACGCTAGGGCAAGGCGCTACTACCGCATTGAAACAGGATCTCGGTATCCCGGTAGTGGCAAGCGACCGGGGGGGCGAAATCACCTACCACGGGCCGGGACAGGCGGTCCTCTACACTCTGGTCGACCTTGCGCGCCGCCGCATCACGGTCAAGCGCTTCGTGTGGCTCCTCGAGCAGGCCGTGATCGACCTGGTCGGCGTGCGCGCCGAGCGCCGCCCCGGGGCGCCGGGGGTTTACGTCGGCGGCGCGAAGCTCGCCGCGCTCGGCATCCGCGTCAAGCGCGGCCGCGCCTACCACGGCCTCGCGATCAACGTCGACATGGACCTTGCGCCCTTTGCCGCCATCGATCCCTGCGGCTACCCGGGGCTTGCCGTGACCCAGCTCAGCGATCTTGGCATTCACTCGACGGTCAAAGACACGGGTGAAAAGCTCAGCCGCATCCTTGTCCAACGCCTAGACCATGCGTGAAGCCGGCATAAAGCACAAAGGCCAGGCGAAGACGATCCGCATCGTGCCGCGCGCGCCGCTCGCGAAGCCGGCGTGGATCCGCGTGCGCGCGGCGAGCCCGGATTCCCGCTTCCACGAGGTGAAGCGCCTCCTGCGCACCCAGGGGCTGCACACGGTCTGCGAGGAGGCCGCCTGCCCGAACATCGCCGAGTGCTTCGGCAAGGGCACGGCCACCTTCATGATCCTCGGCGACATCTGCACGCGCCGCTGCCCGTTCTGCGACGTCGCGCACGGCCGCCCGCTCGCCCCGGACGCCCAGGAGCCCGCGCACCTGGCCGAGACCATCGCGCTTCTCAAGCTGAACTACGTGGTCATCACGAGCGTCGACCGCGACGACCTGAAGGACGGCGGGGCGCAGCATTTCGTCAGTTGTATTTCCGAAATAAGAAAGACTTCTCTGGCGACGACCATCGAGATCCTGGTGCCCGATTTCCGCGGGCGCCTCGACCGGGCGCTCGGCATCCTCGCCGCCGCGCCGCCGGACGTGATGAACCACAACCTCGAGACCGTGCCGCGCCTGTACAAGCGCGCCCGGCCCGGCGGGGACTACGCGCACTCGCTGCGCCTTCTCCAGGAGTTCAAGAAGCTCCATCCTGCGGTGCCGACGAAGTCGGGGCTGATGGTCGGCCTCGGCGAGACCGACGAGGAGATCCTCGCGGTGCTGCGCGACCTGCGCGCGCACGGCGTCGACATGCTCACCATCGGCCAGTACCTGCAGCCCTCACCACATCACCTGCCGGTCGAGCGCTACGTGCATCCTGAAGTATTCAAGGAATACGAAAATCAAGCCGCTTCGATGGGCTTCAAGCACGCCGCCGTCGGGGCGATGGTGCGCTCCTCTTATCACGCGGACCGGCAGGCGCACGGCGCGGGGCTGGCCTTACCGGCCGTGGAGAAAAGCTAGGAAAGCCCGCTTTGGTTCCCGATCGGGAACCAAGGGTCCTAGAGCGCCTTCTCCACGGCGGCGTGGACCTTCGCCCAATCGGGCTGGCCGACGGCCTTCATCAGCACTCGCCCGTCCCGGTCGAGCACGAAGATCGTGGGCGTGATCCGGACCTTGTCGAACTCGCGGGCGATCTCGCCGCTCGCATCGAAGACCACCTTGAACGGCAGCGCGCGCTGACGCGCGAACTCGGCCACCTTTTCGGGGCGATCCTGGCGCACCGCAACCGCCACCGTCTCGAAGCCGCGCGGCGCGAACTTGCGGTGGGTGTCGAGCACCTTCGGCATCTCGCGCAGGCAGGGCCCGCAGTAGGTGCCCCAGAAATTCACCAGCACCACCTTGCCGCGCAGCTCGGCGGTCGAGAAGCGCTCGCCGGCGAGCGTGGCAAATCGCACGTCGGGTGCGTGCACGGGTCGTTGCAGGTACGCAAATGCCGCCGCCACCGCCATTGTGGCGAGGAGCAGGACAAAGGTAGTCTTGGCCTTCATGAGGGAGGGAATTCTCCGGCTCGTCGCCGCCGCGGTCTTGGTCTGGCCCGCGTGCGCCATGGCCCAGTTGGACTCCATCACCCAGCGCGAGGCGGTGGCCGGCCTGAAGGCCGCGCTCGAGCGCGGCTCGCAGCAGGCGGTCGCCACGCTCGGGCGGGCCGACGGCTTCCTCGCCAACCCGCAGGTGAAGATCCCGCTCCCCGGCTCGCTCACACGCGCCGAGCGGCTGATGCGCCGGGTCGGCGCCGGGCGCTATGCCGACGAGGTGATCGTCGCCATGAACCGCGCCGCCGAGCAGGCGGTGCCCGAAGCGCGCCAGATCCTCGTCGGCGCGGTGAAGCAGATGAGCGTGCAGGACGCCAAGGGCATCCTCACCGGCGGCGACACGGCGGGGACGGACTACTTCAGGCGCACGACGCGCGGCGGGCTGCACAAGCGCTTCCTGCCGATCGTGAAGCGCGCCACCGCCAGGGTGAAGTTGGCGCAGAAGTACAACCGGTACGCCGACCGGGGCGTGTCGCTCGGCGTGGTGAAGCAGGAGCACGCCGACCTCGACGAGTACGTGACGCAGAAGGCCCTCGATGGCCTCTACTTCATGGTCGCCGAGGAAGAGAAGAAGATCCGCAAGGACCCGGTCGGCACGGGCAAGGCGATTCTGAAGAAGGTGTTCGGCGCACTTCTCTAGTGCGCTTCGTCCCAGTTGTTCCCGACACCGACGTCCACGACGAGCGGCACGTCGAGCCTGTGGACCGACTGCATGAGATCGCGCACCCGGTCCTTCACCACGGCGAGCTCGTCTTCGGGAACTTCGAGAACCAGCTCATCGTGCACCTGCATGATGAGCAGGGTGTGGAGCTTCTCGTCGTCGAGCCACTTCTGCACCGCGACCATGGCGAGCTTGATGAGGTCCGCCGCGGTGCCTTGCATCGGCGCGTTAATGGCCGCGCGCTCCGCGGCCTGCCGGCGCACCGGAGCGCCGCTCCTGATCTCGGGGAGCCACAGGCGGCGGCCGAACACGGTCTCGACGTAGCCCTCGGTGCGCGCTCGCTCGCGCGTCTGGTCCATGTAGCGCTTTGCGCCGGGAAAGCGGGCGAAATACCGGTCGACATAGGTCTGCGCCGTGCCGCGGTCGATGCCCAGGTTCTGCGCCACGCCGAACGCCGACATGCCGTAGATCAGGCCGAAGTTGATCACCTTCGCCACGCGGCGGTGGTCGGAATCCACTTGAGACAAAGGCACGCCGAAGACCTCGGCGGCGGTGGCGCGATGGACATCCTCGCCGTCCCGGAAGGCGCGGCGCAGGTTCTCGTCGCCCGAGAGGTGCGCCATGATGCGCAGCTCCACTTGCGAGTAGTCCGCCGAGACGATGCGCCGTCCCGGTGGCGCGACGAACGCCTCGCGGATGCGCCGGCCCTGCGGCGTGCGGATGGGAATGTTCTGCAGGTTGGGGTCGTTGGACGAAAGGCGGCCGGTGACGGCGGTCGTCTGGGAGTACGTCGTGTGCACGCGGCCGGTCGCCGCGTTCACGCTGCGCGGCAGCTTGTCGGTGTAGGTGGACTTGAGCTTCGTGAGTGCGCGATGCTCGAGGATCAGCTTGGGCAGCGCATGGTCGAGCGCGAGCTCGGCCAGCACGTCCTCGTCGGTGGAAGGCTCGCCGGTCGGCGTCTTCTTGCGCACCGGCAGCTTCTGGCGCTCGAACAGGATCTCGCGGATCTGCTTGGGCGAGCCGAGGTTGAAGGGCTGGCCCGCGACCGAGAAGGCCTGCTGCTCCTTCTCCAGGATCTCGGCTCCGAGCTCGTGGCTCTGGCGCCCGAGCCGGGCGCTGTCGAGAAGCACGCCGTTGCGCTCGATGCGCTGCAGGACCGGCAGCACCGCCATCTCGATTCTCTCGTAGACGAAGCGGAGCTTCTCATCTTGTTCTATTCGTCTAAAAAGAACTTCATGGAGTGCGAGGGCACAATCGGCGATGCCCGCCGCGTACTCGGTGGCGCGCCCGAGCTCCACCTCGCCGAACGCAATGCGCGATGCGCCTTTGCCCGCGACCTCCTCGAGCGACAGTACCGTCCAGCCGCAATGCCGGGACGCGAGCACGCCGAGATCCCGCCGCTCGTGCACCTCGAGGACGTAGGATTCGAGCAGCGTGTCGTGCACCGCGCCGGCGAGGCGAACGCCGTGGTTGGCAAGCACGTGCATGGCGAACTTCACGTCCCGCGCGACTTTCACGCGCGCGGGGTCCTCCAGCCACCGCCCGAGCTTCTCTAGAGCAATCTCCGCAGAAAGCTGCGCGGGTGCGCCAGCGTAAAGGTGGGCAAGAGGCAGGTAGACGGCCTCGCGCTCGAAGGCGAAGGCGAGGCCCGCGAGGCGCGCGGTCATCGGCTCGTCGCCGTCGCAGAGCGTCTCCAGGCCTGCGATCTGCGCCTTCTCCAGCTTCTCGATCAATCGGTCCAGGCCGTCCTGGTCGAGAACGGTGCTGACCGCTCGCTTCTCCACGCGCGAAGGCTCCGGCGCCGGCTGCACCGGAGCGGCGCCTGCCCCTGGCGGGTTCGCGCCAGCGCTCTGCGCTTCCTTGAGCCAGGTCTTGAAGCCGAAGCGCTCGTACACCGAACGAAGCTTTGCCGGGTCCGCCGGCTGCACCGCGAGGTCCTCGAGCTTCACCGCCAACGGCACGTCGCGCTTCACAGTGAGGAGCTCGCGGGCCTGGGGAAGCCAGTCCAGCACCTTGCGCAGGTTCTCGCCGCGCGTGCCGGAAATTTCAGAGGATCTTTCGATGATATTGTCGAGGGAGCCGTACTGCTTGATCCATTTCGAAGCGAACCCGGGGCCGACCCCGTCCACACCGGGAATGTTGTCGATGGCGTCGCCTACCAGCGCGAGGTAGTCGACGATGCGCTCGGGCGGGACGCCGAACTTCTGCTTCACGCCCTCGACGTCGAGCTTCTCGTTCGACATCGTGTTGACCCACAGCGTGCGCGCGTCGACGAGCTGGGTGAGGTCCTTGTCGCCGGTGGAGATGACGGTCCGCCAGCCGCGCGTCCTGGCCTGCTCGGCGAGCGTGGCGATCACGTCGTCGGCCTCGACACCGTCCACGACAAGCACCGGCCAGCCGATGTCCTCGACCGCCCGGCGCAGCGGCTCGGCCTGCGCCGAGAGATCGTCGGGCATCGCCGTGCGCGTCGCCTTGTACTGCGGGTACGCCTCGTCGCGGAAGGTCTTGCCCTTGGCGTCGAAGACGCACGCGCGCGCCTGCGCCTTATAATCGGTGCCGAGCTTGCGCAGCATGTTCAGCACGCCGTAGATGGCCCCGGTAGGCTCGCCTTTCGCGTTCCTCAGCTCCGGCAGCGCGTGGAATGCGCGATAAAGGTACGACGAGCCGTCGACCAGCAACAGCGTCTTTTCAGGATCTTTTCCCGACACCGATGACACAAGAGAAATTACTGAAGGCGGCCGGTCCTGGCCACGAGATTTCCCCACGCGAGGCGTGGAAGTTGTTCGGCATTATGGCAGAGTTCTTCGAGGCGACCGAGCGGCTCGCGGACGTCAAGCCGGCGGTGTCCGTGTTCGGCAGCGCGCGCGTCAAGCCCGGCACGCGCTACTACGAGCTCGCGGAACAGACGGCGCGCCTGCTCTCCGATGCCGGCTTCGCCGTGTTCTCGGGCGGCGGCCCGGGCATCATGGAGGCGACCAACAAGGGCGCCTTCCAGGGACGCGGTCTCGCCGTGGGCCTCAACATCGACCTGCCGCGCGAGCAGCCCTCGAGCCGCTACCAGCACATCAGCCTGCGCTTCAAGCACTTCTTCGCGCGCAAGGTGATGTTCGCCAAGTTCGCCACCGCCTTCGTCGTGCTGCCCGGCGGCTACGGCACGCTCGACGAGCTGTTCGAGGCGCTGACGCTGGTGCAGACGGGCAAGACGCGCCAGATGCCGATCATCCTGGTGCACGAGCCCTACTGGCGCGATCTCATCACCTGGATGCGCGAGCGCCTCGCCGGCGAGGGCATGATCGACCCGACCGACATCGACCTCGTGCAGCTGTGCAACGAGCCGCAGCAGGTCGTCGACGCGATCTTCGCTTTCTACGAGAAGCGCGGCTTCGAGCCCTCGCCCGCCGAGCGCGAGGTGCTGCTCAACCTCTAGTAGAATCGACGCGAAATGCGCCGCTGCATCGCCGCTGTGCTGCTGCTCCTGGCTGCCGGCGCCTTTGCGCAGCAGCCGCCGCCGAAGCTCGAGCCGCTCCCCGAGCCGCCGCCGCCGCCACCGGGCGTGCAGCCCGCCGAGCCGGCGGTGCGCATCCCGGTGCAGAAGGAAGACAAGGTGGAGGAGATCCGCCAGGGCGGGCGCGTGGTGATGCTGAAAGTCACGCCGCCCAACGGCAAGCCCTACTACCTCGTCGACACCACCGGCAACGGCAACTGGATGCGCCGCGATTCCCTGGACGACGGCACGCGACCGCCGATGTGGCCGATCCACACCTTCGACTGATTTGGCGGTCTACACCCCAGTCTCGGACGCCGAGCTGCGCGACTGGCTGCGCCGCTACTCCGTGGGCGCGCTGGTCGGCTTCGAGCCGGTGGCGACGGGCATCGAGAACAGCAACTACTTCGTCGTCACCACCCAGGGCCGCTACTTCCTGACGCTGTTCGAGCGGCTGCCGGCCGAGGAGCTGCCCTTCTACCTCGAGCTGATGGCGCATCTCGCGCGCCACGGCATCCCCTGCCCGGCGCCGATCGCCGACCTCTCGGACCACTACCTGCAGGCGCTGAACGGCAAGCCGGCGGTGCTCGTCACGCGCCTGCCGGGGCGCTCGCTCGAGGCGCCCGCGGCCGAGCACTGCGCCGAGCTCGGCGCGCTCCTCGGGCGCATGCACCTCGCCGGCCGCTCGTTCCCGGCCTACCTCGAGAACCCGCGCGGGCCGAAGTGGTGGCGCTTCGCCGCGAAGGAGGTTTTGCCCTTTCTCGATGAACAGAAAAAAATTCTTTTAGAGGACGAGCTGGCATTCCAGGCCGGCCATCGCTTCCCGGACCTGCCGCGCGGCGCGGTGCACGCCGATCTCTTCCGCGACAACGCGCTGTTCGAGGCGGGCCGCATCTCGGGGGTGATCGACTTCTACTTCGCCGGCATCGACTGCCTGCTCTACGACCTCGCTGTCTGCGCGAACGACTGGTGCCTGGGCCCGCAGCGCGCGCTCGACGCGGCGTGCATCGCCGCGCTGCTCTCCGCCTACCAGGCGGTGCGGCCGTTCACGCCGCTCGAGCGGGAGGCCTGGCCGGCGATGCTGCGCGCGGCGGCGCTGCGCTTCTGGCTCTCGCGCCTGTACGACTACCACCTGCCGCGCCCGGGGATGCTCGTGCACGCGCACGACCCGGAGCATTTCCGCGCCATCCTCGAGCTGCGGCGCACCCACCCTGCGCCCTGGGCGCCCTGAGATGCAGGCTCGCGTCGTCGCTGCCGCCCGCGGCGCCCTCTGGCTCGCCGACGGCTGGCGGCTGTTTCGCGCCGCGCCGCTTTCCTGGCTGGCGCTGGTCTTCGCCTACTGGCTGCTGATGACGCTCGCCTCGCTGCTGCCGCTGGTCGGCGTGGTCGCGGCCTCGGTGCTCGTGCCGCCCTTCTCGGTCGGCTTCATGGCGGCGGCGCGCGCCGCGGAGCGCGGCGGCGCGGTCGAGCTCGGACTGCTCTTCGACGGGTTTCGCCACTCGCTGCCGAGCCAGCTCGCGCTCGGCGTCGTCTACCTGGCCTGCCTCGGGCTGGTGCTCGCGGCGACCGCGCTCGCGGACGGCGGCGCGCTCATGCGCTGGATGCTCGCCGGCGAGCGCCCCGACGAGGCGGTGCTGCGCTCCGAGGACTTCCTCGCGGCCCTGGGCAGCGCCGCGGCTCTGTACCTGCCGGTGATGATGATGTTCTGGTTCGCGCCGCCGCTCGCGGCCTGGCATTCGAGCGGCGCGGCGAAGGCGCTGTTCTTCAGCTTCTTCGCCTGCCTGCTGAACTGGCGCGCCTTTCTCGCGTACGGGGCGGTGACCGCCGCGGTCACGCTGGTCGCGCCCTTCGCCGTGCTTTCCGGGCTGATGCTCGCCTCGGGGGGGACGCTGCGCGCGCCGCTGATGTCGCTCGTCTTCCCGCTGCTGATCGTGCTGCTGCCCACGCTCTTCGCCAGCTTCTACGCGAGCTACCGCGACGTGTTCGGGACAGAGGCAAAGGCAGGAGCAAAGCCAGCATGAACTGCGAATTGTGCGAGCAAGCTGGTGGCGTGGTCCTCTGGCGCGACGACTTCTGCCGCGTGGTGCGCGTGCCCGGCGAGGAGTTTCCCGCTTTCTGCCGCGTCATCCTGGCGCGCCATGTGCGCGAGATGACCGACCTCGCGGCGCCCGAGCGCGAGCGGCTGCTGCGCGTGGTCTTCGCCTGCGAGCAGGCGCTGCGCGAGCTGGTGCGCCCGGACAAGGTGAACCTCGCGAGCCTCGGCAACCAGACGCCGCACCTGCACTGGCACGTCATCGCGCGCTTTGCCGACGACTCGCGCTTTCCCGACGCGGTCTGGGCGCCGCCGCGCCGCCCCGGCGCGCGCCGCGCCGCGCCCGACGAGGGCGCGCTCGGCGCCGCGCTGGCGAGGCTGCTCGCATGACGCAGGCCGAGCTTTCCGCCGAGGCGGCCCCGGAGATCGTCGACCCGGCCTCGTGCAAGACCTGGCTCGACAACGTGCCGCTCGCCAACGTCGCCGCGGCGCAGGCCGAGCTCGCCGCGCAGATCGGCGAGTTCAACCGCCTTCCCACCACGCCGGCGAACCGCCTCGCGGTGATGGAGCGGCTGCGCGAGGCGGTGAACTTCGTGCAGGTGGAGCAGGCCAGGCGCTTTTCCAACCGCGCGCTGCCGATGCTCGAGGCGGAGGCGGCCGCCTTCGACGCCACCTGCGCGCTCTGGCAGGCCATGCAGACCGGCTATCGGCGCTGCCTGAAGTCTGACGAGCGGGCGGCGGACGAGCACACGGGCGCGCTCGTCTGCCAGCGGATGCTCGCGTACATCGGCCTGAAGATGTTCCACCACCATCGCGCCTACCGCGAGGTTCCCGCCGCCGACTGGCGTGCGCTCCACGAGACCTACGCCCGCGCCGAGCAGCTCGGCCTTGCCGAGGAACCGGTGAAGGATTTCCTCAACCGCGATGTGCACGACACCTCGCCGCGCATCGCCTATGCGCGCGCGGTGCTGATGGGCACGTGCAATCCGAACGAGCTGACGCAACGCCAGCTCACCTTCGTCGCCTACCTGCTCGAGCGCTGGTCGGCGAAGCTCGAGGTCGCGCGCGCGCCGGTCGACGAGGGCGAAGGCGTGCCGCCTCTTGTGGCCGACCTCGGTTCCGACCGCGCGCCCATGCGGGAGCCGCCTGCCGGCACGGAACTTCGCTATCTCGACGCCCGCAAGCTCGCCAAGAGCCTCAAGAACCGCGTCGCGCTGCTGCGCAAGGGCGAATCGCCCGCCAAGCTCGCCCTGGGCGAGGACTGCGTGCAGCCTTCGTGCGAGCAGCTGCTGGTATTCCTGTACCGGCAGTGGTGCCAGGCGAAGTCGCCACGCGGCGTAGAGCGCCGCAAGGTCTCGGCCGGCGCCGACGCCTGCAACGAGTTCGAGGCGGTGCACTACTGCATCTCGGGTCGCCGTTTCCGTCAGCCGGGCGGCGACCCGGCGTACGGCGAGCCCGAGGGCTTCGCGCTCGAGCACTGGCGCATCGACGACGACAGCGCGCAAGGGCTGCGCCTCGCCCGGCCGGGCGGGACGGGCGACAGGCGCTACGCGCACGGCCAGCTGCTCGCCGTGCGGCCCGACGACGCCCGTGCCTTCATGCTCGGGCAGGTGCGCTGGCTGACGGCGAGCGCCGAAGGCGAGCTGCGGGCCGGGGTGAAGCTCTTGCCGGGCCTTCCTGCCGGCGTCGCCGTGCGGGCGACGGGCCTCAATGCGCAGAACGAGAAGTACGTGCCGGCGCTCGCGTTGGGCGCGGTCCCGGCGCTGGGCGCGCCGGCCTCGCTCGTGCTGCCCAGCGGGTGGTTCAAGCCCAGGCGGGTGGTGGAATTGTTCGCCGACGCCCCGCAAAGCGTGCGGTTCACCGAGGTGCTCGAGCGCGGCGCCGACTTCGAGCGTATCGTGTACGAGCCGGCCTAGCACCATGTCCTTTCCCACCGAGATCAAGCTGCACCAGAAGTCCCGCGTGCTGGAGATCCAGTACGCCGACGGCCGCGCCTTCCGCCTGCCCTACGAGCTGCTGCGCGTGTATTCGCCCTCGGCCGAAGTGCGCGGGCACGGCCCGGGGCAGGAAGTGCTGCAGACCGGCAAGCGCGAGGTGGACATCCGCGCGCTCGAGCCGGTCGGCTCCTACGCGGTGCAGCCGGTGTTCTCCGACGGCCACAGCACCGGCATCTACTCCTGGGAATACCTCTACGAGCTCGGCGAGCGGCAGGAAGAGCTGTGGCAGGACTATCTCGCGAAGCTCGCCGCCGCGGGAGCCAGCCGTGACGGATAAGGTCGATTTCGGCTTCGAGCGCGTCGCGCCGGAGGAGAAGGCCGGGCGCGTGCGCTCGGTATTCGACCGCGTCGCGCCGAGCTACGACCTGATGAACGACCTCATGTCGCTCGGCCTGCACCGGGTCTGGAAGTCGATCGCCGTCGCCATCGCGCGCCCCCGCCCCGGCGAGCGCGTCCTCGACGTTGCCGCCGGCAGCGGCGACCTGGCGCTCGCCTTTTCGAAGCGCGTGCGCCCTGGCGGCGAAGTCTGGCTCACCGACTTGAACCGCCGCATGCTGGGACGCGGACGCGACCGGCTGCTCGATGCCGGCGCGCTTGCGCCCGCCGTGCAATGCGATGCGGAAAAGCTGCCCTTTCCCGCGCAATACTTCGACTGCGTCACGGTGGGGTTCGGCCTGCGCAACATGACGCGCAAGGAGGATGCGCTTGCCGAGATGGGGCGCGTGCTCAAGCCCGGCGGGCGCCTCGTGGTGCTGGAGTTCTCCAGGGTTTGGGCGCCGCTCGCGCCGGCCTACGATTTCTATTCGTTCCGCGTGCTGCCGTGGCTGGGCGAGCGGGTCGCCGGGGATGCCGACGCCTACCGCTACCTCGCCGAGTCGATCCGCATGCACCCGGACCAGGCCGCGCTCAAGGCGATGATCGAGGCGGCGGGGTTCGGCCGCGTGGAGTTCTTCAACCTCGCGGCCGGGGCGGTTGCGGTACATCGGGGGTATCGAATTTGATAGCATCGACGTTTCTGGAGGCTCACCATGAGTAAGTGGCTACTCGCATTGTTCGCCTTGGTGCTGGGCACCGTGTTCGCCGTCCCCGATGTCGAGGCCCGTCGCTTCGGCGGCGCGCGCTCGCTGGGCGCGCAACGCAACATCACGCCGCCGCCCGCCAGGCCCGCGCAGCAGCAGCAGGCGGCGCCCGCCAAGCAGGGACAGCAGCAGGCGGCGCCGGCGGGCAGCAAGTGGGGTCCGATCCTCGGCGGCCTGGCGCTGGGTGGCCTGCTCGGCTACCTCTTCGCCGGCAACGGGCTGGGCGGCCTGCTTCTCCTCGCACTCCTCGTTGCTGGCGGCGTGCTGCTCTTCCGTGCGCTGGCACGGCGGCAGGCGCAGGCGCCCGTGCAGTTTGCGGGTATGCGCGAGCAGGCCACGCTCGAGCTGCCATCGGGAACGTCTCCTCCCCGGATGCCTGCGAGCTTCGACGCCGGCGCCTTCCTGAAGGGCGCGAAGCTCAACTTCGTCAAGCTGCAGGTGGCGAACGACGCCGGCGAGCTCGCCGAGATCCGCGAGTTCACGACCGACGAGCTGTTCGAGGCGCTGCAGCCCGAGTTGCTCGCCCGCGGCGCGGAGCGGCAGCAGACCGAAGTGACCGCGCTGGAAGCCGACCTGCTCGAGCTGGCCACCGAAGGCGACCGGCACTGGGCGTCGGTGCGTTTCTCCGGCAGGGTGCGCGAAACCGCCGCCGGCGCGCCGGCGGCTTTCGAGGAGGTCTGGAACCTCGTGAAGCCGGTCGACGGCTCGAGCGGCTGGCTCCTCGCCGGCATCCAGCAGATGCATTGAAGGCGCCGCTGCCCGACGAAAAGGCCACCCCCGCGGTGGCCTTTTGTTTTGCCCTCAACCATCTGCTGCGCAGCGAGGCGTGGGCGCGCGAGCGGCTCGTGCCCTTTGCCGGCGAGGCGGTCGAGCTCGCCGCGCCGCCGCTGCCGGCGCTGCGCTTCACCATCGGGCCGGAGGGCCTGCTCGATGCCGGGGGTGGCGAACCCGATCTCTCTCTGAAGATAAGACCTTCCGTTCTTGCCGGTCTTGCGCGCGGCGAGGAGCACGCGTTGCGCGCCGTCGACGTTTCGGGCAATGCGCGGCTCGCCTCCGAAGTGATGCTCCTCGCCCGGCACCTGCGCTGGGACTTCGAGGAGGACCTCTCGCGCCTGCTCGGCGATGTCGCCGCGCACCGGGTTGCGGGCGCGCTGCGCGATTTCGCCGCCTGGCACGCGGACGCGGCGCGGCGCCTCGCGGCGGCGCTCGCCGACTATGCGACCGACGAGCAACCGCTGCTCCTGCGCCGCGGCGAGCTGGCGATGCTTGCCGCGGACCTCGCGCAGCTGCGCGATGCGCTGGAGCGGCTGGACAAGCGGGTCGGGCGCCTTGGGTAGGCTCGCGCGCCTGCTGAAGATCTTCGGCATCGCCCTGCGCTTCGGCTTGCACGACTTCGCGCCCGGCATGCCCGGCAGCGGGTTCTTCCGCCTCGCCTCGGGGCACCGCGGCGAGCCCAAGGCGCAGCGCCTGCGCGAGGCGCTGGAGACCCTGGGACCGATCTTCGTCAAGTTCGGCCAGGTGCTTTCCACGCGGCGCGACCTGCTGCCGCTCGACATCGCCGACGAGCTGGCGAAGCTGCAGGACCGCGTGCCGCCGTTTCCCTCCGAGGCGGCCATCGCCGAGATCGAGAGATCGCTGGGCAAGCCCGTTTCACAACTGTTCTCTTCCTTTGAAAAGAATCCCGTGGCAAGCGCGTCCATCGCGCAGGTCCACCTCGCGACGCTGCACGACGGCCGCGAGGTGGCGGTCAAGGTGCTGCGGCCCGGCGTCGAGGCGGCGATCGCCAGGGACCTCGAGCTGCTCGAGACCGCCGCCGCGCTGGTCGAGCGGCGCTGGGCCGAGGGCCGCCGGCTCAAGCCGCGCGAGGTGGTGGCGGAGTTCGCGCGCCACCTGGAGGAGGAGCTCGACCTGATGCGCGAAGCCGGCAACGCGAGCCAGCTGCGGCGCAACTTCGCGGCCTCGCCGCTGCTCGTGGTGCCCGAGGTGCACTGGGACCTCTGCGCGCAGCGCGTCATGGTGATGGAGCGCATGCACGGCACGCCGATCTCGCAGGTGCAGGCGCTGCGGGAGAAGAGCGTCGACATCCCCGCCCTGGCCCGCGCCGGCGTGGAGATCTTCTTCACCCAGGTGTTCCGCGACGGCTTCTTCCATGCCGACATGCATCCCGGGAATATTCTCGTAACGGATGACGGCAGATACGTGGCGCTCGATTTCGGCATCATGGGCACGCTCACCGACGTCGACAAGAGCTACCTCGCGCAGAACTTCCTCGCCTTCTTCAACCGCGACTACCGCCGCGTCGCGCAGGCGCACCTCGACGCCGGCTGGGCGCCCGCGGGCACGCGCGTCGACGCCTTCGAATCCGCCATCCGCTCGGTGTGCGAGCCGATCTTCGCCCGGCCGCTGAAGGACATCTATTTCGGCAAGCTGCTGCTGCGCCTGTTCCAGACCTCGCGGCGCTTCAACATCGAGATCCAGCCGCAGCTCGTGCTGCTGCAGAAGACGCTGCTCAACATCGAGGGGCTGGGGCGCGAGCTCGACCCGGAGCTCGACCTGTGGCGCACCGCCAAGCCCTACCTCGAGCGCTGGATGGACGAGCAGGTGGGATGGCGCGCCGCGGCGCGCGCCGTGCGCCTCGAGGCGCCCGGCTGGGCGAAGACGCTGCCGGAGCTGCCGCGGCTCCTGCACCGCGCCCTCTCCGAAGACCGCCTCGGCGGCCTGGCGCGCGCCCTCGAGCGCCTTGCCGAGGAGAACGCGCGGCGCAACCGCCTCCTCGCCGCGCTGCTCGCGCTGCTGGGGGGAGCGCTGGCGCTGCTGGCGGCGAGCCTGTTCTGAATCTATGATCCGCATCGCGCGATGCTGATCACCGCCGTCCTCAGCTACTTCCTGATCACGATCGGCATCGGGCTGTGGGCCGCGCAGCGCGTCCACAACTCCAGGGATTACCTCGTCGCCGGGCGCAGCCTGCCGCTGTACATGAACATGGCGACGGTGTTCGCCACCTGGTTCGGCGCCGAGACGGTGCTCTCGGTCTCGGCCACGTTCGCCAAGGACGGGCTGGGCGGCATCGTCGCCGATCCCTTCGGCTCCTCCTTCTGCCTGTTCTTCGTGGCGCTGTTCTTCGCCCGCGCGTTCTACCGCATGGATCTGCTCACCATCGGCGACTTCTATCGCAAGCGCTACTCGAAGCCGGTGGAAGTGCTCACCAGCGTCGCCATCACGGCCTCGTACCTGGGCTGGACCTCGGCGCAGATGACCGCGCTCGGGCTGGTGTTCTCGGTCCTCTCGGGAGGCGCCATCAGCCTCAACACCGGCATCGTCATCGGCGCCGCGATCGTCCTGGGCTACACCATCTGGGGCGGCATGTGGTCGGTGGCGCTCACCGATCTCTTCCAGACCGTGGTGATCCTGATCGGGCTGGTGGCGGTGGCCTGGCTGGTCGGCGGCATGGCCGGCGGTCCGGCGAAGGTGATCGGCGCCGCCTACGAAGCCGGCAAGTTCGAGTTCTGGCCCAAAGGCGGCACCAAGGAGTGGCTTTGGTTCCTCGCTGCCTGGATGACGCTCGCCATCGGCTCGATCCCCCAGCAGGACGTGTTCCAGCGCGTCACCTCGGCGAAGGACGAGAAGACCGCGGTGCGCGGCTCGCTGCTCGGCGGGCTGCTGTACTTCGGCTTCGCCTTCGTGCCGATGTTCATCGCCTATTCCGCGCTGGTCATCGATCCGGGCTTCGGCAAGCTCTTCGCCGCCGAAGACGGCCGCGAGATCCAGAGGATCCTTCCCGACCTGATCCTCGAGCGCACGCCGATGTGGGCGCAGGTGTTCTTCTTCGGCGCGCTGCTCTCGGCGGTCCTGTCGACCGCGAGCGGCGCGCTGCTCGCGCCCACGGCGCTGTTCACCGAGAACGTGGTGCGCCCGTTCACGCCGCGGCTCTCGGACCGCGAGTTCCTGCTGCTGCTGCGCACCGTGCTGGTCGCCTTCACGCTCGCCGCGCTGCTCTTCGCGCTCAACTCGACGAGCACGATGTACGAGATGGTGCAGAACGCCTACAAGGTCACGCTGGTCTCGTGCATCGTGCCCCTCGCCGCCGGCATCTACTGGAAGCGCGCCACCGCCGCGGGCGCGATGTTCTCGGTGATCTTCGGCCTCTTCTCCTGGGGCGTGGCGGAGCTCACCGCAGCGGAAGCGACGATCCCGCCGCAGCTCGTCGGCCTCGGCTTCTCGGCTCTGGGCATGGTGCTCGGCTCGCTCGTCCCGCCGCGCAGATAAGCGATGCGCGCCTCGCCCCTGGCGCGGATCCTGTTCGGGGTCTACGTGCTGCTCGTGGCGTACGCTTCGCTTTACCCGCTCGCCGGCTGGCGTGACCACGGGCTGTCGCCTTTCGCCTATCTCGACGCGCATCTGCCGCGGTACGTCACCTGGTTCGACGTCGCCGTCAACGTCCTGGGCTATCTACCTTACGGTTTCCTCTGCATCGCCGCGCTGCAGCCGCGGCTGAAAGGAGCGCTCGCCTTTGCCTTTGCCGTCCTCAGCGGCCTTGCGCTCTCGCTCGTGCTGGAGGCGGCGCAAAGCTACCTGCCGGCCCGCGTCGAGAACAACCTCGACGTGCTGTGCAACCTGGCGGGCGCCGCGGCAGGCGCGGCGCTCGGCATCGGCCTGTTGCCGCGCCTGCAGGGCACGGGGCCGCTGACCCAGGCGCGCGCCCGCCTGTTCGCGCCCGGCGCCGACACCGATCTCGGGCTGGTGCTCATCGCGCTGTGGCTGTTCACGCAGCTCAACCCGGCGATGCTGCTGTTCGGCGCCGGCGACCTGCGCGACCTGCTGGTCGCGCCGGGAGGGCGGCCGCGCACGCCGCAGTTCTTTGCCGGCATCGAGGCCGCCACGGCGGCGGCGAACCTGGCGGCGGTCGCCCTGCTCGTCTCGGCGCTGGCCGCGCCGGGCCGGTCGCTCGCGCGCATGTTCATCGCGCTGCTCGCCGCGGCGCTCGTCATCAAGACCGCCGCCTTCGCCATCCTGATGCGCGCGGAGGACGTGCTCGCCTGGCTCACGCCGGGGGCGCAGCTCGGGTTGCTCGCCGGCCTGGTTCTCGCCGTCGCGGCGATGTCGCTGCCGCGCGTCGCGCGCCTTGCCCTGGCCGCGATGCTTCTCATGGCGGCGACCGTGCTCGTCAACCTCGCGCCGCCGAATCCCTACCTCGCGGCGACGCTGAAAGTCTGGCAGCAGGGACACTTTCTCAACTTCAACGGCCTCACGCGCCTGGTGAGCGTGCTCTGGCCGTTCGCGGCGCTCGGCTATCTCTTCCTGCTCGCCTCGCGGCGGCGCGAACCGCTCGGCTAGAATGGCCGGCTCCATGTCGTACTACGAACGGCACGTCTTTTTCTGCTGCAACCAGCGCGACGGCGGGCGCCCCTGCTGCGCCGACAAGGGCGCGGCGGAGCTGCGCGACTACGCGAAGGGGCGCGTCAAGGCGCTCGGGCTCGCTGGCCCGGGCAAGGTGCGCATCAACCAGGCCGGCTGCCTCGACCGCTGCGAGGAAGGCCCCTGCGTCGTGGTGTACCCGGAGGGCGTCTGGTACACCTACGTGGATCGCGCCGACATCGACGAGATCATCGAGCAGCACCTGCAGAACGGCCGGGTCGTCGAGCGCCTCAGGATGTAATGCAGGGCGTGATGCGGGCCAGCACCCGTCGCAGCTTCGTGGCCGGGCCGGCCGGCCGCATCGAGTGCGCGATCGATTCGCCGGAGGTCCCCGCGCGGGGCAAGGCGCTCGTCGCGCACCCGCACCCGCTCTTCGGCGGCACGCTCGACAACAAGGTCGTGCAGACGCTCGCGCGCGCCTTCGTCGACCTCGGCTACGAGGCGTGGCGGCCGAACTTCCGCGGCGTCGGCGCGAGCGAAGGGCGCTTCGACGAAGGCAGGGGCGAGGAGCAGGATTTGCTGGCCGTGTATCAAGCGCTTGGGTCTTTTCCGGTCGTATTGGCCGGCTTTTCCTTCGGCGCGGCGATGCAGGCTAAGCTGGCGACCCGCGTGCAGGCCGAGCGCCTCGTGCTGGTGGGCGTCGCGGTGACGAGTTTCGCGGTGCCGCCGGTGCCCGCCGGAACGCTGCTCATCCACGGCGAGCTCGACGAGACCGTGCCGCTCGCCGCCGTCCTCGACTGGGCGCGTCCCCAGGAGCTGCCGGTGGTGCTGGTGCCGGGCGCGGACCACTTCTTCCACCGCAAGCTGCAGGTGCTGCGCGGCATCGTCGCCGCGAATGTGCGATGAGCGTGCTTTCGGTGCGGGGCTTGCGCAAGTCTTACGGCGCGCTCGAGGTCGTCGCCGGCGTGGAGCTCGAGATCGAGCCCGGCGAATGCTTCGGCCTGCTCGGTCCCAACGGCGCCGGCAAGACGACCACGCTGAAGCTGTGCCTCGGGCTGATCGAGCCCGACGCGGGCACGATCGAGCTGCTCGGCGAGCCGGTGCCGCGCCGCGCCCGCGAGGCGCGCACCCGGGTGGGGGTGGTGCCGCAGTTCGACAACCTCGACCCGGACTTCACCGCCACCGAGAACCTGCTCGTCTATGCGCGCTACTTCGGGCTGTCGGGCGAGCGCATGCGCGAGCGCGTGCCGCGGCTGCTCGAGTTCGCCGGGCTGGGCGCTCGCGCCGACGCGCGCATCAACACGCTCTCCGGCGGCATGAAGCGGCGCCTCACGCTCGCGCGCGGGCTGGTCAACGACCCGCAGCTCGTGGTGATGGACGAACCGACCACCGGCCTCGACCCGCAGGCGCGGCACCTCATCTGGGAGCGGCTGCGGCGGCTCACCGCGGAGGGCAAGACGCTGCTGCTCACCACGCACTTCATGGAGGAGGCGGAGCGCCTGTGCCATCGCCTCGCCATCATGGACAAGGGCCGCATCGTCGTGCAGGGCACGCCCCGGGCGCTCATCGCCGAGCACATCGAGCCGCAGGTGGTGGAGGTGCACGGGCAGGGGAGCGAGGCCTGGATGCAGGCCGCGCGGGCGCATTGCGCGCGCGTGGAGCGTGCGGGCGACACCGTGTTCTGCTACGCCGCGGACGTCGCGCCCGTGCTGAAGAGCCTCGCCGGGCAGAGCGAGCTCGCCTACCTGCACCGGCCGGCAAACCTCGAGGACGTGTTCCTCAAGCTCACCGGCCGCGATCTCAGGGATTGATGAGGCACCGATGAAAGCCTCGTTCTTCGCCCGGCCGGAGCTCAGCCTGCGCTGGGTGGCGGTGTGGCGGCGCAACTGGCTGGTGTGGCGGCGGCTCGCCATCCCGTCGATCCTGGGCAATCTCGCCGACCCGCTGATCATGCTCTTCGGCCTGGGCTACGGGCTGGGCGCGCTGCTCGGCGAGATGGGCGGGACGTCGTACTTCGGCTTCCTCGCCGCGGGCATCGCCGCCTCGGCGACGATGTACGCCGCCACCTTCGAGTCGCTGTTCTCGGCGTTCTCGCGCATGCACGTGCAGCGCACCTGGGAGGCGATCGTCAATGCGCCGATGACGCTCGACGACGTGCTCGCCGGCGAATGGGCGTGGGCCGCGACCAAGGCGCTCGCCGCGGGCGGCTGCATCCTCGTCATCGTCGCCGCCTTCGGCTATGCGACGCCGTGGCGCGCGATCAGCGCGCTGCCGGTGATCGTGCTGCTCGGCCTCGCGTTCGCGGCGCTCGGCCTCGCGGTCAACGCGCTCGCCAACGGCTACGATTTCTTCAGCTACTACATGACCATCGTGCTGACGCCGATGCTGATGCTCTCGGGGGTGTTCTTCCCCATCGAGCAGCTGCCCGGCCCGGTGCAGGCAGCGGCGAAGGTGCTGCCCCTGTACCACGGCATCGCGCTGGTGCGGCCGCTGCTGCTCGGCGGCCTGCCCGGCGCGGTGTGGCTGCACCTCGCCGTGATCGGCGCCTATGCTATCGTCGGCTTCTACCTGGCCCTCATCCTGACGCGGCGACGCCTGCTCAAGTAATGCTCTGGGTCAAGTCCTTCCACATCATCTTCATGGTCACCTGGTTCGCGGGACTGTTCTACCTGCCGCGCCTGTTCGTCTACCACGCCATGGCGAGCGATGTGCCCTCGATCGAGCGCTTCAAGGTGATGGAGCGCAAGCTCTACTGGGGCATCATGACGCCGGGCGCGGTTCTCACCATCGTGCTGGGCGTATGGCTATGGCTGGGCTGGTTCCGTGGCTCCTCGAGCTGGCTGCACGCCAAGATCGCGCTCGTCGCCATCCTCGTCGGCTACCACCTCTGGTGCGGCATGCTGCTGCGCGACTTCGCCGCCGGCCGCAACGCCAGGAGCCATGTCTGGTTCCGCTGGTTCAACGAGTTCCCGGTCCTCGTGCTCATCGCCACGGTGCTGCTGGTTGTCTTCAAGCCCTTCTGAGTCCTTCTTCGCGACCTGCCCGCGCGGTCTCGAAAAGCTGCTGCTGGGGGAAATCGAGTCCCTGAAAGGGCGGCAGGCCGCCGTCGTCCCAGGCGGCGTTGCGTTCTCCGGCGACTGGAGCGCCTGCTATGCCGTCAACCTCTGGTCGCGCATCGCTTCGCGCGTGCTCTGGAAAATCTCGCAGTTCGACTACCGCGACGAGAAGCACCTCTATGAGGCCGCACGGGCCCTGGATTGGCAGAAGTACTTCCCGGTGGAGCGCACGCTGCGCGTGAACGTCACCGCGCAGAAGAGCCCGCTGAAGAGCCTGGAATTCGCCACGCTGCGCATCAAGGACGCGGTCTGCGACCGTTTCCGGGACTCACTCGGGCGCCGGCCGGACGTCGACCGGGCGCGCCCCGACGTGCGCATCCACGCCTTTCTCGAGGGCGCGCGGGCGATGCTCTATCTCGACACCTCCGGCGAGCCGCTCTTCAAGCGCGGCTGGCGCGGCGAGGCCGGCGAGGCGCCGCTGCGCGAGAACCTCGCCGCCGGCATCGTCATGCTGAGCGGCTGGCAGCCCGGGGAGCCGCTTCTCGACCCGATGTGCGGCGCCGGCACGCTGCTCGTGGAAGCCGCGGCGATGGCGCGCGGCCGCGCCCCCGGCGCGAAGCGCAGCTTCGGCTTCGAGAAGTTGAGGAATTTCGACCCGGGGGTGTGGGCGCAGGTGAGGGATGAAGCGAGGCCCGCCGAAAGAAGCCCTGAGCTGTACGGCAGCGACAACGACCCCAGGGCCATCGACGCGGCGCGCCGCAACCTCGCCGCGGCCGGCGTGGAACGCTGGGTCAAGCTCGAGCGCGCCGACGTGCTAGAGCGCAAGGCGCCGGCGGCGGGTGGGGTGCTGCTCGCCAACCCGCCCTACGGCGAGCGCATGGGCAGCGCCGACGAGCTGGCGCGCTTCTATCCGCTGCTCGGCGACACGCTGAAGAAGAATTTCGCCGGCTGGCGCTGCTATCTGTTCACCGCCGACCTGCGCCTGCCCAAGCTGATCCGCCTGCAGCCCTCGGCGCGCACGCCGCTCTGGAACGGCGCGCTCGAATGCCGGCTCTACGAGTTCAGGATCGTCGCCGGTCCGCACCGGCACTGAGCCGAGACCAGGCGGGGTTGCCGCCGGTGACGCGGGGGCCGTAGGCGAACTTCGCGCGCGGGACGCGCTCGCCGGCGCGGCGCAGGGCGAGCGGCGGTCCGGCCGGCTGCCACTCGAGGCCGAGCTTGCGCATCAGCGACAGGGCATCGAACGGCGCCTTCACCTTCATGTCGTTGTCGAAGTACACGTAGACATCCCGGCCGGCGCGGTCCCAGGCGCGGATGCGCTTCGCCCAGGCGTCGAGGCCGCGCTTCGTGTAGCCGCTGGCGTACAGCTCCTTGTCGCCATGCAGGCGCACGTAGACGAAGGGGGCGGTGACGTCGAAGAGCTTCGGCCACTTGCCGGCGGTGTCGGCGACAACCAGTCCAACACCGGATTTTCTCAATAGAGAAACAAAATCATCGCTCACGAAGCTCGGGTGCCGGATCTCGATCGCGTGGCGCAGCGGCCGGTCGGCGCCGGTGGCGAGCCGCGCGCGGCCGGTCATGCGCGCGTCGCGCCGGCGGGCGAGCGCAAGCGCCTGCGCGCTCGTGCGCGGCAGGAGGCGGAAGAAGGCGTCTAGGCGCTCCGGGTCGAAGCGGAACCTCTCCGGGAACTGCCACAGGAAGGGCCCCAGCTTGTCCTCGAGGGCGAGGATGCCCGAGGCGAAGAAGTTGGCGAGCGGCTTCTCGACGTTGGCGAGGCGCAGCATGTGGGTGATGTAGCGCGATCCCTTGACGGCGAAGACGAAGCCCGCGGGCGTCTCGCGGTACCACTGCTCGTAGTACTCCGGGCGCTGCAGCGAGTAGAACGAGCCGTTGATCTCCACGGTGGGGAAATGCCGGCCGCAGTACTCGAGCTCGCGGCGCTGCGCGAGGCCCTCGGGGTAGAACACGCCGCGCCAGGGCGCATAGCGCCAGCCGGAAATGCCGATTCTGATCAAGCGAACTTCAGCTTCTTCCAGGACTCCAGCTTGCGCACCTGCTCGAGCGCCTCCTCGTCGGTGAGGTCGAGCCGCAGCGGCGTCATCGAGACATAGCCCTGCTCGATCGCCCAGCGGTCGGTGCCTTCCTCGGTGCTTTCCACCGGCACCACGGTGAACCAGTAGTGCGTGCGGCCCATCGGGTCCTTGCCGGGAACCACCTTCCCGTCGTAGTGCCTCATCGACTGGCAGGTCCAGCGCGTGCCGCGCGGCGCCCGGGCCGGAAAGTTGACGTTGACGAGGGGCAGCTCCGGCGCCTCCAGCAGCGCCTCGAGCACGGTGGCGACCCAAGGCTTGAGCAGCTCGAAGTCCGGTTGCTCCCGGTCGGTCGCGGGCGCGCTCAGCGCGATGCCGCGCAGGCCCAGGAGCGCCGCCTGCTTCGCGCCGGCGAGCGTGCCCGAGTGCCAGATGGCATTGCCCAGGTTGGCGCCGATGTTGATGCCCGAGAGGACGAGATCGATCTTTTCCCAGAGCGTAGTGCCGAGCATCACGCAGTCGCCGGGCGTGCCGTTGACGCGGTAGGCATCGAGGCCGGGCAGCGGCGTGCGCTTGTACGTCACCGGCCGAGACGCGGTGATGGCATGGCTCGCGGAGGACATCTCGACGTCGGGGGCGACGATCCGCACCTCGCCGAACCGGGAAGCCACTTGCGCCAATGCGGCTATGCCCGGGCTATAGACGCCGTCGTCGTTGGTGATGAGGATGCGCATGATGACCATTTCCAGCAATTAGCATGCGCGTTACCCTGATCCACAACCCGGGCGCAGGCCGCACCGACCATCGCGGCAAGGACGAGCTCGTGGCGTTGCTCGAGGGCGCCGGGCACGCGGTGCGCTACCAGTCGTCCAAGGACGACGATTGGGAGGAAGCGCTCGATGCGCCCGCGGACCTCATCGTGGCCGCGGGCGGCGACGGTACCGTCGGCCGCGTCGCGCGGCGCATGGCCGGGCGCAGCGTGCCGCTCGCGGCGCTGCCTGCCGGCACCGCGAACAACATCGCGCGCACGCTCGGCCTGATGGAGGACACGCCCGAGGAGCTGGTGCGGGGATGGGAAGGCGCCCGCCGAGCGCGGCTCGACATCGGCATGGCGGAAGGACCCTGGGGCAAGCGCTCCTTCGTCGAAGGCGTGGGCCTCGGGCTCTTTGCCGCGCTGCTCGCGCGCTCGGACGAGAAGCCGCGCGACAAGAAGCCGAAGAAGCAGAAAGGCAAGCACGCGGCGAAGACAGTCGATGGCGCGCTGCGCCGGCTGAGCGAGCAGGCGCAGGACTGCGAAGCGCTCGAGATCGCGGCGCGGCTCGACGGCAAGGACATCTCCGGGCGCTACCTGCTGCTCGAGGCGGTCAACCTGCGCTACGTGGGGCCGAGCCTGTTCCTGGCGCCGGACGCCGAGCCGGGCGACGGCCTGCTCGACGTCGTGCTGGTCGGCGAGGCGGAGCGGCCGCGCCTCATCCAGTACCTCGATCGCTGGCAGGAGAACCGCGAGCGCCTGGCGGTGCTGCCGACGCAGCGCGGCAAGAAGCTCGAGATCGAGTGGACGGGCGTGCCGCTGCACATCGACGACAAGGTGCGGCCCAAGAAGAGCGCCGTCCCCGAGGAAATTGCCGGCACGGTGCAGGTGAGCGTCGGCGCCGCCGCGGTCGAGTTCCTCCTGCCGGCCGTGCGGAAGAGGAACGAAAAGGGCGGAATGTAACCGATCGGTTACATGCGCGAGCTCAGACGATGTCGAGGTGCTCGATGCCTTTCGAGAGATCCTTGTCCTTCGACTCCTTGCCGTGCAGCTTGATGTTGAGGCGCACCTCGTTGGTCGAGTCGGCGAAGCGCAGCGCATCCTCGTAGCTGATGCGCCCGGCCTCGTAGAGGTCGAACAGCGCCTGGTCGAAGGTCTGCATGCCCATCTCGCGCGACTTCTTCATGATCTCCTTGATCTCGTGGACCTCACCCTTGAAGATGAGGTCGGAGATCAGCGGCGAGTTGAGGAGCACCTCCACCGCAGCGGCGCGGCCCTTGCCCTCGCGCAGCGGGATCAGGCGCTGCGAGATCACGCCCTTGAGGTTGAGCGACAGGTCCATCAGCAGCTGCTGGCGCCGCTCCTCGGGGAAGAAGTTGATGATCCGGTCCATCGCCTGGTTGGAGTTGTTCGCGTGCAGCGTGCCCAGCGCCAGGTGGCCGGTCTCGGCGAAGGCGATGGCGTGCTCCATGACCTCGCGGTCGCGGATCTCGCCGATGAGGATCACGTCGGGGGCCTGGCGCAGGGTGTTCTTCAGCGCCGCCTCCCAGGAGTCGGTGTCGACGCCGACCTCGCGCTGGGTGATCAGGCAGTTCCTGTGCGGATGCACGTACTCGACCGGGTCCTCGATGGTGATGATGTGGCCGTGCGAGTTCTCGTTGCGGTAGCCGATCATCGCCGCGAGCGAGGTCGACTTGCCCGAGCCGGTGCCGCCGACGAAGATCACCAGGCCGCGCTTGGTCATCGCCACGTCCTTCAGCACCGCGGGGAGCTTCAGGTCGTCGAAGTTCGGGATGGTGGTGGTGATGACGCGCAGCACCATGCCGGTGGCGCCCATCTGCACGAAGCAGTTGACGCGGAAGCGGCCGATGCTCGCCGGGCTGATGGCGAAGTTGCACTCCTTCTTCGCCTCGAACTCCGCCGCCTGCTTGTCGTTCATCACCGCGCGCACCAGCATCGCCGTGTGCTGCGCCGAGAGCGCCTGCTGCGACACCGGCGTCATCTTGCCGTCGATCTTCATCGCCGGCGGGAAGCCGGCGGTGATGAAGAGGTCGGAGCCTTTCTTCGCCACGAGGGCGCGCAGCAAGTCGTAGATGAACTTCGTTGCCTGTTCGCGTTCCATGGGCGAGTCTCCCTGTTTATCCCGCGAAATTGTCTTTGTTGGCGGCCTTGCCCCGCGCTTCCGCCATCGAGATGACGTTGCGCTGCACCAGCTCCTGCAGGTTCTGGTCGAGGGTCTGCATGCCGATCTGCCGCCCGGTCTGGATCGCCGAGTACATCTGCGCGATCTTGTTCTCGCGGATCAGGTTGCGGATCGCCGGGGTGCCGATCATGATCTCGTGCGCGGCGCAGCGCCCCGAGCCGTCCTTGGTCTTGAGCAGCGTCTGCGAGATCACCGCGCGGATCGACTCCGAGAGCATCGCGCGCACCATCTCCTTCTCCGCCGCCGGGAACACGTCGACGATGCGGTCGATGGTCTTGGCGGCCGACGAGGTGTGCAGCGTGCCGAACACCAGGTGGCCGGTCTCCGCGCCCGAGAGGGCCAGGCGGATGGTCTCCAGGTCGCGCATCTCGCCCACCAGGATCACGTCCGGGTCCTCGCGCAGCGCGCTGCGCAGCGCGTTGGAGAACGACAGCGTGTGCGGCCCGACCTCGCGCTGGTTGATCAGGCACTTTTTCGATTCGTGCACGAACTCGATCGGGTCCTCGATGGTGAGGATGTGGCCGTGCTCGTTCTCGTTGATATGGTTGACCATCGCCGCGAGGGTGGTCGACTTGCCCGAGCCGGTCGGCCCGGTGACCAGCACGATGCCGCGCGGCTGGTCGGAGATGTCGGCGAAGATCTTCGGGCACTTCAGGTCATCGAGCGAGAGGATCTTCGAGGGAATGGTCCGCATCACCGCCGCCGCCCCGCGCTGCTGCACGAAGGCGTTGACGCGGAAGCGCGCCAGGTTCGGCACCGCGAACGAGAAGTCGCACTCGAGGTTTTCCTCGTAGAACTTGCGCTGCCCGTCGTTCATGATGTCGTAGATCATGGCGTGCACTTCCTTGTGCTCCATCGCCGGCACGTTGATGCGCCGCACGTCGCCGTGCACGCGGATCATGGGCGGTAGGCCCGAGGACAAGTGCAGGTCGGACGCCTTGTTCTTGACGACGAAGGCGAGCAACTCAGTGAGATCCATTACAATCCTCCCAGATGCGGTAGCGAAGTATTTTTCTTCGCTGCTTCAACACATTATGACGGGAATTGCACAGAACCTGCAAGCAATAGGGGAGCGCCTGAAAGCCGCGCGCGGGGTGACTTTGTTGGCAGTCTCGAAGGGCCAGAGCGTCGAGCGCATCCGGGAAGCGGCGGCGGCCGGGCAAAAGGCCTTCGGCGAGAACTACGTCCAGGAAGCGCTGGCGAAGATGCGCGCGGCGGAGGAACTGCGGCTTCCGAGCCTCGAATGGCACCTCATCGGGCCGCTGCAAAGCAACAAGACGCGCCCCGCCGCCGAGAGCTTCTCCTGGGTGCAGACGATCACCAGTGAAAAAATTGCACGGCGCCTCTCCGAACAGCGTCCCGAGGGGTTGCCGCCGCTCAACGTGCTGCTCCAGGTGAACGTTTCGGGAGAGGTGACCAAGAGCGGTATTGCGCCGGCCGAGGTGGAAGATTTGGCTGAGAAGGTCAGTGTCATGCCGCGCCTGCGCCTGCGCGGCCTGATGGCCATCCCCGAGCCCGGCGCGCCGCGCGAGCGCTACCGGGAAGTGAAGACGCTGTTCGAAGGAATGAAAGCGCAGTTTGGCTTCGATACCCTGTCCATGGGGATGTCCGACGACATGGAGCTCGCAATCGCCGAGGGCGCGACCATGGTGCGCGTGGGCACTGCGATCTTCGGCGCCCGGGAGAAAGCGAAGAACGCAGCATGAAGATCGCATTCCTGGGTGGCGGGAACATGGCGAACGCCCTGATCGGCGGGCTGCTCGCGAAGGGGTTCGACGCGCGTGCCATCTCGGTGATCGAGGTGAGCCCGGCGGCGCGCGAGCGCCTGGCGGCGCACCGCGTGCGCGTGAGCACCGCGCCCGATGCCGCGACCGGCGGCGCCGACGTGCTCGTGCTCGCAGTCAAGCCGCAGGACATGAAGCGCGCGCTCGCCTCGCTGGGCGCCGCGATGGACGGCAAGCTCGTCATCAGCATCGCCGCCGGCGTGCGCATCGCGTCGCTGTCGCGCTGGCTCGGCGGGCACCGCAGGATCGTGCGCTGCATGCCCAACACGCCGGCGCTCATCGCCGCAGGCATCACCGGGCTGTATGCGCCCTCCGAGGTGACGACGGCGCAGCGCCAGCAGGCCGAGCAGGTGCTCGCCGCCGCGGGCGAGGTGGTGTGGCTGAGCGAGGAGCGCCTGATCGACGTCGTGACCGCGGTGTCGGGCAACGGCCCGGCGTACGTCTTCTGGCTCATGGAGCAGCTTGCCGCCTTCGCCGAGCGCAGCGGCATCGCCCCGCAGGATGCGCAGCGCCTCGCGCTGCACACCGTGCTCGGCGCGGCGAAGCTCGCCGCGGGCAGCGTTGAGCCGCCCTCGGCGCTGCGCCGGAACGTCACTTCCAAGGGCGGCACCACCGAGGCCGCCCTCAAGGCCTTCGACGCGGAGCAGCTCGCCGAGCGCCTGGCGCGCGCGCTGGAAGCCGCGGTGCGCCGCGGCGGCGAGCTCGGCGACGAGCTCGGGAAGGACTGAGGTGCTCGCGCAGATCGCCATCTTCCTCGTCGACACGGTGGTGGCGTTCTTCGTTTTCCTGCTGCTCGCGCGCTTTCACTTCCAGTGGCTGCGCGTGCCGTTCCGCAATCCGCTGGGCGAGTTCGTGCTGGCGACCACCAGCTGGTGCGTGGTGCCGGCGCGGCGCGTCATCCCCGCGCTCGCCGGCCTGGACCTGCCGACGCTGCTCCTCGCCTGGGTGCTGCAGGGGCTCGGCCTGTGGCTCCAGGCGGCGATCGTCGGCGCCGAGCCGGGCCTGGCCCCGATCGCCGCGCTGGCCGCCGTGGACCTGCTGCGCTACAGCCTGTACATCCTCGTGTTCGCCATCATCGTGCAGGTGGTCTTCTCCTGGCTCAACCCGCACGCACCGTTCGCGCCGATGTTCGACCTGGTGACGCGCCCTTTCCTGCGCCCGCTGCGGCGCTTCGTGCCGCCGATCGGCAGCATCGACCTCACGCCCCTCGTGCTGCTCGTCATCGTCCAGGTGCTTCTCATCCTCGTCGGCCACCTGCGCGCGGCCGCCGTCGGATTGTGATCCTGGACCTGCATGTGCAGCCGGGGGCGCGAACGAGCGAGTTCGCCGGGCAGCACGGCGAACGGATCAAGGTCAGGCTCGCGGCGCGCGCCGTCGACGGCAAGGCGAACGAGGCGCTGATCGAGTTCCTTGCCGCGCACTACGGGGTGGCCAGGCGCGACGTGCGCATCGTCGCGGGGCTCAAGTCGCGCCAGAAGCGCGTCGAGATCAGCGGGCTTCCCTAGGAAAGCGGGCTTCCTCGGGGTAGGGGAAGACGTCCTCCTGCTCGCCGTCGCGCACGGCGGCCTGCTTGGCGCGCCAGAAATCCGGGTCGAGGAGGTCCCGGTGGTACTCGTAGAAGATCTCCCGCGCGCGCGGGTCGGCGACGAGGAAGCGCTCGAACTGCTCGGGGAAGACGTCGTGCTGGCGCACCGTCCAGTAAGGCTCGGCGGCAAGCTCCTCCTCGTAGCTCGCGGCCGCCGGGATGGGGCGGAAGATGAGCTCGCCCATCGGCTGGATCTCGTCGTAGTCGTAGAACACCACGCGCTCGTGCCGCGTCACGCCGAAGTTCTTCAGCAGCATGTCGCCGGGGAAGATGCCGGCGCCGGCGAGCTCCTTGATGGCGTTGCCGTACTCGCGCAGCAGCTCGCGCAGGCGCGCCTCGTCGCCCTCGCCCTTGAGCTCCTCGACGTGCATGTTGAGCGGGCGCATGCGCCGCTCGATGTAGACGTGGCCGATCACCAGCTCGTCGCCGTCCAGCTCGACCACCGAGGCGCACTCGCGCCGCAGTTCCTGCAGTAATTCTTTTTCAAAACGATTCAATGGCAGCGCGACCAGTGAGTATTCCAGCGTGTCGGCCATTCGCCCGACGCGGTCGTGCAGCTTCACCATCTGGTACTTGTCCTTCACCGCCTGGGGGTCGATGTCCTTGGGCGGCGCGAAGCGGTCGCGGATCACCTTGAAGACGTAGGGGAACGAGGGCAGGGTGAAGACCAGCATCACCATGCCGCGGATGCCGGGGGCGGTGACGAAGCGGTCGGTCGAGTGCCTGAGGTGGTAGTGCAGGTCGCGGTAGAAGAGCGTCTTGCCCTGCTTGGCGAGGCCCACCGCCATGTACAGCTCGGCGCGCGGCTTGCGCGGCATCAGCCAGCGCAGGAAGGAGACGAACGCCGCGGGGACCTCCATGTCGACGAAGAAGTAGGCGCGGGCGAAGGAGAACAGCACCAGCAGCTGGTCCTCGCCGACGAGCAGCGCGTCCAGGTAGAGCTCGCCGCGCTCGTTCTGCAGGATCGGCACCGCGAACGCCAGCTCGCGCTGCGCGTTGATGATGCGCCCGACGATGTAGGCGCCCTTGTTGCGGAAGAAGAGCGAGCCGAGCACCTGGATCTGCAGGTCCGGGCGCACGCGCAGCGGGCGCGGGAAATGCCCGCGCAGCGCCCGCAGCACGTGACGCAGGTCGCGCCGGCGGTCCTCCCACGGGTTCTCCAGGCCGAAGCTGTCGATGATCGCGTCGAGCGTGCGGCGCAGGCCGTCCTTGAGCGGGTAATAGCAGCGATAGGTCGGCTTCTCGCCCTCGAGGTGCTCGGTCGCGACCGCCGGGCGCCAGAAGATGAACTCGTTGCGGTAGTAGCGCCGGTGCAGCACCTGGCAGGCGACCGAGTTGTAGAAGGTCTCGGCGCATTCCGGCTGCTTGTGCTCGTGCAGCAGGCCGATGTAGGCGAGCTTGATCGCCGGCCACAGCGACTCGTCGAGCTCGGCCGCCGGAAAGCGGTCGAGCAGCGCGCGCACCGCCTCCTCGACGCGCAGGTCGTACATCTGGATGCGCTCGCGCGCGAGGCTGCGCATCGCCGGCCAGGCGGCGCGCTCGAACAGCTGCCGCGCCTCGATCGCCGCGTCGCGGAACAGGCGGTAGTGCCGGTCGAACCCGTCGAGGATCGCGCGCGCGATCTCCTGCGGCAGGCTCGACCGCCTTTCCTCGGTTCTCAGGGCGAGCGCACTTTTGCTCACACCGCCGCGAGCTTCGCCTTCCTCGCTTCCTCGAAGAACTGCTCGTCCTCGGTGGAGCCGTGCAGGGCCGTCGTCGAGGCCTTGCCGGCGGTGACCACCTGGGTAATCTCGTCGAAGTAGCCGGTGCCCACCTCGCGCTGGTGCTTCACCGCGGTGAAGCCCTTCTCGGCGGCGGCGAACTCCTTCTGCTGCAGCTCGACGAAGGCGCTCATGTGGTTGCGCGCGTAGCCGTGCGCGAGCTCGAACATCGAGTAGTTGAGCGCGTGGAAGCCCGCGAGCGTGATGAACTGGAACTTGTAGCCCATCGCGCCGAGCTCGCGCTGGAACTTCGCGATCGCCGCGTCGTCGAGGTTGCGCTTCCAGTTGAACGAGGGCGAGCAGTTGTACGCCAGCATCTTGCCCGGGTACTTTTTCTGGATGCCTTCGGCGAAGCGCCGCGCGAAGTCGAGGTCCGGCGTGCCCGTTTCGCACCACACCATGTCTGCGTATTCCGCATAGGCAAGGCCGCGCGAGAGCGCCTGGTCGAAGCCCTTGCGGGTGCGATAGAACCCTTCCGAAGTCCGCTCGCCGGTGAGGAACGGCTTGTCGTTCTCGTCGACGTCGGTGGTGACGATGTCCGCGGCTTCCGCGTCGGTGCGGGCGAGCAGCACCGTCGGCACGCCCATCACGTCGGCGGCGAGCCGCGCCGCGATGAGCTTCTGCACCGCTTCCTGGGTGGGCACCAGCACCTTGCCGCCCATGTGGCCGCACTTCTTGACGGAAGCGAGCTGGTCCTCGTAGTGCACGCCGGCGGCGCCGGCGTCGATCATCGTCTTCATCAGCTCGAAGGCGTTCAGCACGCCGCCGAAGCCCGATTCGGCGTCGGCGACGATCGGCGCGAAGAAATCGGTCTCGCCCTTGCCCTCCATCCACTGGATCTGGTCGGCGCGGGCGAGCGCGTTGTTGATGCGCTTCACCACCGTGGGAACGGAAGACACCGCGTAGAGCGACTGGTCGGGATACATCTGCAGCGAGTCGTTGGCGTCGGCGGCCACCTGCCAGCCCGAGAGGTAGATCGCCGGCACGCCGGCTTTCACCTGCTGCACCGCCTGGTTGCCGGTGAGCGCGCCCAGGGAATGCACGAACGGCCGCTCGTGCATCAGGCGCCAGAGCTTCTCCGCGCCGCGGCGCGCTAGGGTGTGCTCGACGGCAATGCTGCCGCGCAGCCGCACCACGTCCTCGGCCTTGTAGCCGCGCTTCACGCCCTTCCAGCGGGGGTCCTGCGCCCACTGCTGTTCGAGTTTCCGGGCTTCTTCTTGTCGCTTGTCCACGCTTCCTCCAAAAGATGGGTGAATGTTCGAAGTGTGGGCACGGCGATAGCGCGCAGCAACACGCCAATCGGCTCATCTCAGCCGCAACAAAACAAGGATTTACAGTGCCTTACGGCACTGTCATTTCATGATGCGGTGTCAGCTTTCAAAAAATGGTGCTGCGCCGCAAACACGGCCCAGGTCAGGTCTGGACGAGCTTGCGGTGGCGGTTGACGCTCATCAGGATGCCGGTGCCGATGAAAAGCGTGAGCAGCGCCGTGCCGCCGTAGGAGAGGAACGGCAGCGGCACGCCCACCACCGGCAGGATGCCCGACACCATGCCCATGTTCACGAAGGCGTAGGTGAAGTACATGAGCGACACCGCGCCCGCAAGCAGGCGCGCGAATACGGTCGCGGCATTCGCGGCGATCACCAGCCCGCGCCCGATCAGCAGCGCGTAGAGGATGAGCAGCACCAGGTTGCCCATCAGCCCGAACTCCTCGGAGTACACGGCGAAGATGAAATCGGTATCGCGCTCGGGGATGAACTCGAGGTGCGCCTGCGTGCCGTTCAGCCAGCCCTTGCCCGAGAGGCCGCCCGAGCCCACCGCGATGGTCGACTGGATGATGTGGTAGCCGGAACCGAGCGGATCCTTGGTCGGGTCGAGGAGGGTCAGCACCCGCCGCCTCTGGTAGTCGTGCAGCACGCTCCAGAGCGGATAGAGGCTGGCGAAGAAAGCGAGCGCCAGCCCGCCCAGCACCTTCCAGTTGATGCCGGCGAAGAAGATCACGTAGAACCCGACCGAGCCCACGAGCGCCGCGGTGCCGAGGTCGGGCTGGCGCGCGATCAGGCCGACGGGAACGGCCATCAGGATGGCTGCCATCGCGAAATTGCGCAGCCGCAGCGTCGACTCGTTCTTGTGGAAGTACCAGGCGAGCATGAGCGGCAGCGCGAGCTTCATCATCTCGGAGGGCTGGAAGCGGCCGATGCCGACATTCAGCCAGCGCCGCGCGCCGTTCACCACGTCGCCGAACAGCGCCACCGCGATGAGCAGCGCGAGGCCGATCGCGTAGGCCGGCACCGCGAAGCGCATCAGCGTCTGCGGCGCGATCTGCGCCGCGCACCACATCGCCACCACCGCCACGCCGAGGTTGCCCAGCTGGCTCACCAGCCGCGCCGGGTTCTGGTAGGCCGCGGAGAACAGCGCCGCCAGGCCGAGCATCGAGAGGGACACGATGAGGACCAGCAGGGTCGGGTCGATGCCCTCGGCGATGCGCAGGCCGATGCGGCGTACGGGTAGGCGCGCGAGTTCCATCAGTCGTTGCCCTCCTGCTCGGCGTCCTCGTCTTCCGGGGCCGCCGCCATGCCCGGCGGCGTCTTGCCGAGCAGGAAGTAGTCGAGCACCGTGCGGGCGATCGGCGCCGCCGCGCGCGCGCCGAAGCCGCCGTTCTCCACCACCACCGCGAGCGCGATGCGCGGGCTTTCGAGCGGGGCGAAGGCGATGAACAGCGAATGGTCGCGGAAGCGCTCGGCGACCTTGGACTCCTCGTACTTCTCGTTCTGCTTCATCGCGATGACCTGCGCGGTGCCGGTCTTGCCGCCGCTCGTGTACTGGGCGCCGGCGAAGGCGCGCGCGCCGGTGCCTTCCTTGTTGACCCCCGCCATGGCGCGCTTGACGAACTCCACGTGCTCGGCGCGCACCGGCGCGCGGTGCGCGAGCTCGGGCTCGACGTAGCGGCGCTCGCCGCCGCGCGGCCGGTCGATGTGCTCCACCAGGCGCGGCCTGTACATGGTGCCGCCGTTGGCGAGCGTCGCGGTGGCGAGCGCGAGCTGGATGGGCGTGTACGCGTTGTAGCCCTGGCCGATGCCGATCGAGATCGTCTCCCCCGGGTACCACTTCTGGTCGGCCGGGCGGCGAAAGCGCTTCGTCTTCCATTCCGGGGAAGGCAGCACGCCCGCCGCCTCGCTCTGCAGGTCGATGCCGGTGCGCGAGCCGAAGCCGAAATGCTTCATGAACCCGGCGATGGCGTCGATGCCCATGTCGTTGGCGAGCTGGTAGTAGTAGACGTCCGAAGACACCACGATCGACTTGTGCAGGTCGACGATTCCGTGGCCGCCGGGCTTGGAATCGCGGAAACGCCGCTCGCCGAAGATGAAGTAGCCGGGATCGACGATGGTGCTGCGCGCCGTCCGCTTCCCGAGCTGCAGCGCCGCGAGCGCCATGAAGGGCTTGAAGGTGGACCCGGGCGGATAGACGCCCGAGATGGCGCGGTTGTTGAGGGGCTTGTCGGGCGAGTTGTTGAGCTCGCCCCAGTACACCGGGTCGATGCCGTCGACGAACTGGTTGGGATCGAAGCCGGGCTTGGACACGAGCGCGAGCACGCCGCCGGTCGAGGGCTCGATCGCCACCAGGGCGCCGCGGCGCTCGCCGAACGCGAGCTCTGCGACCTGCTGCAGGCGGATGTCGAGCGTGAGGGTGACGTCGTTGCCGGAAATGGCGGCGGTGCGCGAGAGCGTGCGGATGCCCCGGCCGGCGGCGTCGATCTCCACCTGCTCCAAGCCGGTGGTGCCGTGCAGCTCGTGCTCGTAGCTCGCTTCGACGCCGGCCTTGCCGACGTAGTCGGTGCCCCGATAGTTGGGGCTGGAGCCTTCCTGCTCGAAGCGGACCTGGTCGTCCTGCGTGACGCGCCCCATGTACCCGATCACGTGCGAGGCGACGTCGCCGTACGGGTACTGGCGGAACAGGCGCGCCTTGATCTCCACGCCCTCGTAGCGGAAACGGTTGGCGGCGAATTTCGCCGCCTCCTCGTCCGAGAGCCGGGTGCGGATCGGCAGGCTCTCGGCGTTGCGCGTCTCCTGCAGCATCTTCTTGAAGCGCGCGCGGTCGCGCGGCGTGATCTCGATCAGCTCGGCGAGCTCGTCGATGGTGCGCTCGAGGCTCTCCACCCGGCGCGGGTAGATCTCGAGCGTGTAGCCCGAGTAATTGCGGGCGATGACCGCGCCGTTGCGGTCGACGATCAGGCCGCGGTTGGGCGCCACCGGGACGATGGCGATGCGGTTCTCCTCCGCCTTGGCGCGGTATACGTCGTGCTGCACCACCTGCAGGAAGACGAAGCGCCCGGCGAGCAGCAGGAAGGCGGCGAGCACCGCGAAGCCGGCCACCGCGATGCGCAGCTGGAACTGCGCCAGCTCCCGCTCGTGGTTCCTGAGCTCGGCGCTGCCCATCAGATCGCCTGCTCGCGCTCGGTCCGCCGCTGCGGCAGCAGCAGCAGCCAGGTCACCGCCGGCCAGAGCGCCGCGCCGGCGAGCGGCCCGACCAGGATCGCCCAGCCGGGGAACGGGTCGCCCGCGGCGAGGCGCACCAGCACCGCGGCGCCCTGGGAGACGAGCAGCAGCAGCGCCACGTGCAGCGCCTGCAGGCCGGGGCCGAACCACAGGATGCGGCGCGACAGCCAGATGGCGAGGAAGGCGAGCAGCGAATAAGCGAGCGCATGCTGGCCGAGGAGCACGCCGTTCCCGGCGTCGGCGACGAGGCCGATCATCCAGCCGATGCCGATGCCGACCAGGCGCGGCTGGCGCACGCACCAGAACGCGAGCACGAGCGCCACGAAGTCGGGCACCACTCGCACGTCGGGCCACGGCAGGAAGTTCAGGAACAGCGCCAGCGCGAAGGAGCCCAGGATGGTGCTCGCGCGCACCGGCATCAGGATCTGCGACCTAGCGGGCAGCATCGGCCTCTTTCGCGTCCTTCTTGAAGCGGGGCTTTGACTTCCTCGCGCGTTCCCGGCCGGCCTCCTCGGGAAGCGGCGGGCGCACCGACTCGTTCGCGAGGATCAGCACGTAGCGCCCGCGCTCGATGCCCGCGACCGGCTGGCAGACCGCGCGCGCGAAAGTCTCCTCGGCATCGCGCTCGATGCGCACCACGCTCGCCACCGGCAGGCCGGCGGGATAGGTGCCGTCGATGCCGGAAGTCACCAGGCGGTCGCCGGTCTGGATGTCGGCGACGGCGGACATGAAGCGCAGCTCGAGCATGCCGGAGGCGCCGGCGCCGAAGGCGACCGCGCGCAGGCCGTTCCTCACCACCTGCACCGGCACCGCCTGGTCGCGGTCGGTGAGCAGCGTCACCTCGGCGACGAGCGGGTGCACGCGCGTCACCTGGCCGATCACGCCGTCCTCGTCGGCGATGGGGCTGCCGGGGCGCACGCCCTGCGCCGCGCCCCGGTCGATGAAAAGCTTGCGCGAGTAGGGGTCGCGGCCGACGTAGAGCACCTCGGCAGGCGTGGCGCGCACCGCGAGGCGCTCGGCGGCGCCGATCAGCCGGCGCAGCTGCTCGGCCTCGGCCTGGGCCGCCTGGAAGCGCTGCGCGTCCTGCGAATAGGCGAGCGCGCGGGCGCGCAGCTGCTCGTTCTCCGCCACGAGCTGCGCCTGCGTCGAGACGTACTCGCCCAGGCGCGCCGCGAAGTCCACCGGCGCGGTGCCGATGCGCTGCAGGGGGTAGGCGGCGAGCGCGAGCCAGGTGCGCAGCCCTTCGACGTAGCGGAAGCGGGCGTCGATCACGAGCAGCGCGAGCGAAAGCGAGGCGAAGAAGAACAGCCTGACGAGCGGCGCTGGCCCACGCTTGAAGAACGGCGGGGGAGTGTGATCCATCCCCCGCTATTATCAGTCGTTGGTGAAGATCGGGCCGAAGTGCTCCATCTTCTCGAGCGCCTTGCCCGAGCCGCGCACCACGCAGGTGAGCGGATCGTCGGCGACGATCACCGGCAGCCCGGTCTCTTCCATCAGCAGCCGGTCGAGGTCGCGCAGCAGCGCGCCGCCGCCGGTGAGCACCATGCCTTTCTCGGCGATGTCGGCGCCGAGCTCCGGCGGCGTCTGCTCGAGCGCGGACTTCACCGCCGAGACGATCTGGTTGAGCGGCTCGGTGAGCGCTTCGAGGATCTCGTTCGAGGAGATGGTGAAGCTGCGCGGGATGCCCTCGGCGAGGTTGCGCCCCTTCACTTCCATCTCGCGCACCTCGCTGCCCGGGAAGGCCGAGCCGATCTCCTTCTTGATCATCTCCGCCGTGGTCTCGCCGATCAGCATGCCGTAGTTGCGGCGGATGTAGTTGATGATCGCCTCGTCGAACTTGTCGCCGCCGACGCGCACCGAGCCCGAGTACACCATGCCGCCCAGGGAGATCACGCCGACCTCGGTGGTGCCGCCGCCGATGTCGACCACCATGGAGCCGGTCGCGTCGGCCACCGGCAGGTCCGCGCCGATGGCGGCCGCCATCGGCTCCTCGATCAGGTACACCTGGCCGGCGCCCGCGCCGATGGCGCTCTCGCGGATGGCGCGGCGCTCGACCTGGGTCGAGCCGCAGGGCACGCAGATGATGATCCGCGGGCTGGGCGAGAAGAGCTTGTTGTCGTGCACCTTCTTGATGAACTGCTTGAGCATCTGCTCGGTCACGGTGAAGTCGGCGATGACGCCGTCCTTCATAGGCCGGATGGCGATGATGTTGCCCGGGGTCTTGCCGAGCATCATCTTCGCTTCCTTGCCCACCGCCTGGATGGTCTTCTTGCCGTTGGGGCCCGCCTCCTGGCGGATGGCGACGACCGACGGCTCATCCAGGACGATGCCCTTGCCCCGGACGTAGATGAGCGTGTTGGCGGTTCCGAGGTCGATCGCCAGGTCATTGGAGAAGTAGCTGCGCAGGAATCCAAGCATGGGCAAGGTTGTGGCCCTTTTCCGTTTCTTAACCGGGCCTTAGGTCGTATTGCCGGGGCCCGTGGCAAATGGCCGCTATGATACGCTTAACACGGCCACGGGGCATAAGGTAATACGGCCGCACGGCGCATTTTGCGGGCGCCGGAACCCTCCACCAGGAATGTCGCTTTCCCACGACCAAATCCGGCGCATCGCCAGGCTGGCCCGCATCGCGATCCGGCCCGAGGAGTCCGAGGCGGTGCTGGCGCGGCTGAACCGGGTCCTCGCCCTCGTGGAGGAGCTGCGCGCGGTCGACACCACCAGCGTCGAGCCGATGTCGCATGCCGTTGACGTAGTGCAGAGGCTGCGCCGCGACGAAGTCACCGAGCAGGACCGGCACGCGGTTTATCAATCCGTCGCCCCGGCGGTGCAGGACGACCTGTACCTCGTCCCGAAGGTGATCGAGTAGCGTGCTCGACGCTACGCTCGCCGAGCTCTCGGCCGCCCTCGCCGCGAAGCGCATCTCCTCGGTCGAGCTGACCGGGGCGTTCCTAGACCGCGTCGGGAAGCTGAACCCCGAGCTCAACGCGTTCATTACCGTCGACAGGGAGCGCAGCCTCGGCCAGGCGCGCGCCGCCGACGCGATTCGCGCCCGGGGCGACGCCGGCCCGCTCGCCGGCATCCCGGTCGCGCTCAAGGACATCTACTGCACCAAGGGACAGCGCACCACCTGCGGGTCGAGGATGCTCGAGCACTTCGTCAGCCCTTACGACGCGCACGTCGTCGAGCAGCTCGAGCGCGCCGGCGCCGTCACGCTCGGCAAGTGCAACATGGACGAGTTCGCGATGGGCTCGTCGAACGAGAACTCGTACTTCGGGCCGGTGCGCAATCCCTGGGACCGGCGCCGGGTGCCGGGCGGCTCCTCGGGCGGCTCGGCCGCGGCGGTCGCGGCGCGCATGGCCCCGGCCGCGACGGGCACCGACACCGGCGGCTCGGTGCGGCAGCCCGCTGCCTTCAGCGGCGTGTGCGGCCTGCGGCCGACCTACGGACTGGTCTCGCGCTACGGCCTCATCGCCTTCGCTTCCTCGCTCGACCAGGCCGGCCCGATCGCGCGCAGCGCGGCCGACCTCGCGCTGCTGCTGAACGTGATGGCGGGCTTCGACGCGCGCGACTCGACCAGCCTGGACCGGCCAAAGGAGGACTACACCAGGAATCTGGAAATGAAAATGGCAGGACTGCGCATCGGTCTGCCCGCGGAGTACTTCGGCGAGGGCATCGAGCCGGGGGTGCGCAAGGCGGTCGAGGCCGCGGTCGCGTGGTTCGCCGCGCAAGGGGCGCGCACGGTCGCGCTGGAGCTGTCCCGCACGAAGCTTGCCGTGCCCGCGTACTACGTGATCGCGCCCGCGGAGGCGTCGTCCAACCTGTCGCGCTTCGACGGCGTGCGCTATGGCCACCGCGCGAAAGCGTACGAGGATCTGGTGGACATGTACTGCCGCACGCGGGCCGAGGGTTTCGGCGCCGAGGTGAAGCAGCGCATCCTCGTCGGCACCTACGTCCTCTCGCACGGCTACTACGACGCCTACTACCTGCAGGCGCAGAAAGTGCGCCGCCTCATCGCGCAGGAATTCGCTCTTGCCTTCGAGAAATGCGACCTGATCCTCGGGCCGACCGCGCCGACGACCGCGTTCGAGATTGGCGCCAGGGCGGACGATCCGGTGCAGATGTACCTGGGCGACATCTTCACCATTCCCGCGCCGCTCGCCGGCCTGCCGGCGCTGTCCATCCCGTGCGGCTTCGACGAGAAAGGCCTGCCGGTCGGCCTGCAGCTCATGGGCACGCATTTCTCGGAAGCGAGGCTTCTCGGCGCCGCGCACCGCTACCAGCAGGCGACCGACTGGCACAAGCGCGTACCCAGGGAAACGCCGCTGTGAGGCCGCTGCTGCTGCTTCTCGGCCTTCCCTGCCTTGCCTTCGCGCAGCAGCCCGCCGAGACGCTCGAGCTGGTGGGCCAGGTTGGCAGCCGCAATGCGCTGCTGGTCATGCATGCGACGCAGCGCGAGGACGGCGGCTGGCAGCTCGCCGGCGAGTACCTGCTGCTGCCGACCCTCGTGCGGCGCTATGTCGAGGGCGAGCGCAGCCCCGAGATCGGCGTCACCACGCTGAGGGAAGGTCCCACGCCCATCCTCTTCGGGCGGCCGCCCACCGGGGAGCTGCGCGGCACCTGGCGCGGCGGCGCCTTCAAGGGCATGCGCTACGGGCCGGGCGGGCAGGAGCGCGAGCGCTTCGAGTTCAGCGAGGAATTCCCCGCGATGGACGGCTACAGCGCCGAGGTGCGCTGCGAGGCCGGCGAAGGGCGCTACAGCTCGGCTTTGAGCTTTGCGGTCGATTCCGGCGTCGTGAAATCGTTCGAGTGGCGCTCGCGCGTCGAGCCCGGCGGGCACGTCTGCGCGCTCGCCAATGCCCGGCAGCAGGTCGTGAAAGGCGGGCTTGCGCTCGTGGCGGGCAACTGCCGCGTCACGCTGCGCGACCTCGGCGACTACGTGAAGGCCGCCGCGGAGAACTGCGCCGAGGCGTGCGGCTCGCAGGCCTACCTCGAGCCGCTGCTCATCGACCGGCGCGGCAACTGCCGGCTGCTGCGCGCGGAGGCGAAGTAGGCATGGCCTGGGAGGTCGTCGTCGGCATCGAGACGCACGCGCAGCTCGCGACCGCGAGCAAGATGTTCTCGGGCGCCTCGACGGCCTTCGGCGCCGCGCCCAACACCCAGGCCTCGGCGGTCGACATCGCGCTGCCGGGCGTGCTGCCGGTGGCGAACCGCGCGGCGATCGAGCACGCCATCCGCTTCGGCCTGGCGGTGCAGGGCACGATCAGCCGCCGCTCCGTCTTCGCGCGCAAGAACTACTTCTACCCCGACCTGCCGAAGGGCTACCAGATCAGCCAGTACGAGAGCCCGATTGTGCAGGGCGGGTTTCTGAAAATTCTCATCGAAGGAAAGGAAAAGTCCATCCAGCTGACGCGCGCCCACCTCGAGGAAGACGCCGGCAAGTCCCTGCATGAGGACTTCCGGGGCATGACCGGCATCGATCTCAACCGCGCCGGCACGCCGCTGCTCGAGATCGTCTCGGAGCCGGTGCTACTCGGCGCGAAGCAGGCCGTCGCCTACGCGCGCGCGCTCCACGCGCTGGTCATGTGGATCGGCGTCTGCGACGGCAACATGCAGGAAGGGTCGTTCCGCTGCGATGCCAACGTCTCGGTCCGTCGCGTGGGCGAGGCACTGGGCACCAGATGTGAAGTCAAGAATCTGAACTCCTTCCGCTTCATGGAGCGGGCGATCGAGTTCGAGGCGAAGCGCCAGATCGAGCTCGTCGAGGACGGCGCAAGCGTGGTGCAGGAAACCCGCCTCTACGACCCCGATCGCGACGAAACGCGTTCGATGCGCACCAAGGAGGACGCGCAGGACTACCGCTACTTCCCCGACCCCGACCTCCTGCCGCTCGTCGTTTCCGAGCAGATGGTGAAGGACATCGAATCCACCATGCCCGAGCTTCCCGACGCTCGACGTGGCCGCTTCATGCGGGAGCACGCGCTTAGCGCATATGACGCGGGGCTTCTTACCGTCTCGCGGACGGCCGCGGACTATTTCGAGGCCCTGGTGAAAGCCTCCGGCGTCGAACCGAAACTCTGTGCGAACTGGCAGACCGGGGAGCTCTCGGCTGCGCTCAATCGCGAGGAACGGGACATCGCCGCCAGCCCGGTTTCACCGCAGAGGCTGGCCGGCCTTCTGCAGAGAATCAGCGACGGCACGATCAGCGGCAAGGCGGCAAAGCAGGTGTTCGAGGTCATGTGGAAGCTCGGCGGCGGCGCCGACGAGATCATCGAGCGCGAAGGTCTGAGGCAAGTCAGCGACGCGGGGGCGATCGAGAAGCTGGTCGACGGGGTGCTGGCGGCCAACGACCGGCTGGTGGCGGACTACCGGTCGGGGAAGGAGAAGGCCTTCAACGCCCTGGTCGGGCAGGTGATGAAGGCGAGCCAGGGGAAGGCAAATCCGGTGCAGGCCGCCGAGGCGCTGCGCCGCAAGCTCGGCTAGCGGCTACTTGCGGCCGGTGAGCTCCTGGTAGCGGCGCTTGTCCTCGTCGTACTTCGCGTTGATGTTCACCGTCTCCTTCTGCTTCGAGGCGAGCAGGCCCTCGGTGGCCTCGATGTCGACCTCGGTGGCGCGGACGTCCTCCTGCAGCTTCGCCGGCGGCTTCGCGCCTTCCTTGTAGAACTCGAGCTCCTTGTCGTAGGCGGCGCGGCGCTTCTTCAGCATCTCGATGCGCGTCTGCGCTTCCTTGACCGCCTTCTGGTTGTCGGCGAGCGCGCGGCGCCGCGCCGAATCGATGTCCTTCACGCTGGTGTAGGTCGCGAGCAGCGCGCGGTTGCGGCGCAGCGCCTCGCGCCGCTCGGCGGCCTCGTCGGCGAGACGCTTCTCCTCGGCTTCCTTCGCCAGGCGCGCCTTTTCGTCGCCTTCCGGGTCGATGCGCTTGACGCGGATGCCGCGCGAGTTCAGCTGGTCGATCGGCTGCCCGAGGCAGGCGGGCGGGATGGTCGAGCCGTAGTATTTCTTGCCGTCCGTGCCGGTGCAGCGGTAGGTGTAGCGCTCGCCCTTCTGCTGCGCCTCTGCGGCGAGCGGCGCCAGCATCAGCGCGGCGGCAACGATCACTGCGAGTTGCGGAGCCATCATCGCAATCCCCCTGAGACGCGAATGCGCGAATTCTAACCTGCTAGAATCCGCGCCGCCCATGCATTCTGCCGACAAGGCGTTCATCGCCGAGACCACCGCCAGGATGCTCTTGGAAGTCAAGGCGGTGCTGTTCTTCCAGGACAAGCCCTTCATCTTCACCTCCGGCTGGGCGAGCCCGGTGTACATCGACTGCCGCAAGCTCATCTTCTATCCGCGCATCCGCACCCAGCTTGTGGAATTTGCCACGGCCACCCTTGCCCGCGACGCGGGCTTCGAGCAGTTCGACGTGGTCGCGGGCGGCGAGACCGCCGGCATCCCCTACGCCGCCTGGATCGCCGACCGGCTCGGCCTGCCGATGCAGTACGTGCGCAAGAAGCCCAAGGGCTTCGGCCGCAACGCGCAGATCGAGGGCGACGTGCGCGAGGGCGCGCGCACGCTGCTGGTGGAGGACCTCACCACCGACGGCCGCTCGAAGATCAACTTCTGCCAGGCGCTGCGCGAGGCGGGGGCGATCGTCGATCACGTGTTCGTGAACTTCTACTACGACATCTTTCCGGAGTCGAAGAAGACGCTCGCCGACCTGAACGTGCGGCTGCACCATCTCGCCACCTGGTGGGACGTGCTGGCGGTGGTGAAGAAGGGCGGCTACCTCGCCCCGGCGCAGATCGCCGAGGTCGAGAAATTCCTGCACGCCCCGGCGAAATGGTCCGCCGCCCATGGCGGGGTTTCCGCCTTCCCGTCCGGGTAAGACTCGCTTTGCGAGTCGTCACTCTCAACGTCAACGGCATCCGGTCGGCGGCAAAGAAAGGGTTGTTCCGCTGGCTGGCCGCGCAGCGCCCCGACGTCGTCTGCCTGCAGGAGATCAAGTGCCAGGAGGCCGACCTCGACGCCAGGCTGCACGGCTTGAAGGCGTTCGAGAGCTGCCACGCCTTCGCGCAGAAGAAGGGCTATAGCGGCGTCGCGCTCTACAGCCGCGTCACTCCCGACGAGGTGAAGCGAGGCTTCGCCAGCCGCGAGTTCGACGCCGAGGGCCGCTACGTCGAGGCGAGGTTCGGCAAGCTATGGGTGATCTCGGTCTACCTGCCTTCCGGATCGGCCGGGCCGCACCGACAGGCGTCCAAGCTGCGATTCCTGAAGCGGTTCCTGCGCCACCTGGAAGCGCTTCGGGAAAGAAAACAGGAAATCATTCTTTGCGGCGACTGGAACATCGCCCACCGGGAGATCGACCTCACCAACTGGCGCTCGAACCAGAAGAACCCGGGCTTCACGCCCGAGGAGCGCGCCTGGCTCACCCGCGTCTTCGACGGGCTCGGCTTCGTCGACGTGTTTCGCCGCCTCAACCCGAACCCCGGCCAGTACACGTGGTGGTCCAACCGCGGCCAGGCTTGGGCGAAGAATGTCGGCTGGCGCATCGATTACCAGATCGCCACCCCGGGGGTCGCAAGCAGCGCGGTCAAGGAGTCGATCTACAAGGCGAAGCGGTTTTCCGACCATGCGCCGTTGACGATCGACTATGACTACCCGCTGGGCTAGCGCCCTGCGTCCCTACCTCGAGGCCGCGCCGCTCGCGGCGCTCTTCCTCGGCATCTCCTCGGGCTTCGCCTTCGCGATGATCGGCGCGACGCTGACCACGCGCCTCGCGCAGCACGGCATCACCAAGAGCGCGGTGACCGCGTTCTCGCTCACCATCCTCGCCTACAACCTCAAGTTCCTCTGGGCGCCGCTCGTCGACAATGTGCGGCTGCCGCTCATCGGCCGCTTCGGCCAGCGGCGCAGCTGGCTGTGGCTGAGCGGCGTGCTGGTGATGGCGGCGGTGGCCTTTCTCGGCGTCGCCGACCCGGACGAGGCGCTGTACGTCGTGGCGCTCGCCGCGATCGCGGTGGGCGTGGCCGGCGCCACCTTCGACATCATCATCGACGCCTACCGCATCGAGCTGCTCGAGCCGCGCCAGCTCGGCGCCGGATCGGGCATGTCGCAATACGGGTGGCGCATCGGCGCGGCCGCCGCCGGCGCCCTGGCGCTCGTGCTGGGCGCCCGGTTCGGCTGGGCGCTCGCGTATTTCGCCTGCGCCGCCTTCGCCGTGCCGGCGATGCTGGTCGGCGTGGTCATGGGCGAGCCGGCGCGGCACCGCGAGCCGGCGCAGGCGCACGGCGCGCTCGCAGCCGTCGTCGCCTATTTCAGCCCGCTCATCGAGTTCCTGAAGCGCCAGGGTGCGCTGGTGGTGCTGCTATTCGTCCTCATCCACAAGATCGGCGACACCCTCGCCAACCTGAGCCTGCGCCTGCTCTTCCAGGACCTGGGGTTCACCAACGACGAGGTGGCCTTCTACGACGTCGGCATCGGCTTCGCGGCGCTGCTGGCCGGCGTCTTCGCCGGCGGCGTGATGTACGAGCGCCTCGGCATGAAGCGCTCGGTCCTCGTCAGCCTGGTCCTGATGGCGGTCTCCAACTTCAGCTTCGCCGCGCTGGCGGCCGCCGGCCACAGCAACATCGGCATGGCCGCCGCCGTCGGCTTCGAGAACTTCGCCAGCGGCATCGGCGGCGTCACGGTGGTCGCCTACCTGTCGGCGCTGTGCAATCTGCGCTTCACCGCCAGCCAGTACGCGCTGCTTTCCGCGCTTGCCAGCATCGCCGGCCGCGTGCTCACCGGCACCACGGCCGGGTGGCTGATCGAGGTCATCGGCTACGTGAACTTCTATCTGCTGACCACCGCGGTGGCGTTCCCGGGCGTGATCCTCTTCTGGCTGATGATGCGCTCGGGCCTAGCCGACCTGTCGATCGGCTCCGCCGGCAAGGAACCGGCGCCACCCCGCCCCTAGCGGGAGCGCCGCGCATCCCGATCGGGATACAGGCTCTAGCTCGCGGTACACCGGTACACCGCCAGGCTGCCGAACAGGTTGGGGAGGAGCGTCACCGGCTTGCCCCTGTGGAGCACCAGGCGCTCGCGGATGCGCACGCCCAGGCGCCGGCACAGGTCCTCGAAATCGGCCACGGTGCAGTGGTGCACGTTCGGCGTCTCGTACCACTCGTAGGGCAGGGTCTCGGACACCGGCATGTGGCCGAGCACGACCTGCAGGCGCGCGCCCCAGTGGCCGAAGTTCGGGAAGCTGACGATGACCTCGCGCCCGACGCGCAGCATCTCGCGCATCAGGAACTCGGTGCGGTGGATGGTCTGCAGCGTCTCGGAGAGGATGACGCAGTCGAAGGAGCCGTCGGCGAAGAGCGAGAGGCCGCTCTCGAGGTCCACCTGCAGCACGTTGACGTCGTTCGCGACGCAGGCGAGCACGCTGTCGTCGTCGATCTCCACGCCGTAGCCGGGCGCCTCGCGCTCCTGCCACAGCGAGCGCAGCAGCGCGCCGTCGCCGCAGCCGAGGTCGAGCACCCGCGCGCCCTGCGGCACCCAGTGCACGATCGCGGCAAGATCGGGTCTCAATGCGCCGGCCTCACAGCTCGATGTTCCCGAAATAGGAACGCAGCGCGGCGTGGTAGCGCTCGTCTTCGAGGAGGAACGCGTCGTGCCCGCCGGGCGCGTCGAGCTCGAGGTAGGAGACGATGCGGCGGTTGTCGAGCAGCGCGCGCACGATGTCGCGCGAGCGCGAGGGCGGGAAGCGCCAGTCGGACTTGAACGACACCACCAGGAACGCCGCCGTGGCGCGCGCCAGCGCCTTCGTCAGGTCGCCGCCGAAGTCCGCCGCCGGGTCGAAGTAGTCGAGCGCCTTGGTGATGCGCAGGTAGGTGTTGGCGTCGAAGTAGGTGGAGAACTTGTCGCCCTGGTAGCGCAGGTAGGACTCGATCTCGAAGTCGATGTCGAAGTCGAAGCCGGGCGCGCCGCGGCGCATGAGCCGGCCGAACTTCTCCGCCATCGCCTCGCCCGAGAGGTAGGTGATGTGGCCGATCATGCGCGCGATGCGCAGGCCGCGCGTCGGCACCACGCCCTTGTCGTAGTAGTGGCCGCCGTGGAAGTCCGGGTCGGTCATGATCGCCTGGCGCGCCACCTCGTTGAAGGCGATGTTCTGCGGCGAGAGCCTGGCCGCGGCGGCAATCACCAGCGCGTGGCGCACGCGCTCGGGGTAAGAGAGCGTCCACTGCAGCGCCTGCATCGCGCCGAGCGAGCCGCCGATCACCGCCGCGAAGCGCTCGATGCCCAGGCGCTCGGCGAGGCGCGCCTGCGCCTCGACCCAGTCTTCGACCGTGACCACCGGGAAATCCGCCCCCCAGGGCTTGCCGGTGGCCGGATGGATCGAGGCCGGCCCGGTGGAGCCGAAGCAGCTGCCGAGGTAATTCGATCCCACGACGAAGAAGCGCCGCGTGTCGAGCGGCTTGCCCGGGCCGACGAGGTTGTCCCACCACCCGACATTGTCTTTTTCAGTTTCATAACGACCAGCGACGTGATGGGAGGCATTCAGCGCGTGGCAGACGAGCACGGCGTTCGACCTGGCGGCGTTCAGCTCGCCGTAGGTCTCGTAGGCCAGCTCGAAGGAGGGAAGCTCGGCGCCGCTCTTCAGCCGCAGGGGCGCGTCGAAGCGCGCTTTCTGCGCGACGACGAAGCCGAGATTGTTGTCAGGAGCGTTCATGTCTCTTTAGCGGCATTTGTTATGCGCCCGCAAGCTGAACATCAAATCGGCGCAACGCCGCGCGAAGTTACCGGTCGGCTTCCGCGCTGTCAAGGAACCGCTCAGTCGGCGGCACGGGCGGCGCCGCTCGCGAGGAGCGCATCGATCTGCGCGCCGGAAAGGCCTGCTTCCCCGAGCACCTCGCGCGTGTGCTCGCCCAGCCGCGGCGCGTGGCGCCGGTACTGCGGCGGCGATGCGGACCATTCCGAGGGCACCGCCATCGAGCGCAGGCGCCCCTCCGTGGGATGCTCGACGGTGCTGAAGTAGCCGGTGGCCGCGAGGTGCGGGTCGGCGACGATGTCGGCGAGGCTGTTCATGCGCTGCACCGGGATGTCGGCGCGCTCGAGCGCCTCGATCCATTCGGCGGTGGTGCGTGTCTTCATCTGCTCGGCGACGAACGCGTAGGCCTGCGCGTAGTGGCGGCTTCTCGATTCCTGGGACGAATACTTCTCGTCGCGGAACATCTCGGGTTTGCCCAGGACCTCGAAGTAGGCCTTCCATTGCTTGTCGTTGTAGATGAGGGCGCAGACGTAGCCGTCCTTCGTCTGGTAGGGCCGGCGGTCGGGCGCCAGCATGCGCGCGTAGCCCGCCTCGCCTTCCTGCGGATCGAACGTGTAGCCGCCGAGGTGCTCGCCCAGGACGATCTGCAGCAGGTGCTCGAACATCGGCACGTCGACGCGCTGGCCCTTGCCGCTCTTCTCGCGGTAGTACAGCGCCGCGCTGACCGCGCTCGCCACCTGCTGGCCCACCGAGCGGTCGGCGACGATGATCGGCGCATAGCGCGGCTCGGCGGCGCCCTGCTTTTGCAGCAGCCACGGGATGCCGGCGGCGCCCTGGATGAGGTCGTCGTAGGCGGCCTTCGCGGCGTAGGGCCCGCGCTGGCTGTAGCCGAAGCAGCCGACATAGATGACGTTGGGGTTTACTGCAATCACTTCCTCATAAGAGAGCCTGAGGCGGGCCATCGCCTGCGGGCGGATGTTGTAGACGAGCACGTCGGCTTGCCTGGCGAGCGCGAGGCAGGCCTGATGGGCATCGGCTTTCTTGAGATCGAGTACGACGGAGCGCTTGTTGCGGTTGGCGTTGAGGAAGATGTGCCCCATGCCCGGATGGCGGAACGGCCAAGCGTAGCGCATCACGTCGCCCTCGGGCGGCTCCACCTTCACCACGTCGGCGCCGAGGTCGGCGAGGATCTGCGTCGCGTACGGGCCCATCACCACGGTGGTGAGGTCGAGGACCCGGACTCCCTCGAGCGGCCCGCTCATACGTTCAGCTTGGCGAGGAGCTCGCGGGTCTTGCCCGGGTCGGTGGTGCGCAGCACGCGCTGGGCGAGGGTCTGCACCTCGCCGAGGTTGGTGCGCAGGATGCGCTCCTTGATGGTGAGCAGCTGCGAGGGGTGCATCGACAGGTTGCGCAGGCCAAGGCCGAGCAGCAGCCGCGTGAACAGGGGATCGCCCGCCATCTCGCCGCACACCGCCACCGGCACGCCGCCGCGCGTCGCGGTCTGGATGGTGTTCGCCACGAGCGTCAGCACCGCCGGATGGAGCGGGTCGTAGAGGTGCGCGACCGCATCGTCGGTGCGGTCGACGGCGAGGGTGTACTGGATGAGGTCGTTGGTGCCGATCGACAGGAAGTCCAGGCGCTTCATGAAGATCGACAGCGCGAGCGCTGCCGCCGGAATCTCGATCATGCCGCCGATCTTGATGTCCGCGTCGTAGGGCTGGCCGCGCTCGTCGAGCTGCTGCTTCGCCTGACGCATGAGCGTGAGGGTCTGCTCGATCTCGTGCGCGTGCGCGAGCATCGGCAGCAGGATCCGCACCGGGCCGTAGTGCGAGGCGCGCAGGATGGCGCGCAGCTGCGTGAGGAACATCTGCGGCTCGGAGAGGCAGAAGCGGATGGCGCGCAGGCCCATGGCCGGGTTGGGGATGTTCTGCGCGGCGGGGTCGTTGCCCTCGAACGCCTTGTCGGCACCGACGTCGAGAGTGCGCAGCACGACCGGCAGGCCTTTCATCGCCGCGACGACCTGGCGATAGGCCTCGAACTGCTCTTCCTCGCCCGGCAGGTCGCGGCGGTTGAGGAAGAGGAACTCGGTGCGGAAGAGACCCACGCCCTGCGCGCCGGCGTCCAGCGCCTGGGCGGCGTCCTGCGGCAGCTCGATGTTGGCGAAGAGCTCGACCGGCGTGCCGTCGAGCGTCGCCGCCGGGGTCTTCTTCAGGCGCTTCAGGCGCTGGCGCTCGGCCTTGAGCTCGGCCTGGCGGCGGCGGTACTCGGCGAGCACCAGCGGGTCGGGGTTGACGATCAGCACGCCCCGCACGCCGTCGACGATGAGCAGCTCCCCCTCGGCCACGGTCTGGCGCGCGTGGTGCAGGCCGACGATCGCCGGGATGCCGAGGCTCCTCGCCACGATCGCGGTGTGCGAGGTGACGCCGCCGACGTCGGTGACGAAGCCGCCGTAGTTGTGGCGCTTGAAGAGGATCATGTCGCCGGGCGAGAGGTCGTGCGCCACCACGATCAGCTTCTGCTCCTCGGAGGCGGCGGGCTCGGCGAGCGTCTTCGCGCCCATCAGCACCTTCAGCACCCGCTCGACCGCGTGCTGCACGTCGGCCTTCCTCTCGCGCAGGTACGGGTCCTCGATTTCCTCGAAGCGCTCGACCAGCCGCTCCATCTGCTGCACCAGCGCCCACTCGGCGTTGGCGCGGCGCTTGCGGATCAGCTCGCGCGGCGCGCTGGCGAGCGCCGAGTCGTCGAGGATCATGCGGTGCAGGTCGAGGAAGGCCTCGAGCTCCGCCGGCGCGTCGCTCGCGATGTGGTCCTTGAGCGCGCCGAGCTGGTCCCGCGCGGTCTGCATGGCGCGATCGAAGCGCTCGACCTCGGCGTCGACCGCGTCCTCGGCGATCTCGTAGTGCGCGACCTCCAGCCGCGCCGTCGAGACGAGGTGGGCGTAGCCCACCGTGATGCCGCTCGACACGGCGTAGCCGTGCAGGACGAAATTCACCTCACTCGCCTTCGCCGAACCGGTCGGCGATCAACCGCGAGAGCGCCTCGAGCGCGCCCTGCGCGTCGGCGCCCTCGGCCTCGATCAGCACCTTCGTGCCCTGGCCCGCGGCGAGCATCATCACGCCCATGATGCTCTTCGCGTTGACGCGCCGGCCGCTGCGCGAGAGCCAGATCTCGCTCTGGTAGCCGCTCGCGAGGTGCGTGAGCTTGGCCGCCGCGCGCGCGTGCAGGCCCAGGCGGTTCACGATCTCCGCTTCCACGCTAGGCATCGCAGCAGCGGTCGCTGTTCATGTGCACCACGCCCTCCGCGCCGCCCGACAGGGCGCGCTGGACGACGCCGCTCAAGGGGCCGTTGCGCTTGCTGAGGATGCGCAGCAGCATCGGCAGGGACACCCCCGAGACGCCCTCGATGCGGCCGTCCTGCAGCAGGCGCGACGCCACGTTGCCGGGTGTCGCGCCGAAGATGTCGGTGAGGACCAGCACGCCCTCGCCGTCGTCGATGCCCTGCAGGAGCTCCTGCGCGCGCAGCACCAGGTCGTCGGGGTCGTCCTGGCGCCAGACGCTGAGCGTCGCCACCTGCGGCGGCGGGCTGCCGAGGATCTGCGACGCGCTGTGCAGCAGCGCGGTGCCGATCTCGC